>JAAUYH010217865.1_pt1 | contig 12481 bp, 12 predicted proteins | sample 7278061 | NCBI WGS metagenome assembly JAAUYH01 (sample SAMN14350203, study PRJNA611818) | marine sediment metagenome | isolation source: surface marine sediment (0.6m) | place: French Polynesia: Moorea | collected 2018-08
CAACCGGGGCCTCGTCAGCACCGAAGGCGCCAGGCGTTACGGCGTCGTTGTCGCCGATGGCCAGGTTGACGACGGGGCGACAGACAAGCTGCGCGAAGAGATTCGCTCGACGCGCAAGGACGAGGGCCTGTTCAGCTTCGGCGGCACGATCGAGGAGATCAAGGCGCGTTCGCTGGAAGAAACCCACTTACCGGCGCCCGTTTCACCGAATGGTTGATCGCGCCGACATCGTGCAGGACGCCATCGGGCGTTCCCGGGCCAACGGTACCGGGAGCATCCTGGAGTCGCTGGTGTCCAGCTGGAACCTGGAGCAGGAGGAATCCGTGAGCCGGGCGCCGCTGTATCACCAGCTCTTCCTGCTGCTGAAGCGCGCCATTCTCGATGGCTCGATCCAGCACGGTATGCAGGTGCCGACGGAGCAGCAGCTGGCAGAAGCGTTTGGCGTTTCGCGCATTACGACACGGCGCGCCGTGGACGAACTGGCCGCCGAAAAGCTCGTCAGGCGCCAGCGCGGCAAGGGTACGCATGTCATCTACCAGTTCAGGCCGCAGACGATGCGTGCGCCGATGGTCGGCGTGCTGGAGAACTTCATCCAGTTAGGCAACAACAGCCAGGTGCGCGTCGTCGATTTGGCAAACATCCGGGCGCCCGCTGACGTTCAGCACCTTTTCGGCCTGCAGGATGAGGCGACCGTGATGGCGGTCGTTCGTGTCAGCAGCACCGAGACCGGCGATCGTTATGCCTACTACCAGAGCTGGACGCGAGAGCCTGTCGACACGGTGACGCGCGATGCGCTGCAGAAGAATTCAAGGCTGCACCTGCTGCAAGAGGGCGGCCTGAACATCGTCAGGGTCGAACAGGTCCTCGGCGCACTCAACGCGCCGGTGCCAGTCGCGGCGGAGCTCGATGTCGAGCCCGGGTTTGCGCTGTTATCGCTTCGCCGGCTCTCGTATGACGATAAGGATCAATTGGTAGATATCGTGGACTGTTTATACAACCCGCGACGTTTTGAGTACGCAATGGAATTGAGTATGGACTAGCGGCGGTGTCGCCAGTTCATATCGGGGGACAAGTCGAACGTGTTTCCGGTACGGCTTGCTCATGTTTGGTGAAAGTAAAACAGAGAAGAGATCGAGTTATGAACGCAACTAAGAAACCGTTGCTCGCTGTAATTGCTCTGGCAATGGTCCCGGTGGCCGGCGTCGCACAGGAGCAGGGTGCGAGCTATATTGAAGAGGTTGTCGTATCGGCACGTAAACGCGAGGAAAGTCTGCAGGACGTGCCCATCGCAATTACGGCATTCACAGAAGAGACGATCGAACGGGCTGGCATCGAGCGCCCGGCAGACTTCATCTCGCTGATGCCCAACGTGACGATTGTCGACACAGCGAACGTCGGTGACACGCAGGTCAGCATTCGCGGCATCGTTTCGACGCGCGACGCCGAGTCGACGTTTGCTTACATCGTCGACGGCGTGCTGAGTACCAACCCGAACAGCTTCAACGAAGAGCTGGTCGACATCAGCCAGATCGAGGTGCTGAAAGGCCCGCAGGGCGCACTCTACGGCCGTAATGCCGTCGCCGGTGCCATCCTGGTCTCGACGAGAGAGCCCGAGGCTGGTTTCGACGGCAGCATCAACCTCGGCGCCGGCAACAACGGCCAGCAAAAAGCCTCGCTGAGCCTCAGTGGCGGCAGTGAGACGCTGCGTGGCAGCATTGTCGGCAGCTATCGCAACAATGACGGTTTCTACGAGAATATCTTCCTGGGCTCAGACGACTCGGTTGACTATCTCGAAGATACAACGGTCCGCGGCCGGCTGATTTTCGAGCCGAATGAATCGTTCAAGCTGGACTTCCGCGCCGGCACGTCCGAAGTTGAAGGCGGTGCGATCAACTTCAACGCGGTGTTCGCAATCCCGGCATTCGAGTTCGCCTTCGGCAGCCCGACCTTCTTCGCAGATGTGAACGAGCATAACTTCACCTATGCGTTCAATGTTCCGGGCATCAACGAGCAGACAACGAACGATTTCTCGCTGAAGGCCGACTGGGACAACGGTGGCATTGCCGTTACCGCAATCGCGACCTTCAACGATCTCGAAGAAGACCTGATCTCGGACGGCACCAGTGCAACGTTCTACTGTTACGAGCTCACGCCTGCTTGCCAGACCGATCGCGCTACATTGAATAACGCGCCCTTCGGCGCCAACCGGACCGACCTGTTCGGCGAGTTCTTCCAGCCGTTCGGCATTCTTCCGCCGGGCGGCGGTGACCCCGCGCTGGATTTCGCGGGTGTTTACGGTCCGTATACCCCGACCAGCTGTGACGGCTATCAGTACCAGGCGCGTAACCAGGAGGACACGGGTTTCGAGATTCGCCTGACGTCACCGCAGGATCAGCCGGTTCGCTGGATTGCTGGCGCTTACGCCGCGGAAATCGATCGCGAAGTGGTTGTGGCCTACGGTGCCGACACGGGCGCGGGCTTCCTGCGTCAGCCGTACGTCGCCCCCACAGGACCGAACCCGACAGACCTGCTGTTCTGGGATGATTTCGAGACCAGCGTGATCGCGCTGTTCGGTGAGATCAGTTTCGACGTTGGCGATGCCAGCGAAGTCTCTATCGCGTTGCGCTGGGACGAGGAAGATCGTTCGGTGTCCAACAACGTACCGAACGTTTCGGCCTCCGGCCTGAATGTGAACACGCTGGATCCGATTACGTTCCAGCCCGGCCCGATCAACCCTGGCTTCCTGGCCAACCCGACCGGCATACCCGATCGCTCACGCAAGTTTGATCAGCTGCAGCCGAAGATCACGTGGCGCTACTCGCCGGATGAAAACGTCAGCGTCTATGCGAGCTGGGGTATCGGCTTCAGGAGCGGTGGCTTCAACTCCCTCGGTAGCTCTGACCTGCTGGCATTCTGGTTCAACGACCAGGGCAACCCGGCACTCCCGGGCGCCGCTGTCGATGCGAACCTGGTCATCAACGATGAGTATGAGAAGGAAGTGTCCAGCGCGTTCGAGATTGGAATCAAGACGCAGTGGCTCGACAACCGGATGCGGATCAATGCGGCGCTGTTCAACACGGACGTCGATGACAACCAGTTCTTCGAGTTCTTCGCCGGGCCGTTCGGCATCCTTCGTGTCGTTACGACGATCGAGGAAGTCTCGATTCGCGGTGCCGAGGCTGACTTCGTCTACCAGGTGAATGACGCACTGTCCGTATTCGGTGGCATGGGCTTCCTCGACTCCGAGATCAAGGAGAACATTAATCGTCCGGCGTCCGTCGGCAACCCGGCACCGCAGGCGCCAGAGTTCACGTCGAACCTCGGTGCGCAGTGGGAGACCGAGGTGGCCGGTTCCATGACGTTCTTCGCGCGCGCCGACTGGCAATACATCGGCGAGACCTGGTTCCACACGCTGCAGGGCGAAACAACGCCAACGATCTGGCAGGTGTTCTTCGGCCCGGGTCTGAACCAGGACTTCTCGAAGACGAAACGCGATCCGTATGACACGCTCAACATTCGTGCTGGTCTCCAGGGCGAGCGGTGGGCGCTGACGGCTTACGGTCGCAACGTACTCGATGAAGAGTATCTCGAGGAAATCATTCCAGCGGCCGAGTTCGGCGGTTCCTTCATCCACCAGGGTGTCGGTGCAGCCTACGGCGTCGAGTTCAGTTACGACTTCTGATACCAACAACAGCGGACGAGTGCAGGCCGGGTTAACCGGCCTGCGGCTCTCTTTATGACAGACGACCTGACTGAAAATTACGCTGACACCTTCGACGGCAGCCTTGGCTTCGGGCAGTCCCCCGCGCTGATCCTTGTCGACATTGTGCAAGCCTACTTCGAAGAATCGAGCCCGCTCTATGCGGGTGTCGAGGACGAGCTGGAGACGGCATTGTCCCTCGTGGAAGAAGCCCGGAAAGCTGCCGTTCCGATCTTCTACACCAACGTCGTCTACCAGGCCGGCGGCGCCGACGGCGGTATCTTTTACCAGAAGCTACCGGCGCTAAGCGTGTTCGATGAAGGCAATGAGCTCGGTGACTGGGCGGACGGCGTCGAGCCGGACGACGATGAGTTCGTCATCTCCAAGCAGTATCCCAGTGCATTCTTCGGCACGTCGCTGGCGTCGACGCTGACGTCGCTCGGCGTCGATACGCTGGTCATCGCGGGCGTAACGACCAGCGGATGCGTGCGTGCGACCTGCGTCGATGCGATGAGCTACGGCTTCATTCCGATTGTCGTATCGGATGCCTGCGGCGATCGCCACAATGCACCGCACGAGGCGAATCTTTTTGACATGCAGGCCAAGTACGCCGACGTCGTCGAGTCCGACGCCGTGCTTGACTACCTTCGACAGGTAGAGACCGAATGAGAACCATCGAAATCGTAGAAGTGGGCCCGCGCGACGGTTTGCAGAGCGAACCTGAAGTGCTCTCAACAGAGGCCAAGCTTTCATTCATCCAGAAAGCCATCGATGCCGGGATCAAGCGTCTCGAAGTCGCGAGCTTCGTACACCCGAAGCGCGTGCCGCAGATGGCGGATGCCGAGGCTTTGATCGAAGTTCTCCCCGACATTGACGATGTGTCCTACATCGGCCTGATCATGAACGAACGGGGACTCGACCGAGCGCTTCAGACGAAAGTGCAGGAGATCGGCATGGTGGTCGTGGCAACGGACACCTACAACCAGAAGAACCAGGGGGTCAGGACGAGTGAATCGGTCGATGCCTGGCTGAGGCTCTCAAAGCGAGCCAGGGATGAGGGGCGTCGTGCGAACGTCATGTTGTCTGCCGCATTCGGATGCCCTTACGAGGGAGAGGTCTCCGTCGACCGGGTCGTCGAGCTGGCCAGGCGCGTGCTCGAGGGTGAGCCGGCAGAGCTCGGGATTGCCGACAGCATCGGCGTCGGTGTGCCGTCGCAGGTGACGGAGTTGCTCGGCCGCGTCGCTGAGCTTTCGCCCGACTTGCCTTTGCGCTGTCACTTCCACAACACCCGCAATACCGGCCTGGCGAACGCCCAGGCTGCTGTCGACGCAGGCGTTACTTCTCTGGACGCCAGCATCGGCGGCATCGGTGGCTGCCCGTTTGCGCCGGCCGCAACAGGAAACATTCCTACCGACGACCTGCTTTACATGCTCGACCGCTCCGGCGTATCGACGGGCGTGTCGCTGGACAAGATCATAGACGCCAGCCGATGGCTGGAGTCGACGCTGGGCCGCGGCGTGCCGGCCCTGTTGCCGAAGGCGGGCCAGTTCCCGTCGGGTCGAGCGGCCTGATATGACGCCACCGAAGCGTATCCATCACATCAACTTCCTGGTCCGTGACATGGAAGCCGCGATTCGATTGTATGAAGAAAGCATGGGACTGCCACCGTTCGTGACGATCGATCACGATATTCGCGGCTCGCGAATCGCTCGCTCGAAGATTGGAGACACCTGGTTTGTCCTGATTTGCCCGTATGACGACGACTCGGTGCCGGGCCGACACCTCAAAGAGCACGGCGAGGGCTTCTTCTTGCTGTCACTAGGGGTCAACGATCTGGAAGAACACTTGCGGCAACTGGAGCAGGAGGACCGCGGCGCGATTCGGCGGGGCATTCTCGACTGGAGAATTGCTGACGCCGGATCACACTTCGGCGTCAATCTGCAGTTCACAGAGGACTCGGCCTGATCCATGTTCGATTCAAATCAGTTCGCGTCACCGCCTCGTACAGTAAGCACCTGATCGAAAGCGGACGGCAGCTATCAAACAGGCCAGATCGGCTGTCCGGCCCTCGCTTGTACAAATAGGAACGTCGCGAGCGCAGCTTGCACTCCGGCCACGCTCAGCACGACCAGCCAGGGATTCCAGGACTTCCGGTCTGCGAGCCAACCCGCCAGGGGAACGGTCTGCATCAAATGCAGACTGACGAAATGCGAAGGCCGCAAATCGCCGTATTCGCGGCTCCAGCCGAACAGAGGCACGACGGCCCCGCCGCCTTCGAGCGGAGCACCGACATACCGTCCGACGCTCGACAATTAGCTCGCGAACAGCAGCGTTATCGCGAAGCCGAGCGATAGCCCAACGATAGATCCAAGCCAGACGCCTCTGCGAGACCGGTCGCCATGGCGCCAGATCTGGATGGCCAGCACCAACGCAACGAGAATCAAAAGCACTGCGCCGATGCCCATCGCGGCGTAGATGAGCGATTCGATCTGTGTTTCAAAATTGAAATGTGAACGACGCGCCCGGCCTGCCTGGATCGTTATGTATAGGTATTCGAAGATCAATGAAGCAGCCGCGAGATAGCTGAAGATCATCAATGCCCAGCCGTTGCGGGTCTTGCGCGGTACGAGTTGAACCAGTACCGCCAATGTCAGGGCGTGGAGCGCCAGAGAGAGATTGAATTTCTGCGGTTTGATCCAGACAGGCGAGCTGTCGAGCGTTCGCGGGTCAAGAATCATGGCCGGAACAAAGACTATTGCGCTCGCCATCATGAACAGCCCCAATGACATGTAGAGCCGGGTGACATGATCGTCATCGAGCCAATTGAAGAGCGGTATTCTCCCGAAGGGCTGAAGCCTGTTCACGCGGCTGCCTCCAGGGGTTCATCGGGCGATTTTCGAAAATACCCGGCACGCACAGCGAGGAAGATCGCGAGCCCAACCGGACCAAACATGAAAGTGGCAATCAGGATAGGGGCCTGCACCAATCGGCTGAGCCCGATTCTGTCGGCATTCACCGCGATCCAGCCGCCGATGAACAGATCGAAGGCGAGATAGTGCACCCAGCCAGCAAGCAGCATTTCTTCTTTAGAGAGAAGTACGCGGACTTCGGCAAGCGACCCGTATCCACCACCATCGACAGTGAAGAAGTGCGCCATCGCAAGCCCGGCGTACAGCAGCGATAGTCCGAAGGGAATGATGTAACGCGGAACGGCCAGCAACCAGGGCCAGCGTCGGGGGAGGAGCACCAGAACCAGCCAGCCCACCATGGCGGCTTGACCAGCCCATCCAAACAATTGATCCGGGGTTGGCATTGGCCGTAACCCTCTCGAGACAAGATCGGCTGAATGTACCAGCTAATCGCGTCCAAAACTGAGTTGCTTCCTCCGCCTGACTCTGGCCGAGTCCAGATGCACAGGCATGTAAGGTAGACTGGCGATTACCGATCCAGAGCGGCCGGTGCTCTGATTGTTGGTTGTTGTCTTTCTCGGAGAGATTCTTGGCTTACCTGCTGACGTTTGAAACGGCTCTATTGGATCCTTCAGGGGAGTCGGAGAACCCGCACAACCCGATTCGTGGCAGCACAGTTCTGGATTGGTTACGCCACAACTGCTTTTCCGAGCCCCTCCGGTGGACGGAGCCAGAACCGGAGGACTGGGGTTGGTACATTGATGTCGTGGATGGGGAGGACAGCTTTCTCGTCGGTGGCGTCTGCTTCGAAAACCCCGAAGACGAACCGTCCGACAGCCACGAGTGGCTCATCCAGATTCACAAACAACGTTCGATCATCGACAAGCTGCTGGGTCGGAACAGGCTGAGTCCTGCTGATCCGGTCGTCGCACTGATCCGCGATGCGATCATGAACGAGCCGGGTTTCGCGAAAGTCGAGGTTGAGGAAGACGCATAACACAATGCTCATGTCATGTCCGTCTCTGTCTGTGCACAGCTACTCGGCGAATGTCATCCATTCCGGCGGCCCTGGCGAGAGGCAGACTCTGAGGGTCGCCGATGACTGAGGCTGTTTTCTGGATGCTTATCTCCCTGCTGAATTAGCTGGCGTTGCCTTTCGCCACGGTGTATTTCGGCGAGAGATTCGCGAATCGCCAGAGCGGTGATGCCGAGATGCCTGTCCAACTAGCAGCTTCTGGCCGAATCCAGACTAGAGGCCTCTTCAGGTAGACTCGACTCCTACCGAGCCGAAACCGACGTTGGATTCAGACTTTGTTGGCCTCGGAAACAAGCTCCTGGAAGGCTCAGATTTGCGAAGCATGGGACACTGACTGCCCCGCGCGCATGGCAGCGGTTTTGGAGCCAACTATCAAACGGAAACAGGAAACCCAATGACAATCTTCATACGCACAACGACAATTCTCGCTTTGGTCTCGATTCTCGGTCTTGTTGAACCCGTGTGGTCGGACGAAGGCGAGTGGGAGTATCAGGTAGTGATTCTCAAGGGGATCACCGCAGGAGGCACGATCGAAAGAAAGTCCAGCCGCATCTACATCGATACGAATAAGACCGAGGCGCTTGCCGAACTGGCTGCCGATGGCTGGGAAGTGGTGTCAGTAGTAGGCGCACCCGGGTCAGATGACTCTGTCTATCTCCGACGACCGCGGAAGAAGTAACGTCCGACTGACGAAAGAAACAGGCATCGAATCCGGTTTGTAGGACCAGGCTTGGCTGCGCCAAGGGCCCGTTGATCCCGTCGTCCTTTCTCTATCACCGTCCGCCGCTGGCCGGTATCTGCCGGTCAGATAATTCAGGCTATAGTTTCTACTTGCAACCCCTTGCAGTCTTTTGACACCCCGAGGATTTGCACATGAACCTTCGTTCCGGCCAAGCACTACTCGGGACAATGTTCATGCGGCCTGTCGCTCTCGCCGCCGGCGAAAGCACCGCTCCGACCGCAATCGAGACCACCCCGGCGAGCGACAGCACCACTGTCGATCCGGCGACAACGGAACTCAGGGTAACGTTCGATAAGCCGATGTCAGCAGGAAGCAGGTCCTGGGCGTATGAGAACAGAGAGAGCAGGCGTCAGTCGCGTGCCTCCGCAGTGGCGTCGCGCAGCGCCTTGAATTCGCTGCCTTCCGCCCAGTTCGGCCATTCCCCACTATTGCCCAGCCGTTCTGCGACCGCTTTTATCAGCTGAGCATCGCGAATGATGCCGCTCAGATCCCAGTCGGGCGACCATTCGTCACTTTGCTGGTGATAGTCTTCCGCTGCATAGGCCAACCTGATCTGCTCCGCCCGCTCTGTCCCGCCATCGACGAGATCGCTGCCCGAGCGGAAGCTGACGGCCGGTACGCCAGCCTGCGCGAAGGCGAAATGGTCGGAGCGGAAGAAGCTGCCCGCTGCCGGGTTGGGATCGGGCGAATAGCGACGCTCCATCTTTGCCGCTTCTTCGATCATGACGTCGAGCAGTCCGAGTTTGGCACTTCCCGAGATCGAGAAGTCACGGGTAGGGCCATGAACGCCGGGCGCGTCGGTGTTTATCACCCCGACCGTCGTCTCCAACGGATAGAGCGGATTGGCGGCATAGTACTTCGCGCCAAGCAGCCCGCTTTCCTCGGCGCCGACGGCGAGAAAGACGAGGCTGCGCTCGGCCCCTCCGTCGTTCACGAAGCTGCGGCCCATCTCGATCATCAGCGCCAGCCCCGTGGCATTGTCGATTGCGCCGTTGTAGATGGTGTCGCCCGTTTCGTCGGGTTCGCCGACGCCCAGGTGGTCATGGTGTCCCGTGAAAACGATATGCTCGTCGGGGCACTCCGTTCCGGGCAGGATGCCGACGACATTCTTCGCGGCGATCTGCTCGCTGCGGGAGAGCAGCGTGGCATCGATGGTCGCGCCCATATCCATAGGCTGGAAATCACGCCGCTGCGCCATGGCCTTGGCGTCCTCGTAGCTCGTGCCTGCCGCCTCGAAGATCCGGCTGGCGATATCGACATGCATCCAGCCCTGCAGCGCTGTGTGCGCCGCCGCGGGATCCTCGCGAACGATATCCAAAGTCACATTGTTGCCGTTGGCGATGACGCCCCAGGGATAGCTGGCCGGTTTGGTTTCGTGAATAACCAGCACGCCTGCCGCGCCGCGTCTCGCGGCTTCTTCGTATTTGTAGGTCCAGCGACCGTAATAGGTCATCGCCTCGCCGCCAAAGTCGCCTTCGCCACCTTCGAAGTCGGGGTCGTTGACGAGCACCACGATCACTTTGCCCGTGACGTCCATGTCCTTGAAATCGGACCAGTCGCGCTCGGGCGCGTGCGTACCGTATCCGGCGAAAATCAGGGGTACGTCTTCAAGCCGTACCTCTGCCATGCCGTTGACGGGCGAGCGTACGGCGAGATCCTGGTCCTGCACCATGGCGACGCGTTCTCCGCCAATGTTAATGAAGAGTGACGGATCCTCGATCATGGTCGAACGATTGAGAATCACGTCCTGGGTCCAGGTCCGCGAGCCGTCGGATCGTAAGTCGCCGCCCGGCTGGAGCCCGACGCTGGCGAAGGCGCCGGACAGGTAAGCTACGGTCTTGTCCTCGCCTGGCGTCCCCGGCGCACGGCCTTCGAACCAGTCGTCCGACAATGTGCGGATATGCTGGTCGATGCGCTCAATGGAAAAGTCCTCCGCGGCGGCGGGGAGGGGGGCGACAATCGCGATAACACTAGCGATGGCGGCGGCAAGCAAGCGGGTCATACAAAGTCTCCTGAAAGTGGTTCGCCGCGACCTTTTGGGTCGGCGGCTGATTCGAAAAGCGTCCGTCCTTCTCGAACTATGCCGAGCGGATAGTGCACAAAAGAAACAACAATGTCAGCAGCGAAACCGTGGGACCGAGCAAAAACCGCGCCGGGGAGTGCCCAACGTGGCGGCTGGAGTTGAGGGCTGCGCGACCCTCCCGGCGACGATAACAATGAGTCGGCCAGCTCCCAAACACACCGTCGCGACAACCTTTGAGCGTTAGTGTTTCCGCTATACTCTGACGGTGCAGGGGAGCCTGCGATCGGCTGGATCCAGACGTCCAGGCTTCCCACGGCAGGGCGGCTGCGACTGACCGTTCGCGACTTTTCCATTTCTATACCGCCCGAAATCTCGTTTCTCAGATCGTGGAAGAACTGTTCGACACATACAGCGAGGAAGGCGAGCCCACGGGCCTGGTCGCTCGCGAAGTAGTTCACAGGCTCGGTCTCTGGCACCGCGCATCGAACGTCTTCCTGTTCAGACCCGATGGACGACTCGTCGTGCAACGTCGCCACGAGTCAAAAGACGTCTGTCCTGGTGCGTGGGACCTTAGCGTGGCTGAACACTTGAGGTCCGGCGAGAGCTTCACCGATGGCGCCACCCGCGGTCTACGCGAAGAACTGGGCGTATCGGGCGTTAGCCTTGAACCTGCGGGGGAAGTCATTCAGACAAGACTCGAAATCCCGGAGCGCAACATCAAGGATTACGAGTTTCAGTGCTCCTTCAAAGGTGTATCTGACGCCGAGCTCAAGCTGCAACCGATAGAGGTTGCAGAAGTCCAGCTGTTTGAACTCGACGATCTTCGTCTTGAGATGCTCAATAACCCTGAAAGTTTCACGCCCTGGTTTCGGAGCCGTGCGAAAGACATCGGCCTCTTCGACTGACGGACGATCGTTCGCCGCGTTTCCCGATGCTCGATCAACGTCCGGTATGCTGGCATTTGCCGATGGTGAGGCGATCGAAGACAGTTGTATCCGGTCGTTTGACGAATCGTGATGTCGACTACCCGGGCGGTGACCGGCCGTTTCTTCGCGAATCGAAGCGCCCAGGCGCTTCGAGGTAGACTGCCGGCTACTGACCTGGAATGCCCACACCCATCGTCGAGAGGCAACTAAACCATGAAGTATGCCATTCCAATACTCCTTGCAGTCATTCTTTGGCCGATCGACGGCTGGGCCCAGTCAGACGCCGACCGTGATGCAATCCTTGAGACTTTCGAATCATGGAATGAAGGCTGGGCGCAGGCCGATGCCGACCTGGCCGCGCAGGACTACGCCGAAGATACCGACTGGACCAACGCGTTCGGCGACAGATTCGAAGGCCGTGACGCGTTGAGAGACGGGCTCGCCTACATATTCGGCCTTGGTTTCGTAATGGCGGGTACCTCGGCCGGGAATGAGTTCACTGACATTGAATTTCTCTCCCCGGACATCGCGATCGTCCGAAGCAAGCTGGTCCGTACCGGTCAAGAGACGTCTACGGGTGAGCGAATGCCTGATCGTCATATCAATCATCTCAGGGTCTATCAGAAGCGTGACGGACGGTGGCTTATCGTCAGCCATATGATTTCGCAGGCCCAGCCAAAACGATAGGAAGTCGAACGACCGTTTCTGGCCGGGAGCCTACGGCCCAGCTGGTCGAGCTGTTGCTTCAGCTTCTGACCAGTACCGAAAATCGGCCGTGGCTTACTCCAACTCGCTGACGGTCGATATGTCGATCAGCGGGTTCGCCGCGAGCATGCCGTCAGCCGTAAGCTCGGGATAGGGTTTTCCCATGGCACGGTAACGCTCCGCAATATCGGGATATGACCATTCGAACAACGTACGGGCACGCTCGTCGGGCGTCATGCGCGACTGGTCGTACAGCCCCGCCGCGCGCCGCTGCCGTTCGGCCTCGGACAGAATGATGCCGACGACGACTGACACGCACAGCGACGATCCGTGACCGTGCATTGGAATAGCGATGTTCTCGTCGGCCTCGGCGCGTGCAGCGTCACTCAGTCCATCGTGTTCGCCCCCGACCATGATCGCCACCTTCTGCGTGTAATCGA
>JAAUYH010160763.1_pt1 | contig 12480 bp, 11 predicted proteins | sample 7278061 | NCBI WGS metagenome assembly JAAUYH01 (sample SAMN14350203, study PRJNA611818) | marine sediment metagenome | isolation source: surface marine sediment (0.6m) | place: French Polynesia: Moorea | collected 2018-08
ACTGTTCTGTCAAGTAATTAATGATAGGTAAAACTATTGAAATTCTCTTCCTTGTCTCCTTATCTCCCTTGTCTTTCTTGTCTTGCCTCAACCCATCAATTCAAAATTGACCGAGAGGGATGGCGAGGTCTCCTCGCCATATCCAATCGAGGTGTTGACAGACTACTACCCTCTTCCTTTCTCTAGCGTTCCTTGGCGGACGTTTCGTCGGCAGGTTTGTTCGCCTCCCTCCTGCCATTTTCAACAACCAAATTTAAAAGCGTGACAGCTTAGCACCCAACCCCAAAAAATTGAATCGTTAAGGCTGATTAATAAATTGGTAAAGCTTGTTTATAGTATTGGAGATTTACTAACTTTTTGATTAGATAGAAATAGTGAATCTTGACAATTTTTTTCTCAATATTGTTACTATAATTCATAAGTTTTATAGTTGCCACATCGGCGACAAATTCAGTATAAATATTGAAATTAAATATAATTAATTTTTGTTTTAAATCACCACATTTTTTTTAAGTAAAAATTCATATTTTTTTGCTAAAAAAGTTTTTTTTTTCCGTAAAAACAACCAAATTTATCCGTGAACACAACTATTTTTTGCTTTTAACGGTTGAGGGTAGATGTTATTGCAGAGTATAACAGCAAGGTATTAGTAAAACTTGCAAGCAATTAAGTCACCGTTACTCCGCCCTTCGGTTTCAACATCGGAAAGTGTTCCCTTGCGCCTTTCGGGGACGTAGGGTCTTTCCTCAGTTTGCTCAAGCGGTGTTATCCTGGCGATATTTCCTCGCCAGGGTCGCACCAAGAGAGTTGGGAAACTTGCCTACTGCAACTGTTTCACCGTAAGACAACGGAGCGAAGGTCGACGTTCTCTTGCGCCTTTCGTCGGCGCGTTGAGTTAGTGCGGTCTTGGGCGGGGCTTTCCCCCATGAGGAGGCACGGACTCGGAGCTTGCATCCGAGTAGTGAGTGCCGTCAACTAACGAACCCAAAGGGAATTCGACCTGGTGCGGTGACTGGTGTTCCCCAGTCAAAAATTACCGCAACCGATTTATGCGTATATTAACTATTACTTGCTGTACTTTGGTCTTTGTACCAATGTCAGGATTAAGTGTATTGGCAAATTCTATTTCTGAAGACAGTAATAAATCAGTTTCTTGGACTACTGATGCTGCTTCTTTGACTACTTTAGTTGCTCAAAATAATCCAGAATTACCTAAAACTAAACAAACAGAAGTTAGTAGCTCTTGGTCTGAATCTGATTCCGTAGATACAGATAAAGTTCGTAATGTACTACAAGAACTAGAACAAGTTGGTAATCTCAATTTTCGTCCCAACCAAGGCGCGCCAGGAATAACTATTGCTAGTCCCTACGGTTTTGGTGGAGATGGAGGAAGATTTTTTGTTGGTGCTGGCTATGCTTCAGATACCAGATTTCGCTCTCTTGATAGTGATGGTGGTATGGTTTTTGGGGCTGCTTTAGGCAACTCCCGTAAAGCTGTAGGTCTAGAATTAAGCTATACCATGGCTAGTTTTGGTAATAATCGAGATTTTGGTACTGGTGGTTTCAACGCCAAAGTACATCGCATGATTGGCAACGATGCTTCAGTAGCATTAGGGTTCAATGGTTTCCTTAATCTGGGCGATGATAATGATTTTGAAGACTCAATTTATGGAGTTGCTACCAAAATTTTTCGTACACGGGAGAATCTTAACTCTGCTTTTAGTCGAGTTGCTGTATATGTGGGGTTAGGCAATGGACAATATCGTACTCTTGAAGCAATTGAAGACGACGAAGACCAGATCAATGTGTTTGGTAGTTTAGCCTTTCGTCTTGGTCAACCCGTAAGTTTAATAACTGAATGGACTGGGCAAGATTTAGCTTTAGGATTATCTGTTGCTCCTTTTAAAAATATTCCCTTAACCATTACTCCAGCATTACGAGATGTTGTTGGTGGTGATGATAGTCTTCATTTCGCCTTGGGAATTGGATTGGGATTCCCATTTTAATTATTATAATTTTGGAGAATAATTGTGTTCACAAAAAAACAGCTTTTGATTGGTATTGGTTTAACGGTTATGGGTAATGCCATCATGGTTACTGCTGCTAATGCAGATGATATATCAACCACATCTCTACAGGGATCTAATTTTGTGGGACCTAGTGGTGCATCAAGCTATTCTTTAGGAGGGATTATTGCAGGGGAAGGACTTGCTGGAGGTATTTCTATTCCTCCCTCTATGACTCTTCCTAGTACTGCTGCTACTGGAGGAAATCCTGGTGGTTCTAGTAGTGGTATTGCTGGCGATACAAATCCTTCTAATCCTTCTGATACTTCTAATGCCAGTTCTGGTAGCAGTACTAATGGAACAATTACCGTTGCTGATATTGCTCAGTATTTTGCTGCTAGTATCGATCGATCTTTGGATGGAGGAGATACTTTCAACGTAGCACAAAAGCCTATACGCATTGTGAGAAGAAGAAGCAGTGCCAGTTGTCCGAATCCTTCCATTGCTCGCCCTTCGGAATCATTAGATGATCTTTTAAGCCAATCTGAGGAGTTTCTAGAGGAAGTAAATAAACTAAAGCCAGAAAATAGTGTTTGGTAAAAGGAGAAATTCAATGAAGCTAAAAAATTTAGGTATTGCATTAGCAACAACTGGGTGTTTGTTGAGTGTAAGTCAAACTACTCATGCTCAATCTGCATTACGGAATGATGGCATTCAGTTTACCCAAGACACTATTGTTGAGTTTGAATTTATCGAATCTCATGGAGCTTATCAATCAGCTTTTGGTGTGGTTGATTTGGATTCTTGTCAAAGTAGCTATGGTAACGTCGATTTAAGCACTTGTGAAAGAATTCCTTTACTAGTAGAAGAAAAAGCCTCAGACTTCCCTGAAAGTGTGGTTCGTCGCTCTACCTACGAAGACAACGAAAATCAAACTCAGGATTTTTTGGGAACTCCTGGTAATGCTGTTCCTCATCCCATGGCTGAGTTTATGTTCAAGGCAGGGAAACGCTATGCTTTTTATTTAGAATCTTCTTTCAATGGCGTACCTGCGGGAATAAAGTATTCTAGTGCTATATATAATCCTCGCGATAGTCAACAAGCTATTTTTGTCGATAACTTGACTCCTGATATTTTACAAGCAAGACGCAGAAATACTCCTGATATTAACCTCGATCCTCAACTCGAACAAGAGTTGGGTCAATTAGTTAATGGTGGTATTGTAATTCGCTGGGATGATACTGGTTCTGTATTAGTTCCTCAAGCTAAACAAGATACTGACTTTGATGATTTTATTATTGGGGTTGGTGGCGAATTGGATTGCTATTAACAGAGAATTCGAGATTTTAGTATTTAGGAGATGGTTAATTTGCTCCAGTGAGAAAAATATCCAATTTTACTACCAATTGCAGTTAAAGAATATTAGGACAAGAAATCTATTTAGCACCTAGTAGCTTGTCTATCGTCTAATTGTGATATTACAACTGGCAACTGCACTTACACTAGGAATCGTTGCACCATCAGCTTGCATCTGCATTAAAATTGATTGTGGTAAGTGGGTTGTCTCTAAATTATCCTTTACTAAAGAGACACTTCCTTTTCCTGGAGTAGGGTTACTTAACTTCCACTTAAAAGTTTTGAGAACATCCCATGTTGCTTTTTTAGTTTGATGGTCAAAAGACTTAACACCAACTAAATGAGTAACGAATTCAATAGATTCTTCTTTTTTTAGTCTATAGTCTGCTGGTGAATCTTCAAAGACGAGTTCAAACTCTTTAGTAATTTTGGGGTTGCGATAGTGATGTCGAAAACGACAGCGATCGCAGTTAACAATATCCCAGTAAAAAGGGAATTCGTCTGCTCCCTCATAATAGTATCCTCCTTGGGGTGGATCGTTGTAAGGTGTGGATACAAGTTGACCGGACTTATCAGCTATACCATGGGGGTCTTCTTCAACATAACTAACCCAGTTGAAGTGATCGTAACCCATCATAGATGCTAACTTCTCTAATTTTATTTTTCCTCCTAGAGCTTTTTGTGGTGAAAATGTGGCAACAATTCTAGAACCTTTTGTTTCAAGAGTTATTGCTTCTTCGTAGTTAAAAGAAGTGGGATTTTTTTGATAATTATCTAAACTTTTATTGGGACTAATCTCGGTTGCTGAATTCAAGCACTCTTGGTTGTTAATGTTTTTGGTTGCTGATAGTAGAGGTTCTGCGGTGAAGGAAATACCCAATAAATTAAGGGTGGCTACTAAAGAAAGAGTTGCTTTGGTGAATTTCATAGTCAAATCTACTAACAATCAAATTTTAAAACTGCTTCCATAGAACGATCATGGGTAAATCAACTAAGTGATTGTTCTGTTCTCGTTAAATATATTATGACTAGTAATATTACTTAAGTCATTACCCAGAGTTAAACTTCATTGTATTCATACACAAGCAAAATTTTCCATGAAGATAAGATAAATAGTACAGATGAGACTTATTTTTGTACGAAAATTCATCGAGTTGTGTTAGGTAATGGTTAATAGGTAAGTAATTGGAAAATTTATCCATTGTAAAAGATCTGTAAGTATTGCAATGGATATCATATTTCTTACCTAAACCATTAATTCTCTTAGATTTAAAACTAATAACCAATAGCTAAAAATAAATATTTGGGCAAACTAAAAATAACTTTTGCTCATATTTTTATTGCCTTTCAATCTTTACTAATATTTTTATTGCTAAATATGAAGACGCAAACAATACTGATATCTCTTAGGTAATTTGGGGAATGATATATAAGGATTGCTTAAACTATCAGTTAAATTAATTAGGTAATTATAGAAGTGTTTAGACTATCTAACTTATGGTTGACCAAAGCTAAAAATGTTTTCTTGGTAAATACTTTTGAACAGTACGTAAAAACCAATCATTGTCAAGAAAATAAGCGGATTAAAATAATTACTCAGTTTTATCCTCCTGACTTTGCAGCAACTGGTCAATTAATTCAAGAATTATCAGCACAATTCAGTACCCAAGGAATAGAAGTAAGCATCTTTACTGGACAGCCAGGATATGCTTTTACTAACTCTCAAGCACCAGTAAAAGAACAAGTAGATAATGTAAATATAAGGCGATCGCGGGTTACTAAATTGTGGTCAAAACGTATTCGTGGCAAAGCTTTGAATGGAGTAATTTTCTGTATTCGTGCAGGATTACATATATGTCGTCATCGAGACAAAAATACTGTTTTATTATTAACAACTGCACCTCCATTCTTATCAATCTTAGGCTATTTTGCTAATCTCTGTTTTGATTTACCCTATGTTTGTTTAATCTATGATTTATATCCTGATGCAGCTACAGAATTGAAAGTAATTTCTCCGCAACATCCTGTAACAAAACTATGGGACAAAATTAACAATTTAGTTTGGCAAAAAGCACAGGGAATCATTGTTCTTAGCTCAACTATGAAAGAGAGAATTATTGCTAAACATCCTCAAGTAACTGATAAAATTTCTGTTATTCATAATTGGGCAAATTCTGAGTGGATTAAACCTATGTCTAAACAAGAAAATTGGTTTGCTCAACAATATGGAATTAATAAAAAGTTCACTGTCTTGTATTCAGGAAATTTAGGTCGTTGTCATGATGTGGAAACAATTTTAGCAACGATTAAACTATTAAAAGATGATCCTATTCAGTTTGTCTTTATTGGTGCAGGAGCCAAACAACAAGTTTGTATTGAAACTGTAAAGAGTCTTGGTTTGCAAAATTGTCTCTTTTTACCTTATCAAGATAGAGAAAATCTACCCTATTCTCTCACTGCCTGTGATCTAGCGTTTGTGAGTATCGCTCCTGGTTTAGAAGGCATAGTGGCACCTAGTAAACTATATGGCATCATGGCAGCAGGAAGAGCGATCGCTGCTATCTGTGATTCTCAATCTTACCTTCGTAATCTTATTGCTAATGCAGCTTGTGGTGCTTGTTTTGAGCACAACGATAGTAAGGGTTTGGCTGATTTTATTCGTTCTGTAGCTGCCAATCCTGCTTTGACTATAGCTATGGGACAAGCAGGACGTAAATACTTAGAAGAGCATTTTACTCCAGAAATTATTGCCGAGCAATACAAAGAGGTTTTACAGTCAGAACAAGATAATATCTCTGTACAAATTAATTCTTCTCTGAGGAGTTCAGGAGTTCAGAAGTTCAGGAGTTCAGAACTATAGTAATTAAGTATCTAGACAGAATTAACTATCTAAACAAGTTTTACCTATTATCTAGAACTTGCTGAATAAACGTGTAAGGTAAATCAGATTAAGAATTTTGTCGCCTTTTTTGCTTAAACAAGTGCAAGGTTATAATTTCTAGAAGCCCACAACCATTGCTTTAAATTTCTACCCAATACCTAAAACCTAATACCTAACACCTCTCACAACCGAGAATTATGACTTTTTCAGCAAACCCTATCTAGGCTTAACCAGTAAATTTGATTGGGTTCAAGTACTTATTTGGCTAATTCTGCTTCAATTGCTTGAATTAATTGGGGAGAATCTGGGGTGACGCTACTAGTAAATCTAGCAACTATTTCACCTTGTTTATTGATGAGAAATTTTTCAAAATTCCAGGCTATATCTCCTTGGGGATCGACACTGTTAGTTAGTTTTTGATAGAGGGGATGTTGTTGACTGCCCTTAGCATGAAGTTTATCAAATAGATCGAAAGTAACACCGTATCTAGTTTCACAAAATTTGGCAATTTCCTCGTTAGTGCCTGGCTCTTGTGCGCCGTAATCGTTGCAGGGAAAACCTAAAACTCTTAAACCACGATCGCTATATTGCTGGTTTAATTGTTCTAAGCCTTTATATTGGGAAGTGTATCCACAATAAGAAGCTACATTAACAATTAACAATACTTTACCTGCGTATTCAGATAATTGTTTATCGTCACCATTAATAGTTTTGACGGTAATATCGGAGATAGTGTTACTCATGCAATTAGTTACTCAGTTCTCGATCAGATTGGTTCCCTATGGATTTTACAATATCATCACAACCCAAGCGAATAGTTTTTGATGATTTATCTGTCAGAGTTTACGCAGAAGAAAGAGACTTAGCACAAGATGCTGCTAAACTTGCCCAAAATTATTTGCAATCTCTTCTACAACAACAAGAAATAGCTAGAGTTGTCCTAGCTACAGGCAATTCACAAATTAAATTTTTAGAGGCTATTACTACTTCTCAAGAATTAGACTGGTCTAGAATTACTTTTTTTCATTTAGACGAATACCTAGGAATTACAGCAGATCATCCTGCTAGTTTTCGTTATTATCTTCAACAAAAAGTAGAGCAAAAAATTCCTTTACGAGAATTTCATTACCTTCAAGGAGATGCACTTCAACCCATAGAAGAATGTCGCCGTTATAGTCAATTATTACAACAAAAAGCGATCGATCTTTGTCTTTTAGGTCTCGGAGATAATGGACACCTAGCTTTTAATGAACCGACTGTAGCAGATTTTGCTGATTCTGAGCTAGTCAAAATTGTCAAATTAGAACCAATAACTCGTCAACAGCAAGTATACAGTAATTCTTTTGCTAATTTAGCCAATGTACCTCAGTACGCCTATACTCTGACTGTTCCTGCAATTTGCTCAGCCAAACAGATTTTTTGTTTAGCATCAGGAGAACACAAAGCAGAAGTAGTTAGTAACATGTTACAAGGCTCGATAACTACCGATTATCCCGCTTCTATTTTAAGAAAGCAAAAACAAGCTACCTTATTTCTCGATCAAAATTCAGCTAGTTTAATTTAAAAGACAGAGGATCGGGTTTACCAATGGCATAACCTTGGGCATAATCTATACCTAATTGGCGTAATTTATCGATAATTAGTTCATTTTCGACAAATTTGGCAATAGTTTGCATATTCATTCCGTGACCAATCCGATTAAAACAGTCTAATGTAGCACTAGCAACTGGATCATTAAGAATATTCTGAATCAGATTGCCATCTATCTTCAAGAAATTGACAGGTAAATTTTTGAGATAGGTTATTGACTTTCCGCTACCAAAATCATCAAGAGCAGCAAGGCAACCTAATTGTTGTAAGTCCTGAATAAACTCAGTAACTTTAGTCAGATTAGAGATAGCAATAGTTTCGGGAATTTCAAAACAGATATTACGAGGAGAAATAGAATAGAGGGTAAATTGCTCTTGTAAAAAACTCAAAAAGCGATCGCTGAAAATAGTAGCCCCAGAAAGGTTGATAGTATAGATAATGTTAGAATTCTTACTATCTACTTCTAATCCTTGCCCTGTTTGCTCTTGACAATATTGGCTATATTTAGCCAAGAAAGTAGCAATCACCCAACGGTCAATTGCTGACATCAGATTATAGTGTTCAGCAGCAGGAATAAATGCCATTGGTGGAACTAAATTGTCTTCTTCATCTAGAAGTCGCAATAAAATCTCGTAGTGTTCTTTGGTATTATCTTCCTTTAAAGAAGTAATTTTTTGAGCATAAAGACAAAAACGATCTTCCTTGAGGGCTAGAGTTATGCGAGAAATCCATTGTTTTTCTCCTCTTCGCTGTACATGGCTTTTACCTAACAAAAAAAGCAGCAAACTGCGAAGCTTATCTCTATCTCGATCGCCCTTCGTTGTTCTCATTGCTCAAACCTACTCTACATCAAAAGAGAGAGGTTTTGGCTTATCAATCCCATAACCCTGGGCATAATCCACACCCAATTTGCGCAATTTTTGGATAATAGGTTCATTTTCGACAAATTCAGCAATAGTCTGCATATTCATCACATGACCAATCCGATTAAAGCAGTCTACTGTAGCATGGTCTACGGGATCATCAAGAATATTTTTGACAAAACTACCGTCTATCTTCAAAAAATCTACAGGTAAATTTTTTAGATAAGCTAAAGAACTCATCCCACTACCAAAGTCATCCAGAGCAAAAAGACAGCCTAATTGTTTTAATTCATCGATAAACTCAGCAGCTTTAGCCAGATTAGCGATGGCACTAGTTTCGGTGATTTCAAAACAGATAGTACTAGGAGAAATAGGATAAAGAGTAAATTGCTCTTTTAAAAAATCAAAAAAGGAATCGCTGTTAATACTAGCTCCTGAAAGATTGATCGTATAAATCTTCTCCTCAGGAAAATTAGCTGATTTTAAGTTGTTAGTAGTTTGATTTTTACGTTGGCAATAGTTGTTATAGGCAGAAAAAAAAGTAGAAATTACCCAACGATCGATCGCTGGCATAAGATTGTAATTTTCCGCAGCAGGAATAAACGCCATTGGCGGTACTAATTTTCCGTCTTTATCTAAGAGACGCAACAAAATTTCATAGTGTTCTCTACTGTCATTTTCTTTTAAAGAAATAATTTTTTGACAATAGAGACAAAAACGATCCTCTTCTAAAGCACGATTTATATGAGCAACCCATTGTCTTTCTTTTCTTTGTCTGGTTAATTCGCGATCGTTGTGGCGGTAGACAAAAACTCGATTACGTCCTTTTTCTTTGGCAGCGTAGCAAGCAGCATCTGCTGCACTCAAAACGCTACTAAAATTCTGACTATTTTGATCTATAGAAACTAAACCAATGCTAGCACTAAGAGTAAAAACTTTATCTTCCCAGGAAAAGCGAAATTCTTGAATTAAAGTTCTAATGGTATTAGCGATAGTCTCTGCTTGCTCGAGAGAACATTGTTTCAGTAGTAAACCGAATTCATCTCCTCCAAGACGAGCTAAAACATCAGAAGAACGAATTAACTTTTTCTTTAATATAGTTAATTGACGTAATAAATTATCTCCACCTACATGACCACAAGTATCGTTAACTACTTTAAACTGGTCTAGGTCTAAATAACACAAAGCGTGTTGTGAGCCATTTTCTTGACTATTGAAAATTGCTTCAGTTACTTGCACTTCAAATTCTTTGCGATTGTATAATCCTGTTAAAGCATCGTGTTTAGTTTGTAAAAAAAGCTGACGTTCTAATTGTCTTGATTGAGTAAGATCACGAGCGCAAGCATAAATTAGTCTATTGGTAGTGTCTAATTTGGCTTTCCATTCTAACCACTTACAAGAACCGTCTTGACACAAATAACGATTCTCCCAATGAACCACAGAAGTAATATTATTTAATTGTTCAATTTTTGTGAAGGTTTTCTGACGATCTTCTTCATGAACAAAACTTAAGAAAGGCTTGGTTAATAACTCTTTTGTGGAGTACCCAAGAATTTGCAGAAAAGATGAATTAAACTGTTTGAGGTATCCATCCACCCCAATCACACAAAATAATTCTGAAGAAAGATTTAAAAATATTTCTAATTCCCTTGAAAATTTTAGAGTCAAAGCCTCAGACAATTCTAAATGCAACTGTTGTTGGCTATTTTTTGATAAATTCATAAAATAGATAGTTTCTGTTGATTCTGCTTGGTAACTTAACTTACAGTTGCAGTTATTTGTTTGCCAGCAATTAGTTTAGGAATCAAATAAGAAAGTAAATACAAATTAAATAATTTTGAGTTAAGAATAATTTTTAATATTTCGTTTTTATTTGTTTACCTTTGTTTGTTCCTTAACTTTTACGAAATAATTGATTATGGCTATATTTTTCTTCAATATATATTATCTTTATTTTAATAATCATTATGATAAATGAATAACCGCAATTATAATAACCGCAATTCTACCCAAATTATCACTTCTAGCTTTTTAATCTCTTTATAAAAAGCTACTTGATAATAATTAACCTAGGTTTATTAACCTAAGAAAAAATACGTAAATTGATGAAATTTTATTATTATTTAACTATTTTTAAATCTACAAACAATACTTTCTATTTTGACCAGCGTTCCCTAGCTGCGGAAACCGCAGCGGGTTCTCACCGCTTTTACTGAGAAGTCAAGGTTACTTCCATCCTGTTTTAGCCTGTTCTAAAACATAAGTTGAGACATCTTGGATCTCTTTTTCTGTCAGACGATCTTTATAGGCTGACATATTATTTTTACCATTAGCCACTAAAGTTTCGATCGCTTCAAGGGAATCTAGTTTATTTCTGTGTAAAGCTCTTAAAGATAAATTTTTCCCTCGTCGGATAATATTTCCTCCACGAGGATGACATCCTGCACAATTGATTTCAAAAAGTTTAGCGGGATTATTTGTTTCTGCTGCTAAAGTAAACTGGTGAGGAAATGCAGATAAAACCAATACTAGTACTAAAATAGTAAAAAATTGCTTAATACTTATCATCTTTTTTTTCCTTGACTAATAATTAATATTAGACTTAATGGGCAAAAGTTGTGCTTGCTACTAATTTTGACTTTTGACAGGCTTATAATCATCAACATTAGCTATTAAATTGACAATTGCGATAGTTGTCAAATTTTTTGAGTGTTTTACTAGTTCTTTTAAAGAATATTTTCGTGTATTGTTCTCTTGCTTGATGGAGATTTAATTTTCATGCTCTTTTTCTCCGCATTCTTCTTGGGGTTTATCTTTAATGCTGCACCTGGAGCAGTTTTTGCAGAAACTATTCGTCAAGGGATCAAAGGGGGATTCAAACCTGCATTAGCTGTTCAAATTGGTTCTCTTGTAGGAGATGCACTTTGGGCTGTACTTGGTTTAGCAGGTGTTGGCTTTCTCCTCCAGCTAAACTATTTACGATTTCCAGTTGGTATTGCAGGTGTACTTTATCTTTTGTGGTTAGCATGGGATGCTTGGCAAGAAGCAAATGAAGAAATTAATGCTCATTCTGACACGATTATTGCTCATCACCAACAAGCTCTACGCTCTGGTGTACTTCTATCCGTCACGAACCCTCAAAATATAGCTTACTGGGCAGCTTTAGGTAGTGCAATGGGTGCTATCGGTGTCAGCGATCCTACAACTAACCACTATCTAATTTTTTTTGCTGGTTTCATGATGTCTTCGTTTCTCTGGTCATTTGTCTGTGCTGGACTTGTTTCTCAAGTATTTGGAAAAGCTGGTGTAAGCTGGGCGCGTTTAACTTATCGAGCTTGCGCGGTCGTTTTTTTATTACTTGCCCTTTCTTCTTTACGAAATCTCTGGAGTTTATATCTAGTTCCTAAAAATACCGTTCAGCCTCCAGCAGTTCAAAGCGAACCCTAACAATGCTCAAAGATAGGTAGATAATTTTACCAACAACCTCTAGGTAACTTATTTTTATTCAATACCAGACGCTTTGAGAATATCTGACAATGTAGAGCAATAATTTCTCAAACCAAAACTAGCTGGATTAACGCAATTTTGATAGACAAAGTGACGATAATTTAAAGAAAAGCGACTCCAAGAATCCATCTGAATACGAAACACTTTAATGAGAATATTAGCTAACCAAATTGATAAAGGAATACGGAAATAAATTTTTTGATTAAAATAAGCAGCAACTTCTTGGATGGCTTCGTCAACAGTAATAGCAGATGAACCCAAAACAAACTGATTTCCT
>JAAUYH010059855.1_pt1 | contig 12476 bp, 5 predicted proteins | sample 7278061 | NCBI WGS metagenome assembly JAAUYH01 (sample SAMN14350203, study PRJNA611818) | marine sediment metagenome | isolation source: surface marine sediment (0.6m) | place: French Polynesia: Moorea | collected 2018-08
CCATGCATGGCGGTGGTTGAGTAAAATCTTCGTAGCCAAATTCAACTAATAGTGTGGGTCATTCAATACTTCTGACGCAAAAGTGAAAAACCAAAGAATCAAGAGAAGAATTCTATAAGAAGCTAAATCTACGCCAGAATTCGGAAAGCACTCGCGATTATAAAAAAACACAAATGATCCGAACTAAAAAATCAGTGATCAATCGAAAAAATAAGCATCTGTTTCTGTTAGTCAAAATCGTACCTAGCTATCGATTTACAAAACCTTTAAACTATTGCTTGACAAGATCACTAAATCTAGATAATCTAGTTCCCGAGAATGCCTTGTTGACTGAGCTCTAAACCTTTTTTTTAAAATATCCTGTTTTGTCGTCTAGGTTTACAATAGTTCGCCATCCATTCCCCAATCGATCAGAAAACGGATAATTTCCGATAGACCAAATTATAAAGAATCTATTCATGTTCAATCTTTTACATAAAGCGAAGCAACGTGCAGTTCGTATAATTATATTAGAAAATTATCCAGATCAAATACATAGGAGAATTTGTACACAGCTTCATTTAATCTGACTGAAGTCATTTTCAAGATTTGGTTTCATGACGATCGAAACTTCAAAACTTCATGAAGTCGGAGATAAGTCAATGATTGTGATTTCGCCTCTTATTTTTAAATAACCCTGCTTAACAATGACTAGAATAAGTCTAACATTCCAGCAAAATATAATTTGCCAAGCTTCAATTTGGACAATTTTTCCCGGCATAGTAATTAAAAAGCTGTATTATTTATTGAAGAAATCATAACAAAAAATAGTTTTATTGATATAGTGTAGGTGTTGAACGGTACCGAATAAAAAGAAATGAGTGTGGAATTTGTTGAGAGGTGTTCGCGTTGGTAGGTTATAGAATGCAATTATTAGCTTTTCTGGCTGAAGTTGTGTCGCTTTCCGAGGCGTACAACTGAAACAAGATGTGGACGCGGAAGAAAAAGAGCTGGGTTGTCCAATGACTAACAAGAAGCTCTTCCGGATTAGTTCAGAAGATTACGAGCACTTGGTATCAAGGTAGACTATGAGTTCCTTCTTGTACGGGCGCTTGAAATGTTGCGAGATGATGATTTTAATGATACTCCGCAATACGTAATAACGGCGAGAGGACGGCAACCCATTGATATCATCGATAGAATTTGAATACGTCCATTCGATCAAAGATTCAACATTGTTGAACGATGCCGAACTAGAAAAAGCTACTGATTCAACAAATCTTGCAGTCGAATTGAGAGATGGCGTACCTCCAGGAAAAATAAAAATTGTGTATTAGAATGGCTAGCACAAGAGGGACAAGGAAAAATACGACGGGATTCATTTCGTTTCGGATGCTGAAGATGGCCGCGCCCTTGGTTTCAGAGAGACAAAGAAATTCTTTTATGCTGATGTAGCCTCTAGACGCGACAAGTGTTTTCGAATTTCAGGAGGTGCCGGAGAAAAATGAAGCACCGTTTTATTTTTAAGAATCGCGATTGCAGCTATCCGATTACCGGTGTCCCTGATAATATTGAAAGAATATCCTATTGTACACTACTAAAAGGATGCGTAAACCGAACTAATCCCAGAAATCATCAGTGCGTTGCCTGAAGACCGTGTTCGAACATTTCATGTTGACAATTTCACGAATCATGACTCTACACCTGCTTTAGAAGAATCACTTGATGCGGAACGAATTTGTCTGATACGATTTCCTAGAAACCGCACTTATATTATTCAGCCTTTGTACAAAATGGCAGTAAGAGCTTTTAAGGCATTATTTCGAAAGAAATGGAACGAGAAGAGAGCTCAACAAGGTCTGAATTTGGCGCATGCGAAAACCGGAAGGCTGATGAATCCTGGGAAATAAAATTGTTTGGGACTAGTCGATGAGTGCATTGACGAGCTAAATCTACCACTTAGCGGTAATATTGGTCTAACAAGAAGATATATCATTGTTTGTGGGCTGATTCCAGTCGTCGATGGTACCTGGAAAAATGAACAACTGACGGAAGAACTTCAGTCAGTGATGAAAAACAACATGGAGCCCTTTAACTGATAGAGTTTTTTTCCAGGGAATCGTGATTGATTCCTTACACTCTCGAATTTTACTATTGAGTAAAGTAACCTCAAGAAGTCCACATTAATTTCTTCCTGTACGGAAAAGAATCTTCTTAACAGAATCGTAGAATATCTGCACTATCCATGCCTGCTATTATGAGAAACTCTCAAAATTTAGCGTTGATCCAGTTAGATTGCGTACGAATTTTAATCAATGTGAAACAGCCATTTTCGTACTAAACCAGTCGCACAATTTATTTGAATGATCAAATTTTTTGGATAGGCTAGATTTTCATTCACAATTTTGGGAAGAAACAATCAATTAACTGTTGCACCAGATAATTTGAAATAATTCGCTGATTAATGAGTGAGATGATGTAAAGTTTGAAATAGCTGCTGTGCTTCCTAAAAAGTATAATTCAAGGGCTATTTCAATATCTATTCAACAATATTTTTTACAGATGTATCTGATAGGTATAAATATGAAAATAAAACTTCAACAATTTAATTTGTTTCTATTTTTGAACCAAGCGTGTATCTGTGTAATTTGCCTTGCTTGGTTTCGAAAACATGGTGTTCTCGGTCTCGGCTTGTTCTAAGCTGAATCAAGTTTCGCATGAGTATGAATTAATTGCAAACTTAATTATGAAGCAGCTCTGTTGAAAAATTAAAAGGTACTGTGTATATTGAATACTGGATTTTTTAAGAATAGAAACCTTCGAGGATAAAAATTCGTAACGTAGTCTTCTATTACATACAAACTATTGTTGTTTATTTTGCATATGCTTTATTTCTATAATTAATTATCCAACTCAATCCAGCAACAATGAATCGTATTCATAGAAATAACAGTTAATTAAAAAAGTTCGGTAGGTTTGCATGCTGACAAAACACTTTTGCCTACTACACGTATATTTTGAATTACGCAGACATAAATTGATCATGACCATGCGCGTAGAAAATAATATTTGTCAGAAATTGATTTGATGCCGGGCATCTTCATGTCAATCATGTCAAATGATTGCAATTGACAGGCACGGTTTTTTTAAAAAATATCCAAGCAGTTCGTGCATGGTCGGTCTATTTATTGTTATGTGTGTGATTGGATAGAATGGAATTATATTGAAGCTTTGATGAGACTATCAAGAAAGTGAGAGTGAGATAAATGCCTGAGTAATTCTACAGGAATCATTGAATGAAAAAGGAAATATAAAGTTAGGGAGATGTGCTGTGATTGTACTTGCAAGAAATATGATTTTTGGCCTCAGTTAAGCGTATTAAAAACGGTGCGAAACGGAAATTCATACGCTGTGAACACAGATGCAAATGGACATGAAAAGTATAAGTTTCATTGTGGAATCTTTCAATAGAAATACGCAATTACTGACCTCGACCGTTGAGCAGCACACTGTATCCCAGCATTGTGTTAGTTTACACTGTAAATAAAAAAACTTCATATTCACATCACTTGCCCGAACAAGCACTGGTTCGGTTCGATTTCGAGGGCTTGTTCTGCCCGTGGAATGCATCAACGAGCTGAAAAGAGGTGCCAGAAGCGGCCACCGTCACATGTCGCTGAATATCGCAGACAGGCGCAATCAGGCCGCAGGTTCCGCATTAACTGAGCTGCTACAACCACCTCAGAGTCTTCAAAATGAGCTCCAACACAATCAACTCACGCACCACAATGCTCCCCTTTTTTATCAACAGAGCGTTACCGAGAACGTGAACAATGTTTCTTTCAATTCGGGGACACTTCCCAAGCTTGAAACCACCTTCCTGCACCAGCAGACCCCGCACTTGGACACATCTTCACAAATTCCTCAGTTTAATGTGATGCAACATCCTGTCTCGGAACAACAACAACTAATTCTCAATCCACCTATTCATTCTGTTCAACGTCATCCTCCTACCGCTCCTGGTCTTACTAGTACGATGCGCGAAGGTGCTAATTATCACAGACCCACTTATGGCTCTGTATCTGAAGACGCTATTGGAAACACTTACGCTCATCCTCAGCCGCCTGTTGTCGAAGATTCAACTTTTGTACAGAACCAAACCGCAAGTCAATCTAGAGCTGCGCCCGGGGCAATACCGCGTGACGGTGCCGCCATTGCAAGTACTTTGACTTTACCACAACCGCAGGCACAGCCCCAGACTCTGTTGCAACCTGACATATTTGTTGGCGCACCGCGTCGTGTCCCTGGATACGGTACGTCTTCGCTTGGAACTATTGGGGATTCAAGACAACCGCGTCCTGCTCTACCAAGTAATGTACTTTCTGGTGTGTCCCACGCTCTCACCAATGGATCCCTAGAACCGTTTGACCAGACGCCACCGCAACGGTTTGGCAATTCGCTGTTGAATCCGCCGAGGCAACAACAGTTCGACAATACCTCACTTCTGCCTGATCTCAACCTTCGACCTCCAGTCAATCAGGTACACATTGGGAACCACACTTCTGAACCATTATCTAGACTACCGGAACCTCTCACTTTGACTCCATCGCTTGCATTAGGACAACCATCCGTCTCGACACAACAGCCCGTTCGGATTAGTAATTTCGTTGAACCAAGTCAAGATTCTTTGGGTCATTTTAGCCAAGTGAGACAGAACCCATCGGCGCTACCGGTTGTGAATCAAGTACCCCTGACACCCATTCTTCAGCCTTCTATTGTGAATTTGTCGCATCCAAATGGGTTTACCGTCCAACCACAACCGTATGCACTACCCACCGCGAGTGTACCAGTGGTGAATTCTATGGACTTTCAACAACCGGTACCTGCTGTACTGCAGCCCAGCACTTCAACACCAGAGCAATTATACGACAGTCAAATGGCTGTTGGATATGCGTATCGAAATATGGGCCGACATGACCTTGCCGGTGAGAGTTTCAGAACTGCTGCCTGTCTCCGTCCGGGTTCTAGTGAAGCTCGTTCTTGTTATGCACTTGCGTGCCATGAGCAAGGTCTATACGACGCTGCAGTTACGGAATTCAACGTCGCGCTTAGTTTAGGTGCACCATTTCCTGACGATGTGTACAACAATCTTGGAAATACGTATCGAGCAATGGGTAGGAGCCATGAAGCAGAAATGTCGTACAGGACAGCGTTGCAACTATCTCCCAGACATGCTCACGCCTGGAATAATCTAGGAAATGCTATGCGAGGACAAGGGAAACTAGAAGATGCAATGCAATGTTATTCGTCGTCGTTGAGTGCAATGCCAGGCTTTGCACCTGCCCACTGCAATTTGGCTGGATTACTACGGGACCAAGGGAAACCTCATGAAGCAGAGGCGCAGTATCGTGCAGCGTTTGCGTCTGACCCGACTCTCGCAGAAGCTGCCGCCGGTCTTGGCACAGCCTTACGAGACATGGGTCGTGCTGAAGAAGCTATTGGCTATTACATTCGTGCAGTTGGGTTACAGCCTACAGGAGCTGATCATCATGCGAATTTAGCGAACACGTACAAGGACCTAAATCGAATTGAGGAGTCCATCGGCAGTTACCAAGCAGCACTTGAATTGCAGCCAGATATGCCAGACGCTTTTTGCAACATGGTTCATTCGTTGTCGGTGATTTGTGATTGGAGAAACCGAAAGGAGCACTTCAAAATTTTACTTTCTATTGTGGACAAACAATTGGATGCCCTGTTGAGACACCCTTCCACGCACCCCCAACTTGTCACTGCCCTATATGGAGCCTTGACGAATTCGACTCCAAAGCAAGTGAACGCAAATGGCGGATCCCGTTCGGAACGTGAGGGATCAATACTCAGTCGCAGTGAGGAGAACAGGGTGAAGCGTGTGAGGCATCCTTCCTCGCCCATGTCGTCGCGCAGTGGTACGAGTTCTAGAAATGGGGATTCTCAATCTGTAGGTCCGAGACCTTCTGGCTATGTGGCAAGCGCGAAGAAAATCAATTTTTCCGCAGCGTATAGTGCAATTGTCAATCCTGTCATAGCAACGGGTCTGCCGAGTGTGCAACCATTTCATGCCCTTATCTATCCAATGACACCTGAAAAGTTCAAAGCGCTCGCCGCGGCATACGCCTCTCGCGCAGAACTAATGGTTCAAGGACTTGCACCGGCCTCGCAAATGTGGGTTTCGCCTTCCAGGAGCGGTGGAAGGTTGAAACTGGGATATGTTTCATCAGATTATAATAACCATCCATACAGCCACTTGACTCAAAGTATTTATGGCCTTCATCGCGGCAGTAATGTTGAGTGTTTCTGCTATGCCCTTACACCTAGTGATGGTTCCGCTTGGAGACAACGGATTGAAACAGAGGTGGAGAACTTTCGAGATATCTCCTCGTTCAACGCGCAACAATCTGCTCAAGCAATTGCTAATGATGGAATTCATGTACTTGTCAACTGTAATGGATACACGAAGGGGGCAAGAACAGAGTTGTTCGCATTGAGACCAGCTCCCGTACAGGTATCGTTTATGGGATTCGCTGGAACATTGGGTGCTCATTATATCGAATATTTTCTGACGGACACTGTGACTTCCCCACCGCACTTGGCTGACCGAATGCACTCTGAAGCACTGCTGTACCATCCTCACACATACTTTGTGAACGACCACAAGCAAACCAGTCCTGCCGGACCAAGGAATTATTCAGGAGGGCCGTTGACTAGAGCACGGTATGGATTGCCTGAAGACTGCTTCTTGTTCATTATGCACAATCAGGTTTACAAAATCGACCCTGCGACATTTGATGTGTGGGCTAGAATACTGAAGCGGGTACCCAATTCCAAGTTGTGGCTGTTGAGATTCCCACCGTCAGCAGAAAGTAGAATTCGGGAGGAAGCGCGCCTCCGTGGCCTGGCACCAGATCGAATTATCTTCACAGACGTGGCATCGAAGGAGGAACATGTCGCTCGATGTGGACTGGGAGACTTGTTTTTAGACACTCCAACGTGCAATGCACATACAACGGGCACGGATGCGTTGTGGTCAGGTATTCCGCTCGTTACATGTCCAGGTTCACTATTCGCGTCAAGAGTAGCAGCAAGTTTATTGAACGCAGCTGGACTATCGGAACTTATTTGCTACGATATGAAGCACTACGAAGAGTTGGCAGTCGAATTGGCAACCAACCCACAGCGACTGGCAAATATTCGACATAGACTAGAAAGCTCGCGACGAACTAACCCACTGTTCGACACGAAAAGATGGGTACGCAATGTTGAGGCACTGTATTGGCAGGCATGGCGAAGGTTTGAATCTAGACAAAGACCGACGCATATTTATGGACAAGACGTATACGAGGTGAATCGAACAACAGTGGGTAGTGGGCCTTCAGCAGGAATTGGAATGGGAGCAGCGGGTGTGGGAATAGTCCCACAGAACGGGGTTGGCTCGCTCATCAGGTCGTGAGTGAAGTCTATGTAGCATAAGAAGTTGGGGTCCATAGAATGGACCTTCGAAAGAAACGGACGAGTAAGTACGAAGCAGTAGTAGCATCGAACTTGTCAGCAGCAGTAACTCCCTACTTTTATTTAGCAGACTTTTGGTCCGACTTGGGCTGAATAGTTAGTAAGAAAGGTGGCGTGTTGCCCCTGTGGGTTGAATCGATCGCCAATCCGAAGCAGATACGACTTTGACGTCGAAGAGCAAGGTGAAACACAAGATATTGTAGTGTGGCGACAGATGCCCCATCAGCATGCGGGCGATAAGTTTTGTCGTCATCTAAACAATATCCAAATTCGAGCAGTACAGTACGTACGTAAAGATTGTCGATCGATTATTTGCGGTCGAGCGAAACCGCATCCCTTCCTCGTGCTGAGCAGTTCCCAGCGCCAACCGTCCACCCGTCTACCCTACAAAACGACGACGAGATTGGCACAACAGGGTATTGAGAATTCGAACAACATTCAACGACGCGCGCAGCAATACTTCCGCACGGTACCTTAGGGAATACCTACAGTACCGAACCGCTGCTGCCGTTTCTACTGTACAGTACGGTACAACACAAACCTGCCCACGGGTTCGGCACCAGTATGCTACGAAATTTGCATCGATTCGTGAATGCCAAAACCCTATTTCAAGGCACAGCCGAACGACTGATCTCGCGCGATTCGATTTGTGCTCCTTTTCCCTTATTTAATGTGCGCCAGTGCGTCCATACAGCAGACCGTGTGGATCGCACAATGGCACCCACTGCTGCGGTTGACGTGGCGGCACCGGTGAAGGAAGACGCGCGCGCGCGCTTCCTAGGCTTCTTCCCCACGCTTGTGGACGAACTCATTGCCGATTTGCGTGAGAACTTCGACTCGGGCGAGGAGAGCATCCGATATATTCGACACAACATCGAGTACAATGTGCCGAAGGGGAAGTTGAATCGCGGGTTGGCGGTGCGGCGGTGCTATGAGGCGTTCGCGGACGCGCCCACGGACAAGTCGTTGGAGAAGGCCGACGTGTTGGGATGGTGCGTGGAGTTGTTGCAGGGGTACTTCCTTGTCGCCGACGATATCATGGATGCGTCGGTGACGCGACGTGGACAGCCGTGTTGGTATCAGAAGAAGGAGATTGGGTTGAACGCCATCAACGATGCGATGATGCTTGAGGCGATGATATTCCGGTTGTTGCGACGCCGGTTTAAGGGCGATCCCGCGTACGTACACTTGGTGGAGTTGTTTTTGGATATCACTTACACCACGGAGATTGGCCAGCTTTTGGATCTCACTAGTCCGGGACCCCCGGGGACTAGTCTGAGTGAGTCGTTAAGTCGCTTTGACGAAGCGATGCTGGCGCGGATTTATCGATACAAAACGTCGCATTACTCATTTTACTTGCCGTGCGCGCTGGGAATGCGACTGGCGGGCGTGCAAGATGATAGTAAGTATGAGGTGGCGAGAGCGATTTGCCTGGAGATGGGGAACTATTTTCAGGCGCAAGATGACTTTTTGGATTGTTTTGGTGACCCCGAAGTTACTGGGAAAGTTGGAACGGATATCGAGGACTGCACGTGTACGTGGCTAGTGGTGCAAGCGTTGAAGAAGGTTACGCCGGAACAGAGGAAAGTATTGGAAGTGAATTATGGCTTGAAGGACGCGGCGAAAGTTGCTGAGGTGAAGAAGTTGTACGTGGAACTTGGACTGAAGGAACAGTTTTCCAAGTTTGAGCAACAGAGCTACGACGCGATTTCGAAAAGGATTGAAAGCATCGATGACATGCCCACCGATGCGTTCCGCTTCTTACTGGCAAAGATTTATAAGCGCGACAAATAGTTAATGAGCGTGCTGACGGTGGCGTGAAGTAAATCGTGGTGGACTTTCAGTGGGCGATGACTGGTTGACTCATTGTCACTCTTATTCGTTTACCCAGTCGAGTACCGATAACATCATGGACCTCGCAATATGTTCTTGGAACAGACGGGTTTTTGAAGATGGTTTGTGTCGCGCAACAGAGCGTGACACCGGCGCGCGATTCGCAACTTGAATAGTCATTGTGCCCATTCAATCGAGTGGTCGCCCAACGGAACATCAGGGTGCCTAACACTGGTGAACGACCAACTCAAAAGAGAGAAAACTAAATTTAGAGTTAACGGGCAGCTAAGCATCACCGATTCAGAAACATCTCAAAATATACACGAAAAGTAAGAAACGTATAATTCTGTAGTGCACTGCACATTTCTTCGATCCTGCTCGCCAGTTGAAAATCGAGCTGATTTGGTATGCAGTTCCACTGGTATCTTACGGTATTGTAGAAACTACAGTACACGATGATTCTGTAAGTGTTCGATCGATACGATGTGCATGCCTCAGTGAAAATCAAGCGAGCAGTTCCAAGTGAAATATCACGGAATGAATTTCGGTAGTACTGAACTGTACAGTACACTATTTAAGAAACTGAGGACGGAGAAGCTGGTGATTAAAAATAGCTAACTTTGCAACTACTAGATCACCTCTCATCGGCCAACAGATGTAGAGAACATGACAAACACGTGAGTTGTCCGCTGGCTGTCATTGTAACTCAGCTAACAGGTGCTGAGTTTTGATCTAATGATTCGTAGCGCAACTCTGTGATGCTTTCACGTAGCGTTTGATCAGCTATGGCTGAACGAATATACTTCTTCAGTATTCAAAGACCCAAGGTAAGTGGTATTTCGTGAAACTTCAACATCTGCTAGTGCTACGAACGCCTTCCAGTATTAGTCGAAGAACAAGACTATTTCAAGATGAAGCGACAACTTGAGAGTCTGTTCCTTGGTATCTTTTTGTGTTCAATCGTGTATTCACAACCTTCCCCACCGAATATTGCTCCATTACCCATGCATTTGTACCAAGTTCAAGGCAGTGAATCAGGGGACGCCAATTGCCCATCGTCCGTGAATCTACAACAACTCACAATCGCACGGCAACTCACTCTGCGAAGATATTCTGATCTCAAAGAAGCGGCATCCTTCGAAGCGTACGACACGGCAATGAGAGAATTGTGGTACAAAAATGATTCAAACATCCGAGTCATTGTTCCTGCCGCTGGTACTTACATTGGCATTGAAGATATTGTGGAGTACATTGCGCTTGTGGTCGGTGTGGCAAACGATGGGTTTGCGCACTATTACAACGCCCGAGTTTCCGGCTTCAAATATTATCCCAACAACTCGTCGTACTCGTTCAAGGTCGACCAAAAAGTCAAGTTTTACTGTCGCAGAGCTCCAACCACAACCGACCCCGGCGATTGTCAAACGGGTGAAATCGATTCGATTGCGTTGCACCATGTATCATTCGAACCATGCACACCATTGCTGAAACAGTACGTCATCGGATACGACGATTATCAGAATTATCTCGCTACCAAGGGTGCGAGACTTATCACGATATGTATGCGTCATGAGCAACACTGCACCACACCGCAAACTCGGCAGTTCCGTGACATTTTCGACTGCATGAAGTACTACGAGACGATACCATTCACGACATGCGGCGCGGAGGTGTTCAATGGCGATAATGCGCTGTGCCGATTCAAGCACAGTTTCATGGTCAAGTTCCGTCCTGAGAAACACTGCGCTCACATTGGAAGGAACAGTAAGCCGTGCACAGATGCTGACTGTGACGGTGACTTCCGGTCTTGTACCAGCAAACCGGGTGAAATTACGTACACACCGCGACTAAGCACGAGATGTTGTAGAAGGCCGTATTGTGTCACTCGCACCCGATGTGCATGGAATGGCATTTTCGAATTCAAGGAAAGGAAGTGCGCCTTTATAAGGAGAATGAGAAGAAGAAGAAGATACCGACGATATGTGTGGTAATTCAACTGGAATAATGGAGCCGGATAGGGCGCTTATAAATCGCTTTTTGAAAGACGGTGGTACTGTCAGTCCAGATCAAGTGACTTGAAAATTCAAGACTGGGCTTCAGTTTGTGAGCGAGCTTCCGAAATTCAGTCACGTAATTTTGTTCACAACTAAAAAAAGAATGGAATCTGCGAATAATTGACGTGTTTAGTTTCATTCTTGACTGTGAAATCACTAAAACGATGAACTCAAGACAAAGGAATGCACTGAAAAACAGAAGGGACCGCTACAGCATGTGGCAAATATTCTTCACAGATTCATGAGATTGATCCATTACTGAGTTGAAGTACTTGGAAACCATACATGTAGCGAAATATTACTTACTTCAGTAAAAGTGAATAATTCGGTTAACCTAGAATGAATCATTTTTACTTCGCCGACCAACAATTGTCTAAACCTGTTCGTACTAGTTTTTGGTCAGATATAAATCCCACGCCGTCGTCTTCTCCTTCTAAATTAAGACAGTCATTGCTTGTCTCTTCAATATCAACCGCGTTTCCAATTGTGATCGAACTATCTAGACCAGTTTCTTTTAAAAAATTTTGACTACTCTTCCGATCGATTTCTTGCCAATTGGTTTTAGTCCAATTCATAGCTTGTAGTATATTCACATTGTACAAATCTTTGGTATTTTGAGTTCGATTAATTTCAAAGCACGATTGTATTGATGTCTTCTGTATCTACTTTTTAAAGCAGCGATCACAGCAGCATCTAGTGGCTGCAAAAATGCTGTGGTGTTTTTGGGAAGAAAAAAATTTTTTGGAATAAGACAAAGAATTTGATAAAAATTACAAGACAGCAAATTAAATGGAATTAAAAAATTAAGTGTGAAAAAATAAGGAATACGGCCTATCACAGCAAAAAATACAGATAAGTTGTTTCAAAAGTATTGCGATAAGTTTATATTTTAAGAGTATGTAGTCTGGTGTAAATCTTCGCGAGTCATCTTACGATGACGCGAATAATAGAATCAATCGTAGTTCGATTTCGAACACTGCTGGTTCTTTGGTTGATATGCCTTTTAAGATGCAAGATAACAATTCCGATGACATTTTCTTGTGTTTGAGGTAGCGTGCCGCTCGTCAC
>JAAUYH010241728.1_pt1 | contig 12476 bp, 8 predicted proteins | sample 7278061 | NCBI WGS metagenome assembly JAAUYH01 (sample SAMN14350203, study PRJNA611818) | marine sediment metagenome | isolation source: surface marine sediment (0.6m) | place: French Polynesia: Moorea | collected 2018-08
GAAGACGCACGATCAAACGGGTTTCGCATCGTGCCGCTGTGCCCGTTCGTAAAGGCACAGTACCAGCGTCATCCGGAATGGTCGGACGTGATGATGTAATCGCCTTCTGTAACAACTCGTTTCAATCGACGTGAGTCCCTTGAGCGATGCGGCGCCGGCTCTTACCGTATCCGTATGAGTAATGCACACACCATCGCATCAGCCGGAACGCTGCCGAGTGCCCGACGTCCGCGTCGCTTCGCCGCGCTGCTCGAGCTGCGAGCACCGTTCGACTGGGCAACCGTGCTGCTGCGCGCGCCGCAATTGCTGCGGGCGCCGCGCGGCGACGGTCGACCCGTGATGCTGTTGCCGGGATACGGCACCGACGAGTCCGTCATGCGGCCCTTGGGGCGCTACCTCGAGTACCTGGGTTACGACGTCTACGACTGGGGCCAGGGCCGCAATCGCGGCGATGTGGAAGGCTACATTCGCCAGGTCGGCGATCGCGTGAGTGAGATTCACGATGAGCTCGGCGGCGCACCCCTTACGCTGATTGGCTGGAGTCTCGGCGGCGTCGTCGCGCGGGAAACGGCGCGCCTCTACGAAGACGTCGTCCGTGAAGTCATCACGCTCGGAACGCCGATCATCGGCGGGCCCAAGTACACGGCTGTTGCCGACCGGTTCGCGGAAGCGGGCAACATCGATCTCGACGAGTTCGAGAAAGAAGTACACGCACGCAATTCCGTCGGCATCCAGCAGCCGGTCACGTCGATCTACAGCAAGCTCGACGGCGTCGTCGGCTGGCGCGCGAGCATCGACATCTACAACAAGCAGGCGCGCAATATCGAGGTCTACAGCTCGCACCTCGGCATTGGCTTCAACGGACGGGTCTGGCGCCTGATCGCGGATATTCTCGGAAAGTAGACCACGAACGAGCGGATCTGCAGCAATCCCCGGTAACATAGGGCCGCCGTCGCCTCGACGACGGCCTTTTTGTTGCAACCTTCGAAGGTCCGATGAAAGAGTTCCTCAAAGAGCCATTGCTGCATTTCCTGATAGCGGGTCTGGCGTTGTTCGTGTTGTACGAATTCGCGGCGAGCGATGCGGCTGAGGCGGATACACGGGTCATCGTCGTCGATCGCGACGCGATACTGACTTTCATCCAGTTCCGTACCCGCGCTTTCGAACCGGGCGTCGCGGCAGAGCGCCTCGACGCGATGTCAGCCGAAGAACTGGAACGTCTGGTCGACGACTACGTGCGGGAGGAGGCGCTGCATCGCGAGGCGCTGGCACTCGGCGTTGACAAGAACGACTATGTCATCAAGCGCCGCATGATCCAGTCGATCGAGTTCGTTACCGACGGCTTCGTCACGGCCGCCGTCGACGTCACTGATGAGGACGTACGGCAATATTTCGAGGCGAACCGCGACAACTACTACATCGATCCATTCGTGACATTCGCGCACGTGTTCTTCAGCCTCGAGGATCGTGATCGTGAAGATGTGGTGCAGATTGCGCGGGCGAAACTCGAGGAGCTCAACGCCGATGCGGTTCCGTTCAGCGATGCAACGAAGCACGGCGACCGGTTCCCGTACTTCGTCAACTATGTCGAGCGGAATCCCGAATTCGTAGCGAGCCACTTCGGGCGAACGATGGCCGATCGCGTGTTCGCACTCGAGCCGGATGATGCGACCTGGCACGGACCCCTCGAGTCACCTTACGGGTTCCACCTCGTCATGCTGTCGCGCAAATCGGCGGGACGTTACCCCAGCCTCGAGGAGATCGCCGACACGGTCCGAAGCGACACCGAGCGCGAGCTCGTGAGCCAGAAACAGGACGAGGCAATCCAGGCAATCGTCGACACCTATGAAGTACGCCGCAGCCTCTAGCCTGCTGTTGCTCCTCGTTGCCGCGCCGGTCGTACAGGCGCACGACGCAAGGCCGAACTACGTACAGATTACGGAGACCGCTCCGAACACCTTCGGCGTTTCCTGGAAAGTCCCGGCTAGCGTGCCGGCAGGAGCCCTGCCGTACCCGACGTTGCCGGGCGACTGCGTCGCCGAGCGCGATCCGGCGTGGCAGCAGGCGGGCGGGGAGTATGTCGGGCAGCAGCGATTCGTGTGCGAACGCGGGCTGTCCGGCCGCAACGTCGGTATCGAGTTCCCGGTCATCAATCCGTCGTTGTCGACCCTCTACAAGATCCGGCTCGCCAATGGCGAGGATCACGTGCAGATCCTGAAGCCCGACGAAACCGAGTGGCGGGTTCCCGAGGCCGAGAGCCGCTTCGGCGTTGCGAGGGAGTACACGCTCCTCGGCATCGAGCACATCTGGATTGGCATCGATCACCTGCTGTTCGTGGCGTGCCTTTTGTTCATTTCCCGCACGCCGCGACGGCTGCTGATCACGATCACCGGCTTTACAGTCGCTCACTCCATCACGCTGGCGCTGTCGGCGCTCGACGTCGTGCGCATCGCGACCCCGCCGGTAGAGGCGGCTATCGCGATGAGCGTCGTCTTCCTGGCCTGGGAGATCGTCAAGGGCGACGAGTCGTCGTTGGCGTACCGCTATCCCGTCGCAGTGTCCGTCTCGTTCGGTCTGCTGCACGGCTTCGGATTCGCTGCCGTGCTTCGCGATATTGGGCTGCCGCAGACGGAGCTCCCGACGGCCCTGCTGTTCTTCAATATCGGGGTCGAGGTCGGGCAGATTCTCTTCGTACTGGCGCTTGTCGCGGCTTACTTCCTGTTGCGGCCATTGCGCTGGCGAGACCTGCGTGTCCCGGCGAGCTACATCATCGGCAGCGTTGCGAGCTTCTGGCTAATCGATCGCGTTGCCGGTTTCTGGGCCTAGCGAACCTTCGAATTCCTGCTCAGAGGCCTCACATCCTGCGATTTCTTCTTGCGTATCGCTTTTGGTCGTAACAATTTGTAACAGAGAAACTTGGCGGCATTGAGTTCCGTATACCCTATCCGCGGCTGCCGTCGCGGTCTTGCTGTATGCGGTGGGCTCGGATACTCCCGGCGGTATCTGGATTGTTCTGGCAGGAGGAATCTACTTGGCTGGAGTGTTTCTCTGTACGGTTTTCTTCAATGTCCCACTGAACGACAAGCTCGACGCCTTTGATCCGACTCCGTCGCATAGCGAGGAAGTGTGGAAGATGTACCTGCGAGTTTGGACACGATGGAATCACGTACGGACCCCGGCATCGGCAATAGCGTGCGCTTTCTTTATTCGGGCAATTTGAGGTTATCGAGATGACATGTTGGGATTTGTTGAAGGCATTTGCCGTGCTTATTGGCACTTCGGCCCTCAGCGTCACCGCGGCTGCAGATACTGAACCAAATGCGTATTTCGACGGCCGGGTTACGGGAAGCGATATCAGCATGAACCCGAGCGACCCGAACTACATCGGGAGTTTCCTTCCGCAATTAGACAAGACAGTTGCGCGCTTTCCGGAGATTGATCCGGAAACAGGCGTGCACGTGAATGAAGTCAAACCTGGTCTCTTTTATGTGACCGAGGGCGTATATCAGTCTGCGTTCCTCGAAACAGAAGAAGGCGTCATCGTTTTTGATGCACCTCCGAGCTTCGCTCATCTAATGCCAAACGTAATTAGCCAACATGCGCCCGGTAGTGCGGTCAAATATCTGATTTATAGTCATGGGCACAACGATCACGTCGGCGGAGCGAGTGTCTTCAGCGATACAGAAGGGCTGGAAATTGTTGCGCATGCCGACGTGGCACAGAGTATCTCGAGGAGCGACCGGCCCGGAATACTAGCGCCAACGATCACGTTTACAGACCAGCACCGGCTTTCTTTGGGTGGTGAGGAGATCATACTCACGCCAGCGTCGTTTCACGCCGAAGACATGGATACGGTCGTTTATCTGCCCAGGCAGAAGTTCGTAATAGCTGTCGACACGATCACGCCAGGTGACGTGCCATTTATGAATTTCGGCGCAACATCGGATGTCGGGGCCTATCTGACGTTCTTTGACATGATCCTGGAATACGACTTTGATCATATTCTCTCCGGACATGTGGCAATCCTGGGCACAAGAGAAGACGTACTCGAGGCCAAAGCCTACGCGTTTGACGTAAGGGATACTGCGCTGAAGGGCATGAGTACATTCTATGATCGCTTCGGTGCGATTCTGTCGAAACTTGATGAGAAGAACGGCAATCTGGCTTACCGTGCTGCAATTGAGGCCGTGAGACGGGACTGCTCATCCCAAATCATCGAAAGATGGAAAGACCGGCTCTCAGTCTCGGACGTCTATGCTGACAGTCACTGCCAGACCTTCATTTTGTACTACATCATGCACTGATGCCGTCATCTGGCTTGCCTGAGTCTCAGTCTGCAATCGTCGTGGTAAGTGCACACTGGTATACCCTGCGTACAGCTTTCTCTGCTGGCGAGTCTGGAGCCTGAAAAGCACATTCGAATTGGTACTGCGCTCGGGGCTCTCTTTTCATAATCTGAGAGTGCTATACGGTATTGTCATCCTCGCGAAGAGCATCTGCTACCCTTGCATGTCTGCTATGGCGTTACCGGGAGCGCGTGCCTTGGACATGTCGAGTTGACAATCATGGGGAAGAGGTCCAGCACATACTTCTGGTGACAACTGCCACTCGCAATTCCGCTACGGCAAGGTAGCGCGAGGTTTTGATGAAGAAGATTCAGAGCATTCCGATGGCTCGCGTTCTTGGCGAGAGCGGAATCATTGTTGTCAGCATCTTGTTGGCGTTCTGGATTGACGCGTGGTGGGATGGAAGGCAAGACAGAGGCCAAGAGAGGCAACTACTGGCGCAAATCCAGGCGGAGTCGGAGTCAAACAGAGAGCTTTTCGCACAGTATCGGCAGCACCACTCGGAGATAATCGAAGCTGCAGGGAGGTTGCTGAACAGGACCGGTCCGGGAGCAACAATCGAACAGCACGAGATCGCGGAGATCAGGCGCGACCTCGAGATTGTCTCTGATTTCTGGACTGTCGAACCGTCGGCAGGCGTTATCTCATCAGCTCTTCAATCCGGCCAGCTTCAGCTGATACGGTCGCAACCACTTCGAATAGAAGTTGCCAAGTGGAGTGCGTTCCTCGACGACTTGCGATCTGAGGAGGCTTCGCAACAGCGCTTCGGGAAAGACGTGTTTCTCGAGTACTGGTACGTGAACGCTCCACTTCGTAACGTCTGGCCGGTGGAGGATCTGGGCCGGAGCGAATTTCCGGTCGATCTTGAGACGATACTTCGAGATCGTCTATTCGAGAATCTATTGCACGCCAAGGTGCTCGGCGAGAGGGCGGTACTCGATGACTACGAGGATATTGAGCGATCGACAGCCAGTCTGATTCAGATGACGACCGAATTATTAGACTAAGTTCAGTCGGTCCGCTCGTGGCCGAACCTGGACGGCCGTCACGATGCTGAACGAACGGCTGTTGACGCATATCACACGCTGCGTATGACGCTAAAGGGTGACGTTGATCTCGTGGACGCCGGCGGCCACCATCTGCAACAGAAGCAGAATCAGAATTGCCCAATGCACCGACGGCTTCTTGGTAATGGTTAGAATGAGATAAGAACCAATCCAGATTGCTGAAATCACGACATCATTAACAACAATCCTTTCGGCGATCAGCGCCCTCGCTATCCCGCCAGCAAGAATAAAGGTCGCGAGGGAGTAGAAGACTCGCCGCCGTCTCTTGAAATAAAAGCTCCTGAGGTCCAACTCACCGTTCGTGGGAACGTCTGGAGTTAGCGCGAACGCCACCAGGACCAGGAACAACGTAGGAAGGACAAGCAACCACACTTGGGCCATGTAAACGAATTCGATATTCTGATATGGCCACATCGACACCCAGTACAGCATCGACAGCAGCAGAAGGTAGCACGTCCACCCAACGAATAGTGGTTCTATCCTGACGCTCGCATCGGTCCTGAGTATTCGACCCCATGCGCCAACAACCTCTGTCATGGCCACGGCAACTACGACGCCTGAGAGAACCATCACGTACTCAAATTGTTGCAATTGTTACTCCTTTAAAGCAATTTCACCCTGAAGTGCAGCACGCCAAAGTGATTGCTGCGGTCTTCGCCGCCATCCACCCACACGTACTGGTTCATGTAGCCGGCTTCGATGGAAACTCGTTCGCCGAGCCGCCGACCGAATCCAATGATCACGCGGTTCTGGCGCAGTCCCGACTTGCCGCCCCAGTCCGTGTCCCGCAACGCGACGAATGGTTCGATCGCGAAAACGAGATTCGTACTGCTTGGCTCACCCAAGGGCTGCACGTACTTTCCTCTCAGGCGAATGACCACTCCGAGGTCTTCGCCAGCGCTGACGTCGCGTTGCTCCAGCCTGGCCCGCAGCGAAAAGTGGCCAGCCGCCCAGTCGAGTTGCTGCCAGTAGCGATGCTCGGTCGCCGTGTCGCCGATACGATTTCGGGTTCTAAACCGCGCATAGCCCACCCAGCCCCTGACCGAATCAGTGAATCGGTATCCGATGCCAGGCCGGGCCAGCCACTGGTTGACGCCGCTGCCGATGTCGAAGTACCTCGCCTGCGCGTCGAACCAGTATAGCCAGCGGCCGTCGACGCCACCTGATCCGAGCTCGCCCGACGTCGAAAACGTGAGCCAGATTCCCGGGTCATTCTCGGTAGCCGCTGCGGTCTGCGGCAGTGCACAAACGATTACAGCTGAAACGTACAGCAGGGCTTTCATGTTGCGCCTGTGAGATGCGAAACGAGGTAGCTATGTTCCCTGATTGACGCTCAGATCACACGCGCTTTAATCATCCCGAGGGGTCCGTCTGTTCGGGCCCAAGGGGAGGTACAAACAATGACAAGCGCTATCGACGCGCCAATGCTGGCTATGACCCTCGACGCCGTCCGCGAGTTCTCGGGCGACGCACTTCCGGAAAAACTGCTTCGCGAGCTCGACCACGACGACCGGTTCCCGATCGACATCGTGCGAGACCTGTGCGGCGAGGCCATCGGCATCCAGCTGTTGTTCATTCCCGAGGAATACGGCGGCATGGGCGGTGGTGCCTACGACGTTTATCGCGTTTGCGAGGCGATGGCGCGCGTCGACCTTGGTGTCGCCACGGGCGTTCTCGCGACGTTCCTGGGCAGCGATCCGATCCGGGTTGGTGGCACGCCCGAACAGCAGGCGCACTGGATGGGCAGGCTCGCAGAAGAAGGCTTGCTCATGGCCTACGGCGCCACAGAACCCGAAGCCGGCAGCGATCTCGGCGCACTGCAGACGACGGCCCAGCCGGTCGGCGACAACGGCAACGTCAAGGGCTACAAGATCACGGGCGCCAAGCAGTGGATTTCGAACGGCGGTTTTGCCGACCTCTACACGGTTCTGGCCATGGCGCCGGGCGGACCGTCCTGGTTCGTGGTCGAAGCCGGTACCGAGGGCCTGACTCACGGCAACCCCGAAGACAAGCACGGCATCCGCGCCAGCAACACGGCAGCGGTACTCCTTAATAATGTCTACGTACCCGCCGACCAGCTGTTGGGCCTCGAAGAGGGGCAGGGCCTGGCCCAGGCCCAGCAGGTGTTCGGCTACACGCGCCTGATGGTGGCTGCGTTCGGGCTGGGCGCCGGGTGGGAAGCCATGGATCGTGCGATGGAATACTCGCAGCAACGCATCCAGGCCGGCACCCCGCTCTCCGAGAAACAGGGCTACACGCACAAGCTCATCGTGCCGAACGTCGTTCGCCTCGAAGGTGGCCGCGCCTACATCGAGGAAACAGCCGCTCGTCTCGATGCCGGCGAAGGTGCGCTGACCACGGAAGGCGCAATCGCGAAGTACTTCAGCTCCGAAGCCGGTAACACCGCGGCCGAAGCCGCGATCCAGGCATTCGGCGGCTACGGTTACACCAAGGAGTACATGGTCGAGAAGATCAAACGTGATGTCCGCATCACGACGATCTACGAGGGCACCTCGGAGATCATGGAAATGACCATCGCGCGCGACCGCTGGCAACAACACCTGAAAACTCGCGGCGACTATTTCCACGGCGTAGCGCGGGAAATGGAGGCGCTGCATTCCAGCCGGCCCGAGGTCGGCGCGAATACCGCGGCGCTCGGGCTGCACGCGCTCGCGGCAATCATGGAGCAATGCCGCATTGGCCGGTTGACGCGCAACCAGCACGTGCTGTTGCGGCTCGGCGAACTCGTCGCGTGGGCCGAATGTGCAGGCGCGCTGTGCCGCCGCGCGGCAGCGGCGGTCGAGAATCGCCTCGATGCCAAGGCCGAGAAACGGCACGAGCCCGCGACCCAGTGTGCGATGGCCCGCGTGCTCGCACGCCAGGCCGCAAACAAGGTCGCGAGCGAGGGACTGGCCCTCGTCATCGGCGCGGAAGCGACGGAGCCCGCGGGACTCGCAGACGCCGTCAACGTAAGCGCAATCCAGAAAGCGCAGACGGGACTTATCGAAGATATGAACGCAGTGGCCGACGGCTTGTACGGCCGCAAGGAAAACTAGGACCATGAAAGACAGTGCACACAGAGCCGTCGCCGTTGTCGGCGTCAGCGCAATCATGCCGGGGGCAGCGGACGCGAAGACATTCTGGAAGAACCTCAAGTCAGGCATCTATTCCATCACCGACGTTGATCCGGAGCGGTGGAATCCGGATTTCTATTACGACCCGGATCCGGAGACGCCGGACGCAACCTACTCGAAGATCGGTGGCTGGGTGCGAGACTGGGAGTGGGCACCGTTCGACTGGAAGCTGCCGATTCCGCCGAAAGTCGGTAACGCGATGGACGAAGCGCAGCGCTGGGGTATCGCCTGCACGCGCGCCCTGCTGCAGGACTACGGCTATCCCGAGCGGCCGCTCGACAAGGATCGGACCGCGGTCATCCTCGGCAACGCGATGGCGGGCGAGAAGCACTACCTGACGGCATTGCGCGTGTCGTTCCCCGAGTTCGCTCGCGAACTCGAGGAAGCCGAGAGCTTCAGGGAGCTCCCGGAAGAGCTCCGCAAAAAGATCGTTGCGGAAGCCCGCGCGGGCCTGCGCGAGCGTATCCCGGACATCACCGAAGATTCGATGCCCGGCGAACTCGCCAACGTCATGGCGGGCCGCATCGCCAACCTGTTCGACCTGCACGGACCCAACTACGTCGTCGACGCCGCCTGCGCGTCGGCCATGGCCGCGATCAGTGCCGCCATCGAAGGCCTCGAAGAGCACGACTACGACGCCGTCATCACGGGCGGCATCGACCGCAACATGGGCGCGTCGACCTTCGTCAAGTTCTGCAAGATCGGTGCGCTGTCCGCCACGGGCACGCGTCCTTATGCCGATGGCGCGGACGGCTTCGTCATGGGCGAGGGCGCTGCACTGTTCCTGCTGAAGCGACTCGAGGATGCCGAGCGCGACGGCGACCACATCTATGCCGTCCTGCGCGGCATGGGCGGTTCGAGCGACGGCAAGGGCAAGGGCATCACGGCGCCGAACCCCGTCGGCCAGAAGTTCGCCGTGCAGCGCGCCTGGGAGAATGCCGGGCTGTCGCCCTCGACGGCGACCTATGTCGAAGGCCACGGCACGTCCACGCGCGTGGGTGACGTCGTCGAGGTACAGAGCCTGACCGACGTGTTTTCGAGCGCCGGCGCCGAGCCGTCGAGCATCGCGCTCGGTTCGGTCAAATCGAACATCGGCCACCTGAAGGGTGCGGCGGGCGCTGCCGGCATCCTGAAGACGGTCATGGCGCTCGACGAGAAGATCCTGCCGCCGAGCCTGAACTGCGGCAGCAAGAACCCGAACATCGACTTCGAGCATTCGCCGTTCTACGTCAACGGCGATCTGAAGGACTGGGAAAAACCCGAGTGTGGCGTGCGCCGCGCCGGCGTCAGCGCTTTCGGATTCGGCGGTACCAACTTCCACGCCGTGTTCGAGGAGTACCAGCCGGGCCGCCTGACGACGGACCGCAAGGTCAAGACGACGACGTCCGATACGAGCAGCGCGCCGGTCACCGGGCTCGCGGCGGCAGCAAAAGCGCCGCCGGGCGGCGCCATCGTGCTTGGCGCGGACACTGCGGCAGAACTGGGCGCACGACTCAAGGCACTCAAGATCGATGCCGAAGCCAACAAGACCCTGGGCGGCGAGCCGCCGCTCGCGCGGGATCTGAATGCGCCTGAGCGTATCGCGATCGACTTCAAGAACCCGAAAGACCTGTCACGCAAGATCGACCTCGCGCAGAAAGCGCTGGAACGCGACGAACCGTCGCTGTGGTCGGCACTGACGTCGCAGGGTGTGTTCCGCGGCTCCGGCGACAAGCAGAAAGTCGCGTTCCTGTACCCGGGACAGGGGTCGCAGTACGTCAACATGCTGGCCGAGTTACGCAACCGCGAACCCGGTGTACGCGCGGTCTTCGAACAGGCCGATCGCGTCATGGCGCCGTTGCTCGATGGCAAGGGACTGTCCGACTACATCTTCGTCGACGATGGCGACGAGGCCGCCGTGGGTGCGGCCAATGGGGCCCTGCGCCAGACCGAGATCACGCAGCCTGCAGTGCTCGCTGTCGACTGCGCACTGACAGAGTTACTCGATGAGTACGGCGTACGACCCGACATGGTGATGGGACACAGCCTCGGTGAATATGCAGCGCTCGTACGCGCAGGGGTACTGACACTGCCCGAGGCCCTGGAAGCGGTCAGCGCGCGCGGCCGCGAGATGACCAAGGTCGCCGTTGAGGACAACGGCAAGATGGCGGCGGTGTTTGCGCCGCTCGAAGACATTCAGCGCATCATTGCCAGCATCGACGGCTACATCGTCATTGCCAACATCAACAGTCTCGAACAGGCTGTCATCGGCGGCGAAAGCGCCGCGATCGACCTGGCCATCGAGCGCTTCAGCGCCGAAGGCGTGCAGATCGTGCCGTTGCCGGTCAGCCATGCCTTCCATACGAAGATCGTCGCTCCGGCGAGCGAACCGCTGAAGGAAGTCCTGGCCCGCATGCGCATCCAGGAGCCGGCACTGCCCGTGATCAGCAACGTGACCGGTGGTTTCTACGCGACCGGCGAGGGTGCCGCAGCGAATGTCATTGACGCACTCGGCAAGCAGATCGCGTCGCCCGTGCAGTTCATCAAGGGGCTGGAGTCGCTGTACGACGCCGGCATCCGCGTGTTCGTCGAAGTCGGCCCGAAGAAAGCGCTCAAGGGTTTCGTCGACAGCGTGCTCGGCGATCGTGGCGATGTCGTTTCGCTGTTCGCGAACCACCCGAAGATCGGCGACGTAACGTCATTCAACCAGGTGCTATGCGGCCTCTACGCGGCCGGCCATGGCAATGGGCGTGCCGAAGCACAGGCTGCTGCAGTTGCGAAACCCGAGGCCGTCACCGCTCCCGCGGTGACGCCGCCGCCTGCGCCGTCACAGGACAGGACACTGGAGGCAAAAGCCGAACTGACGGCGTTGTTCGACGACTTCATCCGCCGCGGCCAGCAGATCCTGTCCGGTACGACGCAAACCGATACCGGGCGCATCGTCATCAGCGGTGCTGCGCTTGGATTACCGGGCGCGCACAAGCTGTTCGACGACGAGAACGTCGGGCGCATCCTGCACGGCGAGCAGTTCATCGACGTCATCCCGATGCGTTTCCGCCAGGCGATGACCGAGAAACACATCACGCGCCTGGTCAAGCCCGAGAAGGGCGACCCGACCTTCGTATCGATCGACGACACGAAAGACGTGATCAAACTTAGCGGCAGATCCGGCGAGTTCGACATTGCAGCCGAGTACGACATCAAGCCCGAGCGTGCGCAGGCGTTCGACTCCACGACGGCAATGGCCGTCGCCGTGGGACTCGATGCCCTTCGTGATGCAGGCATACCGCTCGTTCTCAGTTACAAGACCACGACGACCGGTGGCAAGCTGCCCGAGCGCTGGCGCCTGCCCGATGCATTACGCGACGAGACCGGCGTGATATTCGCGTCGGCGTTCCCGGGCATGGACGCCTTCAGCGAGCAACTCGACGACTACTACACCGAACGCGGCCATCGCGAACAGCTCGAGGGGCTGGAAAGCCTCCGCGAGTGGTTTGCGCACCAGGGCAATGGCAGCGGCGCAGGTGTCGACGAGATCGATCGCCGCATCTCCGAACTCAAGAGCCTGGTCGGCAAGACCGAGTTCAAGTTCGACCGTCGCTTCCTGTTCCGCGTGCTGTCGATGGGTCACTCGCAGTTCGCCGAGGAAATTGGCGCCCGCGGACCCAACACGCAAGTCAACGGCGCGTGCGCCAGCACAACCCAGGCCGTCGCGCTGGCCGAGGACTGGATCCGCGGCGGACGCTGCAAACGCGTCATCATCGTGTCGGCGGACAACGTCACCTCCGATCACCTCATCGAGTGGATCGGCTCGGGCTTCCTCGCAACCGGCGCTGCGGCGACCGACGAGAATCCCGAGGACGCTGCGACGCCGTTCGATCGGCGCCGTCACGGCATGATTCCCGGCATGGGCGCAGCCGCAATCGTCGTCGAAGCCGAAGACCTGACGC
>JAAUYH010101406.1_pt1 | contig 12475 bp, 9 predicted proteins | sample 7278061 | NCBI WGS metagenome assembly JAAUYH01 (sample SAMN14350203, study PRJNA611818) | marine sediment metagenome | isolation source: surface marine sediment (0.6m) | place: French Polynesia: Moorea | collected 2018-08
CTGGGGCATCGCGACCAGTTCGCCGAGGAGCCGAGCGTACTCGAGTGCCGCATCGCGCTGGCGTCCGGCCATGCGTCGAACGTACGCGGTGAGCGGGCGCACGGCGGTGAAGATCACCAGACCGAAGACGGCAAGGGCGAGGGCGGCGAGCGGATGGAGAACGAATGCGCCGACGACGAAGGTGAGGAAGCTCGTTCCCGCCGTCAGGGCGCTGGCCAACTGCTGAATGACGTTGCTCACCGACGCGACGTAGGTCTGGGTGACGGTCTGGAGGTGGCCCTCGTCCTCGGCCATCTGGCGTTCCCAGGAGGCGGAGAGGAACGCGTCGACGACCCGCCTCCTCCATCGGAACAGCACGGCGGCAGAGAGCTGGGCGCCGATCCATGCGTTTAGGCCGAGCACGCAGAGCCGAACGAAGAGCAGGGCGAAGCCGACGACCACGAGGTTGGTGTTGGAGAGCTCGTCGAGCGGAACGTCGAAGGGAAGGTCGACGGCCGAGTCGCTGCCATCGGCCAGTCGGAGACCGAGCAGCGTGATCGTGACGAGGACGCTGGCCTCGGCGATCGATGCGATCGCCGCCGTGACGCCCACGGCCACCAGGGCGATCCGATCGGACTTGACCGTCAGGATCGCCGCCAATCTCGCCCGAGTTCCGAGGGGCTCCGCCTGCGTCGCCGCGCCCTGGAGTTCAGACCCCATTGGCGCAACGGTACAACGGCAACGGGACATCCCGCTTGGGCCGTTGTACCCGAGGAGCGAAGACATCCAGCGCCGGCGGCGCGAGGGGTAGCATCACGGCTTGTGAGGGGACGCCTGGTGCAGCTGCACCACCGAATCGTGGAGTCCTCGTTCGGAGCGCGAGCGGGGCAGGTTCTCGTCCGCGCTGGACGGGGCCCGGTCCTGTCGAGTCGCTCGCTGGCGCTCGTCCGGTTCGACCTGGCCCGCCTCGACGCTCGACGATCCCGGCGCGGCGAGCGCTATGAGGGCGACCTACGCCAGCTCCACCTGGGGTGTGGGAAGCGACGCATCGAGGGTTGGCTCAACATCGACGTGGCTGGCTCGGACTTCGACGTCGATCTCGGCCGGATGCCCCTGCCCTTCGTTGACGACGCATTCGATGTTGTCGTCAGCCAGCAGGTCATCGAGCATCTCGACCTCGATGACGAGCTCTTCCCGCTCATGCGCGAACTGGCACGAGTCGTGACGAAGGGCGGCACGCTCTGGCTGTCGTGTCCCGACATGGCGAAGGTTTGTCGGGCCTACGTCGAAGACCGCGGCGTCGGCCTCGTCGCCGACAAGCAGGCTCGGAATGCGTATGACCCGACGCTCGGTGTGCGGCCCAGTCAGATCGCGATCAACTGGGCGTTCCACCAGGCCGGTGAACACAAGAATCTCTTCGACCTCGAACTGCTGCAGTGGATGGCCGACGAGGTCGGCTTCTCGGAATGCGTCGAGGTGGACGAGGCCACCCTCCTCGCCGCCCACCCCGGCTTCCCGGCTCGCAACGATGGTTTCCAGTCGATCTACGTCCGGATCACCGTCTGAGATCTCCGGTTCACGCGGATGGTGCGTAGCCGAACGTCTCGATGTCCGACGCGTACATGTCGGCGATCCGGGCGTGCGCTGCCCTGCTGTATGCACGACGCACCGTCGGGGCCTTGTACCAGTAGTACTTCGCCATCGTGCCGTACCCGCGTCGGCGGCCGAACCTCACCATGTCGGTCGGTCGCCATCCCCAGCGGCGGGTCGAGTTGACCCGCGGAAGCTCCGCATCGAGTCCGAGGCGGGTGGCCACCGATCGCCAGTCGTCGGCCAGGGATTCGTACCGGAGAATGGCATCGACCATCACGCGACCCTCGGCGTCGCAGAGGTAGTCGGTCTGAGGCCGCACCATCAACCCGTTCGGGTCGTGGCCCGGCTCGGGAAAGTGGTTGAGCACCCAATCGGACAACGAGTGCTGAACGTCGAAGCCGAGGTAGTGGTACACCGACATCACCCGATCCCACGGGTCTCGAACGACGGCGAAGGTGTACAGCGCGGACCACGCCTCGGGGTCGACGAAGCCGAGGTCGATGTACTCCCGGGCCGTCAGGTGGCCGAGGCTCGCCGGGTATCCGGCATCGGTCGACTTGCCGAGGGCGAGCTCGGGGTGTTGCCGTCGCTCCCTCCAGCTCACGCCGAGCCCGTTGCAGAGCGCCAGCTCGACGCTCTGGCCCGCCGCCTTGGGCACGTGCACGAAGAGCGTTCCGAGATCGCTGGCGATCATCGTCGGTCCGGGAGCGCCAGGTCGTGGGCGGCGAGCCAGCGGTCGAGAACGTGGTCGCTCCAGTCGAGCGACCACGGCCGACCGTCCGCTCGAGGCTCGATGCCGAACCATTTGTTCATCGGGAGTCGGAACCCGGTTTTGGGCTCGTCAAACACGACCTGGAGGTACGGATCGTCGAGGGCGTCGACGATGCTCTGTTTGCCGCGGAACGCCCGATCGGCGGTCGACCGCTGCATTGCGACCCCGACCACGTCATCGTCGAGGAACGGCACGCGGAGCTCGACCGACGAGGCCATCGAGAACCCGTCGCTGTCCCGCAGGAGCATCGGCTGCATGTAGTGGGCGAACTCGCCCTCCATCACCGGGTCGGAGATCGTCGAGAGCTGGCGCGGCGCGGGCGGATGGGCGTCGACCACCGCCGCGAGCTGCTCGGGCGATCGGAGCTCGCGGCTGATCCGCCCGAGCTCGGCCCGGTCAGATCGCTCGGAGATGACGCGATCGAACTTCTGCCGGTTGAGTCCCCGCCCGCCGACGGAGAGCGCCCGTCGAAACACGCGCTCGGGGAGACGAGCGCCCAGGCGAGCGAGGCCGACCTGGCGGTAGACGGCGTAGCCGCCGAACAGCTCGTCGGCGCCGAGACCGGACAGCGCCACCTTGAACCCGAGGTCGCGAACAGCCCGGCACACGAGAAAGGTGTTGAGACCATCGATCGTCGGTTGATCCATGACCTCGATGAACTCGTCGAGCAGCGCGACCACGTCCTCGTCCGACCAGACGATCTGGTGGAGGTCGAGGCCGTACTCGTCGGCGGTTCGCTGAGCGCGGTCGCGTTCATCGAGCTCGCCACCCACAGACAGCGTGACGCCCGATGGGGTCGGCATCGACGATTCGGCGGCGAGCTTGGCGACGACGGCCGAGTCGAGTCCGCCACTCAGCAAGACGCAGGAAGGCACGTCGGAGACCAGGTGCCGGTCGACGCTGCGTCGCAGTGCGGTCGTGAGATCATCGGCGAGTTCACCCAGAGCCGGTACGGGTTCGATGCCCATGATGATGCCGTCGCGCCAGCGGAGGTGATGGCCGGGAGCGAGCTCGAACACACCCTTGAACATCGTCGGAGTCACAACTGATCCGAACCGGAGGAAGCTTGCCACAGCCTGATCGGACAACTCGACCGGTCCGATAGCGGCGTCGAAACACCGGAGTTGAGACCCATAGGCGAGACTCTTGCCCCGCACGGAGAAGTACAGCGGTTTGATGCCGTAGCGATCACGAACGAGATGCACCTCGCCATCGGGCCGGTGCAGGCCGTAGGCGTACATGCCCCGGAAGCGGCCGACCAGTTTGGGATCGTCGCCGATGTGGGCCACGATCTCGGTGTCGCCCGTTGTGCGCCGATTCGGTATGCGATCGTCGAACTCGCGGTGGTTGTAGAGCTCGCCGTTGTACACGAGCACAGAGCCGTCCTCGAGCTCGAAGGGTTGGTTGGACCGTACGTCGAGATCGATGATCGAGAGCCGCCGATGCAGCAGCCATGTTGAATCGGACCGGTACTCACCCCGCGCGTCGGGCCCGCGCGATGCCAGGATGGCCTCGACGCGGGCAGGATCGCGCGGTCGAGAATTGACCAGACCGAAGAACCCGCACATCAGCCGGCTCCGTCGTTGCCGAGTAGCACTCGGGCGGTAGAGCGGACTGCGTCCGGGTCGTCCAGGTACGTCCTCGCCGTCGAAACGGCGTTGGCCCGCATCTCCTGGCGTTCTCGAGAGTCGAGGCCTTGGAACCGGCGGAGGCAATCGGCGAACTCCGAGATCGCATCGGACGGGCGGACCCAGCCCGCGCCCGAATCCTCGACATGGCCCCATGGCGTCGAATCGCTGACGATCACCGGCAGTCCCGCCGCCAGAGCTTCCAGGATCACGTGGCCAAAGTTCTCGGAGCGAGAGGGCAGAAGGAACAAGTCGAAAGGGGCCAGCTCTTCGACAACTCGGTGAGGGGGGACCGGACCTCTGTACTCGAAGCGAGATCCGAGTTCGCTCGCTTCTACGTGTCGGAGCAGCTCGTCCCAGTACACGGGGTCCTTGATGGGTCCGATCACGGTTAGCGATGTACCAGCAGTCTTGGCGACCGCCGAGATCGCCGTCTCGATGTTCTTCTTCCGGTCGATCTTGGACAGCAGCACAACGCGGCAAATTCTGGGGAGAGGTCGGGGCTGGGGATCAACTGGCTCGAGGTTCCTCAGGTTCGGAGCCACCTCGATTGCTTCCTGCGGACCAATAGTCGCTGCTATGTGCGACCGCTCGATGGGTGATGTTGCCTGCCACGTAATGCCTCGAAGGAGCCCCAGCCGGCGAAGCATGGCGATCGCGACACTCTTGCGGCGTGGTCGAAGTGTCAATGCTCCTGGATCGAGCTCGCCACGCGGGGCGAGAACGGTCCGAGCCGGGCGAAGCAATCCGAGCCGGCGCGCCGCCAGCGGGGCGAGGGTGAAGGTCGGGTCGAAGAAGGAGTTCAGATAGAGAACGTCGGCGTCTACTGTTCGTAGTTGCCTGACGGTACGCAGCGCCGATCGGCGCCCGGGTGGCACGGCCAGAACCTCCGCTTGCCGGCGGCACTGCCAGGTCAATGCCTGGACGCCGTCTTTGCTGAGGTCGTGGCCGTTGTCATCGAGCGACGTCACGACTCTGAAATCGACCAAGGATCCGAGAGCCTCGGTGATCGCGGCGAGACTCCGCGGTGGTCCGCCGCTTCGGAAAGCGGGGGGAAAGGACTTGGCCGAGACGGCCACGGACGGTCGTGCCGGAACTCCGCTTGTGTCCACCTGCGTGGCCTCTTCGGGCTTCACTGAGGATCGTCGGCTTTCGAGCGCCATCGGCTTTCGAACAACCCGGCTATCTCGAGGCGGAATGTGGAGCGCTTTGTCTGCTCCTCCGGCGCAGCGTCGACCAATTCGGCGTGAGGGTCCTCCTCCACCTCTTGCTCCTGGGACGAGAAAGGCTTCTGGGGCGAGACCGGTGGCGAGAGCGATGCCGCGCCGAAGATCAACCAGAAGATCGACCCGATACCGCCGCCGATCGCGAACATCCAGCTCTCGAACGTGGCACTTATCAGCCCGGCGACGATCGTCGCGCTCCACGCCGGGCCGGCTCGTACTGCGGCGACGAAGCCGATCGCCAGAGCCGCAATCCACGGAAGAAGTCCGATCAATCCCTGCTCATAGGCTCCGTCGAGCCAGGAGTTGTGGGTCTGAGGACTCGAGCCCACCCAGAACTGCGTTTCCGGGGAGTACTCGAACTGATCGACCGTGCCGAAGCCATGGCCGGCGATCGGCGCTTCCAAGACCTCGGCCGACACCTCGTCCCAGATCAACGCCCTCGTGCTGACGTCGAAGTCCCGTTCGTGGTCGGCCTGTGTTCGCACGACACCGCTGGCGAAGACGAGCGCTCCGACCAGAGCGAACATGAACAACGGCACGAGTTGCCGCTTGTGGAACAGGACCACCACCGCCGCCGTCGTCAGCGCCAGAAGCCCGCCCCGCGAGCCGGACCCGATCGACACGGCGAACGCAATTGTCCAATAGGCCATCGGGAGCCGAGATCGTTCGGCGGCCAGCGGCGTGGTCAGGGCCAGGACTGCCCCCAAGGTGTTCGGCGATTCGAAGACACCGCGAACTCTGGCGTCCGCGAACGACGCTGGTAGCGGAAGCAGCAAGACAGTCGACGCGATCGTCAGCCAGAACGTGACGGTTACAGCGCGTTCGACTGACCAACGCCAGCTTGCCGACCATGCTCGCGGCGCGGCGCCGACGAGGAGCACGATGCCCCCGACCATGAGAATCAGACGCAGCAGGTCGGTGTCGGCACGGTTCGCCACGAGTGCCGAGACCGCGGTCGCAAACGCCGCGAACATTGCGGCTCGCGCCACCCTCGTGTGCGACGCGTCGGGCTCGCCCTGCCGGTAGAGGCCGTACACGACCGGGGCCATCAACAGCAACGGGACGAAGCGGATGATGGTGATGGCCGGTAGCTGGAAGCGCAGCAATGGCAGCAACGCGACGAGCGCATAGAGCGTCGGAGTGATGCGGCCGATCGTCTCGGGTCGTGACAACAAGTGGGCGTATACGCCGACCGCAACCGTCGATACGACGATGAGGGCGATGAGGTCTTGAGACAGCGGCAACAATGCCGGCGGCGAACCACCGCCCAGGCGGTAGCCGGCCGCAGCCACGAAGACGACGCTTCCGACAACGATGAGATGTGAGATCTGGAGTTGCAGGAGTCGGCGCATCAGGCCGCCATTTCGGCCGTGATGTGCTCCAGCTCAGCGGTTGTCGATGCATAGTCGATCGTTCGGGCCCGTCGGACACAGGCACTTCGATCGGGCTCACGGTTCTCGATCCACGAGCGGATCGCTGCCTCGAACGAGCTGCGGTCGGGCGCCAGACACGCGCCGGTGATGCCGGCGTCGATGAACTCGGGTGTGGAACCGACCTCGCTGCTCGCGAGAACCGGTGTTCCACATGCGAGGGCCTCGTGGACGACGACGCCCCACGGTTCCTCGTAGGACGGAACGATGACCACCGATGCCTTGGCCATCAATTCGAAGCGATCCGGCCCGCCCACGGCTCCATGGAAGCACAGGAAGCCCCGGTCGGCGGCGGCGCGGACGTCGGCTCGACGTGGTCCGTCGCCGACGACGTCAACCACGATCGAGTCGGTGGCCAGCGTGGGAGCTGCGTCTATGACGATGTCGATTCCCTTGTGTGCCATCAGGCGTCCGAGGTAGAGCACCCGGGGAGGGTCCGATGTCGGGATTCCGTCGGCCGCCGCCATGGCCGCTTCAACGTCGGCGACATTGGCATGCAAGACAAGAATCGGGGTGTCAGTGATTCCGGCTGCGAATTCAGCCGCTCGCAGTCCCGCCGGTAGCGCAACCGCTGCACCATCGAGCATCGCCGAACGGATCCGAGCGGTTGCCCGGCTCGGTGCCGACGTCTTGGCCTGTTCCTTCCAGTTCTCGAACATCACCCCGTAGGGCACGTCGTGGCGACGGCACCACGCCGCGGCCTGCCAGGACGCCGGGTGGGCCCAACCGGGAAGGAGCACGAGGTCGGGTTCCTCCTTGGCCAGGTCACGTCCGATCGAGGGCGTGAAGCGGGCGAAGAAGCCGGACTCGGTGATCGGCAGAGACCGAGTCGAGAGGCTGCGGTGCCACGATCCAGCCGTCGCCGCTTCCCAGGGCCGGTCGGCTTGTCCAGCTGCGAGGTAGAGGACGCGGACATCGAGCTCGGAGTTGTCCTGGAGGTACGAGAACCAGCCATGCCGGTACGAGACCGGTATCTCCGAGACGATGACGACCCTCGTCACGCGTCGGCTCCCATGAGCGCGGCCGCTGCTTCGAGCACCAACTTCGACACCGCGATGAAATCGGGAGCGGCGGGCCCGCCCCGGGTGGCCTCGACGAAGGCGCGAATCTGACGATCGTGGCCCTTGCCCCGCTCGTCGAGTGGCACCTTCTTGCCATCGAGATGGAGCTCGGCGAAGTCGACGATTAGCGCTGATCGGTCTCGACCGAGAACCTCTACCCGCTCCTTCTCGACCCGATGATGACCGCCGGCAGCGTAGGTGATCGTGCCGATCGAGCCGTCGGCGAACGACATGACCAGGGCAAGGTCCTCTCGCAACGCGGTTTCGGCGAAGCCGCCCCCGACTGCGGAGACCGAACGAGGCGGCGCGTCGACGATGGCCGAGACCGTGTCGACGAAGTGGCACACCTCGCCGAGCAGGCGTCCGCCCTGCCGACGGTCGTGATACCAGTGCGATTCGGGCAGCTGGCCCGCGTTCACTCGGTAGTTGACGACCAGTGGGCCGTGGCCGGCGGCGAAGTGATCGACGGTCTGGCCCACCGCATCCGACCAGCGCCGATTGAACCCGACGAACAGTGCGGCATCGGTCGAGGTGAGCGCCGCCTGTACCTCCTCGAGCTCGTCGAGAGACAGCGCCAAGGGCTTCTCGCAGAAGACATGTTTGCCGGCGCGAAGGGCTCGGGCCGTCAGCGTTGCGTGGCTGTCGTGGGCGGTCGCGACCACGACGGTGTCGACGTCCGGGTCGTCGATTACGCCATCGGGTCCGCTGACCGCTCTCGTGAAGCCGGCCGATTCGGCCAGGCGCCGGGCGGAAAGGCCAGACGAGGAGGCGACGGCAACCAGTCGGGCTCCGGCATCGGAGAACGCTGGAGCCAGAACCGTGCCGGCAAAGGCGCCGGCACCGATGAACCCGACGCCCTGCCCCCGGCTCGATGGGGCGTTGACCTCGATCGGCTCGTCGGGTGTGGGCTCGGCCGAGTAGGCGAGGGCGATGCCCAGGTACGGCTCGGTGCCTTCTTCGATCATTGCGTACGCGGCGGGAGCAGCCCCGAGGTCGAATCTGTGGGTGATGAGGTCATCGACCCGGAGTCGCCCGGCGGCGATTAGATCGAGGACCGCCTCCATATTGCGGCCCTCGGTCCACCGGGAGTAGCCGATGGGGTGGTCGACGCCCCATTCCTCATAGGCCCGCTCGTAGCGGCCCGGCCCGTACGACCGGGCGAAGCGCAGCTCCAGCTCCGCCTCGTACCAGGGCGTTCGGTCTAGATCCAGCCCCACGTCGCCGACCACGACGACAGTGGCCCGGTCGCGGCACAGTTCGGGAACCCGCCCCACGATGCCCGAGCCCTTGTCGGCGGCGGTGATCAGTACGGCGTCCGCGCCGCGACCCCGCGACCATTCGCGAATCGCCGCGGTCGTGTCGGCCCCGGACTCGTTCACGGCGAGTACTCCCGACCCGGCGGCGACGGCGAGCGGCTGGTCGCGCACGTCGATGCCGGCGACGTCGCAACCCGATGCCATGGCGATTCGCGCCGCGAGCTGTCCGACCAGCCCGAGGCCTACGACTACTACCTTCGAGCCCGCAGAGACCTCGGCCTGCCGGAAGCCGTGAAGAGCGATCGAGGCGATCGTGGTGAAGGCCGCCGATTCGGATTCGACACCGTCGGGGATTCGGCAGGTGAGCAGGCCCGGCACGGCCTGGAACTCGGCATGGTTGGCGGCTCCGGCCCCGCCGGTGGCGACGAGGTCACCGGGTGAGATTCCGGCGACGGCCTCGCCGACCTCGACCGCGATCCCTGCCGCCGAGTATCCGAGAGGGATGTCGCCGCCGAGTCGAGCTCGAACGGCGCGGGCGGTGGACGCAATGCCCTCGGTGCGAGCCTTGGCCAGGACTTGCCGTACCAGGTCCGGGCGCGCTCGGGCCTTGTCGACCAGGCTCGATTGGGCGAGAGAGGTGACGGCGCGCTCGGTGCCCGCCGAGATGATGCTGTGCCGGGTCTGTATGAGCACCTCGGTAGGGCCGATGATCGGCCTCGGCACGTCGAGCACCGTGACCGGGCCCCCGGAGGTCGGTTGCACGACCTGCTTCATGATTGGTCCTTCTCGACAGGGGCGGCGGAGATGCGCGTGACGATCTCGATCGGCAAGTGGTCCCAGACTTCCCACCACAGGCTACGACAAGCCGTCCGGCTCCCGAACCCGGTGCTGACGCTGGCGTACACCACGTGGACGGGGACGGCCTCTCCGTCCCGGGTGGCGGCGAAGAGAAGTCGATCAGTCTGGGCGTCGTCGCCGATGCCGTCTTCGGTCAGCTCAGCGTCGATGCCCGGCGCCAGGAAGACCCGGCTCATCGCCCGGTGGAATCCGCTGCCTTCGATGCGGTCCCGAAGGACTATGCCATCGGGACCGATCTCGAAGCGACGCCGATGGACCGGCGCTCCGGCGAGATGCTCGTACCCGTCGTGAGAGGCGTCGACGACGATGGGGGAGTCGTCGGCGACCTCGTGCACGGTCGGCTGAGCCCGGCGGCCGGCGCGAAAGGAACCCCACACCTCGGTCTGATCGACGTCGTCGATCTCAATCGTGTTGTGAGCGGCGGTCGAGCGCTCGTAGCTCCGGCGCTTGCCCACGTACGTCGTCGTTCCCGTGTCGACGACGACCGGTTCTCCGTCGAGTGAAGCCACGAAGGACAGGCAGCCGGCCTGGGCATGGGCGGGGAGCTCGGGCGGGCACGGAGCGCCGACGTCGCACACCACGTGCCAACGATCGTCGGGACGGCAGACCACATAGCCGGAATCTTCCAGGTGCACGACGCGCTGTTGCGGTCGAGGGGTGGGTCCCAGCACCTTCAACCTTGTGGGCGCAATGGGCCCCGAATCTCCGAAGAGGGGTATGTCGCCGTTGGGCATCAGCATCGTTCCGAGCCAGCGGCGCATGCGTTCGATCGCATCATCCAGGCCCGGGAGCTCGTCGACGCCGGCGGCCGACATCAGTCCGCGCAGGTCGAGAAGGTCACCGAGAACCTGGCAGTGATAGGCCGGCGACCGCTCGAAGTGTCCGCCGTCGGCGAGCACTTGCCGATCAAGCTGGCCCGGAAGGTGGGCGAGGGCAATGTCGATCAGCTCGGGGTCGTCGCAGAACACCCCGAGGCCGATGAGTGCCTTCAGGTTCTTGATCAGGTGGTTTCCGCCGACGTCGAGCTCGAGGTTGTGCCGCAGGAACCCGGCGTGGAGCCCGATCTGGTCGCGCACGTCCGATTCGATGTCGGTGCCCCGCACCAGCCGTTCGAATACACCGCAGAGCACCCAGGTCCGCAGCGACACGACATATGGCGACCATTCGTCCCAGCGGCCGAACGCAGCATCGTCACGCCACGATCGCCAGAGCGTGGCGAACGCTTCGGGGGCTTCGTCGCTGCCGAACGCGGCCAGACTCCACGCCCATTCGAAGTAGTGGAGGTGATAGCGGAACAGTTGTGACCGATCCTCGGGGCGCCAGCCTCGCTCGGCCACGTCATGATGCTCACCGACGAGCGTGAATCTCCCGGCGGCAACCTCGCCGATTGCGCCCGCCGGCGGCGGGTCGACGAGGTCGATCGGGTCGAACCCGCTCGGCCAATGGGCGGCGGTAGGCACGGGCTGCGCCCAGCGTCGTTCGAACGCAGCCGGCGCGCGTTCGAGCAGAGCCTTCTGGGTACGCAGACGGGCCCGGTGATAGCCCTGGGCGGGTTCGAGATGGCGCACCGTGTCCGCCAGGCGTTTCATGTCGTCGAGGCGGCTCACAGCGCGTCGACCAGTTCCTTGATGCCGACGTCGAAGGGCCGCGGGTCGTGGTCGAGGTCGCGGCGGGCCGGGTCGATGTCGAACACCTTGTCTTCCTGGAGTCGGTCGAGCTGTTCGACCTTGATCGGTGGGGTCGGCAGCAGCCACTCGGCCATGCCGAGAGTGGCCCGGACCGGGCCGGTCGGCACGCGAGCATATCGAGGCGGCCGGCTGACGGCAGCGAATGTAGCGTCGAGGATCTGGCGAAAGCTGAGAGGTTCGGGCCCGGCCACGGAGTAGGTCCGGCCGATGGCGATGTCGCGCTCGGCCGCGGTGACGATCGTGCGGGCCAGGTCGACGACGTGAACCGGCTGTTGGAGTCCGGAGCCGTCGCCCGGGAGGGGGAGCAGAGGCGCCCGCTCGACCAGGCGCACGAGCCGAGACATGTTCCGGTCGCCGGGCGCGCCGTAGATCATGGTGGGGCGCACGATCGTCCAGTCGAGCGCACTGTCGTGGATCGTCTTCTCGGCGGCGAGCCGGACCGCCTTCGACTCGGCGGGGAGCGACGTCTCGACGGCCGTGGTCGACACGAAGACCGCCCGCCTCACCCCGGCGTTCTCGGCGGCGGCCACAATGGCCGGGGCGTGTCCGAACCCGAGCGAGGCGACACAGACCAGGCAATCGAACGGGGCCTCGGCCAACGCCGCGTCGATCGACTCGGGATCGTCGAGATCACCCCATGCGACCTGAGCACCGTGGGAACGCACCGTAGACGCGCTGTCGTGCGATCGGGCCAAGCCGACCACATCATGAGACCGGGCCATGAGCTCGGCGAGCACGAAGCCTCCCGTGAAACCGCTGCCACCGATGACGAAGACCCGCACGTCAGGCTGGGCTTTCGGCGATCGCCGTCGCCATCACGTCGCGATAGCGCCCGGCCAGATGTTCACGGTTGTAGGCCGTCTCCACGGCCGTTCTGGCGGCGATGCCCATCTCGACCCGACGATCGGGGTCTTCGGCCAGATCATTGATCGCCTTGGCGAGCGCGGTGGGATCGTCGGGTTCGACGACGACGGCCCCGGCGTC
>JAAUYH010150487.1_pt1 | contig 12475 bp, 13 predicted proteins | sample 7278061 | NCBI WGS metagenome assembly JAAUYH01 (sample SAMN14350203, study PRJNA611818) | marine sediment metagenome | isolation source: surface marine sediment (0.6m) | place: French Polynesia: Moorea | collected 2018-08
GATAAATCGCAAATTTATCTGATAATATAAATAACGTTTAGTAAACGATTGCGTAACTTGTTTATTTTTCTGAGATTGGCAAATAACTATTTTGTTTTTTGTCCTCCCGCTCGATGCTTTTAAGCTTTTTCTTGTTGAAGGAAAATTGAGATCGCTAAGGGTGTTAATACAAGTACAAAGATTATTTAAACCTAAATCTAGAGCAATTACTTGATTCCAATCTTGTTTTTCAGGATCGCCAAACCAGCGATTTTTGTTAAAAAAAATTAAAATATTGTTATAAATTCCAAAGATGTCAGGTCGAAGGCGCGAATGGTTGAGAAAACTTGTTTTATAATCCAAATAGAAAGTTACTAATGAAGTGCGATCGTCCAAAGAACGACTAATTAGCAAAGCGATCGATAAGATCGCAAAAAATACAAAGCCAAAATTAAATAACTCGAGCTATGATAAAGATCGTAGCTATAGTAAAATCTTGCAAAAGCAGAGATTATTTGCTATCGTCAAGAGCTTTAAAGATGATAAACAGCAAACAGCCAAATAAATTCTAAAAATTTAAAAAACCCAAGTATTAAACGATCTAAAGTAATAAAAATTAGTTATGCTCTAAAAGCAGATGTAGCAGTTATCAAATATTAAAAAAACTACAATAAGATTGTGGATAGAACGGCAAAGCAGATTTATTATTTGAATCTAGAGTAATAGATTCGTATTTAAAATTTATTAATTTCACAAATACTGTCTTGTCTAACCCGTAAAGCTTAGGAACGGCTAAAATAAGGTTTGTCAGCAAACAAAATAACCTAACAACTCTAGGTAAATATCAAACAAGTATAATACTATGGCAAAAACTGAGGTAATAGCAGCAGCATTTAAAATTTCACCCCCTACCCTACAAAAGTGGCTGGATGGGGATAAGCCAACCAGGGGAAAATATCTCTCTATTTGCCAAGAAATTTTTGCCAAATTTGACTATGTAGATGGAGAATGGCTTTCTAAGGAAGCAACCCCAGACCAAACTAGCAGCAAACAAGCTGAGACAGTCCAAGCAGAAAATGCTACTTCAATAGACTCAGAAGCTAAACCAGACATTGCAGAAGCGGTCGAAGATACGCCCGATCGAACCGAAGCGAGCGATCCTCAAACTGAAGCAACAGAAGTTACTGAAAAAGAGAAAAAGAAAGAACAGAAAGAGAAAAAAGAAGAGGATGATGATTCGGCTTCCGAACCGAGTGCAATGTTTTCAGCAGTTGGTATCATTGTCGGCGAAATTAACATCGACGAAGAATCGGGCAATCATACAATTTCGTTGGGTAATAAAACTTATCCCCTGTTTTACGCTCGCAAAAACTATACTGCATTCACGGGTTTGAAGAAAGAAATCGCAACTACTGGCAACAAAACCCAGCGTTTAATTGTTTACCCTAAATTTACTCACTTTCCGAAGAAACATCAGCCACCGAGAGTGGGCTTTCAATTAGTCGGTTTTGACAAAGGACGAGAACCAAATGGGGTGGCAAGCGAATTAAAAGAATTAGAATTTAAATTGTGCGGTTTATGGCAGTTTATTCCAGTCTGTCGTCAGCCATGTATTTCAATTTTCCGTAACTTCACCTTCGATCGCCTCGACTACATCAAACAGGCTGAAGCTCAAAGCAAAGTCAATTTTATGAAAGCTTCCCACCTGCCAATACTTTGGAAAGACTCTCCCGCTCCTCCTTTTAGGTTTAATCCCAAAGCCGCTAAAGAAGAGCAAGGTAAGACCTTTTTCGTTCAAGTTAAGGCTGTTTTCTTACCCCATCGCGATTGTTTTGGCTTTGTCGAACAATTAGCCGAACCAACTGAAAAACCGCCTAAATTCCTCAAAGCTTCTAAGAAGGATAAAGCCGCAGTTCAAAAAAGCAAGCCTAAAACTAGCAGACCCGTCGATCGCGATATGGCTAAACCAAAACAAAAAGTAATTAATAAGGGAATAGGTAAAGGCAAACCGATCAAATCTCTGCCCAAATTGAAAAAATAATAAAAATAGGCTTTAAATCGGTATATATTTATTAGGAAATATCTGTGTTTCCAGGTATTTCCAGCCTGAATGGAATCGGTTTTATTGCGATCGCAGTTAATATTTCTAATCCTTAAAATTTAAAATAGTAATAGATATTATTTTGACGTTTGACATAAACTGCGTTTAACATTTCTACTTTCTTGCCTAAGTATTCTGAAGCTTCTTGATAAGACAATCCTGTCTCCCTTCTAAACAAGACTAGACTTATTTCTCCTTCTCCTTCTCGAACTAATTTAGAAAATACTTGCTCTAAATAATCTAGATCGTTACTTCCCCCATCCATTTGTTGCCAACTAGCGATATATCCTAAATTAAAAATTGCTAGAAATATACCTAAAACTAAGGCGATCGAGTTAATTGATAAAAATGCAGCGATCGGATCGGAAAAATTTTGTGCTATCCCCAAAGAGCCGATCGCAATTAAAAAATAACTAATAATAAAAAACGAAGGTACGATCCAAGTTACTGCTATTCTTCTAAATTCTAAAGAACTTTCTTTCCCTTTTACTCGCCAAAACTTTTCAAAAATTGGTAAATCCAAGCAAGCACTCAATTCAGTCGCTAACCAATTCATTTCCGCTCTGGTCAGATCGAAATACGAAAAATTTAGATTATCTTCATTGCAACCCAATTCGTATTTTATTTTACCCGCCCACAATATAATTGTATTTATTTCTTCATCACCATCTGCACCAGATGGACTGGTTTTAGTATATCTGTTAGCTATAATTTCGCTAATATTAGCTCGGGGAAATAAATATAAAGAGAAAAATTTAATTCCAAAAACAATATATCCTAAAGATACCCAAGCATTTTTTCCTGTGATTACTGTTTCGCCGTACAAAGCAAAAAGAATTTCAACAATTAACAATAAAATAAACAGGCACGGTAAAATATATGAGGGCCAATAAATCAGAATGTTTGCAATTAGATTATCTTTTAAAAAGTCTATATTCTGTAAGCTACGAGCTAGAAAAACCAAAATACCCGCGATCGCAAATAGAGACAATATCGCTTTAAAATTTACTTTTTGAGAAGGTACGACAATTTGGAAATTACCACTACTATCGGTAATAAATTCGACTTTTGTATCTAGAGGTTTAACCGTTAAAGGCTGTTGTTCTTGTTTGAAAAATTTATTGAAAAACATAATTTAGGCGATCGCAAGATCTCGGTTTTTATTGAAAAATATTTCAAGTTAAAGTTCAATAAACTTATAATTCTCTTCTTTTTTCTAGCATAGAATAATATGTTGTCCAAATTAAAGTTAATTTGCAAATTATATAAATCAAGAATAATTTATGTTAAGCTCAATAATACTATTATTTTCTGCTTTAGATCGAATAAAATTTGGCTTGAGCCTATAATAAACCGAATAAAAAACTTTTTTATTCGATTGGTTATTGTTAAAACTAACGATTATCCAATTGCCAACGACGCAGAGAATTTTCTATAAGTTGAAGGCGACTAGCTTGAGGATTGCGCTGTCTTTCATACTCGATCAATCTTTCGGCCAGAGCTTGAGATCCCATTGCTTTCTGTAAGAGCTTTTGATAAGCTCTCCTTTCTTTAGCACCGGAAGTATTAGGATAAACTTCAGTTGCATAATAAATTGCAGCGATCATTAACATTAGCGGAATTATAAAATGCAACCCGCCAAAAGATGCGGTTATATAAGCAGAAAGTACAAAAATAGCGATCGCAGCCATCAATCGCTTCGGCCAGCGTCTAGATCGAACGTAACTACCTTCATCGCCATTGTAAGGAAGTAAATGAGCGTATCTAGCACCCTCCGACCAACCTGTTTCTTCATCCGATCCGCATTCGGGACAAGCACGAGCATTATTGGGTACGTCAGATCCGCAGTGAGGGCAAATAAAGTGTTTTTTTTGCATAGCTGGAGATAAACTATTGCGATCTTAGAGCTGAGTATATTTATAGCATATTAGCCCGAGTCAATCTCTTATGGCTGTCCTCCTTGAAACTTACCAACCATTTCTAAACGAGATAAAGCACTTTTAGCCGATTCTTGAACGTAAGTATCGACCGAATTATCCTCAGCCAAATTATTTAATATTTCTGCAGATTTGGGATCGGCGATCGAACCGAGTGCATTGATAATAGCTACCGACACCGCTACATTATCGGTCGTTCTTAATGATTCGATTAAAACATCCAAAACTGGAGAGCCAATTGCTCCCAAAGCCATGACTGCAGCTACATTAACTACTGGATTTTCATCGGCGATCGCGCTTTTTAAACCTTTAATACCTTCATTCGGAAAAGGATCGTCGTGGTAGTTTACCGCTACTTGCGCTAAAGCTTTAGTACAACTGGCGCGAATCGTAGGGTTATCGCTGTTTGCTAAAGAATCTACTAAAGATGGAACTGCTTCAAACCCAATTACTCCTAATGCTTTGACTGCAGCTCTTCTGTAGGTCATGTCTTCTGCAGCTAAAATACTCATCAGACGAGGAATAGTATTTTCGTCTTGATTTTCGGCTAATTCTATCATCGCCTTTTCCCTCAGATTGGGATTGGGGTGTTTGAGTCGTTCAAATAAAGCGTCGTTTGTCATGATTTTATAATTTTTTAAGATTTTGCGATCTCGATTTAACCGCCTCTCTCATAAAAGCAGAGGGACTCTTAGTCTGCAGCTTAACCCAACCGAGCCAAGTAACAGACCAAAAAGTCCCTTTCAAACCTAATTAATGACTGAATTGTCAATTAAAGCCTAAGATAGAGAATTGATTACATAGTCTAGAAGAGCGCGGAACTCAACTAGAGCTTGAGCGGACATATCGCGAGGAGCGCAAGCGCGATCTCTTGTGAAACGCATAGCTTCTACGTAAGGAGCAGTGGGAAGGCTTAAAGCACGGTAAACTTCGCGCTGACCTGCAATACCCCATTCATCTAGAGGGCCGGTTCCGCCAACGATCAAGCAGTAGTTAATTAAACGAAGATAGTGCTTGATGTCGCGAAGACATTTTTCTTTGAAAACGTCAGTAGAGTTAGCTTCACCAGCATCGTTGAGGTAAGGGTATTTTTTGATGCAAGCATCGTAACCTTCTTTAGCAACTGCATCGATACCAGCAGCTAATTTTTCAGCAGCTTCTAAACGAGCAGCAGCGCGCTGTAAACTACCTTGAACGGATTCTAAATCGGAAGTGCTAGGGAAACGACCTGCAGCATCAGCAGCAGATACAACTGTTGTAACAACTGATTTCATAATTGAGATTTCTCCTGAATTGATTTTGACTCGAGCCAAAAAACAGACTGGCCCGTCAATTAATTAATTAATAAAGCTTGGCTTAATGATAAAAAAATGAAAATACTAGCTTAGAGCAGCAATTACGCGATCGAAGTAGCTAGCACACTCAGAAGCTAAAGAGGAGCAGTCACCTTGCTGAGTTTCCATTTTGCGGTATTTAGGAGTACCAGAGTACATCTCGTTAGTTTGATTGATGTGAGCTACGGAGCAAGCCTTCATGATGCTAACAGCGCGAGCAGCAGAACCTAAAGGTACGCCTAAAGCAATATAAGTTTCTTTTAAACCATTTAAGCAACGATCTTCAAGAACGGATGCATCACCAGCTAAAAGAGCGTAAGTAACATAGCGTAAAATAATTTCGCCATCGCGCAAGCAAGCAGCCATGCGACGGTTAGGATAACAGTTACCACCAGCTTGGATTAAACCTTGGTTTTCGCAAATCATTCCAGCTACGGAGTCGGAAACAATGCAGCTTGCGTTAGAAGCTACTGCGTTTACTGCATCGAGACGTTTGTTTCCTTCAGAGATAAAAGTTCTTAAAGAACTTAATTCTTCACCACCAATACAAGCAGTTTTGCTATCTGCGTTAATTACAGCTCTAGAAAAGGCATCAAGCATTACGCTCTCCTTAATTTTCTTTCAAATTTTGATTATTTAGATTGTCAATGTTAATTGACCAACCAATTTTGAAAATAGGCGATCGCACCCGTTGCAGTCTCATTTATTAGGAACAAAGTAACAATCTGTAATGCTTTATTTTTCTTTACTTAATAAGTTTGTGATGATTGTTAAATTAAAAATGTTTAAATTTTAATTAGTTAGGGCTTCTATTCCCGTCTATCTCCGGCCAGTGTTTTTATATCAAATTACTAACCTACCATCCTATCCTCAAAGCGATCGAATTCGATATCTAATTCGTCGCAATGGCAATGTTTTTATTCGAGTACCTCAAGAGCGCATGAGCCAAGAAATGCGACGCATAAATCTTTTAGGAGGAAAAATCGTTAGTATTAAGCCTCTCAATAATACTAATGAGATTTCTAATCGTAAAGACAACTTAGAGTTTGCTTCAGTTCCCGAAGTTGAAATTGATATTGCTTCTGTCGAACCAGAAATTGAACCAGCAAATTTTGAACCTACTAAGACACAAATACAATCGCCACAAGAAGATCGAGAAGAGCTAATTCTAGCTTGGTGGTTGGAAGTTTTAACCGAATCACCCTATTGCACTTACTATTTCGGGCCTTTCCAAAATCTTGAAAATGCTTTACTATCTCAATCTCGTTATATTAAGGAACTCCTCGATGAAGGTGCTGAAGGAATTTCCGTGCAAATTAAGTATTGTAAGCCACAGAAGTTAACTATCGATCGCAGCGATACTAACTAAAAATATCAAGGCCATGGCGATCTTTTGAATTTGGCAGTTTAATACCATGCCCCATAGCCTTAACTTGTGTGTGAAAGTTACTATTAGGCGTTTTTAAGCAATTGTTTGACTAAATTGTCTTTGACCATCATTTGGCGGAATAATTCGAGCAAGAATTCTTGTGCCTGTTCTTTGGTCAGTGTTTTAACTTGTTCTTGTAAAACTTGTAATTTGAACTGTTGTTCCAAACTTAAATTAGTCGGTTTTTCCATAGTATCACTCAGAAAACGAACGGGGAAATAAATCCGTAGATTTTCACTAAAGTTAACATAACAAAAGGAAAAAAGTCCACACTGTCAAGCTATAATTAATCAAAGTAACAAAACTTAATAATTGCTCTAAAAAATGGATGATTTATTGACCCAATAGATTATGTTAGGATTAAGGGCTAAATTGTCATACAAGTTTGGGTAAATAATATTACAGACAGATTAATCGACATTTTTCTCTTTCCCTTTGCCCTTTATGGGTAACCGAGCCAATCGAAACTAGAAAAAATCTTGCGCCAAAGTAGAGATAGGTAACTCAGCAGTAATTGCCAAAAGTTTTCCGGGTCCTCAATCTTCAATAAGATCGAGGCTTAATTGCAGTGCTAAATTAGAAAAGCGAAAAAAATATCTTAAACAGAAATGGCAATAACAGCAAAAGAATTTTTCCAAAACAGTGCTGGAAACTGGAAATCAAAAAGAACGACTCATCATCTTCCTTTTCGGCGTGCAGAAACAGGAGAGTCTGATATCGTAGTGACAAATTTAGTTCCAGAAGACCCCAAGATCGTTGAAATTTGTCAACTTCACGATATAGAGCCTAGTTTGAGTGTAGGGGGAGCATTTGTCAGTTGGGAAGCATCGATGGCATGGGATAAAGAAGATGAAAATCATGCCGGTACGACAGTATTTGCCCTAGTTCCAGAAAATAACAATCCTCGCGCGGGAAAATTACTTAGAGAAAGAGGTTATGCAGAAATAGTACCCGTAATCGGGCATTATGAAATGGATTCCGAAGACGCGCTAGTTTTAGTAACAGAATATGAAACTATGAGCATTTACGAACGTTTTTGGTTTGTTAACCCCAATTTACGCTTGCGTACCAGTACCGTCAAGCGTTTCGGTGGATTCAATACTGCGACCTTCTGTGCCGAGATTCGCTCTGAAGCTAAGGAGCAAAATTTGCCATCGTCAACCCCAGAACAACATTTCCATTCGATCGCAGGTTGGTAACAAGATTTGCTCAGATTCAACAAGGCGATCGCCCCCTCGATTAACAAATGTAATAATTTTTAATATTTCTCAGCCAAAAGGCTCTAACTCCCTTATTATTGGGATGAAAGTTTTTAAAAGTTTAAAAAAAACGGAGGCAAAAAGATTGGGTATTCCTCTATTAAACTACGCTCCAAATAGTCAAAATCAGCGCGTAGTAGGATACGAAATTCCAGGTGACGAACAGCCAGTAATTTTCTCGGCAGAAAATCTCTATTCATCTGGAGATCTCGATAATTTAATTGGTGCAGCATATCGTCAGATTTACTTCCATGCTTTTAAAGCAGATCGCGAAACTTTTTTAGAATCCCAATTACGTAACGGTCAAATTACTGTCAGACAATTCATTCGCGGCTTATTGCTCAGCGATCGTTACAAACGTAGCTTCTACGAGCTTAACAACAATTATCGCTTTGTCGAACAGACAGTACAGCGCGTCTTAGGTCGCGATGTTTACAGCGAAAAAGAAAAAATTGCTTGGTCGATCGTAGTTGCTACTAAAGGCATTGAAGGATTTGTAGACCAGTTACTAAATAGCGATGAGTATCTAGAAAGTTTCGGAGATGACATCGTACCCTATCAACGCCGTCGAGTTTTACCGGGCCGAGACCAAGGAGAAATGCCTTTTAATATCAAATCTCCCCGCTATGATGCATACTACCGCAAAATACTTGGCTTTCCTCAATTTGTTTGGCAGAGCGAAGTGCGCCGTTTCACTCCTCAAGAGAAGCAAGGTAAAGCAGGAGATCCTGCTAATTTCTTAGGAATGGCTCGCGGTATTCGTCCTCGAACTAACCCCATACCCAGAATTTCGGCTCAAAACATCAGCTTAGATTCCGTACCTTACCGCAAAATTCCCGCAGGAGCAAAATAAGCAAGGAAAAGAAGATCGATTTAATTATTAGATTGCTACCCTAATTGGGGACGCGGGGTAATCGCAAACTGGCAGAATGATGGCTATTAATTGTTTTGTTAATTTGCAATTACCCCCGTTGTTGTATTAATTATAAATCGCCAAACTATACCATTTTTCAAAATTAGGAAGAGACTTAATCTAGGTAAAAAGGTCAGGGGTCAGGGGTCTGGGTAGGAGGTCAGGGGTCTGGGTAGGAGGTCTGGGTAGGAGGTCTGGGTAGGAGGTCAGGGGTTAGAGATAATCAGCTTTTTCAACTTTGTTCGTATTATTAAATAGAATTGCTATATATTTTGCTATTTTGTAGAGAAAAGAGAGTAGAAAAATCTAATTTCTTAGATATTAGAAAATTATTTTATAAAACTTTTTTAGTATTAAAATGAATCGATTAGATCGGTATTTTTGCAAGCAAGTAGCTCGAATTTAAGTGTTTTTGTGGATTATAGTTCAATATTTATTTGAATATACTAACGATCGAAAAGCTAAAATTCGCTATATATGAATCTTACCAAAAAAATTATTGGAATTGCGGTTACAACTGCTTTAACCTGTATATTTCCTAATGTTGCTAGAAGCAGTCCTGGATACAGTCCGCAAATATATGTCAACAGTTGCTACGCTCCACCAGGATCGCCTCCAGGATTAATAATTTGCAGCTTTAGTATTAATTACACTCAATATCAGTACCGGATTTATTGTCCCAATCGCACGGTAAGAAACATTACTAATGGTTCTTGGGGACAAGCTAGAAATGTTTTTGCTGAAGATAATTTTCAGTTTGGAGGACAAGGTATTTTGACTCGAGTAGTTAATGATGTTTGTCGTTAAATTGAGATAAAAAATAGCTAATTTTTGCTGCGATCTAATTATTTATTACATCTATTTCGCAAAACCGTTAAAAGCTTGTTAAATTCATCGGGAAGGGGTGCGATCGCTTCGATCTCTTCTCCCGAGACTGGATGTTTGAGGATTAATTTTCTGGCATGAAGTGCTTGACCGCATAAATTTACGCCAACAGAACCAGCAGAACTATAAATCGGATCTCCGACGATCGGATGACCGATCTGGGAACTGTGAACGCGAATTTGATGGGTGCGGCCGGTATCGAGTCGAAATTCTACTAAAGTGTAATTACCCAATCTTTCAACTATTTGCCAGTGTGTTAGAGCCTGTCGGCCTCCCTTTTCTAGGGGAATGACCGCCATTTTTTTGCGATCGATGCGATCGCGACCGATCGGCAGGTCGATCGAGCCGCTTTCTTCTTTTAAAGAGCCGTGAACGATACCTAAATATTCTCTTCTGGCTGTTTTGGCTTTGAGTTGTGCTTGCAAATTTTGATGAGCTAGATCGTTTTTTGCTACGACTATCGCTCCTGTCGTATCTTTATCGAGACGATGAACGATCCCGGGACGCTCGACACCGCCAATTCCAGCTAAATTTTTACAGTGAAATAGTAAAGCGTGGACTAAAGTACCCGTTGGATGACCTGGTGCTGGGTGAACGACTAGATTAGCAGATTTATTAATAATTATTAAATGTTCGTCTTCATAAAGAATATCTAAAGGAATTGCTTCCGGTTTGAGATCTTGGGGTTCGGGAGCGGGAACTTTGATACAGAGGCGATCGCCCGAATTTACCAACACTTTTTTACTTTTACAAACCCGGTCATTTAACTTAACATGTCCAGATTCGATTAATTTTGCCAGACGCGATCGAGATAATTCCGCTAATTCTTTGGAAAGCCAAAGATCTAGCCTTTGTTTGCCCTCCTTGACTTCTAAATTAATTTCCACAATTAAGTAAATTTACTGCTTGCAAATTAGATAATTTTTGTTAATTTCTCTCATTTTTCGGTGGGTCGCTCTGTATAATCCGCTTAGGTCAAAAACAAATCAATTTCTGTCTCAATCGATGTTTTTTATGATTCAATTGCTGAAATAAAACAAAAACCTTTAAAAGCTATTGTTACATAAATTTTCAACAGAGATAGAAAAGATCTTTTTTTCTCCATAACTGGAAATAATTGTCTGCAAATTATTGAAGTTGTGGAGGAGATTTTTAAGTGCTTTTTTTTGTCATCAAAAATTTTTTGAAGCCATCCCAAAAGGAGACTTACAAATATGAATCAATTTGCGTGCCCCTTATCTCAAGCAACATTAACAGATGTAATTGAGAGAGTATTGAATTCGCGAACCATAACAAATTTAGATCGTCATTTATTTTTAGCTGCGACATTTTGCGGCAATCTTTTAAATTCAGATCAAGAAACTAAAATTAAAAAAATTTGCGAGCTATTACAAAGGGGACGGTTGCAAGTAATCGATTGAGATCGTTAATTAAGTTTAAAATTATGTTGTCTTAGTTAAATAATTATAATTAGCAATCGAGCCAGACAACATAATTTCTTTTCTATTGAGATATATTTTAGTTATCACAATTTAGTCGTGTAATCCTGAACTAATTTGATCACTTGTTCTCCCTGTTCCGAATCTGGTGCTGCATCGCGGCGATCGGTAATCAACCAATCTAAAGCCGCAGCTTGAAGGTCAATAGAAGCCCCATTCTTATCGACACAATAACGACCGTAAACCAACTTATCGATCAAACAAGCACCGCTACCCAAACGAGAGTATTCAAAAATTACGCTATTTTCGACCGTAGAGCCGCTACAAAGCCAGCAATTAGGCCCGATCGCAGTAGGGCCGACAATTGTCGCACCATCTTCAATATGAGTCATCGCCCCAATATAAACCGGGCCGGTAATATTTACTTTATCCCAATTAACTGCAACATTAATCCCCGTATAAATACCGGGGGCTACTTCAACTCCAGGTATTTGGACATTTTTAATTTCGCCGAGTAAAACGCCGCGAATAGCGTGCCAATAGTCGGGAACTTTACCGAGATCGACCCATTCAAAATCCATCGAAACCGCATAAAAAGGCGCGCCTATTTCGACTAATTTAGGAAATAATTCACTACCAATATCAAACTTTTGATTGGGCGGAATATAATCGATTACTTCCGGTTCAAAAATATAAATACCGGTATTAATTTCCGTACTTAAAGCTTCTTCAACCGATGGTTTTTCTTGGAAAGATTCGATGCGGCCGTTTTCGTCAGTAACAACTACACCGTAACTAGAAACATTTTCTTTAGGTACTGATTTAGTAATAACGGTTGCGATCGCCCCTTTTTCTTTATGCCATTTTAGGGCCGCAGTTAAATCGAGATCGATTAAAGCATCGCCACACAAAACCACAAAAGTATCGTCAAAAAAAGGATTAAAATCTTGAATGCGTCTGATTCCTCCGGCAGAGCCGATCGCCTCTCCAATTAATTCTCCTTTGACAATTTTTCCTTCAAAAGAATAGCCGATCTGGACTCCAAAACGCTGGCCGTCGCGAAAATAACCTTCAATTTCATGGGCTAAATGACTGACATTGACCATGATTTCGTTAAAACCGTGTTTGCGAAGTAATTCTAATAAAAACTCCATCACTGGCTTTTGTAAAATTGGCATCAATGGTTTAGGAATTGTGTA
>JAAUYH010051352.1_pt1 | contig 12473 bp, 8 predicted proteins | sample 7278061 | NCBI WGS metagenome assembly JAAUYH01 (sample SAMN14350203, study PRJNA611818) | marine sediment metagenome | isolation source: surface marine sediment (0.6m) | place: French Polynesia: Moorea | collected 2018-08
GAATGTGATGGTAGCGACATTATCGTGAAGCCAGAATGTAAAGAATCAATTGACTCAACCGCAGGGACAGATTGGAAATGATGAACGTCATGGTCTTATTCCTCTCAGTTATGCCGGGAACTCAGTTGGGTTTGGCCATTCGCTCGGTCGGGAATTGAAGGATTCAATTTATAGGGCTATTAGTCTGCGCGATTATTGCCCATTTAATGAGTGTCAACAATAATTTCTCATTGATGCACATTTCAAATGGATTTGAAAAATGTACCCGATTTTTTGTCCTGCGCAATGTCTGCATAATTTTATTTACACATTCAGTTGTGGAGTCCTATAGGATTTGCTCTCATAATCGCCAAGTTAAACTTTAACAGAAAGCTTACAATCCTTCTGATTGATATTTTGTAATTGAAAAGCAAAATGCGAAACGATTAAGATAAGAGATTTTTTTGGTTCTCTTAAGCAGAACCTTGCACTGAAATACTGGTGCGTTATGGCGATCATATTTTCTAGTCGTAATATCCATCTTTGTGGAAGTTAAGAAACCTGAAAATGCAGAAGAAATCAGTTATAAGTTTATGACTGATGATTTAATTGTTGAGTTGGTACAGCACTGCAACGATTCGGCGTCCTCGTAGTCCATAATGAAGAATATTCACCGGTGTTGTAGAAAAATTTCGCCTGCATGAGCTGCAGCAACTTAATATCATTGTGCATAATTCAAAGCAGCTTTTGTTTGCAGCTATGCTGTCTTGATTGGAACGATGCGATACTTCCACAATACTTCTAATAGTTCTAAATCCCTCGCAAAGTCTCATCGCCCAAAAATATGTGGTCTATCTATTTATTCCTATTATATGTTGAGTAAATAATTTTAATTGTTTACGAACTAAAATTTATCTAGTTGAGCTATTTTACTTCTTGCTATGCATAAAAAGTAGATAAAGAAAGGTATCTTCCAAGTGCTTGGCAATATTGTTTTGCAATGTCGGCATAGTACTAAAATCAGTCGTTTTCAAGTCCTGTTGAAAATTTGGGTAATGTATTGTAAATGTGTGATCAATGAAACGAAACAAAAGCTTAAATCAACTACGTTGGCGGACTTACTTTGATCTGTGAATTTTAACCACAGAATTCAATGGTTGATCAGTTGTGCAGTTAAGATTCTATTTTTAATGGCCAAAACGCGAATATCTCTGATTCTCACGTTTACTTGGGTCGATGAATGAATGTTGAATATATTCGCATCAGTATCTTGAAATATGAAAGGTTTAATTAACTTGCATCAATCAAATGTGTAGTATTCCATTACTTGGATTTGCTTCTATTAGATTGTTTTGAGCCGAAGCCTCTTCTCTCTGAAAAAGGGAGAGCATCCGTAATTTGTACTGTGGTAACTTTATTACACTACAAAGCGAACATGGAACTTGGCTCATTGCATATTGATATTCGCAGACTTCGAATTGCTTGGAATTGGTCTGATCATATTCCTAATGAGAAGAAACTAACCGAAATACTAGTTTTTATTTGACAGATAGCTGTGTCGGATTTGTCATACGAAGGGTTCACGATCATTGACTTTCTGGTACTCTTCCTAGCTAAATATTACATTGAACTTCTCGAAGTTCAAAAAACTGTCAACGGCAAAAATTAAGAAGGTGAGAATAAAGGTTAAAAAAGAAATTTGCAAATCATCATTAGACCGTCGAAATTTTCCTTTTTACACTCTGTCTAATGGAAACAAGGCTTCAAGGCTGTACATGGTAGCGCTCGTGAACTAATTAATTAAATGATTCTACTAACCTTTCTTTGCGCTTTTGCATGCGTCTTCATTTCATTGTTTATCCTTGGTTGTGTCCAATAACACAATCATTACTTCAAATTTTAGTTTTACCCCGTAGACTACTTGCAGTGCACCCTACAGCGTTTCCGTTCTCCGTGGACGATTTCGTTGAAACGGAACCCGCTACCGAGCGAGTCGTAATTTTCGTATGGCTTGACCATCTCCATTTTCTGCGACAGGTGTTAAATGTCAATGATTGTGTTTAAATCCTTCCACGACCCTCCGCCTTTCATATAACTTATGCTAGTCTTCAATTGCGATAGTCGATTAACGCTGTTTGAAGCTAGTTGAAAACAATGAACTGGCCTATCTTCGCAGCGCTCTGTTCCGGTGCCTGAATCGCAGAAAATCTCAATTTTCCACTGTGCTTCTTATGCATTCGATTTGCAGCAAAGCTGTAATGTTCGAAAGCAGCTTGATGGTTCTGAGAAAGTCCTCCTTGTACCAATTCATACATGCTGCCTAGTCTATACTTTGCCTTGACTATCCCGTGCATTTCATTCTCCATTTGCGTGGCCCGTTCGTAGCGTAGTACAGCCTGCTCCAAATCTGGATCAGATCAGCCAGAATCCAAGCAATGTTCAGAATGCCTCCAAGGACCTCAAATCCTGATGATATGGTGCTCTAAATTTTTCAGATACGTGTTGAAAGTGGAGAAGAGCAGCAAATTCATAATCATGTGTTGCTTTGAGATTCTAACCTTTGAGTTGGCAGTACACAAACCCTGCAGTTCTGTATCGTTCATTGTTCAAATGCGTGAAAAATGGAAGTAAACGATTAGACAATGCTCGTAACCTGGCACTGTACTTCTGGGACTTGGGGTAAAATGATGTTTTGTTCGTTGGGGTGAAATGCACAATTTGTATTGTGCAGTTTGTATCAAACGTTAAGTTCCTTGTTATATGCCATACGTTTAGATGTATAGTGAAATATAATATCGTAATATTAATTAATTTATATTTGAGTGACAGTATTAATATTTTTTTCAATTTATATTCCATATACTGTTAAGCTGAATTATGAACTCAATTGTATTCTCATAATTAATACTGATTATAATTAAAACTGGTAAAACCTGATGACAACAAAGTCGGTATTCAAACATATATGAGAACTAAAAAGCAGGTGGTAGTTTCGATTTAAGCGCAGCAACAATAACGGTATATACAAATTTACAATGGACCTGACTATACTCTAACTTATTTTACGCAAGACCCAATGCTCAGTTGTATCCTCAGCATGGTAAGTGGCAATTATTTAGCTCATGAAATTTTCATTAATTAAATTTCTCGACGAGTACAAGAAAAAATTCACAAAAAGATGTCATACTCTAATAGCGTATGACAAAAAATATGATATACACCCTGATATCATATGTTCTGGAAAAAATATGATAAAATGTTAAAACATATTAGAACGTGAAAGAACATGTAAAAAAAAGTAGAGACGTGTGGGAACCTGGGTAAACGTGTGCACACATGTTTTCACACGTTTTGGCCAAGTTACACGTCCAATATCTCAGTACTGAGACAATACAGAGATGTGAAACTTGGTAGTCTTGAAGTTGACACATTTGTTTGAGTGCGATAACAGAGATTTAGTGCAAACTGTTGTTTTTTGCTGGTTAGAATGGACGTGTAAAGTTGCAGAAATAGTGAAATTCGTTAATTTACACGTCTGATTTCTATGAAACTATTACCGATGAAGCACTTAAATGTCTTTTTATAAGAGGATGATCGTTATTGCGTAAAATTAACAAGAAGACGGTTATTATATTCTAAATTTTCATATACTGTCATTGTTACGACACTTACCTCGAAACGACCATCTGTTTTTTTAATTTACACAAATATTTGTAAAATCAACGTCTGTTTCCATCTCTTTCTAATAGTTTAAATTATAATGTGTACTAAATATGACAAAATGATGGAATTAATGGTACGGACTAACAGCAAATTGAATTTAATATAAAAAAACAAGCGCGAAACTTTTTCTGGTCATTCGATATTAATCAGTAAATACTAAGGTATTAGATTTTTCCATAAACCTACATGTATGGCATACTACTAAAAATTGAACGTTCGATACAAACAGCACAACACAAATTGTTCACTTTACCCCAACGCACAAAACATCGTTTTAGCCCAACTCCCCGCGATCCGCTGCGGAATCTCGCGTTTTTTAATTGACATAGGGCAATTTTTCATCAATATGCAGCTGTCGTCGCACTCATTAATTGACTTCCACAAATTTTTCTGCATATCTGGCTGCTGGAAGATAAAACCTAACTTCTTCGGTCAATGCCCGAGTTTCCCTCGTTTTGTTCACGACAGTCGCTCATATTCTGTGTAATTTGTACAGCATGCTATTCTGTCATGGCCTACTTTGTTGAACGCCCATACCATACCCATACTGCGGTCACAACAGGGTTTATCCTTCGTTCTTTTGAAAATTTATTGATAAACTAAATTGCTCCTGTGCAGTACTGTTCGCACAGTTCCGGACAGCTTCAGTACAAAAACGAATTGAGATGTTACGAAATCCAGACTGATCCATGAATTTCGCATTATAACATGGTAATACAGTTAGGAACGTCGCTTGAGTGTGAACAAATAGCGACAAGATCCCCGAACCTGTACGATACTTCGCAAGAATAGCATCAGAAGCTTCGCCTACCCTCAACAAGAAAAAATATTTCCCACGAACTGTCGTCGCTCCTCTGCCCCACGGAGTAGTGTTAAGTTTTAACCCATAGCAGATCACTGAAACGCTAGTGAGAAGTAGCAAACCCAACCGTTAACTTCGATGGGGTACGTTCAAACTGCACAATGGCCGACTACGGCATCACCATCGATTTGGTGAACGAGAACTGTCAAACAACTTCTTCTGCCAGATGACAGAAGAAACATCTTGGGATTATCTTACTTATTGCACGGTGATTCAGAAAAAATCGAATCTGCCTGAAATTACGAGGACTTGTTTCACTTCACGTCCCTTCGAGAAAAGTCTGAGTCTTCTGAATCGTGCGCGATTTAGTTCCAGGATAAAATGATAACGGTTTTTCAAAAAAACTACAACTAATAATCCAGAAATAGCTTAAAATAAAATTACGCGAACCACTATTTGTTACTAGATAAAAGTGCAAATCACTATACTACAAATTTAAAATAAGTAGGAGATTGAAATATTAAGTAGTCTAAAAATTTGGAGTTTAAAAGCTTCTGTTTCGTGCTACAATGAAATATTTGTTTTCGTTACTTAAACAGATTTGGTATTACGGGAAATAGCTGATCGTGAATAGTAACTTGGGAATTATACCATCGGCATAGAATAGGTCGTAAAGTAAGTCTGCTCATCTTCATTGGGATGGAATCCGGCAAATATAGGTGATTGAAGCGAATTCGAAGTCTAATACTACTAATGCTACCAATCAGGGTTGAGTACAACTATATTGCAAGCAATTGCTGTTTCAGAGGCACTATTGGCAGAGGGTTGCAGTCTAGTATAAAGCTTGCCATACGTTTTGAAATATAGTGTTACCAAAAAATACATATTGTTTGCTGATTTACTCTACTCTACCTAAAAATAGTATCTTTCTCTTGCTTTTCGGATATCTTGCTGGGCGAACACGTCCGCATGAATCCAAGAAAGCACTCATGTCAACCTTTTGCTGGATATTTGGGCATATATCATTTTCACCAATCTGTACAGAATGTGGCCATGTTATAGTTTCAGTAATCTCCTTTTGCTCTAGTACAGTAAAATCACCAACATGTTCAGAATCACTGGCATATATGACAGGAGAGTTTAAGCTAGGCATATTTCCAAATCTTTAGCTCCTTTTCTTGATTCTCTTCGCTTCTTATTTAGTTCTTCACGCTCTTTCTTAGACAGCTGCTTTCGAATTGTTCTTCTCCTAGAATTATTTGGATCGAATTAAGTCCGGATTCTCGATATTTTTATATTATAATAGCTTTGTTTGAGAATTTGTTTTAATCTATAAGTAAAAATAACTATGGTAAGCAGAAAGATTCTTAATTCGAAAAGAAGTCGGAATAAAAAATTTTGATCAGTGAAAAAATTCTGCACTTGTTTAAAACAACATGTACTTTTCGGTTCCTAGTAACTATGCGGCGCAAAAATTGAGAAGGAATTTGAAGCCTACTAATTCTTACTCTAAGAAACTCTCAGCAATATTGTATTCCTATATTCTAGTAGATTCTTTTCTTTCAAAAGCTTCACGATTTGCAATGCCAACCAGCTCTGCGTCTTAATATGGCTCATTAACCTGCAAAAAGCAAAAGGCTTCGAACAATTGTGTTGTAAGTTTCTCGCGATTGTCAGAAAGAATGCGACCGCATAAACTCCACAAACGCTCTACTTCATCAACAGATCCATGCCAGAAATCATAGTTGACACATTCCGTGCTATTGTTCGCAATTTTGCGCTTCTAGGTAATTTCTTCTTGTAGACTATTCGCATTCAAAAAAGTTTGGGAAGGTACTCTTCCATCTTCGACCGTTCCCTGCGACAGATCTAGAATATCAAGGCAATTAGAAAGACTCATCATCTTCTTTTGCAATTCAACAGTTGCATGGTACACTTCTTTCATCATAAGCTCATAGCGACGATCTTTCCGTTTGAATAATTCAGTTGCGTTAACAGGAATTTCAGCCTGCCTATGTTCACTAGCTTCTATTAAATCATCACGAATAACAGAAAAACGTTGTAGCGTAGATTAATTCCCAGTCCATCGAGTAGTGTTGTGTAAGACAGATGATAGGGTTGTGATTTCTCTCAAGATAGTTGTATTTTTCAACTTCGTCTTCGCAGCTCGCATTTTGTCATGCACAGAGTTAATAACGTTATCCAGATCCTTGTGCTCTCGATTCATCAAGCTGACCTCCTAATTCAATAAAATACTGTAGCATCCAACATGTCGCTAGAGACACATGTCAGCAATCCGCTTGTTAAACTTGGCATTATTAGCAATCAGGCATGTAGTCCAATTATCGAGCTCAATACCGCAGTAGAAAAATATTTCTCGAGAGTACTGCAGGTGACTTTCAGCGTCGAAACTACAGCTTCGTCAGCTAAGTGAGATAGTTTTTCGCCGATTTTGCTTAATGGTGATATTCCAAGTAACGTTAGTTTGGGAATCATGAACTTGTTTTCTTGGAATACAATGCGACGAGGTGCCGTCACCATTTAAGAGGCGAAGACTCCAATGTAATTCCTAGAAGAAGTAGTACAGCCTTCGTACATAAACGAACCAACAGTATTTTGAGGCTCATCCCAATTCGACTTTCAACTAACTCACCTAGGCGCAAGGTAATTGATACCAGCCTTTTGTGAGAAAAAATTACGTGATGTTTAGAAATACAATGATAATCGATTGTCTCAATATGCGATACGGGTAAACATGCCATTATAATATAGCGCAATCTCTTATAAAGAGCGATGTCGCGTGGTGGTAAAGATTTGATATGGAAATGGGAGCGAATAGTTCCACCAAGTTTTTCCGCAGTAGAGCTGACGTAGCAGGCGATCTCGCCCTTTTGCTTTTTTCCCCTCGCAAAACAAGAGCGAAGGTGCTGATAAGGATTACGATAACCAGAATTCTCCAGAAATATGACGACTGGCCGCGGGCACCCACTTTTACGGCACTTGTACTTCAAGTAAGTGCGATAGATCATCTTGCCGGTCCGCTTGTGTAGAACAGTTTTTGTTTCTTCTACGTCATAGGGCGTTAGAGCGATTACAATCAACTTTAGGGTTATAGTTTCCAGCATCATGGTGGAGAAGAGCAGATGTTCGCAGTGACAGAGAAAAGAAACAATGCTACGATTCGTTACTGATATCCTCACTAGTATGCCCCATCTCCTTCGCTTTCTGAGTCCGGACAATTTTTCCAACCAGTACACGTTCGCTCCTTAGAATCACCGGGTCCGCCAGATAACAAACCTTATAGGTGTGTACTCCGTTAACAAAAGCCTGTTGAGGCCAGACGCCGCCGCCTACTTGTATTCATGCCAGATGCTGGAAAGTTTGGTGCCCGCGATTACAAATTCTCAGGTGAAGCTCCAAAGGAACAAATTCGTAAATTCATGAACTTGATTGAACCCATTATAATAAGAGTTTTGATAAACAGATTTCCATAGCATATACAAAGCGTCCTCGCTCTGCCCATTATGGCCAAGACACCATGGTAAAAGGGTCCATGTATTCGATTATGCTCCGACAGTGACGCAGAGGCATTCATCTCATTGGCAGGCCATCAAATTTCAAAAATTGTGAATTCTATTCATTTCCCTACTTGAAACAAAACATCCAACGCGCCGTATAGCCAACAGTATACAGAATTCGGCACTAGACCAAAAATCGGACTCATTTTTATAACAAGTGTCTTGATTTCTCCGAAACTACAAAGCTAGGCCTAGCAAATCGAACTACCGTAACATCCCACTCTATTCCACTCAGAAATTGCTCTTTCGGTAAGGTCCGCCATAGTTCACATTTGTACGCTCAATCTCAAAATGAGGCAGAACTCGAAAAATAAGTAGAGGTTTAGTTGAATTAACGCTTACTATATAGCCATTGTCAATACCAAAAGTTAATATTCTTGCCAGTATGTGTTGTGCACGCGTTAAATCGGGCGCATACTGGTGACTCCAGTAATCGCTGCGACTATTGGGCATTAAACAACTTCAAAGCAATGCGCTCCCCTGAGATGCAGTAGTTGGCCTTGCCTCTTGTTGCGAGGCCTCTGTACTTGCTCCAGGTTATGAGCCTTAGTGATGATTGGAGCATTCACACTATTTTCGGAGAATTGTGCTGGGTTTAGGCTGTGCACATATGAACCGGCGCGATTACCATCGATGCATTGCGCTGTACGGACGTTTGGTAACGCTTAACACCTTTGGTTTCGCTCAGATGATACTGAACTTTGTCGCGTTTGGATACGGTGTGATTTACCTCAAATGAATGTTGTGGGCTCTCTATCGCCTGCAATACGCCGCGCTGTGCACTATTTCGCGTCGGCGAGGCGTTGCCGTCGTTGATCAGAGTATTATGACAAGTAGACACATGTCAACTGTGTGTAGGAGTTCTAATATAGGGCAATGAAAGAAAATTTGCTGCATCTGTATTGCGCGCACCGGCGCCGAAAACATACTTGATGGACATTTCGGTCTAGGTTCACATAATTAGAAGCGCAGATGGATTCGATTTCAGCGCATCGATGAAGAGCGATAGCACCGGAGAATGAAGGATTGCAGGAATCCGTACGCCGAGCGCTTCCGCTTCTAATACGAGTCGTAGCTCGCGGTTCCAGAGGGCGCTGCCATCGTCACCGTTCCGTCAGGCGGGGCGACTCGAGTGAGCGAATGCGGGGTAGTGCCGCTACTATATGGCGGTCAAATCCATCCCTCCCCTCCAGAAGAGGGAGAGACGCTTATGATTGAAAGGAACGTTTTAGAGCATTGAGGTGCCTGTTCCCGTCAAGCGAAACAGTTGTGAAGTACCTGTCTTATGAATACGACATCGATTCTAAAAGAGTTCGAATATCGCGTTGACTTCTAACAACGACTTGAGAATCCCATTGTGGATGGGAATCAACATCGCCGTTGAAGACAAAGACAAGATTTCTCGAATGTGTGCGCTCGTCATCGCGTGATTGGATATGAAAGGTGGCAACGTCACGCTAGTGTTGAATAGTGTTCGATGCAGGCTCCAAGTGTACTTGATTTAGATTGCTTTGTCGTGCAGCTTGTCAGATATTGAACATCCAGATACAGAAAAAAGACTGACGGTTGTCGCTGCACTAGTATCTGAATCGAGCGCAAGCAGCTTCGGGTCACCTCGAAACTTTTCGAATAGCATCGAAACACGAACGGTATACAATCAACTTTATATTATTTTTGTAGGGAACGTCAATGTATCCCGAAAATCGTACTAACAAACTACTTTCGCATGCAGTGTAGTCCGCGAAAAATTGATTAACTAAGGACTATTGGTTCTTCTACACGTGTATGGAACTAATTGGGATGTGGTGATGCGTCTTAGTTCCAACAGACGTCAAAAGCGAGCAAGGCAGCAAATATGGTACGCATATACACGTCTGTGGAATAACAATCGAAGAAAAGTACCTGAATCTTATTTCGAAGTGCGCAAAATGCATATTTGCCCCAAAAATAGGACAGGGTCTTACACCTGTTGGTAGTCGATCCACTCTGATGCCGATCAACTAACTACTCGACTCCAGACAACTGACGCGAACTGATTGATTATATCACTGATTACCGTTCCCCAATATTTTTGCTTTATGGGTCTTTTATTTATCTTGGCCGAAAGCCTATCAAAATGAAATGATTTGATGATTCGGTCTACAAAAATTTAGAGCTTAGCCTACAGAGCGCTTTTGGAGCGTCATCGTTAGAATGAAGCTCATTTTGTCCAAGACTGAACGCCATACTGGAAGTTTTTTAAGTCTGTCACAGAAATAAAAATAGCTTTAGTGGTACTACTCCGACCCAAGGACAATGCCGCCCTGCTAATTAACATCATTTTAAAATTATTTCGTACTCCTAAAGCAGCGAGCGCTCTTTTAATCAATCTGTCTGTAGCTGTCATGTGGTTGGGTTCCGAGAGTAATATTATGTTCAAACGGATCGCTCAACAGTTCTACGATGTTCTTTCATTACGATTGTGAAACTATTATTAAGACAGAGAAGGTAGTATCTAAGGCAATGGTTTGCTGTAAAAAGAGCGAAAAATTTCTAAAAGAAAGGTATCGGATTTTTATGTGTGCCATAAACAACAGTATTTTCAAAGGAATGATTCTTTACCGGAACTCCGCAAACCTAGGCTTGATGCTTGTATACAAAGATTGCTGCATGCCTTGGGAGAAATAAAGCTTTGTAGCGTGGGCCACCGGGTAGTCGCACTTCATCATTACCTATGGCAGAGAGGTGTAAATATATATCATTTCAAATTGAATAAATTATTCAATTAATACTTTACGTCCGAGGCTGTTCAGTAAGCAATAATTTATTTTATTTTGCTTATAACCTGAACTATGAAGCCGAATATCAACGGTTGTTTTCAAAGACATTACCCGCCTGTTGAGAAATGTCGACTTTCATGAACATGATGAGTAAATTTTTTATTTTTCGGGAGATATATGTTACTAAAGTTATTTCCACAGCTCTGGCCTGTCTCTTACTTCTCACAGAGCAGAACAATAGTTCCTCCTAGTATGACTTTATTTGAGCAGTGACGTGTAGTTATGAAAAGTACTCTGACCTTCTTCTACTTAATTACAAACTAACTTTCAAGTTTTTTGAGTTTGCAAGCAAATTTTTTTATTGATTCTATTCTATTTTTTATACTTTAGGTAGCGGTTTCTTTTTTTCTTCTTTCCGTGCTTATTTTCTGCTGCCTTGCAATTAAATTTCTTTGTAGCCCGAATCCGTTCGCAAAAATCTATCATACAGTACATAGACTTCTTAAAGATTGGAAAGTACACAATTAGACTAGTAAATCTAAAGTACTTTCAGCGGTATCATTTACCTATGAGCCTTTCTTAATTTGTATAAATTTTCATTTAAATTGCACTTTCCTTTTGCTGACTTTAATTCAGTGCTTGTAGATTCCAAGAGGTGCAATCGCCGCAGCGTGTTGTGAAAATAATGCCGAAGTTACATGAGTTCGATTTCATTCAGAATTGCAGTAAATAAACAAAATCTGTGAAAGCGGAAGAAGACCGATACCACAATATCATTGTTTTCAAACAATGTGATATTTAGAATCATAAATACGTAGACGCTACATTGCTTCGAATAAAAGCTTACATCTTCGACATAAGTTTTCATTTACGTGAACTGCGCATTCCGACGTCGTTGATTCGAAACTTGAAAATTAATCAGAAAATTCAATATTGCGCTCTTTCGTAGATGACTGGTACTTATTTTCTCCACAAGGTCGTTTAGAATCTCATGCATGAGAGGAGTACTTACTCGACATAGCAATACCCTTCGGAGGGAAATGGATGAAGTTGTGATACAAGCCAATTTGCTCGGCTCGCGCAGCTAACCGGAAAAGTAAGTTCAGTATAAGCTTATCAACATGCTGCAGTACTTGTATCTGAGCAGGTTGATATTTCAGAGAGTTATTCGCCCTTTGTAACTGTATTTAAAGAGAAGAATGCATGTTGACAACACAGCATTCTTCGTTACATCACCGTGTATCCAAGAATTAAAAGATCAAATAGCTACGTACAAATAAATTGAAGAATTGACTTCAGAAATGTGGAAAAGTAGTGTACAGAGTGTATATAAAATATGCGACACATTCCAACTGTTTGTACCGGGAAGATTAGTGAAAATTTTTGGTCACCGTTTTTACAAGTCATGTGAAAACATGTCAAGGTTTTTTCTGTATCATTGGAAGGAAGGGAAAGTCAGGAAAAACTTAGTTACACAGCAATTTCTCAAAATGGACTTTTTGGCATATACTGCGCAACAAAAGCAAAATGTGTTACCTGGTATATTGAAACACAATCTATTACAGAAGTTCAGCGCAAATTTCAAACAAAGTATCAAACTTTACCACCTGTTCGGAACTCTATACTACATTA
>JAAUYH010088911.1_pt1 | contig 12471 bp, 15 predicted proteins | sample 7278061 | NCBI WGS metagenome assembly JAAUYH01 (sample SAMN14350203, study PRJNA611818) | marine sediment metagenome | isolation source: surface marine sediment (0.6m) | place: French Polynesia: Moorea | collected 2018-08
GCCGATGTCTTTAACAAGCTGTTCGCCAAACAAAATAAGGGGGCGCCTGCCTAAATCGGTTTGATGCCGACATCGACTCTATTTTTCTGCCAGGAGAGTACAGGACTAAAAAAACTATTCGTATTAAGACAGCCCAAACGTAAAGAACGCATCCTGAATCCGGTATGGGGCCGCCTTGTCTACTGGTCCGACATTGGAGAGTGGTCAGGCCCCGCGGTTTATCTCGAAGCTCAGGACATCAGTCGCCCCATAAAGTGGAACAAGTCGCTACAGCCAGACGGTGTGGTTGAACTGGAACGACTACAACAAGACGGCCACTCGATTGTTACCGACAAACGAAACCATGTGATTCACAGCACACTCACCTCTGTCCGCAATACTCAGCTCTACCGCACATTGCCCCATGAGATTGGCCATTATGTCGACTACCTTGAAAAGGTCGAGGAACCCAGTCGCCATCATCCGGACAGACGAACGGCGCTAGAAGACCAATACCACAGTCGTCCGTCAAAGGAGAAAGAGGCTTTCGCCCACCGTTACGCCGACAATTTCCGCAAACAAAAAACTGAGGAGGGATTCCTGCCCTTTGATCGCATTCTTGACGAAGGCAACATCAAACAGATGGGCATGTCCCCAGAGTGGTTCACTTTGAACTCCGTGTAACTGATCTTTGCGCTGGTGCGGCGGGACAACCGCATGCTGCGCCAGGCCAACAGAACGCCACCTGTTGAATTCAAGCAGTATCCCGCCTCTATCCACTCCTATGACTTATGGGATATCGCAAGTCAAATTACGTTGGAACTGCTGACTTTGTTCAGGTGTGAGAATCTGCATGACACTTTTCTCAAATTCTTCCTCTGCAGCCTCAATGCTTGCTTCCTGCTCGGCATTGGGTTCAGGAAATTCGGATTCTATCGCTTCATCCAGTTGTTGTTCGAGGGCTTCAATTCTTTGCTTTTGCTCAGGGGTTAAAATACTTTGGAATCGTTGTTCATAGTCTTCCTCTAACGCCTCTAACGCTTCTTCCTGACTTGGGGTAAGATTCAGTTCTTCCTCTTCCTCCAGCAATGCAGGAGAAATCCTCGCAACTTGCTCATCGGCCCAGCGATCGAGGACTTCGATTTGGTTTTCTTGCTGGGGAGAAAGTAGGGCTTCAATCTGACGGTCGAAATTTTCTTCTAATTGCTCCCACTTTTTTTCAACTTCCGGAGATAAGGGCAGAATCTTATCAATGCGATCGTCCAGTTGCTCTTCTAATGGTTGCAATTGTGATTTTTGGCGATCGCTCAGTTCAATGCCATCAAAATAGTCTGGACATTCCATCTCTTCTATCGCTTGTCCTTGGAGTGTCAAAGGAAATATGGCAAGCGCGATCGCGCCTAGTAACACAGACGTAATTTTGAGTTGTACGACTTTCATTGAACGTGAATCCTATTGCTCTCAAATTGTTGAATTCACTCTAATCAATGGATTGGAGAGATTTAGGAAATAATTCGGGCAGAAATCGGTTAATTGACAACGTGTAATTTAAAACTGAGACAGTTTGGTGAGGAAGGAATACAGAAGCCAGAAGTCAGAAGTCATTAAGGAACCGGATTCTGACTCCTGACTCTTGGATTCTGACTCCGGGAAAATTTTCCGCTTTAAGTTGAAAGGCTAAAAATGTTTAAGCTGATAGCCGACCCCATGCACGGTTTCAATGAAGTCTGAAGCGGCGCCTGCCTTTCGCAATTTGTGTCGTAAGCTTTTGAGGTGCGACTTGACTGTTTCCTCATCCGGCAGCGCATCCATTGACCAGCACTGATCAATCAAAACGGTCCGACTTAACACTCTCCGTCCACTGCGCAAAAACAGCTCCAGAATGCTAAATTCCTTAGGCGTTAACCGAATGGGAACTTTATCGTAAAAAACCTCATGGGTTGCGGGATCGAGTTGGAGGCGCTCCCAACTTAATAACGTACTGGTTTCACTCAAGGAGCCCCGGCGTAACAGCGCCCGTAAACGGGCTAACAGTTCTAGCAAATCAAAGGGTTTCACCACATAATCATCAGCCCCAGCATCTAGTCCAACGACTTTATCCGTATTGGTGTCGCGAGCCGTCAACATTAAGATTGGCAACCTCTTACCCGCATCCCGAAGACGTCGGCAGAGATGAATACCATTGATCTTAGGCAACATGACATCTAACACCATCAGGTCATACGTTAAATCGGTCGCCTGAATCAAACCCATTTCGCCATCCGTCGCCCAGTCCACAATGTAGCCTGCATCGGTCAATGCCTCAGCCAAACCTTCACCTAGCTGTAGGTCATCTTCAACTAAGAGAATGCGCATGGGTAAATATTTTTTAACTGTCGCTCTGAATATACCGAGGGGAGAATTGGACTGTCTAGATTATTGTGAGTCTTAATACATCCTGTTCTTCAATGTATACCCAGGCGAAGTCCAAACGTGGAATTTTGATCTGGAAAAAGCTACCGTACTCTATCTGGACTGGGTAATAGTCTCCTGCTATCAGATGAACTTTTCCCGCACTCAACAAAGACTCACTATCGGCTTCGGTATTGTACTCACAATACTACTATGCACAGCCGCGCTAGTCCGTCAAATTATTGTGAATCGGGGTTATCCCCTAGATTTAATTGAGAAAGAAGGCAATGTATATGCCGTATATACCAATATAAATAGCTTGTTGGTTGAGATCGAAGCTGTTGAAATGAATCAGCAGGTCTATCTTGATATCGATCAGGAAGAAATCTTAGATCAGGCAAATGAAGACCTGGAGAATATCAATAGTTATTTCAAAGAACTCTTCAGTGAATACAAAATAATCAGTGAAGATTCCATCTACAGCGAAGGTTTAAACAACCTAGAGAGCGCCCTTGAAAAACGCATCCAGCTTTTAAGGGACGGTATCGATAAGTATCAAACAGAGCAACTCGACCTATCAACTCGATTAAATATCGCTCAACAGCAAAATGAAGCTCGACTAGACACTCATTTGGCTCTAGAAGCTTTTCTTGAAGAAGTTGACTCAGAGTGGGAATGGGGAATTGCAGAAACAGAAATAAGGGTTAATAACGACCTTTGGCTGACCAGTATGGCTTTTGGATTGGGAAGTATTTCCCTTAGCATTTTATATGGATGGCTAATGCTGACCTTAAGGCAAAATGAACAAATCTCAACTGACCTGAAAAGCCAGAACCAGGCGCTTACCCTACAGCTAAACGCTACAACTGTCGACTTACAGGACACAAAAAACACTTTAAAAACCGAGTTAAATCACCGTCAGGAACTTGAAACCACTTATAAAGAAATCGAACAAGCCAAAGAACTGACCGATTTAAAGCTGAATTTCTTTTCCCTGGCTTCCCATGAACTGAGAACGCCTTTGAGCGCCATTTTAGTATCGGCGCAATTACTGGATAATCCCAATGTTGAATGGTCAGAGGAGAAACGATCCCGCAATCTCCGACGCATTCAATCATCAGCTAAGACGATGACCCAATTATTAGCCGATATTTTACTTTTGACCCGTGCTGAAGCCGGCAAATTAGAATTCAATCCTCAAATGATTGAATTGCAAGTTTTTTGCGGACGACTGGTTGAAGAAGTCAAGTTTAATACCCAAGCCCAGCATCGTATTTTATTGCTTCAGCAAGGTGAATGCGAATATGCTTACTTAGATGAAAAGCTCTTGCGAGCCATGTTGATGAGCCTAATCACCAATGCGATTAAATATTCACCCCCGGAAAGCGAAATTCAATTTACGATCTTGGGAGAGAATGGCCATACTCAGTTTCAAATCAGCGATCAGGGAATAGGCATTCCACCCACCGATCAACACCATTTATTTGAATCCTTTCATCGGGGGCAAAATGTAGAAATGATTTCGGGAACTGGACTGGGACTAGCTGTTGTAAAAAAATGTTTATCTCTCCATGGCGGCGATATACAGGTAGAAAGCCAGGTTGGTGTCGGCACAACGTTTACCGTTGATATTCCTTGGGCAGAGCAATCAATTGTTAGACCCAATACATCTCATTAACAAACGTAGGAATGCAACAGAGTAAAAGCATTGTTGGTCCAGCGTATGAAGCTCGGTTCTCTAACGACATCAACCTTGTCTATTTTTGAAAAGATGACTCGTCCCCCATCATGCAAAAAAACAGTTGTTCAAGTTGAGCAGATTTTCTTATGTAAAGAATCTTTTGTCCACAGTTAAGCTTATACTACACCCAGCACATTTATCTAAACAAACACCTCTAACCTAAGTCAGAAAGGGACTTTGTGAGATTTTTGCTCAGAAAGATTTCATGTTAATCAATCATTATAAAAAACCCTATGACGACAGATTCTTTAGACAAAAGTCTCTTTAGGCAGCACTAGAGTGACTGCTAAGCTTCCTGAAGTATGCAACCTTAAGCTTAGCTGCATAATAATCAGTCCACTATCCTGTGTCCACCCTTCTCGAGAGTTACCTATGAAAGCTTACGCGCCTCGGTACAAGTCTTCCTGGAATTCTGTACGTAGGTCATCTCGAGCGAAGAAATTTATGGCCTCTAAGTCAGCCAGTGAAGCCATGCTTAAGCAGGAGACTCCAGAAGCAAATTCTCAACAGGAGGTGGTGAAGACTCCGGGAATACCTTGGGGAACCATGATCGGGAATGTATCTAGAACCCAGTCCAAGCAACGATCGGATTCAGGACAGGGAATAGTGATCCAACCCAAGTCACCAATTAGCGAATCTGATAAACTGCATGAAAAGGAACATATCCAGCCTACCCAGAGGGATGTTCTTCAGAATATTCAGCCGAAAAGCCAGGGTGCAAATCCCATACAGCGTCTAGAGATACCGAAGGATGGCTCCATAACCCAGTTTCGTCGTTGCAGCGCCAGTCAACAGCAGACGGATATCCCCTCTGAAAACAATCTAGTGTCCAATACGCAAAGACAGCATTTGATAGCCAAGGACAGGAAACAGGGTGAAGTTGACAGAGACAAAACAAACAAAACAGGCTTGCCGAATCAGCTAAAAGCAGGGATTGAAAACCTTTCCGGGATTCCAATAGATGATGTCAAGGTTCACTATAATTCTGCTAAACCAGCTCAATTAAAGGCATTAGCGTACGCCAAAGGAACAGACATTTATCTAGGACCTGGGCAGGAACGTCATCTCCCCCATGAGGCATGGCATGTAGTGCAGCAAAAGCAAGGACGGGTCAAGCAAACAACCGTATTCAAAGGGGAGTCGGTTAACGATGATCGCCAACTGGAGCACGAAGCAGATGTGATGGGTGAGAAAGCCATGTCCTACGGAGGGCGGAAAAAGCTAGCGAGGGATGTGAGTAAGAATACGGTAAAGTCGGCAGGGGTAAGCTTGGCGAGAGTCCAGATGAATGGGGAGCCTGTAATAACCCATGAAGTCGAAGCAGTTCGCAAAGGTACACACGTCAATGATATGTGGGTAGTGCCGATAACAGTGAAAGTAACCAATTTTGACGCTGGAAGTATGCAAGTCTTGCGGGAGGTGCGAGCAAAAAAATATGAGACAGTGAAGGGGGTTACGAAATGGAAGAAAACGGAAGGAAATCTAAGCAATAAATACAAAGACAACCCTCCCTGGGCAGCGAGCAGCTTAGAGGGGAGCTTTTATGGAAATTTCCTGCTTGATGAGCCACAAATGGGAAGCTGGCAGGATGATGGTCCAGTCAAGGGAAAGCGCACGCCATATGATAGTGATGCCAAGACTGTAACCCTCAAGGATGAGCCAGGCGTAGTTCCTGCTGCGGGAAGTTTAGCGTATGAATACGGTCGCAAACCGCCAGGAAGACTAATAGCGGACTTTAGGATCACAGTAAAAGACAGAAAAGCAAATAATAAAGAACTGGCTCGCCATACCTTTCATGTAGATGGCCGTAAGGACTAATTGTTTTGGAGTGTGGATTCACTGCGGCATAAAAAACGGGTGCCAACTTAAGCCGGGACAGCCTTTGTGTATAAGGGTTTGGTCTTTTGTGCTTTTGACGACTTACGGGGCATTAGTAAATCGCCTGCATTTTTAAGCAGCCATTCAAACAGGTCAGGAAAAGGATGACCGAAAAGGCGCTGGGCGGGGGTAGAGCCATCCGGACGTTTGAGGTCAAAATTGTGGATAATCGTGAGCGCTTTTAAGGACTGTGCAGAGAAACCTCGACCGGCGCAGTGAAGCTTCTCCAGATAAGCATTACGACCTTCAACCGCCGAGGAGGTGCGTTGATATTTGGCGCAGAATTCTTGTGACCATAGGACCCATTGCTCTAATTTGGCAGCGTCCAAACTTAGGGTTAGGGGGTGCTCAAAGAGTAAGTCATAGGCGAAACTAGCGGCTTCTTGATAGCGCTTTTTCAGAGCAGGCTGCCGGGTTTTATCCGCTTGCCGCAGCCAATAGACCCAGGGGAGCAGTGCTGAGAGCAGCCAGTTTTGTAGCTCACTGTCTTGGGTTTCAGCCTGTAGCGCTACGGTTACCCATTGTCGCCAAGCCTCAATGCCCTGAGCAAAAGAGTCAATCTGGGATTGGAAGGTCTCAATCACCTTTTGCGCAGACTCTTTGCGCAGACTCCTTGCCATAGGATTGAGCCAGCTTTGTGAGCGTCTGCAAGGACGGAGCCAAATCACTCGCCAACCCTTCACCGAGCCGCCATTGCTGGGTATGCCGGGTAAAGGGATGGATGATTTGGCTGATTTCCTCAAGGTGTGATGGTAAGTGCGTTGGTATTCGCATAAGCGCTGTTGCTGAGCGGTATTCTCCTCAATCAGCGCTTTCAGGGATTGCTGTTTAGCCTCATCAGCACAGGGCTTTAGCTGCTTTTGGAGTTTGTCATGTTGTTTCTTGAGTTGGCCGAGCTGACGTCCCAAGGCGCTGCCCATCGGCCGTCCTAAGGCGCACAGAGCATGGAACAAATCAGCGACACTGACACAACCCAGCCCTGAGAGGGCTAACTTATTTTTGACCTCGTTCCCGTATAGTAATTCCCATCGCACCCTAAATTTGGTTTATCAGGGTTACGATACAGGGCTCTGGGCTTGGCCGCAGAGCTTTTTTTACGATTCCCGAGCCGAAGTGCCTATTGATACAATTCTAGGCATGCCTTTTGTCCCGCTTTGAGGTGCTACCCTGGATTTCGTTATCAGGAGCTAACTCGTCCGACCTTGACGCCTCAATATCCAGTTTTTGTTCGTCGGCTCAAGTTAGAGACGCCCAAAGTCAATTCTTCCTCATTTCACACTATCCTAACCAACGACTGACAACCTTTCTCCACTGTTCTCCAATGCCAGTCTTTGTAGTAGGTTGGCGGGAAAAATTGACGCTGCGGCGTTCCATAGGGATATCAATTTGAAAGGTTGAACCCTCTCCAGGTGTGCTGCTGACGCTAATCTGACCTCCATGGGCTTGAACGATTTGTTGGGTAATCGACAATCCTAACCCATATCCTCCCGATGCCTTAGACCGCTTTGGATCAACCCGGTAAAATCGCTCAAAGATATAGGGTTGAGCTTCAGTGGGAATGCCAATGCCGGTATCTTCAACCTGAATCATCGCTTCTTGTGGATCGGTGAGTAACCGGAGTTCAATTGAACCGCCTGCTGGCGTATAGCGACAGGCATTACTCAGGAGATTTGCGATCGCTTGCCGCAATAAACTGGCGTCCGCATTAACCATGACCGCATCGTGGGGCAATTGACTGGTCAAGTGTAATCGACGCTCTTTAGCCTGAGGCAGCCAATCGGCGAACAGATTGGCTGCCAGCAGATTGAGATCGATTAATGGCAGAGAATCAAGCGCCAAGAGCCCTTCATGTCGCGCCAAAAACAATAGTTCACTGACCAGTACACTCATCTGTTTGGTTAAACTGACAATTTTCTCTAGTTTTTTGCGCAGAGGGCTGGAAGCCTCTTCCACATCATTGAGGGCCATTAATCCCACCTGGGCATTGCTCAACACGGCCGCCAAAGGGGCGCGGAGTTCGTGAGAGGCGTTTGCTGTAAACCGTTGGAGTTGATCGCAGACCGCCTCTAACCGTTGATTGGTTTCTTGCAGGTTACTCTCTCGATTAGCCAATTCTCGTTCCAATTGGTAAAAAAGATGCACCGCAAACAGAGAGCCCAGCGCCCCAACTACCCCCAAAACAAACAAGACATTCCAGGTGATTTGACGATAATAATCTTGATGTTGTCTCCGTTCGATCCATAATTCTTCTTCTGTTTGGGCGAACCGATCAATTTCCAGTCGAGCGGTGTTCATAGTTGCTTTCCCCTCCTCCAGCCAGTCATAGAGGGAGATAGCAGGCTCCAGAAAATTCGCTTGCCTACGAGTGGGATTCACATCTCGTTTCAGCGTGACTTTTTTCTGGAAGATCGCTAGATTTTCGTCAATCAGTGTGCGTATGGCTTGGATGCGCGCAGTTTGTTGAGTATTATCCTGCACCAGTTGCTCTAAGCGCTCTAATGAGTCGGGAATAATGATCAAGGCATTGTGATAAGGCGTTAAATACTCACGTTTCAGTGTTAATCCGTAACCACGCACCCCTGTCTCAGCCTCAATGAGTGCGTTCAATAATCGCTTGGTTTCCAATCGAACAACTTGCGTGTGTTGCACCCAGGTTTCATCTTCCACCAGGCTTGCTTTTAGCCAGGCAAAGGCGGACAGTGCGATGAACAAGCAGGTCGCCGGAATAACGATGATTAGTGTACCTCGACCTCGAATGGGTAAGGTTCGCCAGCGATATTGGAGCCGCTGGCCTAGATGTGTGAGGGGCATACCGATGGTTATGTGGAGGGCGGTTCTAAACGATAGCCTACGCCATAGACAGTTTCAATCCAGCCGTCTACTCCAATTTCACGCAGTCGTTGTCTTAGCCGCTTGATCCGGGCGGCGATCGCATTGCTTTCGGGTTCCTCGCCCCATTCCCAGAGGGCCTGTTCGATCTGACTGTGGGTAAGGATCTGATGGGGATGACGCATCATATACTCCAACAATTGAAAGTCACGACTCGCCAGCTTCAGGCTAATGTTTGCTTGATTTAAACGCATGGTGTCAAGATTCAAGGAGAGTTCACCCAGTTGCAATATGTCCCCGCGCCAGAGGGGAGAGCGTCGCCGCAGCGCCCGCACCCGCGCCAGGAGTTCTTCAATATCGACGGGTTTAACCAGATAGTCATCAGCGCCCGCATCCAGCCCCATAACTTTATCGGCGGTGGTGTCTTTGGCGGTCAACATGAGGATGGGAGAGCCTTTCCCCGCCTGACGATAGTTTCGGCAAAGAAAAATCCCATCCTCGCCTGGCAACATCCAGTCAAAGATCAGCAGATCATACTCTTTTTCATCCATCAGCCACCGGGCGGCGGTTCCATCTTCAACGGCGTCAACAATATGCCCTGACAGGGTCAGGGCCTCATGCAACGGTTCAATCTGATCGGGGTCGTCTTCAACCAGTAAGATTCGCATGTCAAGTGAATAAATCACATTTCAGTCAATTCGCCGCCCCGAACAAATGAATTTAAGGACTGGCGGGGTCAGCGTCAGGGTTAGAGGGTTCGGTCTCACCATCAGAGGGTTCGGCGTCAGTGATGGAAAAGGCGTCAAAATCTCTGCCAGAAAATTCGCCTGTGACTGAAAGATTATCACCTTCAGTAACATGTCCAGCAGTGTTGTCACCGTATATATCCCAGGAATCTACTCTCAAGGTGCGGTCTCCTGTATTCAAGCGAAATCCATCTTCCCAGACCCTCTCAACCGTCCCAGTGTAGGTTGTTTGAGCGTATCCCCTACGGGGCAGTGCGAAAGCAGACACAACACCAGTGGCGACTAACCCTAATATGACAAAGCGCTTCATGGCTAACTCCGTTTTGAGTAAATAAGGAAATTGAGGCACAAGATGAAATATAAAGACCAATCATGACCAGAAGATGACCGACCGCAATACTCAGCTCTACCGCACATTGCCCCATGAGATTGGCCATTATGTCGACTACCTTGAAAAGGTCAAGGAATCCAGTCGCAATGAACCGGACAGACGATCAGCATTAGAGGACCAGTACCACAGTCGACCGTCAAAGGAGAAAGAAGCCTCCGCCCACCGTTACGCCGACAATTTCCGCAAACAAAAAACTGAAGAGGGATTTCTGCCCTTTGATCGCATTCTTGACCAAGGCAACATCAAACAGATGGGCATGTCCCCAAAGTAGTTTATATCAAATACCATCTGGAATGATATCATTGATATCACTTAGCCTACTCAGAATCTGATTCCATCTCTACCTGGGAAGCCCTCTATGGCCAATTTAATCGTGCGAAATATCGATGACGCGATCGTTAAAGCCCTCAAAAGGCGGGCAAGTCTTCATGGAGTCAGTGCAGAAGCGGAACACCGCAAAATTCTGGAACAGGCATTAATGCACCCCCCTAAAAAGTCCTTCGCTGAAGTATTAAGCCAGATACCAGATGTTGGCGATGATGCAGATTTTGAGCGGGTGCAGGATGACAGAGTCAACCATGTATTTGATTGACACCAACGTTATTAGCGAGCTTCGAAAAAAAGAGAAGGCTAACCCCAGGGTCCAACAATTCTTCAAAGAAACCGTCGAGCAAAAAGCCCAGTTGTTCATCAGTGTCATGACCATTGGGGAACTACGTCGGGACGTTGAACGCATTCGGTATCGCGGCGATCACGCACAAGCCAATAGGTTGGAACAGTGGTTGGAATCCTTAATTCAGAATTATGCTGACCATATTCTGGATTTCACCGCAACTGAATCACAGGTCTGGGGACGATTACGCGTACCACATCACGAGAACGCATTAGATAAGCAGATTGCAGCCACGGCGCTCACCAGAGGGTTAACCCTTGTTACCCGGAATGTAAATGATTTTGTGGGAACAGGCGTTTCATTGTTCAATCCTTTTGAGGGAATTGACAATTTGGTCTGAAAAGCTAATTAAAATTACATTTACCGATCCACCCTTAAAATGTGGCTATGAGGTGTTTGCCTCTAACCGCCCAGCCTTTCACATCCTCAAGCACCACTATTAACGAGGGGGGAAGATGTATCGAACACTATTGGCTAGCTTCATTTGCCTCAGGTTTTTCGGTTTCAGCGATTTGTGGCCCCAGGAAGTTACTCGTTTTAAGGCGATTAGCTCAACGAGTTCGCTCTCCAAATTCATAACCCTTTCATCCCCCTCAGCGTCACAACACCCCTCAGCTGAAACCGCTAAAGCAGTCACCGTCGCCGATGTCACCTCCTCAGCTACTCCCAGTCTTTATGCAACACCATGGACCCATGAGCTTCTGCTAACTGGCCAATATAACTGGGCCAATGAAGTGAACGCAATATCTGGAGAACAGTGGTGGGGGCTATTTATGATCGAAATACAGTCTTGACCATTTTCTCACGTAGTGAGCAGAAGCCCCAGAAATTTGACTTGGGAGGATGTTGTGACATGATTGGCCCCAGTTTAATCTGGGCAGGCGATCTGGATCGGGATGGTAAGCTCGACTTCTTACTAGATGCCACAACCCACTACAACGTTTCTGAACCGACCTTATTCCTGTCATCTCCAGCCCAAGCGGGAGAGATTGTTCGCCCAGTTGCTACCATCCATTTTGTCGGGTGCTAGCTTTGAGGGAGATCGCACCTTGTGTCTAAAAATCGCTCCACACGGTTGCGGCCCAATTTTTTGGCGGTATGCAGCGCCAGGTCCGCTTGTTTGAGAACGTCATGAACGCTGGCGCTTAACTTATGTAAGGTCATATTAAATTGGTATGAGCTAACATAATTGGAGTTTTGACAAACAGGTTCTTTTTGTATGACAAAACTCGCTCAAGCTATTGAGCGACGAAATTTTGCTAGTTTTCATTCTTCTCATGCATGACTGTCACCAGTCTAGGGTTCCGGGGTATTTGGATTATGTGTTTACTAACCGCATAGAAGAGTCAAATTAAGGTATTCTTTCTGGAACTGCACTATTTTTGAGTTACTCCTAGGGTAGGTTGCCTATTCTCCTCAAGAAAATCGAGCATTACTTTCGCCACAGCATCTGCTGACTCCACCACAAAAGCATGACCAGTACGCTCAAGAATGACCAGTTCAGAATTAGGAATACCCTGAGCTAATTGCTCAGAAAATTTGACAGGAGTGACGAGGTCTTCTTTGCCAACCACAATCAGGGTAGGGCAATGAATATCTGCAAGGCGATCGCTAGTGTTACTCCCAACAATGGCGCGGCTTTGGTGATATAAACCGTGAGGCGTCGGCGGAAACGGATTACCTTCAATCCACTGAATGAGCTGTTCCATGGCTCCTGGAGTTGAGTAAAACGTACGGATTATGTGAGTTAGAAAATTGTGAAAAAAGGCGAGGAGACGTCAAGATTATCTGGTAACACACCAAAGCTTGAGGTCTCCTCATGACTATGATAGACGCCCCCACC
>JAAUYH010142254.1_pt1 | contig 12471 bp, 5 predicted proteins | sample 7278061 | NCBI WGS metagenome assembly JAAUYH01 (sample SAMN14350203, study PRJNA611818) | marine sediment metagenome | isolation source: surface marine sediment (0.6m) | place: French Polynesia: Moorea | collected 2018-08
GTAGAAAATTTAATGACAACAGCTATCAATAAACTCCCATTTTATCTCAAAGGTCTGAGAGCCATGAAACTTATACAGAGCCTAGTATAGCGGGGTCGTCACCCCGCCAGCATAAACACAATAACCATCGGTCAAATATCTTCTAGTTTGCCAACTTTTGATTCTCTGCCAAAGCTTATCAAAAGTTCTGCGACTGCGGTCGCCTATTTGTATAGCTAAAATTCCAGGGCGATAATGATTAATCGCTGTCCACTCATATTTTTTAACAAACCCACTACCTATTCAGCAACGCCAAATAATTTGCCTAATCGTAATCAATTCTTACCGAATAGCTTGTTTTCACTGTGAAAAGTTACCGTTTATATTGCGGAGAATATTATGAATATCATTGAACCCATTATGAAATTTTTAAGTGGTGGCTTTCAAGCCTTTAATCCAGAGGATAAGCAACAACCCCTAGTTGTTATTGATCAAAAAAGTGAATACGGCACTAATGGGATGCCTTATATAATGCCAGTTATACAACCGAATGTTTACGCTCTTCCTCACAATATTTTTCTCCAAATACAACCAGTTCAGTTTAGTGTGACATTTGAAGCAATGGACGAGGAAACATTTGAATATCTAGACGAAGATCAACCAGTTGTTGTATTTATATATGACCCATATGAGCCAGAGGAATTTATCTACCTTGTAACTCAATTAAATCAAGGGATAGGTAATGGCGAATTGTATCCAGGAACATATGGATTGCTTGCATTAGTATATGTTGACGAAGATCTTGATGATATTGATGGAATCGGGATTGTAAACTTTACCATACAGGAGGGAGAATTACCATTTGATCTTGGCGTTCTTATAAGTTCGGATGATGAAATTATCTCAAACTTGCTAGGTGAGATTTATGGGCAAAATTAGTGAAGAACTGTTGTTGCCTCTAAGAGACTGTTAGGATGATCATGTAATCGGCTCTAATCTTTGTGGATTAAAGGATTAGAGCTAAAAATAAGGGCGTTGCTTGCAATGGCAATGATACTTTCATCAGAGCATGGGATGGACTTAATATCAGACGGTTTGAAGCACAAAATACTTGATTACGTGAGCCAAAAACTGAACTAAAAACTGAGCCACCCTGAGCCACCAATTCCAGATAGAAAAGGGATTATAGAGATATAGAAAGCAAGGATTAGACTCTGGACGAAATTCAAAATACTAAATATTTGCCAACAATAAAGAACAGTTCAATAGGTGAAAAGTCCAAAGTCCAAGATAAATAATACTAAGCTTCTATTACAAGTTTGTTGTGTTACTGAGAGGTAATAAGATGGGTACTTATTATGGAACACCTGGAAACGATTATATCGATCCTCTAGATCCTTGTCCCGATTACATTTTTGCTGATGCGGGGGATGACATTGTTTACGGTTGGTCTGGTGACGACTATCTCTATGGCGAGTCTGGTGACGACTATCTCTATGGCGAGTCTGGTGACGACTACCTAGACGGCGGGTCTGGTGACGACTACCTAGACGGCGGGTCTGGTGACGACTACCTAGACGGCTGGACAGGAAATGACGACCTTTATGGCGGGTCTGGTGATGACATTTTGCTTGGCTACTATGGTAATGACGACCTTTATGGCGAGTCTGGTGATGACGAGCTTTATGGCGAGGCAGACAATGACGACCTTTATGGCGGGTCTGGTGATGATATTCTCAATGGCGGAGGCTATGGCTATGATTCTGGTGAATATGACACTGTAACTGGCGGTTCTGGTGCGGATACTTTTGTCCTCGGTGATGCGTGGGGTTCTTTCTATCTCGATAGCTATTATAAAGGTTGGGGTAGCTATGCCACCATTACTGACTTTGACTGGGCAGAAGGTGATAAATTCCAAGTTCATGGCAGTGCTAGTGACTACACCTTAACTCCTTTTGGTAGCGGGATTGACATTAACTATCAAGGAGATTTGATTGGCTATGTATCAAATACTACTGATGTAATTATTGAGGAAGACTTTGTGTTTGTTTAAAGGTCTTGGTAACAACTTAAGCTTGAAGAGGGACTGTAGAATCCAGCTTCCCCACGTCAAGAGGTAGTGTTAAAAGATTACCCGATTTAGGAGATTTAGCGATCGCATTTTCCTGGAAAATGCGATCGCTAAATCTCGATTTATTGACTAATGCCTAGGGAAGCCATGGCTGAAGGGCTTATTGCTCTATTAACGCCAAAAAGAAATTACTTATCAATCATCTTACTCTCTCTATGGTAGCGGAAATAACGACTACCACAATGGTGGTGCAGAAAATGACCTTATCGCTGCTTGCAATGGCAATGATACTTTTAGTAGATCGAAAAGGTTATGGTGAAGACTTGATATGTTCGGGCTTTGAGTCCCGCTTTTAATATTAAGTTGCTGGTGCGCCGACCTCAAATAAGGTTTATTGTCACCCCACACCCTACCTTCATCAATAAGTTTGTGATCTACTGACTTTCATCAGAGCATGGGATGGACTTAATATCAGACGGTTTGAAGCACACAATACTTGATTACGTGAGCCAAAAACTGAACTAAAAACTGAGCCACCCTTAGCCACCAATTCCAGATAGAAAAGGGATTATAGAGATATAGAAAGCAAGGATTAGACTCTGGACGAAATTTAAAATACTAAATATCTGCAACAAATAAGACAGAGTTCAATAGGTGAAAAGTCCAAAGTTCAATATTGCGATCTCAATATTGGCAACTGTTCTACCTCTCACTACATCTTAATTCTGAAGAGATATGAATCTACAGCCAAAAAAAATCTGATTCTGTTAATTATTTAACGGAGGGAAAACCATGAAATCTTTAATAGAAGCTTTACAAATACCAGAAGTTTTACCAGACATTTCGGACTTATTGGCAGAAAAATTAACTTCAGAAACCAAAATTAACTCACACTCCTCAGATATTAAATCAGTAACTTTTCCAAAATCTATGGTGGTGAATTCTTTAGATAGTGTAGAGTTAAATTCAGCACAACTATCTAATTTAGAGAATAATTCCTATGATGCTCCTCGTGAAAATATTGGTACTGTTACCGATCTTTCCACAATTGCCGTTCTACCTACTGCCAATGCAGGTTTTACAGGAAATACCTACATAGACGGAATTCTTTGGGGGGGTAATTATTGGAACACTGGCCCATCTAAGCAAATAGATTATTCTTTTTGGAATAATGGAACCGAATCCTTTGATGATCCATATGGTGATATTACTACCTTTGCTTACAACTGGACTGTTGCAGAAAAGATAGCTATGGTAGAAGCCTTAGATACTTGGGCTGCCGTAGCAGATATTACTTTTGTTGATGCAGGAGATAATAATGAGTTTGCCACACTTGGTTTTTATAATGTCGATAATATAGACCTCGGTGGTTATTTGGGTATGTTCAATCCTCCTGGAACCAATGGCATGGGAATTGGTTATTTCAATTGGGAAGGTGAAGGTTGGGATTATATCAATGGCAATCAACAAGGTGATTATGGTTTTATAACCATGATTCATGAACTAGGACATGGTCTAGGTTTAGCTCATCCCCATGATACTGGTGGTGGTTCATCTATCTATCCTGGTGTTACTTCAAGCTCTGATATTGGTTATTGTGGTTTAAACCAAGGTATCTATACCACTATGTCCTATAACGATGGATTAACAGCAACTGGTGGAGATCCTGGCACTAATAATTATGGTTATCAAGGAACACCCATGGCGTTTGATATTGCTGCTATTCAGCATCTTTATGGCGCAAATATGAGCTATAAGACAGGGAATGATACTTACTTTTTACCCACAGTTAACGCTTCAGGAACTTTCTATTCTGCTATTTGGGATGCTGGTGGTATAGACAAAATTAGTGGTGCGGGAGCATCTGCTGGAGTTGATATTAATCTAAACGATGCTACTTTAAACATCGCTCATTGTGCAGGTGCAGGTGGTTATCTTTCTGCTGCAATGGGAATCTTTGGTGGCTTCACTATTGCCAATGGAGTAATTATTGAAAATGCTGATGGTTCTAATTTTGATGATTATATTGTCGGTAATGAATTCAGTAATAGTCTCTTTGGTGATGATGGCAACGATACTCTGTTAGGTGGAGCCGGAAATGACTACCTCGACGGTTGGTTTGGAGATGATTATCTCAATGGAGAAGCAGGCAATGACACCTTGCTCGGCTACTATGGTAATGACTACCTCGACGGTTGGACAGGAAATGACTATCTCTATGGCGAGGCAGGCAATGACACCTTGCTCGGCTACTATGGTAATGACTACCTCTATGGTGGGGCAGGAAATGACAACCTCTATGGCGAGGCAGGAGATGATACTCTCAATGGTGAGGCAGGAGATGACAACCTCTATGGCGGAGGCTATGGCTATGATTCTGGTGAATATGACATTTTAACTGGCGGTTCTGGTGCGGATACTTTTGTCCTTGGTGATGCGTGGGGTTCTTTCTACCTCGATAGCTCCTATAAAGGTTGGGGTAGCTATGCCACCATTACTGACTTTGACTGGACAGAAGGAGACAAAATCCAAGTCTTCGGCAGTGCTAGTGATTACACCTTAACTCCTTTTGGTAATGGAACTGATATCAATTACCAAGGTGATTTGATTGGTTATGTCGAAAACGTTACTTACCCTGATATTATTCTTCCAATCGATTTCGATTTTGTCTAAGAAAATGTCAGAAAAGTCTCAGGGACTAGATTAAGGGCGAGTAGAACTTAAGAAAATAATCTTAGGGAGTGATAAAGGTTTATGGGAGTGGGTGCAAGAGGTCTAATGTAACCGTTCACTCCCTCTCTTTTTTTTAGCCTCCGAAAAAGCGATGGTCAAACAACATGATTAAAGAACTGCAAAAATTATAATTATTGCGTCAATCTTTGGCTTTGGCGATCGCTAATTTTGCATTTTAATAAGTAAGTAACAATAATTAGCATCTTGGGTTGGCTTTCCAGATTATGCTGTTAGTGAAATGGAAGATTAGCAATTTGGCTCGGAATGTTGTGATGAAATCCAGTACTTCTCTAGTCTTATCTTTAGCTTATTGTTTATTGGGCAGTTCACTTCAATCTCCTCCAGCTTCAGCACAAATAACTCCTGATGGCACTACTTCCACAACAGTGAATGTGAATGGGAATAATTTTGAGATTAACAATGGCGAGCGCCTAGGCAGTAATCTATTTCATAGTTTTAGGGATTTTTCCGTACCTAATGGCGGTTCGGCATTTTTTAATAACGCAGCAGATATAGTCAATATCTTTTCACGAGTTACAGGGGGAAACATCTCCAACATCGATGGTTTGATTCGCGCCAATGGAAGTTCCAACTTATTTCTGCTGAACCCAGCAGGAATTATCTTTAGTGAAGGTGCGAGATTAGATATTGGTGGTTCATTTTATGGCAGTACTGCTGATAGTATTTTGTTTCCTGATGGAGAATTCAGTGCAACTGATTTAGATAATCCTCCTTTATTAACTATTAATGGTCCCATTGGTTTAAATTTGGGCAATAATCCAGGAGAGATTACCATTATAGGAGATGGTTTAGGGACAAGAACCACAACTAATAATAATTTAATCGACACAGAAGATGCCTTAAGAGTTAATTCTACTTCTACTTTAGGTTTAGTAGGTGGCGATCTCAATTTAGAAGGTGCAACCCTTAAAACCGATGGAGGAAGAATTGAATTAGGTAGTGTAGCAGGTAACGAGCAAATTAGTTTCACTCCTATAGATAAAGGTTTTAGTCTGGGATATGAAGGCGTAAAAAACTTTGGCGATATTCAACTATCTCAAACCGCAACCATCGATGCTAGTGGTTTAGTGAGTGGTGATATCCAGGTACAGGGAAACAATATTACTCTCACAGAAGGTTCTACAATTAATGCCAGTACATTAGGAAATGTACTTACCCAAGAAACCCCAGGAATTATTCAAATTAATGCCATTGATACCATTACTATTGATGGTGAACAGTCCGATGGCATTCCTAGTAGTGTTAGCAGTCTGGTCAATTCAGGAGCAGTAGGCAATGCAGGAGGTGTCACTATTACCACTAACAATCTCAATCTTACTAATGGAGGGGAAGTTAACGTTAGTACTTTAGGTCAAGGTAATGCCGGTTCAGTAGAGATTACCGCTAGGGATACGATTACTATTGATGGTGAACGGTCTAATGGCTTTCCTAGTGGTGCTATCAGTCAAGTTCGACCGGGAGCAGTAGGCTCTGTAGAGGGTGTCACCATCACCACTGGCAATCTCAATCTCACTAAAGGAGGGCGAGTTTCTGCTAGTACTTTTGGTGAAGGGAATGCCGGTTCGATAAATATTACCGCTAGGGATAGGATTACTATTGATGGTGACACTTTAGAGGGCTTTCCTCCTAGTGGTGCTACCAGTTTTGTAAATCGAGGAGCAATAGGAGATGCAGGGGATGTCACTATTACTACTGGTTCTCTGACTCTGACTAATGGAGGACGAGTTTCCGCTAGTACAGTAGGTGAAGGAAATGCCGGTTCGGTAAATATCACGGCTAGGGATACCATTACCTTTGATGGTCAAGATTCACGAGGCTTTGCTAGTGGTGCTACTAGTCAGGTAAATCCAAGAGCAATAGGAGATGCAGGAGGTGTCAGCATTACCACTGGCAATCTCAATCTCACCAATGGAGGGCGAGTTTCGGTTAGTACATTAGGTCAAGGAATTGCCGGTTTAGTCAATATCACTGCTAGGGATAGGATTACTATTGATGGTCAAACTTCATTTGGCTTTGCTAGTGGTGTTATCAGTCTGGTAAATCCAGGAGCAATAGGAGATGCAGAGGGTGTCACCATTAATACTGGTTCTTTAACTGTGACTAATGGGGGACTAATTAGTGCTAGTACTTTTGGTGAAGGAAATGCTGGTTCAGTAAATATCATTGCTAGGGATACCATTACTATTGATGGTGAAGGGTCTAATGGTCTTCCTAGTGGTGCTACCAGTTTTGTCAGTTCAGATGCAGTAGGAAATGCAGGTAATATAACTATTACCGCCGGTTCTTTTTTGCTTACTGATGGAGCTATAGTTTCTGCCAGTACGGAAGGAGAAGGAAAAGCAGGTAATATAGCTATCACAGCAAATACCCTAGAAGCAACTAGGGGTAGTCAAATTCAAACCAACACCACTACCGATTTTAATGCTGCCGACATCACCTTAAAAATTAGGGACAACCTCTTTCTCTCAGGAACAGACAGTGGACTCTTTGCCCAAACTGAAGGTGCAGGGGATGCTGGAAACATTATTATTAATTCCCCCCAACTCACCATTGACCAGGGAGCCTCCATTTTTGCCTTTACCGAAGCTATGGGGGATGGTGGGACTATTACCGTTAATGCTCCCCAAGCAGTCCTCCTGACCGATAACAGTAAACTTACCGTTGAAACTAGGAGTGCTGGTAAACCAGGAGACATCACCATCACCACTGGCAACCTCACCATCGGCAAAGACGCAGAAATTAGTGCCACTGCTACTAAAACTTCTACCAACACTGAAGGTGGTGGCAGTATTACCGTCAATGCTGCTAACCTGGATTTAACTGGCAAACTGGGTATCTTCGCTGAAACTCAAGGGGAAGCACCAGCCGGGACCCTCAACATTCAACCAGATAACAATAAACCTGAACTAGATATTCAATTCACCGATACCGCTATTATATCTGCTTCTACCACTGGCAGTGGGACAGGAGGAGATATCAACCTTACTGCCCCCGAAACCATTAACATTACGGGACAAGGTAAAGTGGCAGTGGAAACCACAGGGATAGGAAATGCAGGTAGTATCAACATCACTACCCAAAACTTCAACATTAGCAACCAAACTGAAATCTCTGCCTCCACTTTTAGCAGTGGTCAAGCGGGTAACATTAACATCACTGCCAATAACTTTAACCTCAGAGAAGGTGCTACAGTCATCACTAACACCGCCAGTAGCGGACGAGCAGGGGACATCCAACTCCAGATTAGGGACAACCTCAACCTAGTTAACAGTAGCATCGCAGCCAGCACTGCCAAAAACTCTACCGGCAGAGGAGGCAATATCAACATTGACCCTGAAAAAGTTACCCTCACTAACTCTCAAATTGCCGTCAACAGTCAGGGGTCAGGCACTGGCGGAAACATTGATTTACAAGCAGGTTCTCTGACTCTAGCTAATCAATCTGCTATCACTGCGGAAACTTTTAGTACAGATGGTGGCAATATTGAGATTGCCCTGGGTGGAAATCTAATATTCAGGGATAAAAGTGAAATTACTGCTTCGGCTGGTACTGATGAAGCGGGGGGAGATGGAGGCAATATTGATATTGATGCGGAATTTATCCTGAGTTTCCCTGATAATAATAAGATTATTGCCGAAGCCTTTTTGGGTACAGGGGGGAATATTAACATCACCACCAATAGCATCTTTGGGAGAGAATTTCTGGAGATTAGTGCTTCTTCTCAATTGGGCTTAGAGGGGACAGTATCAATCAACACCCTAGAATTAGAGCTTTCTCCAGGATTAGTTGAATTGCCTTCTGGGCTAGAAACTCTCTCTATTCCCCAGGGCTGTGAAGCCAGTAGAGGAAGAGGCAGTAGCTTTATCAGCACTGGACGAGGCGGTTTACCACCAAGCCCCACCGAAACTCTCAGCAGTGGTGAAGTTTGGAAGGATGTACAATTGCCTACTCAGTTATCTAAAAACTCAGCTAATACTCTCAAGCAATCAAACACTACTGCTGAGAGAATTGTGGAAGCAACTAGCTGGATTATCAATGAAGAGGGAATTGTGGAACTGGTAGCTGAAGAATCTTCTGATACTCATCAGGGGAGTTGTCGCTGAAGCTAGCTGCTGGCAGCAGAATTTGTTAGCACGCTGGTGAGCAGTAACAGTCCTGCGTAATAATAATTAGTATCTGATTGAGGATTTGTGGACTATTCTGTTGGTAGTGCAGGTGAGTGAAACTACTGAGACTTCCAGAGAGGTTTAAGCTCATGATTCTCCTTAACAAAAGTGGATGCTGGCAGTTTGGTTTGGTAAGTGTTTTGGTAATCAGTGAAGCAACAATCTCTGCTTCATTGAATTGCCTCTTGGCTCAGATTGTTCCTGATGGCACTTTAGGTGATGAAAGTTCAACCATCGCACCTAATGCTGAGGTTAAGGGATTACCAGCAGCATTGATTGAAGGTGGGGCAGCCCGAGGTACTAATCTATTCCACAGTTTTACTGAATTTAATGTCGGAGAATTACAGCGAGTTTATTTTGCTAACCCAACAGGAATTGAGAATATTCTCAGTAGAGTTACGGGTAGGAATGTTTCAAATATTCTGGGAACATTGGGTATAGACGGTAGCGCGAATCTGTTTTTCCTCAACCCCAATGGGATAATTTTTGGAGAGAATGCCCAATTGGATGTGGCAGGTTCCTTTGTGGGTTCAACAGCAAATAGTTTTGTCTTTCCCGATGGTAGTGAATTTAGTGCAACTAATCCCACCGCACCACCCTTGTTGACCATTAATGTGACACCGGGGTTGCAATATGGTCAAAATCCGAGGGGAGATATTGTTAACTCTGGTAACTTAACTGTAGCACCAAGGCACACCCTGAGTTTGTCAGGTAAAGATGTTACCAGCACTGGAAATCTAACAGCACCAGGGGGTACGGTTCAGCTTCTAGGAGAACGTGTAGGCTTGTTAGATAATGCCAAGATTGATGTTTCTAATGATACAGGTGGTGGCAATGTATTTGTTGGCGGAAACTTTCAGGGTAGAGGTTCACTTCCCAACGCCAAACGCACCTATATTGGTCAGAATGTCAACATTAATGCAGATGCCCTGACCACTGGTGATGGTGGCAGAGTAATTATTTGGGCAGATGAAGTCACCGGATTCTATGGCAATATTAGTGCTAGGGGTGGTTCTGTTTTCGGGAATGGTGGCTTGGTGGAAGTATCGGGGAAGGAGCAGCTAATTTTTCGCGGTCATGTTGATACTAATGCTCTAAATGGATTTCCAGGGATTTTGCTGCTTGACCCGACAAATATCACCATTGCGGATGGGACTGGGGACGATGGTGGTGATGGTACAGATAGCTTTGCTGGCAATAATTCTGGTGTAGCTGGTTCTATATTTAGTACTCCCCTGAGTGAGATTAATGATACAGCACCCATAACCATCTACGAGTCGGAATTGGAGGGATTGTCTGGGGATACTAATGTTGTCTTGCAGGCAACTAACGACATTACCCTTCAAGACCTAGCTGACAATCAGTTGAACTTGGCTGCTGGTAGGGGTGGTATCTCATTTACGGCAGATGCGGACAGCGATGGGGTTGGTAACTTCGTGATGGAGGATACAGCAGATACTATTAACACCAATGGGCGGAATATTGGGATTTCGGGAGCAAGTTTGACTCTGGGAAATATTGATACTGTGGCTGATGGTGCTGGTTCAATCAAACTCAATGCAACAAATGGCAACATCAGTACTAGAAACCTGAATGCATCAAGTAATGTTGGTTCAGGAGGAGAAATTACCCTGAATGCCGAGGGCGATATCACCCTTGACCCTGGCACTTCAATTTCCTCCAATGGATTACCGGGTGGTAATATTGCCTTCAAGAGCAATGGCAATATTATAATCAACGGAACAGTTAATGCCTCTGCAAATTCTGTTTTTGTCTTAGTCTTTCTTGATAATGGCGGTGATATCACTCTTGTAGCTGATGGTGACATAACTCTCCAATCTGGGTCTGTCATCGGCTCTGTTGGGTTGTTGGGCGGTAATATCAACCTCAAGAGCAACAATGGCAACTTTTTTATCAACGATAGTCTCATTACCAGTATCACAACAGGTTCAGGGGACAAAGGGGGTGAGATTCAGCTTAATGCCCAGTCAATTTACCTCAACGATTTTGCTAGAGTCGTAAACTTTACATCAGGGCAAGCAGATGGAGGAGATTTAACTGTCTATGCCTCTCGTGATAATGGGGTAGTGAAACTGAGCATGAGTAAGGAGAGTAACTCTAGTACAGTTGAAACAGGTAATCCTATTTTTGACTTGATACAAGACGAACCTTTTTCTGGAACTGTTTTAGCCACAGGTACATTTGGAGCAGGCAATGCAGGAAACTTAAGTATTAATACCAATAAATTTATTATTCGCAATGATTCCATTATTCGCAATGATTCTGATCTAACTAATCAAGAACTGACGGCTGGGGTTGGCACTCTTACCTTCCCAGCCATTGCCATTCCTGGGTTTTCTTTACCAGCCAGTAGTGGCGATGCGGGTAATTTAACAGTCATTGCCTATGATTCAGTGAAAATTATTGGCAACGAACCTGGATCATTTGCCCCTACTCTTACAAAAAAAACAGCATCTGAGATCATAACTCTTCGCACAGGTCTGACCACAGTAACCCTAGGCAGTGGTCAGCCAGGGAACTTAGAGATTCAGACCAGAGAATTAACCATGCAGGATGGAGTTTCTGTCAACGCAGGAACTCTCGGAACTGGAAACAATGAAGGAGAGAGGGGAATTTTAAGAGTAACTGGCACCGATAGTGGGGAATTGGAGTTAGTAACCTTACAGGGTAAGGCAATCTTGATAACTGGTACAGGTGGACTGGGTAATGCAACTGATTTGTTTGTGAGAGCTAATAAGGTAGAACTTCTAGATGGAGCTGCAATTGCTGCCGATACCATTAGTTCTGGAGATGCGGGAGACTTGACCATTAGCACAAATCAGCTCACCATTAAAAATGGCTCTAGAGTCAGTGCAGCCACTGCGGATGAGGGCAGAGGCGGAAATATAATAGTTATGGGGTTGGGAGACAATGCAACAGTTAACCCCACTAACTTGGTAACAGTGGAAGGTACTTCTGCTAATGGTTCGACTCCTAGTGGCATATTTACTAATTCTGAGAATGCTGGAGTTGCTGGAAATATAACAATTAATACTAGAAATTTGACCATCCAAGATAGAGCGGAAGTGTCCGCTTCTACATCAGGGGGTGCTGGTGGCACCATCAAAGTGACTGCAAATACCTTTGATGCTAGGAATGGCGGAAAACTACTAACTACTACCTCTGGGGAATCCAGTGCTGGTAGCATTATTCTGAATGTGAGTGACAATATTACCCTGGCAGGGGATAATACAGGAATATTTGCCAACACCACCTCTAAATCTACAGGCAATGGTGGTAGTATTTTTATTGACCCCGAAACCATTATCCTTCAGGATGGTGCTTCTATTGCAGTTAACAGCCAAGGGTCAGGAGAAGGGGGTAATATCCAACTACAAGCAGGTTCTCTGACTCTAGCTAATCAATCTGCTATCACTGCGGAAACTTTTAGTACAGATGGTGGCAATATTGAGATTGCCCTGGGTGGAAATCTAATATTAA
>JAAUYH010014133.1_pt1 | contig 12467 bp, 11 predicted proteins | sample 7278061 | NCBI WGS metagenome assembly JAAUYH01 (sample SAMN14350203, study PRJNA611818) | marine sediment metagenome | isolation source: surface marine sediment (0.6m) | place: French Polynesia: Moorea | collected 2018-08
GTGACACTCCAGCAGCCTAAAGGCGTGCTGGCTTCTAAACAACACTAATACTTTGGGTAGAAATCAGACGATTTCCCTCGAATGAGGTACTTGGGATATTAGTTCGTGTTAGACTACTTTGGCGCGTGTCGGCGCATCTACTACTTCCAGTCGAGACAGGTCGTAGATACTTGATTGCTTCAGGATATTCTGGTTTTTTATCAAAAGCCAAAACCTGCATCATGAGGCTACCTGTAATATCTCTATGTTTATTTTTGTAGCTACATTCTGGATTGGGGCAATTCCAAGTTCTTCCTCTTGGCTTGTGTCTTCGTCCGCATTCAGGGCAGGTACTAGATGTTCCTCGTTCCGAACCAATCAAAACTGAGATGCCAGACATTTTGAACTTGTAGGTCAGATAGTCAATATCTCTTCCATACTCCCATTGAGCCATTCTTTGATTGTGTCTCCTACCACAATTTTTATTTCTGACTCCATCAGGGTTGCCGATAAATACCGTATCCACGTCATGAGTTTGGCAAAACTCTACCACCTGACGAGTAGCTTGATGTCTATATTCTCGAATTTGCCTTTCATTACGAAGACAAAATCTATTTTTTGCAGCTTGTAACTTTTTCCATCGCTTTGAATACTTAGTACATTTTGATTGTTTGCGAGATAATTTGGCTAGAGCAACATTTCTCTGTCGTTTCAAAGAACGAATACCTCTGCCAGTAACAATCAATCCTTGACCATTATTCGTGCTGACAGCAGAATGATGTATTTCGCCGAGATCGATAGCTGCTTTGACCCCTGTAGTTTTCTTTTCTTCTGTGATAGCCTCCTGCTTAATATGAAGTTCAAAACCACGATTCCACACTAGAGATACTGCCCCAGGAATAAAATCCAAATCCAATTTAAAAGATAAAGGCTTTCTTCCTCTTCCCATCGGTAAAGTTAGCTTTCCATTGCTATATTTCACAGCTTGAGCAGTCCAAGAAACAGGATAAAACCTCTTAATTCGCCAAGGATATTTCATGTTTTTTATCCCCGCTCTGCGATTAGCTCTTGTGCTGTCGATGTTCGCTAAGAATGCCTGGCAAATCATTTGCACAGACTGAGAGTGAAGTTCGTATTTGCCCTTAGTGAGTTTCTGCAATGCAGTTTGATTCAACCAAGGTCTTTGGTTAATCCGACATTCTTTGTGAGTAACCATGCACTCATTCCAAACCTTCGCGGCCTCAATTTGAGCAGCCTTCAGTCTTTCAAAGACTTTTGATTTCTGGTATGGTAGCCTATATATTTTAGTGGTTTGCATTCTACTAAAATACCATCCATCAACGACATGAATCAACCATCTCAGGAGGGTCGTACAAGATACACTCATTACTCAATTGCCTATCACCTGGTCTGGATTCCTAAGTACAGGCGTAAGATATTAGTTGGAGATCTCGAAGCTGAAACTAAAAGATTGATAGCTGAATGTTGCGAACGCCATCAACTAAGGCTCTTGGCAATGGAGACAGACATTGACCACGTTCATGTTTTTGTTTCCGCCCCTCCAAGGTTTAGCCCTGCTAATCTTGCTAACTTACTCAAGGGTTATACTTCGAGATTTTTGCGCCAGAAGTTCCCCAAGCTCAAAAAAATATGTGGAAAAGATTCACTCTGGACTTCTGCCTACTATGTTGGTACTGCGGGAAATGTTTCTGCTGAAGTCATCAGAAGATATATTACTGAGTGCCAAGGAAAGTGAATTGTTCGTCTTCGAGAGGTCGCGCATTCTGAAGCTTCTTCAGAATGATTTGAGCGACCGTCGGCATCGAACCTCTCGACTCACGCGACTTTCATCCCTATTCCCTGAAGGGAATGGGAATTCCCGTCGCTTTCTTTAATTTGTTTCTCTAGTTCAAATTAACTAAATTATATGGGGAATTTTAACAGCAAGATCTACCACCAGTTAATTTCCTAGAGTTTGATCCCGTACAATGGAAAAAGGAACTCTCGAATCGGCATAGCCAAGAATCTAAACTAGAGTTTTGTGCCGTCAAAATTTCTCTTAAGGGTAGATAGTGATGAAAATATTACTAATTCATGGTCTTAGTAGAACACCCTTATCGTTGCTTCGTCTTGAATGGTATTTACAACAAAAAGGATGGGCAACGGAACATTTTGGCTACATAGCCTTGGCCGAAACTTTTGACCAAATTGTTGTTCGTCTGAGAGTCCGTCTTCAGGGATTAGCCAGTCAAGGGGTCTACGGGATTGTTGCCCATTCTCTCGGTGGATTATTAACACGGGCAGCTCTGGGATTAGGTACAATTGAATGGCCGCAACATATTGTCATGTTAGGGACACCGAACCAACCACCACGCCTGGCAACCTATGCTTGGCGATTGCTACCTTTTAGATGGTGGACAGGGCAGTGCGGATTCAACTTAACTAGTCCCGCTTTCTTTGCCTCGCTGCCAGCAATTGAATCGCCCTACACGATTGTAGCGGGGACTGGAGGGCCAAGAGGTTCATGGAGTCCGTTTGGCGATGAACTCAATGATGGGATTGTCGCCCTAAGTGAAACTCGGTTATCCCATCAAGATCGCATAGTTCAACTACCAGTTATGCATAGCTTTATGATGAATGACTCTAATGTCCAAAAGACAGTGCGGCAAGCCTTATCTTTTGAAGTCTAAGCAAGAAATTAATCGGGTTTCAATTTAGAAACAACAGGACCCGAAACCAGCCCCTTCTTCTTCCTGAACTAAGCGATCTAGTTCTTGTTGCATTCGATCGCAAACTCGATGATAGCAATGTTTGACATATTCGCGATCGCATGTATAGAAAAAACCTGCGGAATGTCGGTTCTATTGCCCCGCAGCAAATATCTGTTCTGCTGTCAGGGTCAATTCGGGAAAAGCAGAAGAAATGATACGATTGTTACCTCGAAACTGCTGAACCTGATACTCTCCGTCAATTAACTGATAAACCGAAACCGTTGGCTGTTTGGGCGAGCCAATATAGCGCCTGCCTCCTAATCCCAGATAATCTACGATCCAATATTCGGGAATCTGCAACGCCTCATAATCAATAAACTTATGCCCATAGTCGTCTCGCCAATTGGTACTTACTACCTCAATTACAACCTTTACTGATTTTCCCTCTGTAATCGTAGAGCGTTTTTTCCATAGTGGTTCCTCATTTAACGCCAGCTGGTCTAAAACAATTACGTCAGGGTTATAGCCCGATTTATCCGTATCTATAGGTTTGATGATCGCCTGTCGGGGAATGATATAAGGCAACGCTAACCTGTCAATTTCAACTCCTAGTTTGACCCCTAGAAAACCCCCGACTTGCTCATGAGTCCCAGTTGGTTGCATCTCAATGACTACTCCATTCCACAATTCATAGCGACCATAGCCATCTGGACACCAGTCTAGAAACTCTTCTAAGGTTTTCAGTTGAAGAAGCGCTTGAACCATTATCCTTAAGCTCCCATATCTGCGTCACTTTCCAGTATAGTCTAGCTAGGGGTTTCATGCTCTTCAAATAGTCGATCCAATTCTTGTTGCATCCGATCACAAACTTTACGATAGCAATGTTTGACATATTCGCGATCGCGTGATACTGACTCACCATATCGTTCGAAGACAATAGGCGGGCAGACCCGAGTGTGTAATTTAATCGGCAGGGGAATATTCGGCAGAGGACCAAAGGCAATGCCCCAAGGCAAACCCAGATAAATGGGAAATACCCCAGGATCGATATTGCCTAACCAGGGCATGCCCAACTTATGTAATTGTTGCAGTTGAGGATAAATATCTGCCAGTACAATCAGGGTAGAATGGGCTCCATAGGAAATAAAAGGGATAATCGGCACTTCTTCCTGCAAAGCTAGTTTGACAAATCCCTGATGACCATGAAAATAGATAAGATTTCGCATATAGTGGGGACGAAACACATCTTGAGCTCCTCCCGGATAGATTAAAACAGCGGCACCTCGCCGCAGCGCTGCCCTCGCCAGATTGGGATGGGTTTGAATGGTACCAACTTGTGTTGCCAAACGAGCTAGACCTGGTAAAACTTGCCAAATTTTTGGTTCCATTAAGGCATAGGCTAAGCGGTTAGTACCAAATTTTCGGAACCAATCATAGGTCATCATGATGGTATCAGGAGCTGCTAATCCGCCATTATGGGAACCAATCAAAAGCAGTTTTCCTGTGGAGGGAATATTTTCCCATCCATCGGTTTGCACCCGAAAATAATATTGATACACCCAGCCAATAAAAGGCAGCAGTTCTTCAATTATCTGTGGCTCTCGATCGTCTAATGACCAACCAGTGAGAGTGTTGGGGGCAGCCAAAGATGCTTTAAGATATAAATCTGCATAAATTCTCGCAGATTGGAACACGGATACAAGAGTTTGGGGTTGTCGATAGTTCATTAATTGACCACTGACCTGACGATACTCTTTTAATCAAGAGTTGAAAATATTCTTATTCTATCCTTTATTGAGCGATCGCTGAAAGCATCGAATAAATCCTGGTAAAAATCTCCCCCTCTATTGTGAAAATGGGAAAACTGGTCAGGCAATCGCCAAAAAGTTATGCCCTAGTTTTTCTCTTATATTATTTAGGATTACTATATCAGTAAAATTTTAAAATTTATCAAGAAAAATAATGTTTTTTTTGATGAATTTCACTAAATAAACTTAAAATAGAAATTTCTTAATTTTCCTAACATAATCAGTAACCAGTAACTAGTAACCAATAACTAACTATGACTTCATCTGTTCTCGACGTTCGTAACCTCAAAATACAATTTACTACTGAAGAGCAAACTGTCGTTGCTGTAGACAATCTCACCTTTGAACTCAAGAAAGGGGAAAAATTAGGAATTGTTGGGGAATCGGGTTCGGGAAAATCGGTGACTTCTTTGGGGATTATGGGCTTAGTTCCTACACCGGGGAAAGTTACCCAAGGAGAAATCTGGTTTAAGCAAACAGAAAAGTCTCCTGTTGAATTGACTAGTCTTAAAGAAGATCAGAGAAGAAAATACCGTGGGGGAGAGATCGCAATGATCTTTCAAGAACCCATGAGTGCTTTGAATCCTGTCTATAATATTGGGTTTCAAATTACTGAAGCAATTCTTTTGCATCAAAATGTTTCCCAGATAGAAGCGGAAAGAAAAGCCATCTCGCTATTACAAGAGGTAAAGTTACTGCCTAGTGATCAACAGTTACGGGAAGATTACATCGCTGAAACTGGGGAAGCAAGCGATCGCATAATTACCCGTCATCTTAACGAGCAAAAACGAGAAATGCTGAAACGATTTCCCCATCAGCTTTCTGGGGGGCAGTTACAACGGATAACTATTGCGATGGCGATTTCCTGTAATCCGACGGTGTTAATTGCTGATGAACCCACAACCGCCTTAGATGTAACGGTACAGGCGACGATTTTAGAGCTGTTACGGGAGTTATGCAGTAAACGGGGAATGTCGCTAATTTTTATTACCCATGATTTGGGAGTGATTGCCGAATTAGTCGATAAGGTTGCGGTTATGTACCAAGGGAAGGTAGTCGAAGCAGGAGATATTAAAGAAATTTTTTCCTATCCCAATCATCCCTACACTAAGGGTTTATTAGCTTGTCGTCCTCGTTTGGATCGCAAGTTACAAGTTTTGCCTACGGTAGCCGATTTTATGGAAGTAGAAAAAGGGAGTGAGGGAGAGCTTGTAATTAAAGAAAAAATGGCGGATTTATCTGTGATTGAAACAGATATTGTTACCCCAGAAGAACAGAAAGCTAGACTATCTAAGTTATTAAAAGATCAGCCATTAATCTCGATTAAAAATCTTAAGGTTGGTTTTCCCGTCAAAGGAATGTTTGGACAAACCCAACGACATTTTATGGCAGTAAATGATGTTTCTTTTGATGTTTATCCTGGGGAAACTTTGGGCTTAGTAGGGGAATCTGGTTGTGGCAAGTCTACTTTAGCTCGAACTATTTTAAGGCTAATTCCGGCGATGTCAGGAAAAATTATGTTTCGAGGAGCTAATATTGCCGATATACCCTTAGGCGATCAGAAATTAAGAGCTTTGCGTCGAGAAATGCAAATCATTTTCCAAAATCCTTACAATTCCCTGAATCCGCGTATGACTATTGGTAACGCGATCGCAGAACCAATGTTAGTACATAAAACTGGAGGAAATGGACGTAAGCGCAAGGAAAGAGTAGCTTATCTCTTGGAAAGAGTCGGTTTAGATCCAAATTGGATGAATCGCTATCCCCATGAGTTTTCTGGAGGACAAAGACAAAGAGTCTGTATTGCTCGGGCTTTAGCTTTGCAACCCCAATTTATTATTTGCGATGAATCGGTTTCGGCATTAGATGTTTCGGTGCAAGCACAAGTATTAAATCTACTCAAAGAATTACAAGCAGAATTTGGTTTAACTTATATCTTTATTTCCCATGATTTGAGTGTGGTGAAGTTCATGAGCGATCGCATTGTGGTGATGAATAAGGGTAAAATTGAAGAAATCGATACTGCAGAAGAGATTTATCAAAATCCTAAAACTGAATATACTCGTCAATTAATTGCTTCGATTCCCACAGGTGAATTTGTTGATAAGTAATGAGTAATGAGTAATGAGTAATAAGTAATGAGTTGTATTTCTATACTTTAGTTTTGAATCTACAGATTTTCCGTAGGTTGGGTAGAACGAAGTGAAACCCAACATGGACAATCGTTTTGTGGGGTTTCACTAATGAAGTTAGATGAGTACATAAAAATTTACCTTAAATGTTTTCTAAAATGTAGTTTGATCTAAAATTTTTATAAATACTCCCCGATACTTCTTTTTCAGATAAGCCTGTGAGTGAACAAACTCCACCTCCACAAGATCCTAACGACAAAATATCGCAACCACAACGTGTTGTTAACATTTTCCGAGGTAATTACAACGAAAGTATCGGCGGAGATTATTTTCAAAATCCAACGTATATCTTAAACGAATGGCTTAGTAAACTACTAGGTCAAGATTTAGAAGCAGAAAGTAATCGCATTCTCGAAAAACTACTTAAAGCAGTTAGAACGTAAGTTAGAGGAAGATTAAGAGGAGTATTACAACAGGATTCATTACAGATAAATCAATATCTTGAATTATCTTTCCAAGAGCAAGGAGAAGAAGTAGGAAGGAATATACAAAGTAAAGTTTTCGAATTACCACCACAAACTAATGTTATTGAAGTCTTTGAACATGAAGATGTGGATGGAAGACTACTAATTTTAGGAGAGCCTGGATTGGGAAAAACTACTAGCTTATTAAAATTAGCAGCCGAATTAATTACTCAAGCGAAACAAGATTCAAATAAACCGATACCAGTTATCTTTGAACTTTCAACCTGGAAAAAAAATCAGCAAACTATTGAGCAATGGTTAGTTGAACAACTAAAAGATAATTACAGTATTGATTTTAAAGTTAGCCAAAAATGGCTCAAAAAAAATCGAATCTTACCTTTATTAGATGGCTTGGACGAGTTGGGTTTAGAACGTCAGCGATTGGCAATTGATAAAATCAACCAATATTTACAGCAAGATACTGATCGTCAATTAGTAGTCTGTTGTCGTGGAGAAGAATATAAACAAGGACAAGTCAAACTAGATAAATTACGAGGAGGATATTATCTACAACAGCCAACAGAATCAGATATTAGAGATTATCTAGAAAGACTCAATCAACAAGATTTGTGGCAGAAGATAGAGGATAATCCAGAAATGAGGGAATTAGCACAAAAACCCTTGTTTTTGAATTTAATGATGACAGCCTTTCAAGGGGAAGCAATTGTTAGTGAATCACAATTATTTACCAAATATATAGAAGAACAATTAAGACGACCTCTCAATTCTCAAAAATATCCTCAAGGGAAAGCACCTTATAGCGATCGAGATACTAAGAAATGGTTAACCTATTTAGCAGGACAATTAGAAGCGGATAACCTAACAGTATTTCTAATTGAAAAGATGCAACCTTATTGGTTAAATACAGGGATAGAGAGAAGGGTATTTAGGCTGATTTTAGGGCTGATTTTTGGGCTAATTATAGGGCTAATTTTTAGGCTGATTTTAGGGCTGATTTTTGGGCTAATTATAGGGCTGATTATAGGGCTGATTTTATGGGAATTCAAAAAATATGAAATACAAGGTATCGAAATTACTTTGGAATGTTCCTAGTGTTTGCTTGGGTGTATATCGCCTTATCAATTATTAATTAATTAACTCAAAGTATAGTCATTTTATATAATCCTTGTGAGCTGTGAATTTCTCACTTCCAAAATACGCCCCGAACCTATAAAAATAGAGGCTTGAGCAATATTGAAGTTTAGATTATTTTGTTCAGATGTATTTTTTTCTGGCGTTCAAAATGAAATAAGAGGTTTAGCACAACCGTCTCCCTTACGGGTGAGCGAAATTTACGGTGGCAAAAATTAGTTTTCGCGTTGTTTAAGTCATAGGTATTTACCCATTACTTATTACTCATTACTCAAAACGTTTTTATTTTTTAAATCCCACACCTTTTTTCGTTCACCTCTCCCTCACAAGCAAGAAGATAGCGCAAAGCGCGTGCTTTGCGGCGTAGTACCCATAATTCTCACAAATCAAATAGGATTGCGATAACTCTTACCTTTTACTTTATCGTTAATCTTTCATCCTTTAACTAAGACTCCTGGCTCTTTCTGGATCGGGACAATATCCATAATATCCGTCCTGGCACAATATTCGATATCTGCATCACAATCTAAATTCAAAAGTCTTTGTCCATGACTACATTGACGGAAAATTTCCAATAGATTATCTTGCCATTGATGATAAAGAGCCAGCGCACCAATCACCTCATCATTACCCATAATTTCTAATAGTGAAATGCCGATTTGTTGCAAAATAGAATCGACAATTGCCCCAGCACAAGCGGTATCTTCTACAGAATAAGCCCCTTGCCAACCAGAGCCGACTAACCAAACTGTTTCTGGTCGTTTGTCTAACAAATAATTAACTACAGCTTGACGATTTATCTGAGCAGCAGCGATAACAGTATCAGCTTGTTCTACTCTTTGAAGCGCACGAGTGCCGTTAGTTGTAGTCAAGAATAATCTTTTTTGATTTACTACGTCGGTAGTGCAATTGAGAGGAGAATTTCCCATATCAAAACCTTCTACCTTTTGACCTCCCCTTTCTCCTGCGCGCAACCGTTTTTCTGGTAGCCATTGAGCAGATTTTTCCATGAGTAAATCAATATCACTAAAAGCTTGTACTGCTTCTGCTCCAGCATTGAGAGCAGTAGCAATTGTAGTGGTCGCTCGTAACACATCGATTACGACTGCACAATCGGGAAGATTATTACTAGGAGTATCTTCGGGCGTATGGTAAATAAATAATTTCACTTAATTTAATGGAATATAAATAAAATCTAAACTAACTCTCGCAATTATACGTTATTTCGTAACTATTGCTAAGCAACTTTCAACAAGTTTGACACGTCTTAAAAATCATTCCCCTCACACATCTTTTATTTTTAGAGAATCATGGTTAGGTCAAGTATCCAGTCAAAAGATATCATAACTCCTAATGGTCAAAAATTAACTTTACTCCTAGGTGCTATTGTGCCGTTATCCTTGAGTTTATTACTTTGCCCCAATTCTACTATCGCTCAAGAAATTGTCAACTCAAATCATCTTAAACAACAGGTTTCTGACATAGGTAAGAATATCATTTATGTCGATCCTTATAAGGGAAATAATAATGCGCAAGGCGATCAAAGTTCTCCGCTGAAAACTATCACTCAAGCTTTAAAAATTGCCCAACCTGATACAGTTATTGCTCTAGCTTCAGGAACTTATAGTGAAGATACAGGAGAAACTTTTCCCCTAATTATTAAAGAAAAGATTACTCTTCAAGGAACTGCGGTCGCCCAAGGTAGCAATATTATTCTTAAAGGGGGTGGAGATTTTATTAGTCCTACAGGTGCTGGGCAAAATGTCGCGATCGCAGTCATTAAAAATGAGGTAACTATTACAGGCATAACTGTTACTAATCCGCACACAAGAGGACATGGTATTTGGATCGAATCTGCTAACCCCACTATCAGCTACAATAGCTTTATTAGTAATGGCAATACTGGAGTTTCTGTCAATGGTAAGAGTGAGCCGATTATTGAGCATAATTATTTCTTTAATAATTTAGGGAATGGCTTGCTAGTTTATGGCAGATCTCAACCTCAAGTAAGTAATAATCTTTTTGAGAGAACTGGCTATGGCGTAAGTATTGTCAAAAATGCGGCTATAACCCTAAAAGCAAATAAATTTAAAGGTAATAGAATTGGAGTAATTTTTGAAGGCAATTCCCAGGGAATTTTGCGTAATAATACAATCGCTAGCTCCTTAGACTATGGTTTAGTTGCGATCGCGAATTCCCGAGTTGATCTGGGTACAAATGAACAATCTGGAGGTAATATTTTCCGGAGTAACGGTAAATTAGATATTCAAAATATTACCAAAAATTCTATAGTTGCTGTCGGCACGCAGACTCAAGGAAAAACAGCAGGAATGATCGATTTTGATGGTACAACTGAGTCTTTGGTAGCAATTAACTCGACAATTCCTAACCAAGAACCTTCTAGTATTAGCATAAGTCGCTCTCGTCTTCGAGAAATTCCCTTGACTCCTGCTGTAACAGAGCGTCCTTCTAATACTGTTACTCCTGTTACTCAAAGCAGTGCTACTTCAAATTCTGCCATCACTAGTAGCGAAACTTTACCGCCACCACCATCTCTAACTAGTCCTAATAATTCTGCTAGTAACAATAATAATGCGATCAATAATTATCGAGCCCCTAAATTGAATAATGAAGCCACAGAACTAGTCTTTTCTGCTCCTACTAGCAATTCTGCTGAGAACAATTTGGGCAATAATTCTCTTCCGGCACCTAATATGAATCCACCGACATCTTCTTTAAACAATTCCAATATTGATAGTTTAGGAGATGTCGTCTCTTGGTCAAATGCTGCTCCGACAGTAAGATATCGGGTATTAGTAGAAACTTCTAATAGTCGGCAACAAGCACAAGTGCGATCGCTTTTTCCTGATGCTTTTCGGACAGTTTATCAAGGTAAAACCATGCTTCAAGTTGGTGCTTTTAGTCAACGTAGTAAAGCAGAAACAGCTTCCCGTTCTTTGGCTAATATTGGGTTAAATTTCCATATTTTGGAATAATTTTTTTTCTAGATTATTCAGTAAAGCTTCAATTTAGCGATCGCTCAGTTTGGTTTCTTCAATTCGAGGAGATAAGCCAATACTCTCTATAGTTATCACTTTTTTTAATGCTGCCAGACGTTCTGAAGCTAAAGTTATACCAATTCGAATAAAGAATATAACAGATAATGTAGGGGTTTGGCAGTGCCAAACCCCTACCTAAATTGTATGTGTCGCCAACATTATTTAATTTGGTATTACTAAAGCTCGCCATAGCCTCTTAAAATAATAAATTTTAGCGATTACATTGAAGATTTCAGGGTATATCTCAAGTGTCTTTGGAGCTTCCAAGAAATTACTGCTTCCAAAATCTATTGCAAACCTTAGTTATATAGGATGGAAGTAGACTGTTTTTTTATTTGAAATCCCTTGAGCTCTACAGGCGCTATCCTGACATCCTCCCGACACCAACCCCTACGAGGTATGGTGCGGGGTTCCCAATTCAACCACCAAACTTACCCAACAAGCTCTCACTTATTGCACAGAGGTTCAAATGTCCTTGGGCGTACCGGACACTTGCTTCAAGTCGGGAAACCCGCCCAACGCAGTGTCCTTAATTCGGGAGTGCCCCTCCCTACTCATTATTTTCAATCCTTTTGCCAACAGATTGCGGCTGGCGTTCTCATCCCTGTCGAGGATACATCCACAGTCGCAAACGTGAGTTCTGGTGGACAAAGATTTTTTGACAATTTGATGACAAGCACTACATTCTTGACTGGTGTACTGCGGTGGAACAGCAATGACAATTTTGCCGAATACCTGCCCGTAGTATTCCAGCCATTCAAAGAATTGTCGCCATGCTGCGTCACTAATGCTTTTAGCTAGGCGATGATTCTTGACCATGTTACGCACCTTCAACGCCTCGAACACCACCAAATCGTTAGATTTGACCACGCATCTTGCCAATTTCACGGCAAAATCTTTACGCTGGCGCGAGACTTTTAAGTGCTTTCTTCCCAGTTTGTTAGTCGCCTTTCTCCGTTTGTTAGAGCCTTTTTGCTTTCTACTAACACTACGCTGAAGGCGTTTCAGAGCTTTTTCCGACTTTCTCAGGTGACGAGGGTTTTCCACCTTGTTATACTAAATCCGATTGTCAAAACCAACTTATAATATGAAAGATTTATATCCACCAAATTAATGCCAAGAAAAGCTCATTTAGCCAAACATTATAGTTCTAATGAACTGA
>JAAUYH010039676.1_pt1 | contig 12467 bp, 6 predicted proteins | sample 7278061 | NCBI WGS metagenome assembly JAAUYH01 (sample SAMN14350203, study PRJNA611818) | marine sediment metagenome | isolation source: surface marine sediment (0.6m) | place: French Polynesia: Moorea | collected 2018-08
CCAGGGACGCCGCACGCAGCGCCATGATGTCGTTGCAGGCGACGGTGTCGTAGAGGTTGCGAAGCTGCTCGCCGAAGTAGGTGGAGTGCAGCGCATCCTCGCCCTGGTACAGCGCGGTGAGAGCCGGCGGCAGGGGGACGTCGGCCAGGCGCGCCGTGACAGGGTCGCCAAACTCGCGGATTCGGCGCTCCTGGTCGACGATGCGCCGGTAAACGGATGTCGTCGGCATCTCCTGCTGCTTCGCCGCGTAGTACGACGAGACCGCGCGGGTGATCGACTGCTCGATGGGGCTGGTGTCCGCCGGATCGGGTCGGAACAGCGCAATCTCACGGGTGTTGCCGGCGCCGATGACCCGATCGGTGGCGCCGATCGACGGATCGTCGGAGCGCGGCGTCAGGCAGAAGCGGCGCGGCGACTGGGTCAGCGCCGCCACATTGCCGTCGGCGGCGACGGCCAGGCGCCCGCCCCAACCCGGTCCGTTGGTGTCGAGTATGCCGAGGTCGAGACGGCCCTGGTCCATGACGGCGCGCGCCAGCGCGTGATTGCGCTGGGTCGATCCGTACACGTTGCACACGATGGCGACCTTGCCGGCGTCCCACATGCGTGTGAGCCACTCGCAGCCGGACAGGATTCCGAACGAGCGGCCGTTGGCGTCGCGATGCATGTAGTCCGTCTGCCAGCGCGTTTCCCAGGCGCTCGCGCTGTCACCCAGTTCGTGCGCCGAGGCCATGGCCTGCCAGAAGCGGTAGCCGCGGCTCGACGGGTCGGCCTCGTAGGGCGGCACGAACAGGTGCCGGAAATCCGGTCCGCCGTCGAGGAAGACGTTGACGAGAAAGCGGCGCGTGACCGGCGCAAAGCCGTCGGCGCGGGCGACACGGCCGAGCACGGGCAGGCCGCCGGCGCCGTACAGCGCACCCGAGGCCACCAGGGCGTTCAGGAACTGGCGTCGATTCATGGTCATCGCCCCTCCTGGGCAAACACGAACGGCGTCGCGGCAATGAAGTTGATGGCCTGGCCGATGCGCAGGTTGGCGTTGGCGCGCTCGCTGCCCGTGGTGCTGTCTATGGGTACGGTGCGCGCGGCGAGATCGTCGACCAGTGCGATCAGCCCCGGGTCGGTGCGCAGGTCCGCGCTGAGGATCACGCGGTCGGGTTCGGCGGGGTAGGCCAGCTGTCCGAAGTCTTCGTGCGTGGCGAGCAGCGCGTACACGTGCGCCCGCTCGAGTTCCTGGAAGTTCTTCAGACCGTCGGAGACGAAGCGCTGCCACAGCCACTCGGCAACCTGTTCGACCACGTAGTTGCCCGCGCCGTCGTCGGGAATGACCGCGGCCCAGTCCTGGGTCCAGGTGATGCCGTCCTCGGTGACCTCGCTGCGCCGGTAGCGCCAGAAATCGTCGGTGAGCGTGTTGTAGTGGTTGCGGAAGACCTGCGCGCTCTCGGCGGCTTCGAGGCCTGTCTGATGACCGAACACGTTGTGGGTGGGGCGAAACGGTCGCACGCCCTCGCGCCGGTAGGCGGCCAGGTCGTACAGATTCAGGTAGCCCTCGAGGTTGCTCTGCTGGATCTTGTTGACGAGGAGCAGGTGCCGGTCGATGCTGGCGAAGTACTTCACGCGATTCTCGCTGTGGAACAGCGTCGAGATGGCGTAGGCGTGCAGGAAGTCCCGGATGTTCTTCACCGGCAACGCCGCCCACGCGTCACGAATCTGCGCGAGCGCGTCGCCGCTCAGGTTGTCGTCGGCCAGTCCCTTGACGATGGCAACGGGCAGGTTGTTCAGGCTCTCGGGATGGCGGATGGCATCCTCGGCGAGGCCGCGGAATCGGTCCAGCGCGGTGGGGCCGTTGACCACCGTGTCGAGGATCTCCAGCGGACCGTCGTAGTGACGCTCGGTGCCGAAGCTGACCGTCGGTTCGAGGCGGCCCTCGGCGTCGCGATGCACCGGCATGTCGGTCAGCGCCGAGGCGGTGTTCTTGATGGTGACGGTCTCGTGGCGGGCGCTGTCGTAGTCGCCCATGATGCCGAAGAAAAGCTGGTGGTACTCGCGGGCGAAGTCCTCGTTGCACGCGCACTCGCCGTTTGCGTACCGGTTGCGCAGGTGCCCGTACTGGACGGCGACGGCGGCGGAGGTGGCGGCCGCGGTGAGCACGTCGGCGTAGGAGAAATCGTCCTCTAGGGCTTCGGTGATGGCGTCGTAGTAGGCGAGCATCGGCGGCAGTTCCACCGAGTCGCGGTTGACGGCCATGTGGTAGTTGGTTTCCCAGAAACCGATGCGCGCGCGGAACGGGTTCAGGCCCCGACTGATGGCCGCGCGCACCCAGATGTTCTCCAGGGCCGCGCCGTGCTCGTCGACGTCGTACTTGTAGCGCTGATCGGCGGGCACGCCGTTGCCCGCATTGTCGGACGACCAGAAGGCGCCGAGTTCGGCGAGGGTGCCGCCGCGGTTGGCGAGCGCGTCGGAGTCGCCGACGGCCGGCGGCGACAGGCGGAGGTTGTGCTCGTCGAAGGTCAGCATCTGGCGGATGGCCAGCACCGGCGTCATGTCGGCCCACAGGCGAATCTGCGCGTCGGTGGCCTGGCCGCCGTAAGCGAACACGTCCAGCACCTTGCGTACGGCCGTTTCGTCCCAGGCTTCCTCGCTGACTTTCTCGAAGCCGATCTCCGGCAACGGGTCGGGGTCGGGCGTCGGAGGCGGCGGTGTCGGCACGGGCGCGGGATCCGGGGTCGGCGTCGGATCGGGCGCAGGGGGCGGGTTCGGTGCGGGCGGCTGGGACGATACCGGCGGCGTGGTCGCCCCGTCGTCGCCACCGCCACCGCCACCGCCGCAGGCGCCGAGCGCCAGGGAGACCGCCGCCAGGATGGCTGCTGACGTCGGCGTGATCGTGTGATCGCGGGTGCCCGGACGACGGCTCGTCACGGGTGAATAATCCTTCATGTGTCGTTCCTGGCGGCCCCGCTGTCATGGGACACGAAGGCCGGCAATCACCCACCGTCGATCCGTTAGACCGGAAGCTTTGCGACCCCGGCTTTCGCCGGGTGTGCCCTTGGTCAGCGTCCGGAGTGGCTGGACGCGGACACAGTGTATCGCTGCCGCCGGGGCGGGTCGTGTGACGCGGTTCACAGGCTGTTCGCGCCTCACGGGGAGGTGCCGCACGAGCCGTACGACGATGCCCCGGTCCGGAGACTACCAAGCCCCGGCAGCCCGCCGCAATCGGGGGACTGCCGGGGTCGCAGGTCGCCTGGGCCGGAGCGGGGCGGACGCTGGCCGCCCGCGCTCCGGTTGTCTCGAGCGTCAGTCGAGCCGGACGGCGATGCGCCGGGCCGTGAACAGCCCGTCGGCGTCCGCGTACCCGCCCGAGGCGTGGAAGCCGGCGACGGTGTTCCCTTCACCGAGCGCAGTGGCCAGCGCCGCCGTGAAGTCGGCGAAATCCGTGTAGATCTGCACGGTGCCGGTCTGGCGGATGGCGTACAGGCCACGCCCGTCGTCCCGGCCAACGACCACCGGCGGGGGTTCGAGGTCGGCGAGATCCTGGCGGATGCCGCCGCGGCGCAGCCAGTGCCGGTCGCCGAGCTGTGTCTCGTCGAGATTCGGCACGATGCCCGTAACGTCGACGACCAGGAACGGGTCGGTGGCGTCCGCCAGCCACTCCACCGCCAGGCGCGCCCGGGTGTCGCCGTAGTCCACCACGGTCGTGGCGTCGAAATCGGGCGGGGCGAGTCCGAAGGGCGCGACGAAGCCGGAATAGCGCACCGGCGATCCCGGCGTCACCGCGGCCAGGGGCAGGTTGCCGGTGGTGACCTCGTAGGCGTCGGGGTCGGCGTCGTCGCCGCCGAAGCCGGTGCCCGCGAAGTCGAAGCGCTCGGGATTACGGCCGCCGATGGCCGCCAGGTCGACGGTGAGCAGCCCGGTGTTGGCCACGGTCACGATGCCGGACATGCGCGTGGGCAACAGGCGAACCCGCCCGTCGCTGGCGTCCATGGACGCGTCCGCGCTGTCGACGTCGGCCGGGCGGGTCGCGTTGCCGAACACGGTGAGCCACTGGCCCACGGAGATGGCCCCGATGCCGCCGTCGAAGGCCGGATCGCCGGCCTTGACGACCGTCGTCAGGTCGCTGATCGTCACCGACACCGCGTCGCTGAATTGCGCGCTGCCGTCGGCGCGCAGCCAGGTGGCGCCATAGACGAGCAGCCGGTCGCCGCTGCGTCCGATCACGTGGCCCGTCAGCACGTCGAGGTCGCCGCCGGGCACGCTCGTGCCGGCGAACACCTGCTCCGCCTCGTAGCGGCGAGCGGCCACGTCGAGGACACCGGTCGCGATGGTGGCCGTGCCCTGCGGCTGCGCCGCCAGGACGTCGAGCCCCTCGGCGCCGACGTAGGTGCGGCCGTCGATCTCGAAGGCGGTCGTGTCCGCCGTATGCACCGTGATCTGCCCGAAGTTGCCGTCGCGCAGGCGGAACGGTCGCAACGCAACCGTGTACTCACTGCGACCGACCTCCACGAGGGGCCCGCGCACGCGGATCGTCTTGGTCTCGACGGGGTCGATGTCGGCCAGGAGGAAGGGCTGCGCATAGGCCTGCACCGGATCGGCGTCGAGATCGACCTTGTGCGACGCCTCGAGATCGAAGTCCACCTCCATGACGGCGGGTCGGCCGCGGCGCACCACGAGGCGGTCGCGCTCCGATAGCCGAACCGTGAAGCTCGCCCGGGTCAGCGGGTTGCCGGCTTCGTCGGAGACCGTGGCGGGTACGGCCTGGCCGTCCTTCTCGACGAACACCTCGGCGTCGGTGAAATCCAGCACCAGGCTGCCGCTGACGTAGGTCCCCGGCGGCACCGTCGCCACCGACAGGAACTCCGTCAGCTCGGTGTAGGCGGCAAAGTCCACCACCGCGCTGCGCGGCATGGTCTCGACGATGGCCCCGTCGGCGCGTTCCAGCGTCAGCGATTCGACGCCGACGGTGTAGCTCAGGAAATCGCCGTCGGCGTCGGTGAGGCCGATGTAGACCTCGCCGCAGGCCGCCGGATCCGACCCGCAGTCGGTTACAGGTGCGGGCGACGGCGCGGGGTTCTGGGTGGCCGTGTCGGCCGAGCCGCCGCCGCCCGATCCGGAGCAGGCCGACAGCGCGAAGGCCAGGGCGAGCGCGACCGCTGCCCGCGTGGCGAGCCGGCGGCGTCCGTGGTCGCCGGTGTCGTTGCTTGAGAGAATGAGAGAGTCCGAGTGCATGCGTTTGCCTCCCTGATGACATTGACCCCCCGGTCATTGGTGTCAACGCACCCGGCCGTGTCTCGTTGACTCAAGGAAGCGAACTCGAAAACCGGTAGCCGCTGCGGTCGGGTTTTCGAGACAACAGATAAAAAGTGTGACGCCCGTCAACGTTCGTTGCGCTTAAGGTAAATTAGGCTTATCGTCACCTAGCTAGCTGTTTTTTCGGCGAAAGGGGCACGCGCCCGTCCATCTGGACGGGTCAGGGGGGCAACAGCTGCCGGCGGCGACGAGCCGCGCGGTGGCGGTAACGGCGTCAGGGGACCGTCAGTCCGCACAATGAGCGCAACGAAAGACAAGTCGGGCAATCCGGCCGGGGAGCCCCTGGGCCGTCCGGGTGGCGACGACGCTGCGCTGGGCGATGCCGCGCCTGACATCGTGCGCACCAAGATAGCCGTCGATCTGCTCGACGTCGCCACGGCCAACAGCGACGATCGCGTCCGCGATGCGCTGGCACCCCTGCTGGGCATCTGCCCTGTGGATGCGGTTTTCGTTGCGGTGCTCGATCCGAGCGCCTCCGCCGTCGCTTCGGTGATTGCCGCGACCCGCGACGGATCCGACTGCCGACCGGAATCGCTGGCGGGCGCCACGCTGGACGCGGTGCCGTGGCTGGCCGGCCGCCTGGAGCACCTGCGCATCGGCGAGGTCGCCGATACGCGTCTGCCCCCGGAAGGCGCGACCGCCGACGGCCGCTTCCTGCGCGAGGCGGGCATCGGGTCGATGGCTTTCATCGGGCTCGATCCGCGTGGCTGCCCCGGCCGGTTCCTCGCGCTGGCAAACGCCCGACCCGGCACCGGCTGGGACGTAGGCGATCACCTGCTGCTCAAGCTACTCGGGTCCAACTATGTCGGCGGCCTGGAACGGGGCGTGGTGGAGCGACGCCTCGCCGACGAGCAGGAGCGCAACGAGCTGGCGACTGCCAGCGCCAACGACGGCATGTGGGACTTCGAGGTGAGCACCAATCGCACCTGGTTCTCGCCGCGCTGGAAGCACATGCTGGGCTACGACGACGACGAGGACTTCGACGACAACCTCGACTGGCGCCGGCTCGTGCACCCGGACGACCTGTCCCGCGTGCAGACGACCATGCGCGAGCACCTGAACGGTGCCACCGAACGCTTCGAGAGTGTCCATCGCATGCGCCACCGGGATGGCGGCTGGCGCTGGATGCTGAGCCGCGCCAAGGCCCGTCCCGACGAGCACGGCCGACTCAAGCGGCTGGTCGGCGTCGAGCTCGACATCACCGATCGCAAGCTCTACGAGGAAGCGCTGCACCGGGAAAAGGAGAGCGCCCAGATCACGCTGCAGTCGATCGGTGACGGTGTCATCACCACCGACGCCCAGTGTCGCGTGGAGTATCTGAACCCGGTGGCCGAGGAACTCACGGGCTGGAAGCTGCAAGACGCCGGCGGCCGGCCCGTCGACGACGTGTTCCGCGGCTTCCACGAGGAAACCTGCGAGCCGCTGGAGAACCCGCTGGCGGTGGCGATACGCCGCAAGCGTTCGATCAAGTCCATCCGGCCGACGCTGCTGATCCGCCGCGACGGCAACGAGCTGTACATCGAGAGCACGGCCGCGCCGATCCGCGATGGCCGCGGGCGCATCGCCGGTGGCGTGCTCGTGTTCCACGACGTGAGCGAGAGCCGCGAGCTGAACCGGCGACTGAGCTACCACGCCAGCCACGACATACTCACCGGCCTTGTCAACCGGCGCGAATTCGAGAACCGGCTGGAGCAGGCCATCAAGAAGGTGCGCACGCGCGAGGGCTCTTACGTGCTGTGCCACCTGGACCTGGACCAGTTCAAGATGGTCAACGACAGCTGCGGGCACACCGCCGGCGACGCGCTGCTCGGTCAGCTCGGTGCCCTGCTCAAGTCGAAGGTGCGCTGGCGCGACACGCTGGCGCGCCTCGGCGGCGAAGAGTTCGGTTTTCTGCTGGAGAACAGCACCCTCGACGAGGCGATGACCATCTCCGAGGAGATCCGCGACGCCATCCAGGCCTTCAAGTTCACCTGGGACGATCGCACGTTCCGCCTGGGTGCCAGCCTCGGCGTTGTGCCGGTGACGCCGGAAACCGAGGACGTGCCCGGCCTCATGAGCGCCGCCGACAGCGCCTGTGCCGCTGCCAAGGAAGCCGGCCGCAACCGCGTCTACAGTTTCCAGGAAAACGACATCGAACTGATGCGGCGCCGGCGCGAGATGCAGTGGGCGGCACGCATCACCAACGCCCTGGAAGAGCAGCGCTTCGAGCTGTTCCGGCAGGTGATCCGCCCGCTGAACGAAGTGGAGACCGGCTATCACTACGAGCTGCTGCTCAGGATGCGCGACGAGACGGGCAAGATGGTGTCGCCGGAGCTGTTCATTTCCGCCGCCGAACGCTACGGGCTGATGGCGTCGATCGACCGCTGGGTTATCCGCCACGCGTTCAAGTGGCTGGTCAACGAGTCCGACGAGCTGGAGCGCCTCGCGCTGTGCTCGATCAACCTGTCCGGTCAGAGCCTCGGCGACGACCAGTTTCTGCCCTTCGTGGTCGACCAGATCAAGCGTTCGTCCATCGATGCCTCCAAGATATGCTTCGAGATCACCGAAACCGCCGCCATCGCCAGCTACTCCCAGGCCAACCGGTTCATCAACGCACTGCGTGAAGAGGGTTGCCGCTTCGCGCTGGACGATTTCGGCACGGGCATGTCCTCCTTCGGCTATCTGAAGCACTTCCCCGTGGATTTCCTCAAGATCGACGGGAGCTTCGTCAAGGAGATCCTGCATGATCCCATCGATCGGGAGATGGTGCGTTCGATCAACGAGATCGGCCATCTCACGGGCAAGAAGACGATCGCCGAGTTCGCCGAGAACGAGGAGATCATCGCGATGCTCAGGAGCATCGGGGTGGACTACGCGCAGGGTTACGGCGTCGCGGAACCCCGCCGCGTCGCCGACGCTATCGCCAGCTGACATCGGGCGGCGGCGCGCCGCCCGACGTGATTGCGAGGAGCGCAGCGACGCGGCAATCTCAGTCGGGTTGCCGTGAGGCGTCCAGGAGAATCGTCCTCACGATCGCGTCACGAGATTGCCGCGCCCTTCGGGCTCGCAATGACGGTTGTGCGAGTCATTGCGAGGAGCGCAGCGACGCGGCAATCTCAGACGGATTGCCGTGAGGTGTCCGGAGAATCGTCCTCACGATCGCGTCACGAGATTGCCGCGCCCTTCGGGCTCGCAATGACGCTGGCCTGTCCGGTTCGCAATGACGCTGGCCTGTCCAGCTCGCAATGACCTGCCGCGCTAGACCGCCTTCGCCGTGCCGGCGTGCCCGGTGGCCACGGCCGCCGGAAACTGATCCACGCCGATGACCGCGGTGACGGCCCGGGCCGCATCACGCACCGTCGCGGCTTCCGTGTCGCTGATGACGCCCGCATCCAGGGCGGCCGCCAGCGCCGGCTCGCAGTCGTGGGCCGGAACGTGCTTCCCGAGCGCCTCGAAGATCTTGCGCTCCACCGGCTCCGCCGCCAGGACTTTCTGCCGCGCCAGCAGCACGCGTCCGACCGCGTCGTCGGGCTGCACGTCGGCGTAGGTGCCCTGCAGCAGCCGGTCGAGTGCCGGCGACGGTTCCAGCATCAGGCGCGCGACCGACGAGCCGAGGCGGTCGGACGGCGCCCGGTACGGACGACCGAGCGGCAGCACAATCAGCCGCAGCAGCCGGCCTACGAAGCGCGACGGGAAGTTCGCCAGCACGCCTTCCAGCGCCGTCTGGATCTCGTAGAGCGAGTGCTCGACGGACCAGGCGACGAAAGCCATGTCGGCGGCCGGCCGGTCGTCGTCTTCGTGGCGCTTGAGCACGGCGCTCGCCAGGTACAGGTGGCTCAGTATGTCGCCGAGGCGCGCCGACAGTTTTTCACGCCGCTTGAGCTTGCCGCCCAGCATCAGCATGGCGACGTCGGCCACCAGCGCGAAGGCCGCGCTCATGCGCGAGAGCTGCCGGAAGTAGCGGCGCGTCGGCCCCGTGGCGGGTGCCCGCGCCAGTCGGGCGCCGGTGAGACCGAGCACCAGGGCGCGCACCGCGTTGCTGATGGTGAAGCCGATGTGGCGGAACAGCGCGTGGTCGAAGCGGTTGAGCGCCGTCGGCGCGTCGGGCTCCGAGGCCGCGAGCATCTCGTCCAGCACGTACGGGTGACAGCGTATAGCGCCCTGGCCGAAGATGATCATGCTGCGCGTGAGTATGTTGGCGCCTTCCACCGTGATGCCGATGGGAATCGCCCGGTAGGGACGGGCCAGGTAGTTCGACGGCCCCATGCAGATACCGCGGCCGCCATGGATGTCCATCGCGTCATTGACCGCCTGGCGCATGCCCTCGGTGTTGTGGTACTTGAGGATCGCCGACAGTACCGACGGCTTCTCGCCGAGGTCGAGCGCGGTAGCGGTCAGCAGCCGGGCGGCCTCCATGCGGTAGGCGTGGCCGCCGATACGCGCGAGCGCTTCCTCGACGCCCTCGAAACGGCCGATGGGGGTGCGGAACTGTTTGCGGACACGCGCATACGCGCCGGTCGTCATGGCGCACAGCTTGCCCGCGCCGGCGCCCATCGCCGGCAGCGAAATCGACCGACCGACGGCGAGGCATTCCATGAGCATGCGCCAGCCCTGGCCCACGCGTTCCTGGCCGCCGATGATCCAGTCCATCGGCACGAACACGTCGCGGCCGCGGTTGGGGCCATTCTGGAAGGCCATGCCGGTCCAGTGCCTGTCGCCGATTTCCACGCCGGGGGTGTCGGTGGGAATGAGCGCGCAGGTGATGCCCAGCGATTCGGTGTCACCCAGCACGCCGTCGGGGTCGTAGGCCTTGAAGGCCAGGCCCAGCACCGTGGCGACCGGGCCGAGGGTGATGTAGCGCTTCTCCCAGGTCACGCGGAAGCCGGGCACGATGCTTCCGGCGTATTCGCCCATGCAGGCCACGCCGCGGTCGGGCATGGCACCCGCGTCGGAGCCGGCCCAAGGGCCCGTGAGTCCGAACGCCGGGATATCGCGCCCGTCGGCCAGGCGCGGCAGATAGTGGTTGCGCTGTTCGTCGGTGCCGTACTTGAGCAGCAGCTCGCCCGGACCAAGTGAGTTGGGCACCATTACCGTCACGGCAGCGCTGGTGCTGCGCGTCGAGATGCGCGTGACCACCTCCGACTGCGCCTGCGCGGAGAATTCCAGACCGCCGTATTCCTTCGGAATGATCATCCCGAAGAAGCGCTTCTCACCGAGGTAGCGCCACACGCTCTCGGGCAGGTCGTGGCGCTCGTTGCTGATGTCCCAGTCATCCAGCATGGCGCACAGCTCGTCCACCGGGCCGTCGAGAAAGGCCTGCTCCTCGGCGCTAAGCTTGCGTGCCGGGAAGGCCAGCAGCTTCGCCCAGTCGGGCCGGCCGGAGAACAGGTCGCCGTCCCACCACACGGTGCCCGAGTCGATGGCGTCGCGCTCGGTCTGCGACATGGGCGGCAGTACGCTGCGGAACCAGGCCATCGCCGGCCCGCTCAGGAACCGCTTGCGCAGGCCCCGGTGGGCCAGGGGTGTGGCCAGAATCGCGAAGGCGAGCCACGGCCAAATCGAGAAAGATTCGTTAAACCACTGAAAAGCCGCGATAAAGGCGGCAATACTAACCAGCCACACAGGCAGGCGGTTACGTTGGTAGGCCAGCGTCAGCAGCAGTGCGATCGCCAGCGACAACCAGATGACGGCATTCATGGTGTCCCCCGGGTTCTAGTCTGATGCAATGCATCATACTAGCGCAGCCGATGCTGCGGAGACATTCGGGACACTACCTAGTCGCGTCTGGAAACGGCCTCACGCCGGGGTGATTTCCCGAGGTTTCGCGCGGGCTTACACGGGGAGGGCAAAGCGCATCGACAGGTCGACGGCCCGCACGTGCTTGGTCAGCCCGCCCACCGATACGTAGTCGACGCCGGTGGCGGCAATGGCCGGCAACGTGTCCAGGTCGACGTTGCCGGAGGCCTCCAGTTCGATGCGCCCGGCGTCGTCGCCGCCCTCCCGGGCCAGGGCCACCGCCTCGGCCAGGCGGGACACGGAGAAGTTGTCCAGCATGACGCGGTCGGCCTGCGCGGCGATCGCCTCGCCCAACTGCTCCAGCGATTCGACCTCCACCTCCACCGTCAGGCCGGGCGACCGCCGGCGGGCGTTGGCCACCGCCGCGCCCAGGCTGCCGGCGGCCATGATGTGGTTCTCCTTGATGAGCACGGCGTCGAACAGCCCCATCCGGTGGTTGTGACAGCCGCCGCAGCGCACGGCGTACTTCTGCGCCGAGCGCAGGCCGGGCAGGGTCTTGCGCGTGTCGAGGACCCGACAGTCGGTGCCTTCGACGGCGCGCGCGTAGCGGCTGGCGAGGGTGGCCGTGCCCGACAGCGTCTGCAGGAAATTCAGCGCCGTGCGCTCGGCGGTGAGCATGCCCCGGGCGGGGCCCTCGATGCGGCACAGAACGGCGCCGGCGGCCAACGTGTCGCCGTCCACCGCCAGCCATTCGACGGATATGCGCGCGTCGACCTGGCGGAAGACCTCGTCGAACCAGGCGGTGCCGCACAGCACGCCGCGCTCGCGGATGAGGACGAGCGCGCTGCCGATGGCGCGGTCGTCGATCAGCGCCGCCGTGGCGTCACCCGTGCCGACGTCCTCGGCGAGGGCGCTGGCCACCGTTTCGGCGATATCGCCAGGAAGCTCGTCGATCATGGTCGTCCCCTTGCGTATCGGTCCGGGGATTATAGAACCTGGCGCGCCGTCGATCGCGGTCGCGACGGCGCGGCCCCGGCGCCCGGGGTGGCGCCGGCCCCGCCAACAGGGCTGTGCGCCGTCGAGCTTCGCAAGCGGGGCTTTTGCTATACTCGCCGATCCGATTCGCGGCCACGCCGCCACCGATGGTCGGCGCGTGCATTGCCTCGACGTCGGGATGCCGTACTCATTTTGTGGAAGGAGAATTTCATGTCGCACCAGTTGCCCGAACTGCCTTACGAGATGGACGCGCTCGAGCCGCACATCTCACGGGAAACGCTGGAGTACCACTACGGCAAGCATCACAACGCGTATGTGACCAACCTGAACAACCTGATCGCGGGCACGGAGCATGAAGGCGCGTCCCTCGAAGACATCATTCGCGGTTCCGAGGGTGGTCACATACGCGTTGTGATGCTTGCCGTAGTGGTACTCCAGCGTTTCCCGTGAGATGTGCG
>JAAUYH010055754.1_pt1 | contig 12466 bp, 7 predicted proteins | sample 7278061 | NCBI WGS metagenome assembly JAAUYH01 (sample SAMN14350203, study PRJNA611818) | marine sediment metagenome | isolation source: surface marine sediment (0.6m) | place: French Polynesia: Moorea | collected 2018-08
CATGGTCAACCCGAGCATGACCACGGTGGTAATCGCCATCTACCGTCACAACGGCCGCGTTACTTGCACGCAAACGTTTACGAGGAAGCCGCGCACGGGCAGCGGTCAGTGCGCTGCCGCACTGCCAGCCAGTGCAGGCAAGGAGCCGTCGCGTCCGGCGCCGAAACCGGAGAAGCCGATGCGTCCTACGCCGCAGCCGATGATGCGTGAGATGCCAATTCCGGAGAGCAAGCCGATGCAGGAGAAGCCGATGATGGAAGAGCGCATGATGCGCGAGACCCCGATGAAGAAAGAGGAGCCGATGATGGAGGAGAAGCCGATGATGCGTCCGATGAAGAAGCCGAGATACCAGCTTCGATACAAGTCCCTCACGCTCACAAAGGTTGACGGGACGAAGAAGACGATTATTCAGAAATGCTTTGGCAGCAGTTGCTACTACTGTGTGAAGTCAAAGAATAGATGTTTCGGATTCCGCGCTTCTTATCACATGGACATGCTCTTTAGGTACTACGGTTGGTAGATCGGGAATGTTTGCAAACTAGGATGAGGAAAGGGCACGTGTATATATCGTGAACGCGCTGTGGAAGGGATTCAATAAAGGTAATCTGATATGAATTGTACAGGAAACGTCATCGAGTTCTGTGATCATCGTCATGATGGTTGGCACAGCGTATCGTGGCAGGGAGGAATGGAAATTATGTAAACCCACATCAAATTTAGTCACTTGCTGCATAGTACGTTAGGGCTCGCTGCCGCAGTACTCATGAATCCTCAAGCGTCCCCTCAACGTCTGCCACTTACTTCATCGCTCAATCCTCTGCGGCTAACAAATCATTGCCATCTTCAGAAAACGTGGTCAGCTTTGCGTACATTTGGTTGGAAGAAACATGGATTGGAGTAGAAAAGTCGGAGTTACACTTCAATTTGCTGTTCCACTTGGTGCACTAGGTTGAATTTGTAGCGCAGTGCACTCAGATTTGAGTTGAGGTAGCGCTGAAAATGGTTTCGAAATGCCAAAAAATAATGTAACAAAGTACCCTTGTCTCACGCAGTATTCTCGTCGACAAAATACTTCATGAGTTTCTAGGCTTTGTTAGATAAGACTGTGGTCTGAGCCCGAAGAAAAACAGAAATCATCCTTCAGTAGAAAAATTTCTCGGTTGGAGAGAAATGCAGTATCAAGAGAGTACTACACATTGAATTCTTCGGTCGACAGAAACGAAAAATTCACCATTACACACTGTCTTTCTGTCGATCTTAATTCTCGAGGTTTGGGTGTGCGAAGTGATATCGTTGAAGGCAGCATAATTTTCTACTGAATCTCGTTTCTATAAAGTTTTCAACGCAGAAACACAATTAATCTGACAACACCTCGTAATTATCGAACTACATAGAGGTGACGAAACCAATATGGATACTTCTACCCGGCTTGCAATAGATCATTGTTGAAAACCGTTTTCACAATGCGATTAGGTCGATTTTTGTTCGAGTTCTCAACTCAGCCTCGTCAAGAAATTTCCAAATTTCTGTAGAATTTCGTCAGCGACATTACCCTGAGAACCATGGGTATTCATTATTTCAGAAGGGTACCTGTTCGTAGTACAGATACATTTGTTTTATAATAATGAAATGATTTTCAAAAGATGAGATTTTCGAAATTGGTCCTAGCAAAGAATTCTCATGTCGAAGATCGGATCGAAGATGAACTTCGAAGTTAGCGCAATTCCTTTCCAGTTGTATGAATTGAGAATGAAGAAAAAATTTGTATCATTGAACATAACCGCTGCTTGCGTAAAGCTGTACGAAATCGTAAGAATAAGTGAATTGCAATAGAATGTTACAAAAGCGGAATCGTATCCTGATGCCTTACGATTGCTGATTCATACAGTAAAGAACTTGGTCTTTTTCATAAAATGTTCTTGTGAGTCAATCATAATCTGTGAACGTTTTGTCAGTGTTTTGCGTATCCCATTTAAGTTTAAGTTAGGTTGTCAAGCGTATTTTTAGATGATTCGATGTTTATCGATCACCTATTCGCCAAATGATTTACGTTTAAAAATATCAAATCGATCAGGTTGATCATTTCAATTTCTCATGAGTTTGTTATTGCTTAATAATTTGTGAACCTACTATATTCATGAGCAGTTGAATATCCTTACCAAATTGTAATCTGATTGAAACTAGGCTTCTAGTGCAAGAGAATCAAGTTCACTTGTTTCTGAGGGAATGATTAGAACGAAAAGTAGAATATTTCGGAAGAAACATGAAGAAAATCGCTGGCGAAATAAATGTACTTTGAAGAGAACGTAGTAAATGCATTTATTACTCAGTGAACTAATGGTGCAAAAATTAGGCAAAATTCAAACAAATTTTTAATCTGAATATTGCTTTAGCATTTACGCATATGTGAAATATTCACAGCTATAAGAAGATATTTCGTTGTGAAATAAACATGACTTGTTCGTATTTTTATTTTTACCAAATGTATCTTGTTCCCGGATTAGAGTACGAAATATGACTTTGAACTGTGCGTACGGCTCTGATCTCATTCATTGAGAAAACGAAAACAGTATTCAATACAAGATAATTTCTGATTATATAATTGTATAGGAAAAGTTACTGATTTTAAAATCTCTAATACAATCTGCCTCCTAATTACTTTGATTAGGTTTTTGTCGGATTGATTATTGGGATTACTATCATGGTCGGGCGAATTTTATTGGATATCTTCTATAGTTCGAGGGAATTAAAAACTCAAATTTTGTAGAAGCATCTGTTTCACAAATGCTAACAGACAAAGTCAGAAGTATTGTAATCGAAAACAGACAAACTCAAGTGGAGCAACTAAATTGATCAACTATGCTTGAGTATAACCGCAGAAGTAGTAGTAAGCTTCGTCAATAATAATACATACGAAACTCGTCAGAACTTCTCGTGTCCAGGCGGAAAACAGAACCCAAGTTTAGATAAGCTGTTAAGTCATGGCGCATGTACATAAGGTTCATTCATCACGGAAAAAGAATAAAAAAATTTCTCAAAAACGAATTCCATTCGGCGGAGGAGGCTAGAAGAATATACTGTATGTCTTGTTCAAAGTTGGTTTTGTTTTTGATCTTCGAAATATAGCGACGAGTTCTTTATTCACTGATTTTGTGCTATTGCTGAGCAAAAGTGATCTTCACCATTGTCTTAGAATTCCAACACAAGCAAACGAGTAAGGTTGTGCTGAAGCAGACTCTGTACTCATATTGAATAATCTTGTAATCAGAGTTCGGCCTGGATACTCGTGTACATATTTTTCGGGAAAAAGTTCCAACAAAATATGCACATCTTTCCTGCGATTCCTACCGACATCCAATGCTTGCGAATGGATGCTTGCTTTATTGGAAAGGGACAAGACCATAGCTCAGTTGTGCTTTGAAGAACGAATCGTCTTGTTGAATTCCTTGGATCTTTGGGGAATATCTGATATCAATCAGCTTGTGGGAGACAGGTTGGATGCCAACTAATCATTTTCAAGTCCGAGAATGGATAACCTTGCCGTGTCGGTTCCCAATATCTTACAATATCCGAAATCTACGAGGAAGATACTTGACAGATGAATTATCTCAAGGGTACTGCTGATACGCCGGTGTGGTCAAGTACAGGCGCGACACTGAGACAGTGGTGCGCAATAGCAGCCACCCTTGATACTGAACATACGACAGTACCCGAACACCATTCGATTCTGCGTTGTGGCGGAACCGTTTCTCCATTCTATTCCATCTCTGTCCTGTACCGCACTACCGTGCTCCACAGGTGAACACAGTAAAAAATCTTTTCATTGCTTAACACCGAAGAGCGAGCATCGGCCACCATCATCGCACGCCGTTTCGCTGCGTGCCACCGGTCCCGCCTCTCTCTCATTACTTGTTCATGTGATTCCTGAATCTAGGGCCATACCAGGGCAATGCAGCAGTGTCGACAACTCTGGCTGCCTGTATGCCCCGTACACGCGGCTGTAACGCAGCGCTCATCTCCGTTTCCGGCTCATACGCAGCATATCTGCCGTACAGTAAAGTGTACTCCTGTATATCCGCAGTGCTCACAGTCAATCAATCGCGAGATCACCCCATCGCCAACTCTTCGCGACGGTCTTGGAGCCGTGCAATTTACCATTCATACTGTTTCAGAGTGACGCCTTCACATCTACCGTACTGTCTCCCTCATTCTACTGTACCTAAATTCTCACCACTGGACCTATCATATTACAGAATGAACGTGGTGCTGGTGTTGATGTGGTACGCAGCGTTCTACTGCTACAGCTTGCTTGCGGAGGGATAGAGCGGTGCGATTTCGCGAGATCGAAAAGTTTGCCAACAAATTATGTTGGTGGTTAGTCACGCGAACGATTGATGGACCGTTTGCGCCGGATTGCGTCGTCCATTAATTCGAGTATCACGGGCGCCTAAATATTGACTCCCAGTTGAGTGTGATTTGTCTTGCCCAACAACAGAGTAAAACACGAACAATGCAGAGTGACCGATGTACGGCCTGGGTGAGCAATTATCTCTTGTTAGCCGGGCACGTTACACGCGGTATTTCTGTACAACGCGAAACAGTGCCGACGTTAGCACAGACGAAGGTACCCTTCACTTTGCCCTGGGATGTACAATACAAGAATTCGCTTGGATGGGCAGAGCAGACGTGCGCGTGAAGAGCTGCAGATACGTGGGCCCGCCATTTGGATATTTTGGCTACGAGCAGAAGTGCACATTCGCGTTCGGCCCTACACGCAGATACTTTTGCAGAAGTCATCTCGAGGTGACACCATCCTCCTAAATATAGTACACTGTCCTGTTTTACCACCGTTTCGCGTCGCTTCTGAAAGCAGTACTGTACCCCGCACCCTGGATTTGGACATCGAACTGACAAACAATACCGACGTTCTCCGTAGCATAACGTCGAATCATGAAACAGTGAGTCCGCTGATTAGCATCATCCCAACACAGCTCCCAGGCAAATAGCAGATCATGGGTCGTACAGTACTACTGCAAGCATCAGCGGTGCAGTTTCTGTACTCTGTGCTATCATTCCTGTCTGACGGACATGTTCATGATTTTGTCGCCCGACAAATCGTGGTTACGCATAACGAATGAAGGAGGGCCGAATGGCCATTGACAACACCACAAGATGACAACACCACGGTGGCGCTATTTCTTGTTGTCTTCGCGCAATTACAGTAGACGCGAGCCTCCACAAATCAACGCAATCTGCGGCGAGCTCAACCTGCACACGCACGCACCGCGTGAACCTCGTACAGTAACCGGGCGCGAGTGAACCGTTGAGAAGCGGCAGGAACGCGAGTGTGGCGAAGGGAAGGATGCGGCTCACACGCGCGTGGCGGGAGAGGAGGGCGCGCAGTGGAAGCGTGACGGAGATTCGGTGAGCGAACGACAAACTATCGGACGATGACGTCGACAAGGCGTCCCCACAACGTTCGTGAAGGCGTGGCGACCTCGTGCTACTGTAGACCGTTGGCACGAAACACCTAGGAAACCAGATCGATTTGCGATATCTCTGCTCCATCTCCACGCTGCTTCAACAACGCACCAGCAACCGACGGCACAACGTACCGTTCACACGGCGCACGGCGCACCACACCCTTCTTAACCCTCGCGATTCGTCCGTTCTGCGCCCCGCTCCCAGACCAGTACCGTGTCATGGCGCTGCGAACACTCCTGCTCACCGTGCTAGCGGCGGCGGCGCTGGGGCAGGGCGCGCGCACGTACGTGGACTGCGCGTGCAGCGCGACGGGACGAGGCTTCTCGCGCGGCGCGCGCGAGGAGCTGCGCGGCGACCTGCGCACGCTGACCGAGCTGCGCAACGAGCTGCTGCTCGAGCAGGGCCAGGACCCATCGGTCACCGACGCAGTCATCGAGGAGCGCCTGAAGACCCGCGCGCGCGAGGAGTGGGACGGTTGCGTGAACAACTACTCGCACGAGGAGTGCGTCAACGCCGACGCGTTCTTCCGCCACCGCGCCGGCGGCTACCGCACCTCGTTCTGCGCCTACGACCGCGCCACCTGGCAGAGCGGCGGCAAGCCCGCGTGCGACAAGACGCCCAGCTACACATCTACCGATCCGGCAATCGTCTCCGGTAACCCCGAAATTCCCAGTTCCAAGCCCGTACTGCAGACACCGCCACCTGCGCCCAAGCCCCCGGCTCCCGCACAACCTGCGCCGCCGGCTCCCGAACAACCTGCACCCGCGCAGCCTGCTCCGCCGGCTCCCGAACAACCCGCACCCGCGCAGCCTGCGCTGCCGGCTCCCGAACAACCCGTACCCGCGCAGCCGGCACCGGCCGAGCCGGCTCCGGAACAGCCAGCGCCTGCACAGCCGGCGCCAGCAGAACCTGCAAAGCCGGCTCCAGCCGACCCGAAACCGGCAGAGCCCGAAGCACCGAAGCCTCCCGCTGCGGAGAAGCCGGAAGCAGAAAAGCCGGACGCAGAAAAGCCAGACGCAGACGAGACGGAACCATCGAAGGACGACAAACCGAAGGAGGCTGCGCTTCCGATACCGCCACGCCTGACTCCTACGCCAGGCACGGAGCCCGCCAGCCAACCGGCGGGCCCGGGGGCGGATGGAGATCTGACGAGCACGCTGGACATGACTGAGTCGCCCGCGCCACGCCCCAGACCGATTTGTTTCCCGGGCGGCGCCAAGGTGGAGACCACCACGGGCGTGAAGCGCATGGACGAGCTGACGGTGGGCGAACGCGTGCACGTGGGCGGCGGCGTGTACTCGGAGGTGTTCATGTTCACGCACCGGCTGGCTGGCGTGCGCGAGGAGTTCGTGGCACTGGCGACCTCCAGTGGCGCGCGTCTGAGCCTCACGCCCGGCCACTACCTGCCGCTGAACGGCGTGTACCGGCCCGCGCGCGACGCCGCCGTCGGGGACACGGTGGCGCTGGGTGACGGCAACGCCGCCACCCTGGTCAAGGTCGAGCGTGTGAAGGACACCGGCCTCTACAACCCGCAGACTGCGCACGGCGACATCGTCGTCGACGGCGTGCGCGCGTCAACCTACACCACCGCCGTCGAGCCCAAGATGGCGCACGCGCTGCTCGCGCCCCTGCGCATGCTCGGCGAGCGCCTACGCCTCTACCCCACCTTCCTCGACGCCGGCAACGACCGCCTCGCCCGCTTCACCTCCGTCTTCGTGTAAATCCCCCCAGTAAAGTTATTTTCGGTGTTGCACCTGCCCGTGCCCATTCTGTCCAAGATTCGCATCTCCGCCTGTGCGCAGTACGAGTTAGTGACGGTTCGGTGTGGTGCGCACCGATACCGTGCCGTCCTTGGTAAACCTGGTATCTGCGTGGGTGGTCTTCGTCGGCAACACTGTACCGTACTGTACGGGGCACGCCCGAGTATCGTGTTGTCGGTTTTGGTCAACCAACCGTTTCTCTCCTCCACCGCCTGAAACGAACTATTTGTGCGCACTATTTCCTAGCTTTGGGTCACTTGCCCGCAGCCCCAAATAACCGCTTTCTAACCCAGTCGAAATGTAGGACAAACTCTCGCGGTTCTACGCAACGGAGTGCCGCCCTACCCTGCGCTGAGCTGCAGCGAGGGTAGGGGCATGCAGTGAACGTTCGGCCTGTGCTAGCGAAGAGTCATCGCGTGGATTACGGCAACCTTTTTCTACGGTTTCGGTCGCTTCTCCAGCGGTCAACAAGGGTTATAGTGTGCTGCAGGTATTCACGAGACAATAGCGTTCTAAAAGCGTTGCTTGATTAGCAATTTCTTGCTGCTGTCGTGGGCTGGTCGTTGGGTACCCGGTTCCACTTCGAATCGCTCGACGGAGAAAGAGAGCTGAACCTGGATCAAAGAAGGTATAGTTCACAATCGCTACAGAAGTTCACGTCACAACCACGAATCTGGAGAATGTTTGCTCAATCCGAGTTAGCACATCATGCCGAGCAACACGAAGATAGGCACGACTACGATTTCCGTACCGATTCAGTGAGTGTTCCGTGCAATTCGTTCGATCATCGTACGGGCTCGGCTGAACCTCTTCAGCTGCCTGTCCACTTCGCGCACAGCCGCAAAGGAACTGGGAGTGATGTTCAAAACTTATTTCTTCTAACTATTTCGTCGTGGAGCAGATGAAGAATCGCGTGCTCATTCACAAACCCATTTCAGCGCCAGATTTATCCGGAATAAATTGTTTTTCTTACTATTTGCGCATTCGGAATGACGTGTTCCATCTTGGATACATTATTGACATTAGTTACTACTGTTGGGTCGAATCTAGGATCCCAGAAGTCAACGAGAGTGAACTTGTGACAAATTTTACGCTGTAAAAGATCGTGTTGACAAAGATGTCTGCTGTACATCCGAATAATACTGTGTATCATAGAATTATTGGTTTCAGAATAATTCGAGATTTGTATGCTACCTGGCTTCAAGAGGTCGCAATAAATCTAGAATGAACGTACCCAGTGGCACCCGTGGAGTAGACCAACTGTTCTGGAACAAGCGTGGCGACTTGCAGAGCCATTGCAAAGCAGACGTGGATATAGACGGCATGAGTGCCTTGGATGTGCGTCTCATGGCGACCCATTCGTCCTGCGAGCGGTGTTCGAAATCGCCTTTTGGCAGCACTGCGTTGCCGTTCGCCCCAAACCAGGTTACACTTCTCGGCACATGTCATTGCAAGCATCGGTTTCGGGAAAGCTCGATAACAGGTTGAGACAACAAATGTATAGTGCCTCCCATCACACTGGCTGTGCGATCACGCGATCACGCGAGCGGTTGATAGACTGTTTGCGTCGGAATCGGTTGTTCCGTTAATTCGACAACCTCGAGGGGATTGAATTGTAAGCGCTCGGTTGTGTGGAAATTGCGTTGGCGGTCAACACAATGAAAAGCGGTTAGTGTGGACGGTGACCGAGGTGCAGGGCAGTGCACACAGTCGTTCTGAGTTAGTCACCCACGTTAATCCAGCAGTTCTAATATAACGTTTGACAGTGCCTTTAAGGTTTTTTAGGAAACACTTTCGCGATATTTTCGGTCTCGTATTGATTTGCATGTTGCTTGATTCAGTGCCTCTCGATTGTGACTTGTCCATTTCTATTTCCCGATTTCTTTGAACTAAACGGACGTTTATTGGCTACTTTTTAGGGAATTACTGAGGACTATTTTACTTTTTCTTTCGTATCGACTCTTGCTATCATTAAATTTCGAGCCAAGCACGAGTGAAAATGGAGCGAAACCGTAGTCTGTAGGTTTCAGATAGGCGAAAGAAGAACTTAAAATATGATCACGACAAAGTCAGAGGTAATAGGGTGCTTTAATTGACAGTTACATCCCTGAAATGCTGGTACCTAATGGGGTTTCTTAGACAGTGGGAGGAAAAAGCCAGGAAAATTAATTTTAATCTCTGTTTTGGTCACGATGCCCTTCTCATTCCAGTCAGGTTAGCGTTCGGATCCTTCTAGGATTGAACAAATTTGGCTCTAAAAACAAGAACAAACTATTTGTCCATTTATGTTGAAAAATATACTGAAATTGAAGGTCAGTTGAAATCGAGCTGTTTTTTACGATTTTTGCTTTCTACACCTAAACTTCAATAGGGAAGATCGAGCAGAGGACTATATGAATAACCATAATTTTGTCTCTATTGATTGCAGATTCCAATTTTTAGTACTTGCTTGATTCTCTATTTCTCAAGTCGTTATCTAGCAAGATATTGAATTCCTAAATTCCTGTAGGATTTCATCTGCAATAATACTGTGTCAAACAAGGGTATAATTCCACTTCGCAACGATAACTCACTGAGAAGACTGTATTCATTGAGCTACCGCAGGAAAGTTAAAATTATTTCGAATCCATATGATCTAAAAGACTCTAAATATTTCTCTGAGCTTCGTAAACAGCTGAACATTTAAAGCGAATCCAACTGAGGCTTCATCGGACTAAAAATAAAAAAGTACAATTCGTTTCAATCAAATTCCAGTTAACGTTTCAGGCGCACATAGTCTGCGGTGGATCAAGGTAAAAGATGAAATCAGATTGTAAAAGTGCCTATGAAGCTGTACAAGCTTGAGGAAAAGTTGCTGCAAGATCAGCTAAAATCATTTAATCTCTGGTCAGATCCCGCTAATTCAGTACATTTCATTCGCGATATATTGCCTGCCAATAAATCTTAAACTTGATCCGCACTAATCTACGTTTCTATGGATGTTTCATGTATAAAAGGCAAATTTTACTTCGGTGAAAAGAAAAAGTGCTACTAAAACATCACAGATTATTTTGCATGAAGGAAATAGAATATTCACAATCATATTTTACTGAGTTTCTCAACAGATAAGTACATTGACATGCGGAAGTACTTATTGCTCCTATAATTCGCAAATATCTGTTTTTTACAGAGCACAGTAATTTGCTTAATCTACTACATTTGAAAATGTAGAGGTATGAAATGGAAAGTATTATAGTTGAAAACTGATCTGTCCCATCGCAACAAGAACAACTTATTCTAAATCAAACTGCCGCGAATGAATAAAGAATTCTCAGTTTGAATAATTTTTTATGAATGTAATTGTGGGATCCGCCGCATGAACATGTTGTTTCAAACTCCATCGAATAAAAATAAGGAAGGTTGCGCGCTGTGCAAGGGAAGTTGAAGGTTTACCTAACTTAAATGCTAAAGTTAAGAACGCACATGTTTTATTAACTGAAAAGTATCCTTGGAAATCAATCAAGTGCAGTTACTTTTCGCAGAAGAACGGAAACATTACAAGCCAAAAATTCATGATAACTTTGGATTCAAGGAAAGCGAGTGGTGCAATAAAGTTTGCCAATCTTCAGAAATTAGTTAACAACAACAAACTCTTGTGTTCTGAATGGGGCAAAAAAGTCATAGTATTAACTACAAGTCGATTGTTGTAGCAAAGACTTCTCACCATCTCCAAAGTTCTAGAATAAATCGAAAGTAAGAATTTCGAGATTGTTTTAGGCGGTTTCATTACTTATTGATCGAACAGAAGCACGGTTTACCGTGAAATTAGTGTCCCTGTAGAAACTACAAAACTCGACAGATGAGTATGAGGATATTAGGAGGGGATTATAATACTGCTGTAGAGGTAAAGCCCATGCCAAAATTATGTGGCCACCTGTATGCCGCCTGTATTTTGGTGAGTCCTGCGTTCACATCACCTCGGTTCCCGGACTTGAGTACGGCGTTTAAAAGTTCGCTCAATGCTCTTTGCAATGGAGGAGAAGAAGAAGGGACCGCGCAGCTCGTCTCCAGTGAAAATCGAGTTACAGTAGAATGCGGTCGTTTCGAGGCGCGACAATATTTGCAGCCAGCCGACAGTTCACTACGTTCTGGCTTCCGGAACAGACCAGAAATCGATATAACGCGTGCCTGCATGACTCTGTTCACGCCGACGGCTGCGAAACCACACAATCTTGCAGAATCATGTCGAAAACCCAGAATCTAAGTGATAAGGAGAAGGCGAAAATCGAGGCGCTCGCAGACCCAGGCCTCACAAGCTGGAAGATTGCAGAAGCTATAAGAAGGTCTAAGAGTTGTGTTAACGGGTATTTAGCACATAAAAACGTTCAACAACAGTCAAACCAGTCCGTAAGCCACGAAAATTGACGCCAAGAGCTGTTCGGGCTCTTGTGAACAATGCGAGGTCGGGCCGTATGACGGCCCGAAAAGGGCTAGACCGTATTCCTGTCAATGTATTGTTACGGACGGTTCAAAGAAGGCTTCAAGAAAACGAGAACATCAATTTTACTGCTCTTAAAGCGCGGACGTATCTATCGACGGAGCACAAAAAGCAAAGGTTGAATTGGTGCGAAAACAACATCCGCAAAACTGCAGAAGAGCGGCCCCGCGTGGTTTTCACGGACGAGAAGCGTTTCGTCCTTGACGGCCCTGATGACCAGGCTAAGTTCTGGCGAGACAGGCGTCTCCCCCGAGACATCTTTTCTAAGCGTGCGCGGGGTGGGGGTGAAGGGATGATTTGGGGGGAATAAGTTGGCGCGGCAAGACTCCCCTGGTGGTTGTGAAGGGGAAACTCGAAGCAGTGGGGTGTACTGAGCTCTTGGCAGAACAATTTTTGCCGTTTGTGGACAATGTATACCCCGAAGGCTGCGTGCTGCAGCAATACAACGCGCCCGCGCATTCTGCTCGGCACATGCGCGACTTCTTCATGGACACGGAAATCACTGACTTGAGCTGGCCACCCAAGTCACCTGGTTTGAACTGTATAGAGAATGCTTGCGGGGGGGGGGGGGGGACTCTCCCGCCGACAAAACGAGGAGGCCGGCCAGTTGACACGTTGCAAGATATCCCCACACACCCGGACAGAACTCCAGTAACAACCAATGAACGCCTATGCAGTATTGGGCTGCTAGTTTCTCTCGTTGTGGTTCAAGTTTTCCTGGCGGTAGAGTGTGCGGGTGGGGAGG
>JAAUYH010122316.1_pt1 | contig 12466 bp, 12 predicted proteins | sample 7278061 | NCBI WGS metagenome assembly JAAUYH01 (sample SAMN14350203, study PRJNA611818) | marine sediment metagenome | isolation source: surface marine sediment (0.6m) | place: French Polynesia: Moorea | collected 2018-08
CGACCTGCGCGATGCCGGCCTTGCAGGACTCGAAGTCGCTGACGTCCCACTGGAAGACCGGGATCCCGGTCTCTCCCGTGACCTTGTTGGCAGCATCGTCGTTGCCGCCGTAGTTGGCCGCAACAGTGTAGCCCTAGTTCTTCAGCGCCACCGAGATCGCCGCCCCGATGCCCCGGGTGCCGCCGGTCACCAATGCCACGCGCGCCATGAGCTCGTCCTCCCTTGCGGTTCTAATGGTTGCCGGGACCGCGCCCCGGCGCGGCCAATCCTTTCATCAATCAAAGCATTATTGCCGCCTCGCCACCAGGGTGCGTTGACCGAAATCAATCTTTCACGAGCCGGGACGCGGCCGGAAAAGCGGCGGGCCGCCCCGGTCCCTGCCTGGAACCGGGTGCGGCCCGCGCCTTCGAATGGTTAACCCAGGTCTCGCGTCAATCGCGCTCGAGGCACATGGCGATGCCCATGCCGCCACCGATGCAGAGCGTGGCGAGAGCCTTCTTGGCGTCGCGCTTGGCCATCTCGTGCAAGAGCGTCACCAGGATGCGCGTGCCCGAGGCGCCGATCGGGTGGCCGAGGGCGATCGCGCCGCCGTTGACGTTGACCTTGTCAGTGTCCCAGCCGAGGTCCTTGTTGACCGCGAGGGCCTGAGCCGCGAAGGCCTCGTTGGCCTCGATCAGATCGAGGTCGTCGGCGCTCCAGCCGGCCTTCTCGAGGGCGGCACGCGAGGCCGGGATCGGGCCGGTGCCCATGATCGAGGGATCGACGCCGCAGGTCGCCCAGGAGACGATCCGCGCCAGCGGGGTGACGCCGCGCTTGGAGGCCTCGTCGGCGGTCATCAGCACCACGGCGGCGGCGCCGTCGTTGATGCCGCTGGCGTTGCCGGCGGTCACCGTGCCTTCCTTGTCGAAGGCCGGGCGCAGCTTGGCCAGGCCCTCGGCCGTGACGCCGGCCTTGGGGTGCTCGTCGGTGTCGACCACGACGTCGCCCTTGCGGGTCTGGATCGTGACCGGGACGATCTCGTCCTTGAACTTGCCCTCGTTCATCGCCGCCTCGGCCTTGTTCTGCGAGGAGGCGGCGAAGGCGTCCTGCTCGTCACGGGTGAGCTGCCACTTGCGCGCCACGTTCTCGGCTGTGTTGCCCATGTGGTAGCCGTTGAAGGCGCAGAAGAGGCCGTCCCGGAGCATGGTGTCCTGGAACTTGACGTCGCCCATCTTGGTGCCGTTGCGCAAATGCGCCACGTGCGGCGCCTGGCTCATGCTCTCCTGGCCGCCGGCGACGACGATGCCGCTTTCACCCAGCTTGATCGCCTGATAGCCGAGCGCCACGGTGCGCAGGCCAGAGCCGCAGAGCTGGTTGATCTGGAAGGCCGTCTTCTCGACCGGAATGCCCGCGCCGAGCGCGGCCTGGCGCGCCGCGTTCTGACCGGTGCCGGCGGTGAGGATCTGGCCCAGAATCGTCTCGTCGACCTCTTCGGCGTCGATCATGGCGCGCTGCATCGCCTCCTTGATCGCGACGGTGCCCAGGTAGGAGGCGGGGACGCTCGACAGCCCGCCGTTGAACGCGCCGACCGGGGTGCGTGCCGCCCCCGCGATAACGATATCGGTCATATGAAGAGTCCTTCCCTAGCTTGTTGGTTGTCTTTCCGGGCCTGCTGGCCCCAGCCCTGGGCCGCCCGCGGGGCGGTCATGTTGCACTGCAACATCAGTTCGTTAACATATACGGGGCGCCCGGCCCCGGTGCAAGCGAAATGGCCTTCTGTCTAGGCCGACCGCGCCGAGATTTCCTTGAGCCAGGTCAATAAAGGCTCCCAGACCGCCTGGCGGGCGCCGCGGCTGACCACCATGCCGATGTGGCCGATGGCGGGCGTCAGGGTCCGGGCTCCGGGGATCTGACGGCCAAGGGCCGAGGCCGATTCCGGCGGCACGATGCGGTCCTGGCCCGGCACCAGGACCAGCGTCGGCAGCTCGATCTCGGCCGGGTCGACCGGCCGGCCGGCGATCCGCCATTGCCGGTTGCCGGTCGAGTTCTGGCCGTACCAGCCGCCCACGCATTCGCGGGCGACGGCCGCGGCCAGAGGCACGCCGTCGTTCAGCCAGTCCTCCAGCGCGACGAAGGCCGCGGCCCGGTCGCTCGCCGGGTCGAACTTGGCGAAGGCCAGGAACTTGCGCACCACGAGCTCCGGGTCGAGGCAGGCGAAGAGCGCCTGGATCATGTCCAGCGGCAGCTCGCCCAGGACCTCCAGTGTCGGGGCCAGCATCGGCAGGGTGGCGCCGAGCCGCCGGGCCTGCCCCTCGTTGACGGCATGGAAATCCCACGGTGTCGCCAGCAGCGCCAGACCGCTGACGTCCGATTGGCGCCGCCAGGCCAACGCCAGCGCCAAATCGCCGCCCATGCAATAGCCGGCCACGATCGGCCGCCGGCCGGTCTCGGCCATCACTCGATCGAGCGCGCGCTCGAGGCGCCCGGCGATGTAGTCGGTCAGTGAAAAGCGCCGCTCCTCCGGCCCGGGGCGGTCCCAATCGACCAGAAAGCACCTGAGGCCTTGGGCGGCCAGCCAGCGCATCAGGCTGACCTGCTCCGAGAGGTCGAGCACGTAGCTGCGGTTGATCAGCGACGGCACCATCAGGAGCGGCGCGCCCTCGCCCGCCGCGTCGCCGCCGTAGTCGAGCAGACGCGTCGTCCCCTCGCGCCAGATCGTGGGCGGCTCGGACAGGCGGCGCTGATAGGGATGCCGGCGGTAGGTCTCGATGGCGGTCAGAAGCGCGGCGCTACGGCGCCGGGTCTCATCGGCGACCGCTTCGCTTACCGCCCTTTGGTTTGCCTTTGCCAGACTTGCCAGGAGATCGCTTGCCTCCTGCAGCGGCCCCTTCCAGGGCAGCGATCCGTTCCTCAAGAGCGGCAAGACGCTCTGCGAGCTGCTCCAGGTCAGCGCCGCCACGCTGAGGTGCAGCGGCAGCGGCCGCGGCCCCTGACGGCGCCCCGGCGCCGTCCGCGCCAGCTGACCCTGATCCGCTGCTGTCGCCATGCCTCGTGGCAGTCCTCGATGCTCCCGCCATGGTGTTTTGCGCCGGCACCGACATCAAGCCCGCCATGAGCGAAGGCCAAGCCGCCCACATGGCGGCCGGGTTACCCTGCTGGGCCGTCGCACCCAGCGGCCCCGCCGCGGCGATCAGGCGGTTCATGGTGTCGGCGAAGTCCTCGTCGGCGGCGAGCGCGCTGACCTGATCCTGCCAGAGGTCCAGATAGCGCCGGGCGAGCTCGTTCAAATCCACCTGATCCGACATCGCAGCGCAGTATACCGGCCCCTTTCCGGGAAGGCCAGCGAGGCCGCCGCGTCTCCGTTCGGCCTCACCGCGCAACGCCTTGGGGCCGCCTATCGCGCCGCGGCAGGCCGTGATGCGGCGCAAAAAAGCCTGGACATCGGCGGCCGGCCGGGTGCTAGTTTAGACTGTCAGTGTAACGACAAAGGGAACGCGGGCGGTGGCCGAACAACAGGCGGGCGCGGCTTCGGAACCGATCACGATCAAGAAGTACGCCAATCGCCGCCTCTACAATACGGCGACCAGCAGCTATGTGACGCTCGACCACCTCTGCCAGATGGTCAAAGACGGCGTCGACTTCGTCGTGTTCGACGCCAAGTCCGGCGAAGACATCACCCGCTCGGTGCTGACCCAGATCATCGTCGAGGAGGAGGCCAAGGGCACCAATCTGCTGCCGATCAAGTTCCTGCGCCAGCTCATCAGCTTCTACGGCGACAGCATGGAATGGATGGTGCCGCGCTACCTCGAACAGATGATGTCGTCCTTCGCCGGCAACCAGGAACGGCTTCGGCAATCGATGCAAGACACCTTTGGCGGCATGTTCCCGACCGGCAACATGGAAGAGATCGGCAAGCAGAACATGGCCCTGTTCGAGAACGCCATGCGCATGTTCTCCCCCTTTCCCGCCGAAAAGACCGAGGGGGCCGCGATGAACTCCAACAAGGAAGCGGAGAAGGCGAGCCCCGACACCCTGGTCAAGCTGAAGCAGCAGGTCGACGAGCTGCAGAAGCAGCTGGACGCCCTGAGCAAGACAAAGAACTAGGTCGCGCCGAAGCCCCCGCGGGGGCGGCTATCCCGCCTTGAGGACCTCCGCGTTGGCCGGGAACCCGCCGGCCTCCAAGTCGAGCCGGGACAGAGGCTTGCCGAAGAAGTATCCCTGCAGATAGTCGACGCCGACCTGCGCCAAGTATGCGGCGTCTTCCCGGGATTCGACGAACTCGGCCACCGTCGCCAAGCCGAAGGTGTGGGCCAGGCTCAAGAGATTGCGGATGAAGACCTGGTTCTCGGCGGAGCGGCTGATGTCACGCACGAAGGAGCCGTCGATCTTGACGACATCGACCGTCAGCGACTTCAAGTGCTTGAAGGTCGTGTAGCCGGCGCCGAAGTCGTCGATCGCCACCTGGCAACCCAGCGCCCGCACGGCCGAGACGAAACGCGCCGAATCCTCGATGTCGTGCAGCGCGGCGGTCTCGGTGATCTCGACGATCAGACGCTGGGCCAGATCGCGCCGTCCCTTGAGGCTGGCGATCAGGGCCCTGAGCCAAGAGCGGTCGGCCGCGGTCAAGCCCGAGATGTTGAACGCCAAGGTGATGTCCGGATAGGTCTCCAGATCCTTGATCGCCAGGTCGAGCACCCGCCGATCGATCGTCCGCATGAGGCCCAGCTGCTCGACCGCCGGCACGAACTTGCCGGCCTCGATCAGTTCGCCCTTCGGGTCGTGCATCCGCAAGAGACACTCGAAAAAGCGGATCTCGTTCGTCTGGGCATCGACGACCGGCTGATAGACGAAGCTGAAACGGTCTTCCTTCAGCGCCTGCTTGACCTGCTCGCCGACGTCCATGCTGTCGCGATAGATCCGCCGCTGCTCCTCGGACATCTCGTAGGCGCTGATGCAATCGCGGCCGGCGGCCTTGGCCTGCAGAAGGGCGCCTTCGGCCTTGGTCATGGCGTCGAGCGAGGTTTTCGACTGTGTCGGGAAGATCACGATCGAGGCCGACGCCGTGACGCTGATCCGAGTCTCGCCGATAGAGACGGGCGTCATGCGGATCATGTTGAGGATCCGTTCGGCCGCGTGCGTCGCCTGCTCTTCGTCGCAGCAGGCCAGCACCATGCCGAATCGGTCGCTGCCGAGGCGGCCGACGATGTCGCTCGAGCGCAGACAGCGGTCCAGTCGCTGGCCGATGGCCACCAGGACGGCATCGCCCGCCTCGTAGCCGTAGGCCGTGTTGATCATACCCATGTGATCCAGACCGACGACCATGAAGGCGCCGCAATGATTGAAGCGCGTGCTCTGGGCCAGGGCGTGGTCGAGCGCCTCGCGCAGGCGTACCTTGTTGAAGTGGCCGGTCAGCTCGTCGAAGTTCGCGAGATGCTCGAGCCGGGCCTCGTGTTCCTTGCGCTGGGTGACCAGGCGCAGCATGCCGATCAGACGCGTCGGCGTGCCGCTCGCCGAGAGTTCCACCGCGCCGCGGTCGTGGACCCACTGGAACTCGCCCGAATCGTCGCGCACGCGGTACTCGCAGTCGTAGATCGCGTCGACGGAGAGGTGCTCGGTGAGGGCGCGCATGCGCCGCGGCAGATCCTCCGCGTTGATGCGCGCGTGGAAGTCGTCGGCGTTCTGCGGCAAGGTCGTGCCGGACAGGTCGAACAGCACGACCGCCGCGCCGCTCCATCTGATGGAACCGGTCGCCAGGTCCCAATCGTAGATGACGTCCCCGGAAGCCTCGACGGCGGCTCTGAGGCGGGCCAGTTCGGCCAAGCCAGCGCTCTTGTCGACGGACTGCAGCACCGCCGTTTATCTCCTACCTGAAGTCTTGGCGTCCTGCCTGGACGCCGCATTGCCACGCGAATGCGCAGCCGGAAGCCGCACGATCAGCCTAGGTTCGACGGTTTAAGAAAGCCTGAAGCCTGGGTTAACGGCCGCGCAGGGCCAAGCGATCCGCCGCTTCCCGCCGCCCGGAGTGCGCGGAGCGGGAAGACAGCCGACTCAAGATCTTAAATGATTAAGCCGATTAGTTAACAGTTTAACTTTTTAGGAATAGTTAATTTACTCACATTATCTTGAAACGTGCCACAAATTTGTTATATAATCCGGGTAGTCGTAGGTAGATTATTTTGAGGCCATGACCGCGTCCCAGGTCCTCCTGATCCCTCCCGCCGTGACGGCACGCGGCGCCGCGGCAAGCTCCGCGCCCTTCCGCGCGGGCGGCGGCGAGGACGCGCGCGTGGTGCCGGTCGAGCCGATCGGGCGGATCAGGAGCATCGACGGCCAGGTCCAAGAGCGACGGGCCCGGCCCTTCGTCCAGCCGGATCTGGAGGACGCGCGCGGGTCTTCGACCCGGGACCGGGCCGCGCCGGAGGCGGCGCGGGGGATCCGCATCCAGCCGACGGCCCATGCCGCGCCGCCCTATGTGGCCCAGCTCCTCGGCCAGCAGGCGCCGGGCGCCCTCGCCGGCCTGGAGCTGCTCGATCATCGCGACGCCGCGGCCCTCGGCAGCGAGGCCTACCGCCGCGCCGGCGGCGAGCCGCCGTTCTACAGCGAGGCCCCGGCGTACTTCCGCCTCACCGTCTGACCGCCGCAGAATTCCGCGCATCCGCCGAATCGTTTAGTCTCGGGCGCCTGTTCCACGTTAACCCCGACGGTGCCCAGGCCATGGCCGACGTCCTGCCGCAACAGCGCCTGCTGCTCGAGCTTCTGGTGATGTCCGGCGACATCGCCGTGCCGCACACCGAGGCGCCGGGGATCCTCTGGCGCACCCTCGACGAATGCGCGGCGCGGCACTGGATCAAGAAGACCGAAATCAGCCCCGGTCTGTTCCGCATCGAGATCACAGGCGCCGGCCGCGGCCGGGTCGGGAGCTGAACGAAGCCCCCCCTCAGAGCGTCTCGTAGAAATCCGCCATGCGCCGCCGCTCGGCCTCGTCCGGCAGGCGGCCGAAGCCGGCGGCGCGGTTGTCGCGCATGTGCTCGGGCTTGCCGGTACCTGGGATCACGCAGGTCACCGCCGGGTGGCCGAGGATGAACTTGAGGAAGAACTGGCCCCAGCTCGCGCAGTCGAGCTCCGCCGCCCAGGGCGGCAGCTCGCGGCCGCCCGCGCGGCGGAACAGCGAGCCGCCCTCGTAGGGCCGGTTGACGATCACCGCCACGCCGTGCTCGGCCGCCGTCGGCAGCAGCCGGGCCTCGGCGGCGCGCACGCCGATCGAATAGGCCATCTGCACGAAGTCGATGCCCTCGGTCTCGATGATCTGCGCCAAAGACTCGAGCGAGGAGGTCGTGTAGTGGGTGATGCCGATGTAGCGAAAGGTCCCGGCCGCTTTCCAGTCGCGCAGGGTCTTCAGGTGAGTGCGCCAGTCGACCAGGTTGTGCACCTGCATGAGCTCGATGCGATCGCTCTGGAAGCGCGCCATCGACTGCTTCATCTGGGCGATGCCGCGCTCGCGCCCCTCGGTCCAGACCTTGGTGGCGAGGAAGGCCTGGTCGCGGGCGCCCATCTCGGCCAGCAGCTCGCCGACGACGCCCTCGGAGCGGCCGTACATCGGCGAGGAGTCGATGATGCTGCCGCCGGCCTCGAAGAGCAGGCGCAGCACCTCGCGGCGCTTGGCCCGATCCTCGGGGTTCTTGCCGATGTCGAAGGTTTGCCAGGTGCCGACGCCGACCACCGGCATGGCCTCGCCGCTCGACGGGATCGGGCTCGTGTGCATCTTCCCCGGCGCGTCAGCCGCCAAGGCTGGCCCCGCCGCGAGCGCCAGGCCGCCCGCGCCCGCCAGGCGGACGAAGTCGCGGCGCGAGAGGCCGCCGGTATCGAGGTTTCCTGCCGCCATCAGCCCGATCCCTCCACAATGCCTGCGCCCCTCTTTCATGCCGTTGCCTTGACCGCCAGATCGTTCTGCCGCCGCCCGAGAAAGACTGCCACGCCCAGCCAGAGCCCGGCCAGCGGAACCGTGATCGCGGCGATCGCCGCCAGATCGAGTCCGACGGCGCGCAGGCCGTGGAAGGCCCAGCCGCTCGCCATGTCGCCGCCGCGGTAGACCGCAGTATCGATGAAGTTCTTCGACTTGTACTTCTCCTCGGCCGAGACCACGGTGAAGAGCACCTCGCGCGCCGGCTTGGAGATCGCGAAGTTGGCGGCGCGCCGGACCGATTGGAAGGCCACCAGGACGGCGAGGGTCGGTGCAAAAGCCAACGCGGCGAAGCCGAGCAGGGTCAGCGCCGGCAGGAAGCCGAGCGCGAAGGCAAGGCCGAAGCGGGTCATCAGGCGCCCGGTGAGGGTGCACTGCACCAGCAGGGTGAGCAGGCCCACGGCCAGGTCGATCAGCGCGAAGAGCCGGGTGCGCTCGGCCGAATCCTCGGAGGCCTGCGCCACGATGTGCGCCTGCTCGAAGTAGAGGAAGGTCGAGGTCGTGGTGAAGAGCGCGATGTAGAGACAGATCATCAGCAGATAGGGCGACCGCGCAACCAAGCCGACGCCGGCCAGGATGCCGCCGCCGATCGCGGCGTCCGCCACCACCTCGCTTGTGGTTCCGGCCTCGCCGACGCCGGGCGCCTTCAGGAGGCGGTAGATGCACCAGACCGTGAGCTCCAGCAGGCCGGCGGAGACCAGCAGCAGATTGACCGGGCCGAGATCCGCGACCAGCGCGGCCGTGAGCGTCGGGCCGAGCAGCGCGCCGGCGCTGCCGCCGGCAGCGATGAAGCCGAACAGGCGCCGGCCCTGCTCGTTGCGGAACAGGTCGGCCATGAAGCTCCAGAAAATCGAGACCACGAAGAGGTTGAACACGCTGACCCAGACGAAGAAGGCGCCGGCCACCACAGGTCGCGCGACGTCAAAGCTGAGCAGCAGGTAAAAGATCAGGACGTTGGCGATGAAGAAGCGGTAGACGATCGGCACCAGCCGCCGCTTGGCGAAGCGGGCGACCACCGCGCCGAAACAGGGCACGGCCAGGAGCATGACGAAGAAGGTGCCGGTGAAGAGCCACTGCAGGTTCTCCACCCCGCTCTGGATGCCCATCTCGTCGCGCAGCGGGCGCAGCACGTAATAGCTGGACAGCAGGAAGAAAAAGTAGGCGAAGGACCAGAGCAGCGCCCTGACCTCCCCGTCGCGCACCTCGACGGCACGCTGCAGCCCCGCCACCGCCCAGCTCCTCGCCATGGCGCCAGTATTCCAGCTCCGGCGCCAGGCCTGTACTCAAATCCTCGTGGCCCGGCTTGCTGAGCGCCCGACTTGCCAAGCGAACGGGGCCGCGCTAAAGGCGGCACGCGGGGCCAGCGCCCGAGTCGCGGGCGCTGCTCGGCGCCAAGGAAGGAGAGCGGTCGGGCATGCGGCGCTTCCGGAATTCCAGGCGATTCGGCTGGCGCAAGCTGCTCCTCGTCGTGCTGTTCCTGGTCGTCGGCCTGCCGGCCCTGCTGCTCCTGATCTACCGCTTCGTGCCGCCGCCGGGCACGCCGCTGATGGTGATCCGGCTGTTCGAGGGCGAGGGTCTGGAGAAACAGTGGGTGCCGCTGGAGGAGATTTCGGTGCACGTGCCGCGCGCGGTGATCGCCGCCGAGGACAACAACTTCTGCCAGCACAGCGGCTTCGACTGGGGCGCCATCGAGACCGCGATCACCGACTACAAGGAGGGCTCGCGCTTGCGCGGCGCCAGCACCATCTCCATGCAGACGGCCAAGAACATTTTCCTCTGGCCCGGCCGCAGCTTCATCCGCAAGGGCATCGAGGCCTATCTGACCGGCCTGCTGGAGCTGCTCTGGAGCAAGTCGCGGACCATGGAGGTCTACCTCAACGTCGCCGAATGGTCGTCCGGCGTCTACGGCATCGAGGCCGCCGCGCAGCACCATTTCGGCAAATCGGCCAAGCAACTGACCCAGTGGGAGGCGGCGCTGCTGGCGAGCGTGCTGCCGAACCCGCGCCAGCGCTCGGCCGCCCGGCCGACGGCACGCGTGCAGCGCCAGGCGCGCACCATCACTAAGCGCATCGGCCAGCTCGGGCCCTTGCTGGATTGCATTTGATCGGGGAGCCAAGCGGCAGATAAGACAGGTTAACCGGCGGTTAATTGTCCCCGGTCCATACCTCTACACCCCATCGCCCGCGGGCGGGAGTCATGCTGAAGTACATACCGCTGATCCTCTTCACCGTTCTCACCAACGCCGCCGCCCAGATCATGCTGAAGAAGGGCATGCTCGCGCTCGGCCGCTTCGACTTCGACGCCGCAGGGCTCGCCGGCGCGCTGCCGCGCATCGCCTTCAATCCCTATATCTTCTTCGGCCTGGTGACCTTCGTCATCTCCATGGGCTCGCACCTCTTGGTGCTGTCGCGGGTCGACCTGAGCTTCGCCTATCCCTTCCTCAGCCTCGCCTACGTGGTCGTCGCGGTCTATGCTTGGCTGTTCTTCCAGGAAGACCTGAACGCCTACCGCATCGCCGGCATCGCCTTCATCTGCGTCGGCACCGTCCTGATCGCCCACAGCTAGCCCGAGGCAGCAGAAAGCATGAAGCACCTGATCATCGGCGGCGACGGCTTCGTCGGGCGGCACCTGGCCCACGACCTGCTTGCGCGCGGCGAGGAGGTCGTGGTCGCGGGCCTGCACCAAAGCGATCTCGAGATCTACCGCCAGGCGACCTTCTTTCAGGTCGACGTGACAGATTCGGCCCAGGTCGCGGCGCTGCCGATCGAGGCCGACGATGTCGTGTATCACCTGGCCGCGCGCATGCTCATGCCGATCATGCCGCGGCGTCAGCGTCACGACTACTTCTACTCGGTCAACTACCAGGGCACCGAGCACGTGCTGGCCGCCATGGAGACGCGCGGCTGCAACCGGCTGGTCTATTTCACCACTGACATGGTCTACGGCCACACCAAGGCCGTGCCCAAGACCGAGGACCATCCGCGCGAGCCGCTCGGCCCCTACGCCGGCAGCAAGCTTGCCTCGGAGAAGCTCTGCGAGAGCTACCGCGAGCGCGGCATGAAGATCTCGATCTTCCGGCCGCGCCTGATCATCGGGCCGGGCCGCCTTGGCATCCTGGTCAAGCTGTTCAAGCTGGTCGAGCGCAACCTGCCGGTGCCGGTGATCGGCGACGGTAGCAACGCCTACCAGTTCATCTCGGTGTTCGACTGCGCCGGCGCCTGCCTGGCGGCCTTCGACAAGGGCGTGCCGAACAGCGCCTACAACCTGGGCTCGCTCGAGCCGCCCACGGTCAACGCGCTCCTGACCCGGCTGATCGAGGAGGCCGGCAGCCGCTCCTTCCTGCTGCACGCGCCGGCCTGGGCGGTGAAATCGACGCTGTCGCTGCTCGACGTAATCGGGATGCCCTTGATGGACCCGGAGCAGTATCTTATCGCCGACGAGAACTGCATCTGCGACGTCTCGCGGGCCGAGCGGGAGCTCGGCTGGCGACCCAGCTACCGCGACGAGGACATGCTGCTTTCCGCCTACCGCGAGTACAAAGCCATGACCGGCAGCGGCAACACCGCGCCGAAGGTGGCGGTGCCATGACCGCGGCGAAGCTCTCCAACGCGGTCCCGGCGCCCGAGCTGCTGACGGTCGAGGACGCCAAGAAGCTCGACGTCGCGGCCACGGCCGAGCTGTTCCGCCAGCATTCGAATCCCGGGCAGTATCATTTCCTGAAGCTGTTGGGCTTCCACCAGATCCTGATCGAGTCCGCCGAGGGCATGCACTACATCGACCGGCAGGGGCGCAAGATCCTCGACTTCTTCGGCGGCTTCGGCGCGGTCGGCCCGGGCCACAACCACCCGCGCATCCTCGAGGTGCGGCGCAAGTTCCAAGAGGAGAAGCGCCACGAGATCGCCATGGCCTTCATGTCGCAGTACGCGACGGCGCTGGCGCGGAACTTGGCGCTGATCGCGCCCGGCGATCTGGACATGGTGTTCCTCGGCTCGACCGGCGCCGAGGCGGTCGAGGCCGCGCTCAAGCTCGCCGAGCGGGTCCAGGGGCCGGAGCGCGCCAAGGTGGCCTACGGCGAGCACTCCTTTCACGGCAAGACCCGCGGCGCCCTCTCGGTCACCGATTCGGAGTTCTACCAGGCCGGCTTCCGGCTGCTCGACAACCGGGTGCGCATCCCCTTCGGCGACGCCGCGGCGCTCGAGGCCGCGCTCGCCGCGGACCGCGCGATCGGCACGGTGATCCTCGAGACCATCCTCGGCGGCGGCGGCATCGTCGAGGCGCCCGCAGGCTATTGGCGCGAGCTGCGCCGGATCTGCGACGCGCACGGCGTGCTCTGGATCGCCGACGAGGTGCAATGCGGCATGGGCCGCACTGGCCGCTTCTTCGCCTTCGAGCACGAGGACGTGGTGCCGGACATCGTGGTGACGGCCAAGGCGCTGGGCGGCGGCAAGGCGGCCATGGCGGCGATGATCGCGCGCAGCCCCCATTACATGAAGGCCTACGGCCAGCCCAAGGACGCCCTGATCCACG
>JAAUYH010086729.1_pt1 | contig 12465 bp, 9 predicted proteins | sample 7278061 | NCBI WGS metagenome assembly JAAUYH01 (sample SAMN14350203, study PRJNA611818) | marine sediment metagenome | isolation source: surface marine sediment (0.6m) | place: French Polynesia: Moorea | collected 2018-08
GTGAGCGGCTCGCAGGCGTCGGTTCCCGTGCCCGTGCCGTCGTCCACGAGCACGACGGTTCCCGTGAGCCCGTCATCGGGCAGCGCCGGTCCGAAGGCCGCCGTGTTGACTTCCACCTCCCCGAGCGGCGGCGAGGTGACGTCCATGACGGGCAGCGCACCGAGCACCGAGAACGCCACGTCGTTCACGCGCACACCGTCCCAGACCACCGCTCGGGCAGGTGGAAGTCAACACCGCGGCCTTCGGACCGGCGCTGCCCGATGACGGGCTCACGGGAACCGTCGTGCTCGTGGACGACGGCACGGGCACGGGAACCGACGCCTGCGAGCCGCTCACGCCGGCCAGCGCCGCAGCCGTCGCGGGCAACCTGGCGCTCATCGACCGGGGCAACTGCACCTTCGCGAGCAAGACCGTCCAGGCCCAGGCCGCCGGCGCCATCGGCGTGATCGTGGCCAACAACGAGCCCGGCGGGCCGCCGCCGATGGGTGGCAGCGACGCGACGATCGTCATTCCCAGCGTCGGCATTCCCCAGGCCGACGGCACCGCGATCAAGGCCAACCTGCCCGGTGTGGTCGTGACTCTCGGCTTCGATCCCGACCGGGTGGCCGGCGCGGACGACAACGGCTTCGTACGCCTTTATGCGCCGAATCCGGTGGAGCCGGGGTCCAGCTTCTCGCACTTCGACGTGGTCGCCTCACCGAACCTGCTGATGGAGCCGTCGCTCACCGCCACGGTCAGTGCCGCCACGGACGTGGATCTGACCACGGCGCTGTTCCAGGACATCGGCTGGACGGTGGTGGACGCCGACGGCGACACCATCCCGGACCTCAACGACAACTGCACGCTGATCGACAACCCGGATCAGCGCGACAGCAACGGCGACGGGTTCGGCAACGCCTGCGACGCCGATCTGAACGACGACGGCACCATCAACTTCGGTGACCTCGCGTTGTTCAAGTCCGTGTTCCTTGGCAGCGATGCCGACGCGGACTTCAACGGCGACGGCGAAGTCAACTTCGGCGACCTGGCGACGCTCAAGCAGAACTTCCTGGGCGAGCCGGGTCCGAGCGGTCTGTTGCCGTAGGCACCCGAGCGGCCGAAAAAAGACGGGGCCCGCCGTCGGGCCCCGTTGGAACGAACCTGAGCCGGTCGGGGATGGACCGGCCGCGGTGAGCGGTCAGGCGTTGCGCCGCCGGGCCACCAGCAAGCCGCCGAGGGCCGACATCATCAACCAGACGCCCGCCGGCAGCGGCACCGCGCTGATGCGGACCTGGGCAATGGGGTAGTCCAGCCTGGTGAAGTCGCCGTTGGCGAACATCGGATCGTCGAGGATGCCGCCGGAACCCGCGGGCAGGAAGCCCGGGTGCAGGCCGACCACGCCGCCTTCGTCCACGCCCGTGTCGGGCATCATCTGGCCGAAGAACGCCGTGTTCATGGGCAGTTCGTCGTTCACCTCGGTGCCCGCGTCGAGCACGGCATTGCCGCCGATGAAGAAGTCCACGGCCGTGAAGTTGCCCTGCGCGTCGAACACCTGGTGCGCCAGCGGGTTGCCGTTGGCGATGAAGGCGTCGTTGCTGGGCAGGATCATGGCGGCGTAGCTGAAGTAGCTGCTCATCGGGTCGTTCGGGTCCACGTCGATCGTGAACGTGGCGATTTCACCCGGCGCGATGGGGCCGTTCGGCCCGAAGACCACGCCCTGCGCGGCGCCGGTGAAGGCGTCGGAGATGGGCATGGTGTTGCCGTCCTCGGCCAGCGCTTCCAACTCGGCGGAGGCGGCCTCGCCCGAGTTGTAGATGTCGAAGCTGCCGTCGTGGAAGCCCACCCACACCGGCGTCAGCCAGGTGCCGTTCACCGGCGCCAGGTTTTCGATGGTCACGGTGAGTTCGAGCGCGTTGGCGGCTGTGGCCGACAGGCCGAGCGCGGCCGCCGCCGCGAGTGACCGGCCGAACCGTCTGTTGGTTTTCATTCCCTGGGATCTCCCTTCTTGTAACGTTGAAAGACCTTCGGGAGCATAGGAGGCAGAATGTCACGAGAGCATCACGGAAGCATGAAGCTTCGGTCCAGTGCCGGTGACAGGCCCTTTGCAGGCCCGTTACAGGGGTGAGCGGGGCGAGAAGTCGGCCGGCCGTTTCTCCCGCAGCGAGGCCAGGCCCTCGCGCACGTCCGGGCCGCGAAAGCCCATGAATTCCAGCGCCAGCGAGGCGTCGAAGGCGGGCCCGGCCTGCCGCAGCCAGTTGTTGAGCGCGTACTTGGTCCAGCGGATGGCCGACGGGCTGCCTCGCGCCAGGGTCGTGGCGATGTCGAGGGCCTTGTCGTACAGCGCGTCGTCGTCGACGCACACCGACACCAGGCCGATGCGCTCGGCTTCCTCGCCGCTCACGGGCTCGTTGGTGAGCAGGTGATAACGAGCCTTGGCCATGCCGCACAGCAGCGGCCAGATCATCACGGCATGGTCGCCGGCAGCCACCCCCAGGCGCGTGTGCCCGTCCAGCAGGCGTGCCGTCCGCGCCGCGACCGACACGTCGGCCAGCAGCGCGACCGCCAGGCCGGCGCCGACGGCGGGGCCGTGGATGGCGGACACGACGGGTCGCGAACAGTTGATGAGGTTGTAGACCAGGTCGCGTGCTTCCTTCCAGACCCGCGCCAGGGCGTCGTCGTCGTCGATCATCTCCTGGATCAGGTCGTAATCGCCGCCGGCCGAAAAGCCCTTGCCATGGCCGCGCACCAGCACGCTGGAAACCTGTGGATCGGCGTCGATATCGCGCCAGACGGCGGCGAGCTGCGCATGCATGTCGCGGTCGGCGGCATTGAGGGCGCCGGCACCGGCCAGCACGACTTCGAGCACGCCGTCGGCGGGTTGCGCGAAGGACAGGGAAGGGAAGCGTTGCGCGTAGCGTTTGGTGTCCACGGGGCGGATCTCCCGGCGGTCGACCGAGGACGTGCGTCGTCGGGCGAGTGGATGAGCGGCGAGGTGCGCCGCACATCATGGACCGAACGGGTCGGTCCCGCAACGCGGTCAGGCGGCCATCATCTGCTGTATGCGGATGACTTCGGTCTTGGCCTCGATGAGCATGCTGAGCTTGCCTTCGGGGGTGACGTCGCCCAGGTTCAGCCGCGCCAGGGCGCTCGTATCCGGCGGCACCGCATCGCTCCTGGCGCTGAAGCGAATGCTCATGTGAATCCGCGCCGCCTGCACGAGTTCGGCCAGGCTGGGTTGGCCCGCGGGCTCGGTGTCGACGCGGCGGTCCGGGTCGCGGATCCGCGCCACGTCGACCATCTCGGGCCCGAAGTTCCAGTGCGCCATGAGCACCGCGCCGATCTTCGGGGCGAACTGTGCCACCGCTTCGTGCACCTCGTCGGGCTCCACCGGTCCTCGCGCCGACTGATCGATGCGCCACAGCAGCGGCAGCGCGCCCACATCCTGAAGCAGCCCGGCGAGCATGGCCGTATCCGGCGCGAAGTGCCTGGACAGGCTCGCCAGCACGGCGCTCAGGGCGGCCAGCTCGCTGCTTTGTTCCCACAGCGACTTCATCAGGGCGCGCACCGCCGTCGTCCGGGCCTCGTACATGCCGCGCATGGCGCAGATCGTCACGTAGTCACGCGTGCCGGCCATGCCGAGGCGCCCGATCGCGGCCCGCACGTCCATGGCGGGCTGGCGCCGGTAGTACAGCGGGCTGTTCGCCATGCGAATCAGCGACGCCGTCACGCCGACGTCGGTCTGCACGATGCGTGCGATGGTCTCGAAGTCGTGGTCGTCGTCCTGCATGGCGCGCCGTATGCGGTGCGCCACATCGGGCAGGCTGGGCAGCGCCGCGTTGTCAGCGATGATGTCCCGGTAGACCTGGTTGAAGTATCCGCTCTTGATCATGGTCGTCCACGGCAACCTGCGGCCGAATCGTGCCTGACTCTGTGTATCGGCAGGTCGGCCGCCAGGTTGAGCCCCGGGCCGGTGCCCGGTCAGCCGGGCGGTACGAGCGCCGTCGTGTACTTGCGCCGGCGCAGGGAGAAGCTGGTGTTGACGGTGCGGACCTGGGGCAGCTGAAGCAGCCGTTCGCTCAGGAAGGCATCGTAGTGGGCCATGTCGCGCACCAGCACCTTGAGCATGTAGTCATGGTCGCCGGACGTCGCGTGGCATTCGAGCACCTCGGGCCATTCGCTGATGCCCGCGTCGAAGGCCGCGACCGTGTCGGTGTGGTGGTTTTCCAGTGACACGTGCGCGAACGCCATGATGTTGAGACCGACGCGGAACGGGTTGACCAGGGCGGCGTACCGGTAGATCACGCCGGATTCCTCGAGCTGTCTCACGCGGCGCCAGCATGGAGCCGTGGACAGGGCCACGCGCTCGGCCAGTTCCCGATTCGAAATGCGGCCGTCCTGCTGAAGGACGTCGAGGATGCGGCGGTCGGTGTCATCCATTGGTGCAGTGCGCAAGCACGATAGTTTCTACAGAAAGTAAGTTATCAAAAAAAGATTGCTCATAACAGACCGTAAGGTGGGTAAACAGCAAGATAATTATGCGCCAGAGCGATTATTATTACTTCTTATTGCCGGCGCCGTCCGCAGGCGCACCCGAGGCAGCCGCTATTCACCCCCGAGGACCGCTATGGGCGTCGCATTCGAGCACGAGTTTCCACGCAGTAACCGGGCCGGCGACACCGCCGTCGACTGGACCCGGGTGGTCTACCAGGTTCACCTGTCGCGCGCCCTCGACGCGCTGGAAGAAGAGGTGCTGCTGCCGGCGCGGGACGTTCTCTACCAGTTCTCGGCGCGCGGCCACGACGTGGCCCAGGTGCTACTTGGAAACCTCCTCACGCACCCGCACGACGCCGTCAACGGCTACTACCGCTCGCGACCACTGATGCTCACCCTGGGCCTCGATCTCGACGACGCCGTGGCCGGGCCGATGATGCGCGCCGGCGGCATGACCGATGGACGCGACATCGGCGTCGTGTTCAATCATCCGGGCATCGACGAGACGACCGGCGCGAGCCGACCGACGGGTCTGCCCGTCAACGGTGGCGTCGGTGCCCAGTACACGCCCGCGGCGGGCTGGGCCCAGGCCGTGCTCTACCACCGCGAGGTGCTCGGCGATGCCGATTGGCAGGGCGCCATCGGCGTGGCCATGGGCGGCGACGCCTCGGTGGCCACCAACGGATTCTGGTCGGCGCTCACGCTGGCCACCACGCAGCGGTTGCCGATGCTGTTCGTCATCGAGGACAACGGCTACGGCATTTCCGTACCGTCGGCGCTGCAGACCCCCGGCGCGAATATCGCCGCCAACCTGGCCTCGTTCGCGGGCCTCTACGTGCTGGATGGCGACGGCACCGAGCCCGCCGACACCGCCGAATTGCTGGAAAAGGCCGTGCGCCACGCGCGGCTGGGTGTCGGGCCGGCGCTGGTGCGCCTGAGCGTTCCGCGCCTGTGCGGTCACAGCGCCCAGGACAGCCAGGCCTACAAGCCGGAGACCGTGATCGCTGCCGAGCGCGCGCGTGACCCGCTGCCGAAATTGCGCCGCCTGCTGGTGCCGCAGTACCTGTCCGAGGCCGACTGGAAGGCCCTCGAAACCCGGGCCGCCGACGACGTGGCCGCGGCGCACGAGCGGGCCCGTGCGCGACCCGAGCCGGACACCGCCGGTGTCGTGCGACACGTGTTCACCGAGCGCGACGAGGACGGGCGGCCGCGACTGCAGCGCCAGGGCGGCGTGCTGCCGGCGGGCCATCGCCATGGCGCGACGCGTGCCGAGCCCAGTCCCGAGTCCGGGCGCATCAACATGGTCGCTGCCATCCGTCGCACCCTGGACGTGGAACTGGAGACGAACCCCCGCGTGGTGGTGTTCGGTGAAGACGTCGGTCCGAAGGGCGGTGTGCACTCCGTGACGCGGGGCCTGCAGGACAAGCACGGAAAGGGGCGCGTTTTCGACACCAGCCTGTCGGAAGAGGGCATCATCGGCCGAGCCGTCGGCATGGCCGTGGCCGGGCTGATGCCGGTGCCGGAAATCCAGTTCCGCAAGTACGCCGATCCGGCCGAAGAGCAGCTCAACGACACCGGCACCATGCGCTGGCGCACGGCCAACCGCTTTGCCGCGCCGATGGTGGTGCGTATCCCCGGCGGCTTCTTCAAGTGCGGCGATCCCTGGCACAGCCAGTCGAACGAGGTGAAGTGGGTGCACGCGACCGGGTGGCGCGTGGCGATGCCGTCGAACGCGGAAGACGCCGTGGGCCTTCTGCGCACGGCGCTGCGCGGCAACGACCCGGTGATCTTCTTCGAGCACCGCGCCATGCTCGATGACGCTTGGGCCCGTCGCGCGTACCCGGGCGACGACTATGCGGTGCCCTTCGGCGAGGCCAGGCGGGTAGCACAGGGGGACGATCTCACCGTCGTTACCTGGGGCGCCATGGTTCCGCGCTGCCAGGACGCGTTGCAGCACGCCGGGGTGTCGGGCGACGTGCTCGACCTTCGAACCCTGAGCCCCTGGGATCGCGACGCGGTGCTCGCTTCCGTGCGCCGCACGCGCCGCTGCCTCATCGTGCACGAGGACAACCTCACCGCCGGCTTCGGCGCCGAGATTGCCGCCGTCGTGGCCGACGAGGCCTTCTTCGATCTCGACGCACCGGTGCGGCGAATCGCCATGCCGGACGTGCCCAGCCCGCACAGCCCGCTGCTGATGAACGCCGTGGTGCCCGGGGTCGAGGCGATTGCCGACGCGGCTGCCGCGCTAGTCAGACTCTAGTGTCCAGTCTGGTCGACGTAACGCTCTCGGAGGAAGATCGCGAGGGCACCACGGCCGTCGTTCAGTCCTGGCTCAAGCAGCCGGGCGACGCCGTGTCGGCGCACGAACCCGTGGCGGAACTGGAAACCGACAAGGTCGTCATGGAACTGGCGGCGCCCTGCGACGGCGTGCTGGTGGACATCCTGCGCGCGGCGGGCGAAGAGGCGGTGCCCGGCGACGTGCTCGCGCGCATCGATCCTGCCGGTTCGGGCGACGTCGCCGCCAACGAGTCGAACGACCCGGCCGCCGCGCCGTCCGTCGACTCTGGGGGCGCCGGGCGAGGCGCGCGTCTCAGCCCCGCCGTGCGTCGCCTGGCCGCCGAGCACGGTGTGGACGTGGCGACGATCGCCGGTAGCGGGGAGGGTGGGCGCGTCACGGCGCGTGACGTCGAAGCCGCCGCGGCCGACCGACCGGAAACTCCGACTGCGGCAGCTTCGTCCCCGGGCGGCAGCCGCCTCGTTCCCCACGACCGTTTGCGCCGGCGCATCGCCAATCACATGGTCGAAAGCCTGCTTCACACGGCGCCCCACGTCACCTCGGTGTTCGAGGTGGATCTCGGCGCCGTCCTGCGTCACCGGGCCGAGCACCGCGCGGAGTTCGAAAGGCAGGGCAGGCCGCTGACGCTGACGGCCTATTTCGTCGCGGCCAGCGCGCGGGCCCTGGCCGAGGTGCCCGAGATCAACAGTCGCTTCCACGACGAGCACCTGGAGCTGTTCGACGACATCAACATCGGCATCGGCACCGCGCTTGCGGACAAGGGACTGGTCGTGCCCGTCCTCAAGCGCGTGCAGGACATGGACCTGGCCGGTATCGCCGAAGCGCTGCACCGCGCGACGGAAAGCGCGCGCGCTGGCACGCTCGCGCCCGCCGACGTGCGCGGCGGCACGTTCACGATCAGCAACCACGGCGTCGGCGGCAGCCTGCTGGCCACGCCCATCGTCATCAATCAGCCGCAGTCGGCGATCCTGGGTGTCGGCAAGCTCGAGAAGCGCATCAAGGTGGTGGAGGTGGATGGCGAGGACACGATCCGCATCCGGCCCATGTGCTACGTGACGCTCACCATCGACCACCGGGCGCTGGACGCGTGGCAGACCAACCGGTTTCTCACCTGCCTCGTCGAGACGCTGGAGGGCTGGGGCCGATAAGCGGGTGCGGCGGTCTCCGGTCTCGCGGTGGAACCATTGCCATTGGCCGTTGTGCCCGCCGGCACAGCTCTCCGCCCGCATTTGGTAGCATCGTTACCAGCGGATTACCCGACAACCAGAACGAGACAAGGGATGCTGCATAGACGGGAAGCCGGTCTGTCCGATGTAAGCCTCGCGGCGGGGACCCTGTTCCTGACGCTTGCGCTGTCGGCTTGCGGTGGCGGTGGCGGCGGCGATGGCAGCGGGGGAACCGGAAGTCCGGCGTCCAACCGAGCGCCGGTGGCCGATGCCGGGGGCGATCGCTTCGACCTGCCCGTCGGCGCTCCGGCGATCATCGACGGCACGGGAAGCACCGATCCCGACGGCGACGAGTTGTCCTATCGCTGGGCGCAGCTTTCCGGCCCCACGGTTCGGCTGGCGGGAACGACCAACAGCCGGCTCACCGTTACGATCCCGTCGAGCCCGATCCGTGCGGTCATGCAGTTGACGGTCAACGACGGCCAATACAGTGCCCAGGACACCGTGACCATTGGGGCCGGGAACACCCTGCCGGCATTCTCCTACGGGCCACGCATCGGTCCGGTCGCCGCCACATCGCGTTCGACCCTGATTGCCGACTACGCGGTCGTCGACGCCGAGGACGACCAGGTGATCGCGAGCCACCGCTGGAGTGTGAGCGGAGCGGAGCTGCCTGAAAGAGACGATCTCGATCTGCCTCCCGAGTTCTTCACGACGAGCGATGTCATTGCTCTGACAGTTACGCTTCGTGACGCGGTGTCGGGCGAATCAATCAGCGAAACCGTCGAGATGCCCGCGCCCGATGCACCGCCGGAGCTGGCCATCGATCTCCCCTCCGTCCTGCCTTACGGCGACAGTCTGAACGTGCTCATGGACGTCACCGATCCGGATGGTGATCCGGTGGACGCCCGGTATGTCCTGTCCGGCCCGGAAGGGATGATCGTCGACGAGCAGTCCAGGGTCCGCTGGACGCCGAGAGAGCCGATGTTCGGTCCCGAGTTGGCGGTCCACTTCATCCTGGCGGCCGTTGCCAACGGCAAGGAGACGACGCGTAGATCGAGAATCACGCTGGTCGACCCCGAGCGCGGCGATCCGATCGTACGGGCCGGCATCGTGACGCCACGGGAAAACTACGGTCTTGCAACGGGCGACGTCGACGGCGACGGGCGCCTCGAGATCCTGTTCACCGACAACGACGAGCGCGTGTCGACTCTGGAATTCGAGAGCGGCGAGTATGTGCAGGACTGGATGCTTGGCGTAGACCTCAATCTCGACGAGCCCGTTTCCTCGGTAGCTGCGCTGGATCTCGACGGCGATGACACGCCGGAGATCGTCATAGCCAGCGGCGAGCACGTCTTCGTGCTGGACGGAACGACAGGCGCGGTCACGCACCGGCTGTCCACCGAGTGCGAACGTCCTGCCGTGATGCGCCTTGCCGATATTGATGCCAACGGGGCAGCGGAACTGGTGATACTTGGCGAGTATGGTGCGCTGTGCGTGCTGGACGCACTCAGCGGCGAGCCGCAATGGGCCGTGAATGCCGGCAGGTCGTCTCGCAACATGGCGATCGGACAGCTCGACGGCGATGGCGCCCTGGAAATTGCCGTCAACGGGGGGCTCGTTTTCGACGGGCTGACGCGGGCGATCCAATGGGATCGTCAGGGCGAGTTTTTCGGCAGGCATCTGGATGTCGGAGACGTGGACGGCGACGGCAGGGACGAGATCGTCGGGGCGGACCGGCGCGACACGATCGTCGTGTATGACGCCGTTGCACAGAACGAGTTGTGGTCGGCCTCGCAGGTGAATTCGCTGTCGGTGATGGTGGAGGATCTGGACGGAGACGGGCGTGCCGAGATTCTGGCCGGTGGGGATGGGCTCCTGGCCGACCTTGTTGCGTTCTCCCTGGACGTTGCCGCCGACGCCCTGGTAGAGAATTGGCGCGTTGATGCGGCCGGTGACGGTGTGCAGGCGGTTGCGGTGGGCGATACCGATCAGGACGGAGATCTCGAAGTCATGATGACCTCCGGCCGTTACGCACATGAAAACGTCATGACCGTCATCGCACCAGGGCCGACCGCGCAGATCGAGTGGCGCAACGAGCCCGCATACATGAACGGCCCGTATGTCGGCGCGTTGCAGGTCGTCTCGAACGCTCTCGACCCGAGGGTGGCGTTCATCGCCGGCGACGGCAATCGTCGGCGCGTGATCATGCTGGAGCCCGGCACGGGCCGCGCGCGCTTCAGTGCTCCGTTCACCGCTCGCGACTTCTGGCTGGACACGATCGAGTACGACGGCGATCCGGCGCAGGAGTTCCTCGGCTGGACCGACCGGCAGCCCGTTGTCCTCGACTTCGACACGGGCGCCGAGACGCCGCTGTTGCAGACGGCGCCGCCGGGCTTCGGAACGTCATCTATGGCGCGCGGCGACCTGGACGGCGACGGCCGGCCCGAGTACGCGCTTTCAAACGCATACTCTGTCTGGGTCTTCGACCCGGACGATGTGTCGGTCGTCGAGGCGTCCGTTACCGGGGAATTTCCCTTCTATCATGACATGGACATCGGCGACATCGATGGGGATGGCGTACCCGAGATCCTGATTTCCAACGTCAACGATGTCACCGTATTGGAGCAAAGCGGGTCGGGCCTGGCGTATGTCGAGCGATTTCGACGTTCAATCCCGGACGGTGCCTCCGATTTATTGCTGACCCGACAGGGCGGCTCTGGCACCTCCCGGATTTTTGCGGTCAGCACAGACTACCGGAGCCTGCTCGAGCTGGATGCCGAGATGAATACGGTGCGAAAATTCCCGTTCTTCGGAATCTCGAGCGTCTCCACGGCAGGTCTGCTGAGTTCCGATCGCAACCTGCTCGTCGGTCTGTCGCTGGACAAGGACGCCGCCGACGGCAACCAGCTGGCGCTGGTAGACATGGAGTCGGGTTTCGTTATCTGGCGCTCCCCCGCCTTCATCGGCGAAGCAGCGAAGAACCAGCTTCGATACGTGGATACAGACAACGACGGCAAATCGGAGCTGGCCTTCGGGACCGACAATGCCATGTATCTCACCCATTGATCAGCAGGAAACACCCATGCCTCTCGTCGCCCCCAAGCCCTACCTCAACGACATCGTCCCGTACGTCGCCGGCGAAGCGAGCGTGCCCGGCTTCGACAACCCGGCCAAGCTCTCATCGAACGAATCGCCGCTGGGACCCAGTCCGGCGGTGCATGCCGCCTACCGCGACGCGCTGGCCGGTCTCGCGCGCTACCCGGATGGCGCGTCGGTCGCGCTGCGCGAAGCGCTCAGCGCCACCCACGGCGGGCGTGCCGACAATTACGTGTGCGGCACCGGGTCGGAGCAGATGCTTGACGCGGTGGCCCGCGCCTACCTGGGCGTCGGCGACGAGGCGGTGATGACCGAACACAGCTTCGCCACCTATCGCATCGTGACGACGGCGGTCGGCGCCACGCCGGTGATCGTGCCCGAACGCGATTTCACGACCGACATCGACGCCATGCTGGAAGCCGTCACGCCTCGCACGCGCGTGGTGTGGCTGGCCAACCCGAACAACCCCACGGGCACGCACGTTTCGTCGGACGAGGTGCGGCGCCTGCGCGACGCCCTGCGCGACGACGTGCTGCTGGTGCTGGACGGCGCCTACGCCGAGTACATCCGGCGACCCGACTACACGAGCGGTCACGAATACGTCACCGGCGGTGCGGCCAACGTCGTTGTTACCGGCAGTTTCTCCAAGGCCTACGGGCTGGCGGCGCTGCGCGTCGGCTATGCCTACTGCCACGAGGACGTGGCGACGATGCTGCACCGGGTGCGCAACGTGTTCAACGTGGTGACGCCGGCGCACGTGTGCGCGCTGGCCGCGCTGGACGACCAGGCGCATGTCGACCGCGCACGCGCCCACAACGACACCTGGCTGCCGTGGCTGGCCGACAACGTGGGCGAGCTCGGTCTCACGGTCAGCCCGTCGGTGGCCAATTTCATACTCATTCACTTCGACAGCGCCGAACAGTCCCGGGCGGCCGACGGTTATCTGCGAGACAACGGTGTGATCCTGCGGCCGGTGGCCAACTACGGCCTGCCCCAGTGCCTGCGCGCATCGGTCGGCCTGGAGGACGAAAACCGCCGCGTCGTGGAACTGCTCGGCCAGTTCCTGGACGGCGCGCGCAGCTGAGAGCCACAAAGCCCGGAGATCGACATGCGACTGAACAGCTACGCCGAAGGACACTGGTTCACCGGGACGGGCGATCCGGTGGTCTTGCGCAGTGCCGTCAACGGCGAGCCGGTGGGCGAGTGCACCGCCGCCGGGCTGGATGTCGCGGCCATGCTCGACTACGGGCGCCGTGTCGGCGGGCCGGCGCTGCGCAGGCACACGTTCCACGAGCGTGCGCTGATGCTCAAGGCACTGGCGAAGGTCCTCATGGGCCGCAAGGAGGAGTTCTACACGCTGTCCTACGCCACCGGCGCCACCCGAAAAGACTCGTGGATCGACATCGACGGCGGCATCGGAACGCTGTTCGTCTA
>JAAUYH010038796.1_pt1 | contig 12463 bp, 8 predicted proteins | sample 7278061 | NCBI WGS metagenome assembly JAAUYH01 (sample SAMN14350203, study PRJNA611818) | marine sediment metagenome | isolation source: surface marine sediment (0.6m) | place: French Polynesia: Moorea | collected 2018-08
CCGTCGGGAGTAGGAACTTTAATCTCTGTCCCCAAAACTGCTTCTTCAGGAGTTAAGGGAACTTCGCAGACAATATTATCCCCCTCAAACTTAAAGACAGAATGGGGTTGTAAACTAATATCTAGATATAAATCTCCCCGTTGCTGGTTAAATGGGCTAATCTGTCCTTTGCCTTTAATACGTATCCTGCTACCAGGTTTTGCCCCCGAAGGAATTCTTACCTTGATAGTTTCGTTACCTAATCGCAGATGCTTTTGGCTACCGTGAAAAGCTTCAGAAAAGGTGAGGGTCATTGCTGCTTCAGTATCTGTAGCGGGCATATTTTGAAATCCGCCACCAGTAAAAGCAGATTCAAAACCATCAAATCCAGCAGGTCTGCCAGTACGATAGGTATAGGTTCTACTTCCTGCCCCCGCATTTCTACCAGCGGCACCACCAAAGCGTCCTAGTAATTCATTGATAAAATCGTCAAAATCCCCATACTGCCCAAAGTCTACACCCGTACCAGCCCCCGGAGGTGTTCCCCCCGCCATTTGTTGCCAATATTGACCATATTGGTCGTACTTAGCCCGTTTTTCGGGATCAGACAACACTTCTTGGGCTTCGTTAACTTCTTTAAACCGTTGTTCGGCTTGTTTATCTCCTGGATTAAGGTCGGGATGATATTTTCTGGCTAATTTACGATAGGCTTTCTTAATTTCCTCAGAAGATGCGCTTTTGCTAACTCCGAGGATTTTGTAATAGTCTTTAAAATCCGTTGCTGGCACTTTAGCTTTCACCTCCTGAATATAGTAAGTTTAATTTTAAGTTTAATTTTCACGATAAGTAAGTAAATAAAGGCTATTCAATATAAAACCAAAATTAAGCTAGATTTTTATAGCTATTAGTTAGCTTTTCCTATTCCTTACTTAGATAGAAAATGTTAGCCAAGATCTACTTGGTTTATATACTGATAATGATTGACTATACTCGTGAGCCATTTGTTATGTGCTTAACTCACAGTACCAAGTATACTAAAGTCTCTATAAAAATAAGGTTCGGTTTTATAACCTCTTAATGTAGGGATTTTTCCCTGTGAAATGATTGGTGACAACTTAAGTCTAGTTGCTCTTACCCTGCCTATCGCACCGCTACTCAAAATAGAATGTCCGAAATCCGCAAACAAGCCAAGAAATCCGAAATTCAGATCTTTCTAGCTCATGCTAATGAAGATAAGCCACAAATTCGAGAACTTTACGACAAGCTACAAGAGTTGGGATATAAGCCTTGGTTTGATGAGGAAGATCTACTCCCAGGACAGAATTGGAGAGATGAAATTCCCAAAGCTGTGAAAAAAAGCGATATGTTTCTGGCTTGCTTATCTTCAACATCAATCAGAAAGCGAGGGTATATTCAGAGGGAATTTAAGATGGCGATGGAAATGCTGGCAGAATTGCCACCAGGAACTATCTATCTAATTCCTTTAAAGTTAGATGATTGTGAAATACCAGATTTAAGACAGTCAGAGTATGGTTTAAATCTACGGGATATTCAGTGGTTAGATTACTGGAAACCTAACGGCTTCTCAAAGTTAGTCAAGGCGATTGAGCATCAGTTTGGAAGTCGAGAAAAAGATCTTGCCGAGTTAGTACCAACACCTCTAGCGGTTAATAATTATAATGATCTTAAAGGTTCCACAGGTGTAGACTACACCCAACTCCGTGATTTTCTCAGAAATCATAGATTTAACAGAGCAGATGAGGAAACATGTTATGTAATGTGTCAAGCTGCTGGTAGACAAGAACAAAGATGGCTAGATGTGAAGTCTATTCGTGACTTTCCCTGTAAAGATTTGCAGATTATCAACCAACTCTGGCTGGAATACAGTAATGGTAAATTTGGCTTCAGTGTGCAAAAAAAGATTTATGAGAGTCTTGGGGGGACAAAAATCTACAATAAAGAAGTCTGGGAAAATTTCGGTAATTATGTGGGCTGGCTAAAAGAAGGACAATGGCTGAATTTCAATGATCTAAATTATAGTATGAATATTCTAGATATTCCCGACGCATATCTCCCAGCACGTTTTTTATGGGTAGAAGATTTTTTTAACCAGGAAATGATAGAAACTGGTATCTGGGCAAGTAATTTGTTTGCTCGTGAATCAGCTTTAATCTATCGTGCAAAAGAATGTAATTTGTAGAATAAATTTATTTCTGCGTGGGTTGAAAGCTTTCTTGGGTATTAGTCTTCTCTTAAGCTCTTGATATAAGATAATTTATTATTTAGCGACTCTCTATTTCAACTATATTTACTAACCTTTCTAGAAAACTAGAATTAGTAGTGTTGATACTATTCCAACTCTTCATAAATTTCATCTTTTCGATTGATTTAGAATATTGCTCAAGTGCATTATCAATTGTTTTATAGAAAATTTTGATAGTTTCAAACTCCTGGTTTACACTGTAGGAAATATTATTAAATATTGAAAGAGCTTTATACTGTTTGATCGCTCTATTAGCATGTATCCAATAAAGATTTAAGAGTGACTGATTAAAATCTTTGGTGAAAATCTCATTTTTTTGATCAAGATAATAAAATAACAGTAAAGAAATTTTCAATACGGTATTCGACAAGCTTAAAGAGTTATTTTTATTGTTAATTTGTCGATGTTTATGCTCGTAAAAATCAGTAATTTCAACTTGACATATTCTCTGAGTATCTGATAATTTGTGAACTTGATGTAGAATCGAAACCTCTAATCCCCAATCAGCTGCCAATTGCATTTCAGTTGCTATTTTACGTGTCAGAACACATTCACCAGAAAGCACAAAACGAAAACTATCTAAATACTCTAAAAATGGATGACCAGGCATTAAATTTTTGAGACTTCTAATAAGTGGGGTAAAGAAAAGTCGAGTAGCTCTGCCATAGAGTTTATCGGATAATCTACTATAGTATCCTTTGCTAAATTCAAAGTTAATATCAGGATGAATGACAGGATAAATTAATCGAGTAAGGAATTCCCTACTATAATTTGAGATATCACAATCATGTAAACCTATAATTTCAACTGAACTATCTTGTAGTAAATAGCTCATAGCTAGCCAGACACTTTTACCCTTACCTTCACTAATAGGTAATAAACCTTTTAAATTGAGCTCTTGACAAAGACGAGTAATTTCTGGTCCGTTATTCCATAAAATTTTGCTCTTTATTTCTGAATCAGATAGAAATTTCTTAACTTTTAAATATTCTTCCTTATTTGCTGAATCTAAAGAAAGAATAATTTTAGACAAATAGTCCGCTTTTTTGAGATCGTTTAAAATTAGTGGAAGTGCATTACCTTCAAACTCAGTATAGATAGCAGGAAGTATAAGTGCAACTTGTCTTGTTTGAGAAAATTTTCTTAATTTATTTTCAATATCAGATAAAGATACAGATTTTAACTGTTGTAACGTTGTAATGTTGCCATTCTGAAAAAAGTCTGACATATATATTTTTTATCTTTTACCAATGTCGATAAGGTCTTTGGTTCTTATGGAGCTATTTTGCTCCAATATCCCATAGCTACTGTTATTCTTCAGAGAAGAAAAACTCTGAAGCCTCATTCAGACAATGGTTTCACCCCTTAAATAAATCGGGCTGCTTATTCACCGCTTAACGTGATGTTAACACCTATATCTCAAGTAGTAAGGAAGCAAAGGTTCTTAAGCCGTTACTGGAGCTTCTGCGAGAATCATTAAAATTTCAATAACTACATCGTTACTTTGTAAAGTTTCAATAGAAGTTACAAGCAAATGATACCATCTATTATCACTTAAACTTTGTAATGGGGCTTTGGAGATGGGACGAGGATTTTGAAGCTGAATGCTGCGCCAAATTCCTAGAGATAATCCAGTTAACCAACCAGGAAAAGTGGATTCATGAGGCTCAGCTTTTTCTATTTCCATATCTTCTACATCTTCTACATCTTCTACTTTGGTCTGCTTATTGCTATCATCTGCTCCTTTCCGCCAATTTTCATAGACTAAACTAAACAGTATTCCGTCTTGGACTCTTCCCGCAGTGTAGTTAAAATGGTTCAAAGCTCTATTTTCCAGGGTAATATTAGCGTTATCTAACAGAATTGTGGGAACTTTCTGCTCAGCTATCGGATCCTTATTTATTTGCTTAATTTTCGAGACTGCCTCTGCCGGTATTCGCAAGCTAAAATAGGGATATCTTGGATCTTTTCTGATGCTCCGATCTTGAGGAATATAGCTTTGGATAGTATCATAAAGTTCAGAAGCAATGTCTGTGATAGTAGCACTTTCTGGTCTTAGATAAGGAGTAAGGGCGCGGTGTAAGCCTGGCAAGAAATTCTCATCGGTTAAAAGCTGTGAAACAAAGTATTTAATTTCCGCTTTTTGATGGATGTTTACTCTAAATAAATCTAAAAATTCAAAATCGCTTTTGCCGACAAATTCAAAGATAATAAACTTGGTTGGCACTTCAGGATTTAAAGCCACTCCACATTCCCATAGAGGCTCAGACCAATCAGCCTCAGTATTTGTATGTAAGATCAGCACTGCATTGGCATCTTTCAATGCTTGAATTAAATCGACATTTTCCGCAACTATTCCCGATCTTCCTCCCAAAAAGCTGAAGGAATCTTCTACTCTAAGCTGACCCACTAAACGATTCGTAATAGTATTCTGAATGGCTTCTGCAAGTTGACTGTCATTGGTAAGATGACTAATAAATAGGAGAGGGGGACGATCATTCATTTGACTTCTTCATTCACATGATTATGGGGATTTTATCTTTTTTTAGGCTCGCTGATTGCTCTACCTTAAATTCTAGAGGGTAAGGTCAAAAGTAGAGTTATGTTGCCAAAACTGGAGAGTCATTTGTAGGATATCTTTACATTAATTGTTACGAAATTAATTCTCCCTTGATTGCCCCATTCAATCGGATAAACGGCCTGGGCTAAATATTGGTAAAAACTCAAAATATTTATATTTATAGCGATCGCCAAATAAAGAATAGAGAGTTATTATTATTATTAATAAAGGTTAAAAATAAGCGTTATCTTCAAAATAAGCTGCTGTCAAAACATTACATTAAGTTAATAAGATACCTTGTCAGCAAACTTGAGGATATAGTTATGCAAAACCCAGGTGACTCCAAAACTTCTTTACTATCAGATGCCAGTAAAAGATTAGAACAAGCTCTAAAACACGTTGAAATTTCCGAAGATGCGATCGCACGTTTACAACATCCTAAAACTAGCCTAAGTGTATCGATTCCCGTACGGATGGATGATGGCAGTTTAAAAGTATTTTCTGGTTATCGGGTGCGTTACGAGGATACTAGAGGTGCAGGGAAGGGGGGAGTTCGTTACCATCCAGGGGTTAATTTAGATGAGGTGCAGTCTTTAGCTTTTTGGATGACGTTTAAGTGTGCCTTGCTAGATTTACCCTTTGGTGGTGCTAAAGGAGGTATTACCGTAAATCCCAAAGAATTATCCAAAGCAGAGTTAGAAAGATTGAGTCGAGGTTACATAGATGCGATCGCTGGTGCCATTGGTGTAGATACGGATATTTTGGCACCTGATGTCTATACTAATGCCACAATTATGGGCTGGATGATGGATCAATACAGCACCATTCAAAGAGAGTTATGTCGCGGTGTAGTTACAGGAAAACCATTAGCATTAGGGGGCAGTAAAGGGAGAGATGCCGCTACGGCAATGGGGGCGTTTACCGTAATCCAAACTATTGTGCCTAAATTTAGGCTAATTCCCAGGGAAACTACCGTTGCTATTCAAGGTTTTGGCAATGCAGGTTCCACTTTGGCAAGTTTACTCGCTGAGGCGGGATATAAAGTAGTTGCCGTCAGTGACTCCAAAGGAGGTATCTATGCACCTCAGGGTTTAGATATTGCCAGTGTCACAGAACACAAAAATCAGAGTCGGGAAATTAAGGCAGTATACTGTCAAGGTACGGTGTGCAGCATTGTTGAACATCAGGTAATTTCCAATCAGGAATTATTAGCTTTAGATGTGGATATCTTGATTCCTGCTGCCTTAGAAAACCAAATTACCCAAGATAATGCGGCGGATGTCAAAGCAAAATATATCTTTGAGGTGGCAAATGGTCCCATAAGCTCAGATGCGGACAAAATACTCAGTAAAAAAGGCACTTATGTCTTTCCTGATATCTTGGTCAATGCGGGAGGAGTTACGGTGAGTTATTTTGAATGGGTGCAAAACCGCAGCGGTTGGTATTGGACATTGGAAGAAGTCAATCAGCGTCTCCAAGAGAAGATGCAGCTAGAGACCGAAAAAGTTTGGCAGATCAGCAAAGATTTAAATATAAGTATCCGTACTGCTGCTTATGTACACGCTCTTAACCGTTTGGGAACAGCATTGGATGCCAAAGGGACTAGAAATTATTTTGTTAAAGGTCAATAAGGAGTTAGTAGAGATGTAGCATGCTACGTCTCTACAGGAGGTCGGAGTATGCCCTACGGGCACGCTGCGCGAACGGAATTCGGAATTAGGAGTTCGGAGTTCGGAGTTCGGAGTTCGGAGTTCTCATAAGTTCTGGTTCTATAGCATTACGCATTTATGTTAGGACTATTACTACCCACTACCCACTACCTACTACCTACTACCTACTACCTACGAGCCGATAATCTGAATACGTCCTAATCTAACTTTGTACGGCTATAGTTGTCTGGGTCAGTTGTGTTCTTGATTGTTTACTAATTTTTGCTGCTCAAACAGTATCTGTTGTTGGGGTATGGGGATGGGAATTCCTGCTTGATCAAAGGCAATTTTGACCCGACGACGAAATTCTCTGGCGACTTCCCACTGCTTGAGGGGTTCGGTTTTGATCCAGACACGAAGTAAAATTGCGCGATCGCTAAAATGCTCCACTCCTAGAATTTCAGGAAACTCCCAGATTCGTTCTTGCCATTCGGGATCTTGAGTCAGATCTTCGGCTACCTGATGAATTATGCTCTTAGCGCGATCAATATCTGTTTGATAGGCAACGGGAATATTGAGATCGGCTCTCGACCATTGACTAGAACGATTGGCTACAATTTCGACCGCACTATTGGGTACGGTAATTAATCTGCCTTCAGCATCCCTTAATTGAGTAATTCTAAGATTAATATTTTCGACTAAACCGCTGACTGCGCCAATATCAACAACGTCTCCTACGGCATAGCGATCATCCCAAATGATAATGAAGCCATTGATTGCATCTTTAATCAGGTTTTGTGAGGCAAGGGATAAACCCAAGCCAAAAATACCCGCACCAGTTAACAGAGGGGCAAGGTTGACTCCATTAACCCAAAAGGCAGCCAGAATTCCCACTCCCACCCAGACAATGGCTACCGCACTACGCAAAATTCTCGTGGTAGTGTTAATGCGTAACTTCCCCCGCTGATTAATTTTTAGATCTTCAGGCTGACTATCGATCGCTGCTGCACTTAGTCTGGCAATCAGAAAATAGGTCATGCGAATTAAGAAATAGACTGCTAAAGCCACTAAACTAATCCGAAAGGGAATTTTTAAGGCAGCAATCAGTAAAAAAGAGACAATGCGCGTCTGGGGGTAAAGATAAAAGATGAATAAAGTTCCACCAAACCAAACTAAAACCTGAACCAATTGCAGCAACCGATATTGAATCTCAGTTAAATTCCACTTTTGCCGACGAGCCAACTGTTCTTTTACGGATAAGGTTCTTAGACTGGCAGAGGGAGCAAGTTTTTTAGCCAACTTGCGTAGTTTTCGACTCCCCCGATTAAGAGGAAAATTACTGAGACACATGAAGGAAAGGATACACAGTCCGATAACTATCTGTCGTCTGAGATACTGAGGCGATCGCTCTTGTTGAGCTATTTTTAAGCCTTGCTCAATTGTCAATTTAAGTTGTTGAGATCTAATTAAGACACCAACGTCATTAGCTTTAGCATCAGGATTGGTTACCGTAAATAAACGCTCTGGGCGTTCTCCCACAATCAGATAAAGATCTTGCAAGTTACCATTTGGCTTAACCTTGACTTTCCCTTGGTGATTCCGATGGGATAGATAATCAGCCGCTACCTCATCAAAACGCTTTTGAATTTCGACAATTCTATCTGATAAGACTTCAGGGTCAGTGGCAGCTAGCTTGAATAAACAACGCCCATCCAAGAGTATACAGGCAGAATTCAGGGTTTTTTCCTGTCCCTGTCGCAATATTCGTGAATAAATCCCTATGTCTTCGATAAAGGGCAATTGTGCTGTTGCTGGAGACGCAAGGAAAATATTAGTGGCTGCAATTAGGATCGATAAAGTTACCAACAGCTTTTTTCTGAGCATACAATTAACAGCGTTTTGATCTTTAAAAAAAAGGTTACGTGCTATGAGTGGTCGAAGTAGTTCACTTCTGCACAGCAGTACCAGGGGATTTTTTGGCAATGAGAATCATGGCGATAATCATCAGACCAAAACCAAAAAGTTGTCTGATACTCAAATCTTCCCCCAGTAAGATTCGGGAGACAAGAGCAACACAAATTACCCCCGAAGAGAGACGAAAAGCAGCCATTTGTGCCCCAGTGTAAATTTTATGACCTAGGCGAATTGCTAAGATATTGAGGCAGTATTCTGGAAGGACGAGCAACCAGCAGCATAGTGTAGCCCAAATAAAAGGGAGTTGGCTAAATTTTAGGTGTCCCAGCCAAGCCAATGCCATAATCATACTAGATGCAAAGAGCATTATCGGTGGGATAAAAGTTCGCCAACTATCTGTCAAGTCTAAGTGGTTATATTTTTTTCCTGCCACAGTATAAAGATATTCCTCTAAGATTTACCGCTGCTGATTACCTTGAGCATTTTGAGCATTGCGGAGGGCTTTTTGAGCTTTATTTAGGCTATCCGTAGCCACAGTGTAGCTTTCGTTGTCTCCTTGTTGAAAAAACAGCTCGGAAGCTTTTTGAAAATCAGCGATCGCACCTTTAAAATCTCTTTGCTCGTAACGAATTGCACCACGATTGTGATACGACTTACCGTATTCGGGGTCAATTTTAATTGCCTGATTGTAATCAGCTAAAGCTCCTGAAGTATCATTAAGATCTTCACGGACAATACCACGATTTAAGTAAGACCAAGGATCGATCGGGTTGAGACGCAAGGAATTGTTATAATCTGCTAGTGCCTCGGGCTTATTGCCCAGTCGATATTTTGCTAAACCACGACTAAAGTAAGCTAAAGCAAAATTAGGGTTAACCTTGAGGGCGCGATCATAGTTGGCGATCGCCGAATTCAGATCTCTCTGGGTATAGTTAATCAAGCCTTGATAGTAGACTGCTAAAGCATTATTAGGGTTTTCTTGCGCTGCCTCGATTAGATAATCATTGGCTCTGGCAGCATCTCCACTTTGGAGTAACTCGATTCCTTCCACGTATTTTTTCCTTGCTTCCAGGCTGACTTCTCCCTCTGCTTCATCGGGCTCGCCACCATCGACAAGGAGATCAGCATCATTTAGTCCCACAAGATCTAAAGAGGCAAAGAAATTATCAATGGGAATAGCGGCATTAAAGCCGGTTTTTAAAGGTTCGGGAATACTAGAAGACTCGTTCTTGACGCTACCAATAACATCCCCTTGTCCATGAACTCCAATCAATTGACCACTAGTATTAAATACGGGACCCCCGCTCATGCCACGGCGAGTTAGTGCCTGATAGCGCATTGCATAACCCTCTGAAGCATTCGACCGAATACTAGTGACCATTCCCGTGGTAAATTCATGTTCCCGCTCCGCCTTAACATCTACCGACAAAGGATAACCAGAAACATACACATTTGCTCCAGCAGTAGCATATTCTGAATCGCCAAAGGTGGCAACAGCATAAACCTTTGGGGTTTCAAAAGTGACGGTCGCCAAATCTAATCCTGCCTCTTCCTTCAGACTTTTTACCGCACTAACCGAATGTTCCTCTGCGCCAATTTTGATCACGTAACCCACGTTCGGATTGCTCACAACGTGATTGGCAGTTAAAACAGTATAGGTATTATTTTGTTTAGCAATAATCACTCCCGAACCACCAGGAATGCCCAAGGTATTATCAATCTTAACCGTAGTTGCAGTTGCGATCGCGGCAATCTCAGTAGCGCTTTTTGCCATCACGTCAACTTGAGTCACGACTAATGCTGCGGTAACCGCAGTGGCAGTAATCATGCTCGATGCTAAACCAGAATTAAAAAATAAACGACTCATAATTTCAGGTTATCTCGTGATATTGGCAACACATTGTTAGTATACAGCGATTAGAGTTCGGAGTTCGGAGTTCGGAGGTAGTTAGGGGTGACGAAAAGGAGGAAAGTAATCACAATTGGAATTGAAACTATAAGTAGCGAAAATAGATATCTAGATAAAAGGTAAAGTACTCACAACTGGAATTGCAGCTATGAATAATGAAGAACAGGAACATTCCGTACAACTGACTGCTACACAACTTACTGCTACAGGTTGGTCAAAAGACTCCATTGTTTTAGGCACCTGGACTAATGAGAGAGAGATTGTTAAAGACTTATTTAGTGGGATTGAAGTTGCTGATCTTGTAGAAGCTAATACTCTAGGAGGAAATGACTTTATTAACGCTCAAGTTAACAGCGGAAACGCTTTGCTCAATGAAGGTACAATCACCACGGCTCAAGGTAAAGACTTTATTTTAGGAAGAATAGTAGGGGACGGCTCAGAAAACAGTGGTGTCCTCAATCAGGGAGTGATCGATACTGGAGCAGACAAAGATAGGATTCGCGGCGCGATCTTTCTTCAAGGAGATGGGGATTTTAATCAAGGCATCTTTAACGATGGCACCTCTGATATTGAAGCTACTATCAATACTGGGGCAGGTGGGGACAAAATTACTGGGATTTTAGCTGTAGAAGGTAATGGAAACAGTAACGCAGGCATCATAAATTACGAAGCTCTGATCAACACAGATAGTGCAAATGATCAGATTAAAGGCTTGGTTAAAGTCAAAGGAAACGGGAACGGCAACAGCGGCATCTCTAACACTTTTACCAGCACTAATATGGAGTCTGGGAATGACCAGATTATAGGCACTGTTAGGGTAGAAGGCGACGGAGACAACAACTACGGCTTCTCTAATAATTTTTTCGGTATCGATTCGGGAACTGGCGATGACAAAATTATTGGCACGGTTGAAATTATCGGCAACGGCAACGGCAATAGAAGTTTTACCAACGGTGATGGCGCTATTATTACGGGGGATGGTAATGACCAGATTGAAGGTGCTGTTACAGTCAGAGGCAACGGCAACAGCAACTCGCTCATTTCTCTTAGCGAAGCTCGTATCAGTACCGGGGATGGCAATGACCAAATTGACGGTACTATCACAGTAGACGGAAGCGGAAATGAAAACAAAGGTTTCGATCTTATCTTTGCCAATATCGATATGGAAGCGGGTGACGACAAAATTAACAGTGTTGTTACCTTAAAAAAAGGCGGAAACGATAATCAAGGTCTTTTTATTAGTTCCTTCGGCGGTATCGATATGGGAGCGGGTAACGACGAAATTAACAGTGTTGTTATCTTAGATAAAGGCGGAAACAACAACAATGGTCTGGCTCTTGATCTCTTAGGTTCTGGTGAAATTGAAACCGAAATCAATATGGGGATTGGTGATGACAAAATTATTGGCGCTATGGAAGTAACAGGTAACGGAAGCGGCAATAACGGCATCTTCATCGGTCAAGATGAAGCAGAGATAAGTACTGGTACCATTAGGACTGAGGATGGAAACGACGAAATTTACGGTTCTGTCTCCTTCACAGGAGATGGGGAGTCCAACTTTGGCATCTTCAACCAGGGTATGATCGATACGGGGAATGGCGATGACATTGTTCAAGGGATAGGAGCCGATGCCTGGAGTGGATTTGCCGGTGGTGGCGAGATTTTGTTAGGTGATGGCAATGATCAGATTATGGGCTTTGGTGAGCAACGGGTTGATGGTGGTAGCGGTTTAGAGGACGTTGCTCAATTTGATTTTGACCTGAACGACTCGATTACTTTAACCAGTAGTAGTGCCAATGCGATCGCAATTATAGTCAATGAAGTCACCATGTCATTCGCCAATGTAGAGCAATTTATCTTCACTGACGGGTCTAGAAGCTTAGATGAGCTAATTACTGCTAGTTACTAGTGACATAGCTTAAATCAACATTCTATATTCTATGATTCGCGATCGCCCAAATACAAGAATTAAACTTGACGTTTAAGATAATCGCTATTGACCAAATTTTGGGGATGTCAATAATATACAATTGAGCCAATCAAAATAACTGCCATTCTTTACTACTGAGTCTTTTTAACTGATTCAAATGCCGATTAGTATAAAAGTCATCAAGTCTAGACCAGTTATGAATTGCTGAGGCTTTGATACTAATTGCCCAAGCCCAAATATGAGCCATCTGAGTTAAAGC
>JAAUYH010196180.1_pt1 | contig 12462 bp, 9 predicted proteins | sample 7278061 | NCBI WGS metagenome assembly JAAUYH01 (sample SAMN14350203, study PRJNA611818) | marine sediment metagenome | isolation source: surface marine sediment (0.6m) | place: French Polynesia: Moorea | collected 2018-08
AATTTCGTATTATTTTAATGGTATATAAGACTTTTTTAACAAGCCCTAAATAATTAACGAAGGAAGAAGGAAGAAGGAAGAAGGAAGAAGGATAATTGGTAGGGGTTTAAATCCCCCACCAATTATCCTTCTTCCTTCTTCCTTCTTCCTTCTTCCTTCGTTAATTATTTAGGGCTTGTTAAAAAAGTCTTATATACCATTAAAATAATACGAAATTAAGTTTGATCACGGGGACGGGATAACCCAACACAGAAATTGCCACTTTTAAAACCACCTAACTTCAACCCGCAGAATTGATTAATACTATACATGGATATGGCGGTATTGCTGAATTGGAAATATGAACTCGAAAAATCAGGTATCTTAAACTCTTCTGTGCGCCTCTAAGTGAGACAAATTCATATCTTGATTCAGCAACGCCAATATAGCTAATAGTAAGGAATTTGGATTTATTAACCTAAAATCAGATTTGTACTTAATTTTATCCCCATTCCTTACGTAGGATTAGCCATTCAACTTTTGGGTTACTAATTGGTTAGTTAACTTAGGATCGGCACGTCCACCAGTTTCCTTCAGTACCTTACCAACGAAGAATCCCAGAAGTTTAGTTTTCCCTGCACGATATTTTTCTAATTCTTGAGGATTTTCTGCAATTACCTTTTCGATAATTGGCTCTAGGACACTAGGATCAGAAATTTGCTCTGCACCTTTAAAAGCCTCTTCCGCAGATTTACCAGCAAATAGTTCTGGGAGTTTATCTTTAGCTTTTTTATTACTAATGGTTCCCTTTTCAATCAAAGAAATAGTTTTAGCGAGATTTTCTGGTGTCAAAGCCAATTCCGCAATAGTCAGCTTTTGTTTATTCAAGTATGCAGCAATATCTTGGGTAACCCAATTAGCGGCTTGTTTGGCATTAGCACCAGCTGCAATGGTAGCTTCAAAGTATTCAGCAGTGGGAATATCTTCTGTTAACACCCGAGTATCATATGCAGAAAGTCCCAACTCACTTTCATAACGATGACGTTTCTGTGCTGGTAATTCTGGTAATTGTTCACCCCATGTATTTAGCTGTTCTGAAGACACTTCAATGGGTGCTAAATCAGGTTCGGGGAAGTAGCGATAATCGCTAGAACCTTCCTTACTACGCATACTAATTGTGCGTTGGGAACCTTCTTCCCATAAACGAGTTTCTTGGAAAATCTTTTCACCAGCTTCTATGGCTGCAATTTGGCGTTCAATTTCATAATCAATCGCTTTTTGGATGGCGCTAAAGGAGTTCATGTTTTTGATTTCTACCTTGACACCAAATTTCTTTTGTCCCACAGGACGCACAGAAATATTCACATCACAACGTAGGGAACCTTCTTGCATATTGCCATCACTGACACCAAGGTAACGAACAATGCGACGTAATTCTTGGGCATATTCAGCAGCTTCCTGTCCAGAGCGTAAATCAGGTTCAGAGACAATTTCGACTAAAGGTACACCCGCACGATTATAATCAACTAGGGAGTAAGCTGAACCAGAAAGGCGCTCACTTCCGGCATGAACTAATTTACCAGCATCTTCTTCCATATGTAAGCGGGTGATGCCAATCTTCTTGCGAGTCGGATTACCGGCTTTATCTACTAATTCGATTTCCAACCAGCCATGTTGAGCAATGGGTAAATCGTATTGAGAGATTTGATAATTTTTGGGTAAGTCTGGATAAAAATATTGTTTGCGGTCAAATTTGCTATAGCTAGCGATTTGACAATTGAGGGCTAAACCTGCTTTGACTGCATATTCGAGGACTTTTTCATTCAGTACGGGTAAGACTCCAGGTAAACCCATACACACCGGATCAATATTAGTATTGGGGTCAGAACCAAAGGCGGTAGAACTATCGGAGAATATTTTTGTATTAGTACTGAGCTGACAATGGGTTTCTAAGCCAATAATCGCTTCATACTCTGTTTTCACCGGAGCAGCAGAAGTCATAAAATCAAAAATGGAAATACTGTCTTCAGGGTACTATTGTAGCTGGCTTATATACCCTTTGAGCAGTGGATGGGGGGATGAGCAGCCACTTAATAAGTAATAAGTAATAAGTAATAACCCACGGTTCGCCCATTTTAAATTGAGGCACGAAAAAAGCTGAACGATTTAATCAGGGTTTTAGCTTGTGATTAAAATGTACTTTCGTTCCGACTTTGTGTAATCGTATAAAAATAAAGTCGCAAGAAAAGTGCTACTAACTCAGACAGGAAATATGAACACTAATAAACACTTCCAGTTGCTTGCATACAGCTTCATTACTTGGCTCATTTTTTACATAATTGGACTTCCCGACTATGGCCAGCAATGGTACTTTTGGGCAAAAATTGCGACTTGTGTCCTCGTCACACTCATCTATTTTCCGATTACGCAATACACCCTCAAAAAGTACTGGACTGACGGCAAGCATTTGGTCAACTCGTGTTGGCTGGCCCTATACCTAACGCTTCCGCTTTTTGTATATGACTATCTGCTGCTGGCCGTTTACAAGGAGCTTGGAATCGGGTTTGTTATTCCATACTGGTATTTGACGTTCTTCTACTTCTCTTTCTGGATTCAATTTCCTCTTGTCGGTTGGTGGATGCAACGCACGAAAACGCAGAGTGTGGAAGCAAGCACAGGATAACAAGGCAATGCGGTAAAATTCTTTAAATTCATCTCCAATTTAATCAAAAGTTCCGACTCAAATGTTTATAGTAACTGGTCTTTGTCTTTAGGAGAACGAGTTTTTAATTGTGAGCCAGCGCGTTGGGCGGTAAGCCATTGCGGTGGACGGTAAGCCATTGCGGTGGACGGGTTTCCCGGCATAAAGCAACTGCCGTCAAGTGGCGCAACCCGTAGGGGTTTCCCGACTTGGAGCGACTGGCGTTGGCGCAGCCTCTCCGGAGGAGATACCCGTAAGGGTGAAAAATGCGGTTTGCAAATAGATAGAGACTTAAATGCCAGTATTAATTTGAGCCAGGCGGTGAGTTCCACCGTCACAGCCTATGGAGTAGATAACGCCGACGTTGCTACTGTGAAGCAGGAAGTTAACGCCTTTTCTGCCAATGAGTAGATTTAGGTAAGTTTAACAGAACGGTTTTGAGAATTATATGAAATTATGTTTTAGAAACAATTAAAGTAATAATATAATCTGAGAGCTTTATGGTTTGAGTACTCTTGGGATAAGGTTCTGCTTTAACAAATTTTATTAAATAATCATCAACTTTTGTGCTGCCTAGATTTTTGCGACTTGTATTGTTGATCAGATTTAAATCACCTAAATCACAATCATTAACTACAACTTTAACAGCAACTTTTATTTGCCCTGAATCAAAGCAATTAAGATCAGAAGGGCATCTAGAATCCTCAATAATATCCAGAAATGTCAGCTTAAATTTTTCAGTTTTTATGATGGCAATTTGATCAACTTTAAGTTGAAACTGATTATTAAAATCTGTATAAATGATTTTTTTCTGCTTTTGATTATCAGTTTGGCTCATTTGTTGATAATTGATTTTTCTGGGTTGATTAACTAGCTGAGAAGCTTGAGATTCGCCCAGAAAAATACTAGCCGAAAAAGTTAAGATTAAAACCAAATTAATCAATAATTTTGATTTAAGCAAAGTTAAGTTAAACAACATTTTAAATTTAAAGCTTTTATTAATGTTTTGAAGGAGCAAAGTTTTTGTCTCTGCCCCTTCTTTCTAGCTACAACCCAGCAGGTATAGTGAAATCTGCCACAATTCCATTTAGGGAAGCGCTAATACAATCTGCATTCGGTCCCATGCCAAATTTAACAAAGGTTGTCCAAACTGCCTTTCTGACTTTTTTATAATCATCGTCATTCAATGTTCCTGCCCTATGCAAGCCATCGAGCGCGTCAAGAATTGCATCACGTTCATCTAAAAAACTGGGATTAGCAGTAGAGAGTTTTAATCCATCAACAACAATTTGCCAGCCAATTTGATGACCAAGATCTTGTGACCCTAGTGCCTCTCCAATTTTGCGATTCATCTCCATCAAAGTGGCACACCAAATCTCACCGATGTTGTGTACTGGAATTTGACCAGTGATGTCTTGACTGTAGCGTTCTGTCCCAATCTTGTCGAAATGATCAGGAAAGTTACTATCGTATTTTAGACCCCGGATACCATTGGAATTGTTGACTACCCAATCCCCAGTGACAACTTTTTCAACCGGCTTACCGAAATTTTGAATTGTGAGAGCAAAATAGTCACTCCAGCCTTCTCCCATACCTCGGCTTTGGGGCTGTTGCAATCCTCCAGGACTATTCATGCGACCACCGACTAAACGGTTAGTTACACCATGAGTAAACTCATGGAAGACTACATCGGCATCAAAAGCAGTATGCCGCGTCTCAGTAGGGCTTATCCTTACTGAACCCATGTTCATAATGGGTTTGATCCCGTCCGGAAGGGTGAGCATATTCGCTGTTCCTCGAACAGCGCTCTTAAAAGCACGAGCATCTACTGGATCGCCAGGAGTTGGAACCCCAGTATAATTAACTTCTTGAAAGTTTCCTTCTGCTTCATTAAAACCTAGTAAATAGAAAAAATCGTGCATATAGTTGCAGAAGTAGAAAATGTTTAAGATCTTCTGCTCGTCTCCTGTAGGATCAGTAGGGTTAAACACAACCTTCCCATCTTCTATCTGCCCTTGAAGTTTCTGAATTTCACGTTCTAGTCCCGGAAATACTTGTTCCCATAGAGCAGCAATCGTATTATTGCCAACTGACTGGTCGTTAGTACACCAATGACCGGGAAACTGAGGAGGTAGATTGGTAGGTTGGGGAACAGGGTAATCGTTCAAATCCCGAGGGAAGGGAACCATTTGCCGAGGCGTGCTACCCGGATTTTCCTTATAAACATTGCCCTCGCTTAATACTGTACGCATTAAACTTTGGCAATAGAGAATTTCTGGCTCAGTGCGATCCGCCGAGACAATAAGTTCGTATTGATCTTGATAATCTGGCAGAGTAATTCGCACGTACCATCCGAGGTGCGTCTCAGGATTTTGATAAAAGAGAACGAGATGGGCAGAAATTAATTCAGCAAATGGTCCATTATCCAAAATCGTGGGTTTGCTTGGCATGGGGAAAGTTACAAGCACTCGCGGAGTATAGTCGGTAAGATCGACACGGACTGGAGTCATTGGCTGTCCCCAACCATCAGTCATTGCCTCTACTTCGTTTGGATTAGCTACATACTGAGCGGCGGCTATAACTGCTTGGGTAACGTTAATTTGTGGTGCAATATTAATCTCGGGCGGGAGATTAGCGTTGTCTCCGACTACATCCCTAATTGCATTGTCAGGGGAGAAGTGGACGGTGCGAACCATCTGAAAGACGGGAATGCCATGATAGGTTTGTTGTAGGTGAACCACTTTACTATTGGAACTGGTCGTTTCGATGTAGGGATCTGGAACGAATTCTACTGGTTCATCTGGGGTAAATCCGAAGGCGGCACTGGTTTGAGTGACAAAGCTCAAGGCTTGGTCAATCAGCGATCCTGTTGTGGTTGGTGCATTGTTTGACAAGAGGCTATTAGGGGTACCCGTGAACGAATTCAAGGCAGGAACACTAACCGTCTGATTTCCCGGCAATTGCTCGGAGACCAAAGATGCAGATCGACTAAGTTCAGTAGATCGGGCATCAGTGGCACGATTTATTGTGAAGTTACGAGTATCAATTTGACGTACCATTTGTATACCTCATTTTTAGTCTTGGACTTTGGACAAATGAGTTACTTCAATTAGTTTTGATGAGAGGATTTTGCGTCGTTTCAGACTTCATCAGGCTTTGCTTACGGAATGATTTGGGGTTTGGGTTCAACACCATTTGCGCCAAACTGCCAAATAATTCCTCCGGTAACGAGCCCTGGGAATTGAAGCTTGGATAAAACCCTTTTTCTGTCAGCTTTTGAACAGGTTCATGCTCTATCAGCAGATAGTTAAGGAAATTTCCAGAATTAAAATTACCAGGCGATTACAAATTCACCGTAGGGGCCCAAGCCTTGGGCCCTTGTCATTGGTAAAATTATTTTCAGAAATCACCTAATGACCTTAATTTTGTCCAAAGTCCAATTAGTGATGAGAAAGGGAAGTTAAAAAAACAAAAGAAAAAAAATTGTTGTAATACCCTTTTAACGTAAGTTGCTAGTTAGTGCTCCACAATCGTATTAAAATGATACAAAAATCATGATTGTAAACTATGGTTAAATACTAAATTTTAGGTTTTGTACCTAAAATTAGTTTTTTGATAACTAGCAACTTGGGTTTTTAAGTTCTGAATCAAAATATTACAAATATTACGAATTTGCAGTCACCCATGTGGCGCTGGCAATCAGGCGGGCAATATCAGCAGCATAGTCAAAATCTACGAAGGTATCCTGATCTTTGTGATAGTTGGGATTTGGCTCAGCCGGTGGTGAATCTGGTTCTGGACCGATGAAAAAATCCTCAGAAGTAACGCAAGCAGCATAACCATGTTCGTGAAAGCTAGCATGATCGCTTCTCCCTGCGGCGGGGTCTGGCTGTATATAAATTTGAGGAAGTTCCAAACTGGAAGATACCTCTGAGATCAGGCGTTTTATCCGTTCTGCAAGTACCAGAGACCGAGCCTGAACATCTGCTGAAGGCATATAGCCGACATGAACCTCGAAGGAACGGGGAGGGGCGACATTGTAGCCAATCATGTCCATCTGATAAACTCCAATGATGGGAGCCGCTAATGCTGCTTGGCTTCTTGCATAAGCTTTGCTGCCCACTAAACCATGTTCTTCGGCGTTAAAAAGAACAAATCGAATGGTTCTCTTGAGAGGTTTAATAGCTGCCATTTGTTTGATAACATCGGCGATCGCTAAGACAGCAGCAACGCCACTAGCATCGTCATCGGCTCCAGGTGCAGGATCTCGCTCGGGATGGTAGTCCCCAGGAGCATGGCTGGAAGTAGCTGTAGAATCTAAGTGAGCGGTGACTAAAACAATTTCTTCTGATTCACAGCCCCGTAGTTCTGCTTCTACATTATCCAACTCCCGTCCTTCGTGAACAAATCGATCCATCCTGATACTGAAGTCACCACCACCAATTTTGTCCAGATCTTGTGCCAAGGCTTGGGTAACTAGACCAATATCTGAACTGTGAATATGTCGGCTTTTAATTTTAATTCCTGTAGATTCATCAAGGGGTTTTATCCCCGTATATCTTTCTAGATATCCCCGAATTGAATCTGGGGTAATTGTTTTCAGCTTTTCTAATTCAAGATCGCTCAAAGATGGTTCAACTGTGGGTGTTTCTAGAAAATTTGCGGTTATAGCGTTGTTACCTTCTCCAAACGGTTCGAGCAAACTGAGATCGGGTAATAGCTTCAGAGTATGTCCGTGATATGCTTCTTCAAAATGATATGCTTCCACCGAGCGATCGCTTGGTAAGGCAACATAAAGTCCTTCAAGGGAAGAAGCCAAAACCCATTTCGACTCTTGATCGCTAATAAAAAAGCTAGTAGATTGCCCTTGCGGGGTGAGAAAACCAGTATTCTTTTGGCGATCATCCCGTAGCAAATACACTTCTGTTGTTAGGGGATCGCCTTCACTCCCCAGCAGATCGACTTGAAAGCCTAGATCAATCAGATGTGGTATGGATGAAGTGGTAGCGATCGCGTAAACTTGATTTCCCTTTTCTCCCGTCACATATAAGGGAACCACTGATAGACCTCTAATAACAGGTCGCCATGATTGTTCGCTCTGGTCTGGGGGAACATTTACACGCATATATCTCAAACGGCTACCATTTAGTACATCCAAAACTAGATGTGGGTGGGGCACTACCTGCCAACCTAGATCATAAGCGGCTTTACGTTCTTTACTATCTTCTCCTACAAATATGCAATTCTCAGGTTCAGTACCATAACCTGCTGTTTCGGCTGCTAGACGAAAGATTTCTGGATCAGGTTTTCTGATACCAACCACTGAACTATAAATGAGTAAGCTGGGCTCAAAAAAGCTATAAATTCTAGCTTCTTCAAGGACTCTTTTCATATGATCTGCTGTTTCATTGCCAGTGTTAGATATAATGCCTATTTTCAGACCGTTATTTTTTAACTGCTGAAGGACATTTGGGATGTATGGATAGATATCTAGTCTTTCTAAACGGTATGGAGGAGGTGAGATCCTCGGAGTCCCCAAAGTATCCCCAATATCAAAAAAAACTACTGATGCTCTGATTCCATTCATTGCTAATCCTCCTTACCTGAAATTAGACTTAAAACCCTGATTCCACAGGTGAGATCATATGAAACTCCCACGTTTCACAGAGTGGATGGTTTTGTCTATATTTACTTCAACCCTAAACGTGGGCTAATTGATAATCTGAATCTGCCTGATTGTCCTGTTGATTTTGCTTTAATATCCCTAACTTTTCTTGTAATTGTGCCCTGACTTGATAGCGGAAGCTAAAGAAATGTTCACCTACACCCAAGGTTGTCAAATAATCATATAGTAAACGGGGTTTAACAACAGCGATCGCAATTAATTGCCACCAGAACCGCAACCTTGTAGAACGCAGTATACCCTGTCTGTAGCAAATTAATGTGAACAGACGGATTTCATGCCAGGTAATAGGACGCTTGTGTTTACCTCGCCAACCATTCATCATCATAAAATGACGGAATGTGCGCTGCAAAAATGGCATGGGTTCATAGATTTGCCAAAATGCATCTATGTATTCCTCAGTAATTTCCTCTACTGGACGTGTAGGAACAAAGTTCATAATTGCACCTTGGTGAAATGTCCCTAATCCATCTGTCAATCGTCCTTCTTGTTCGAGACGATTCCACATGGCAGTATTTTGTAATGCTTGCAATAAGCTAAACTGTCCCTGAGGAATACCTGTTTCTTCAATAAATTCCTGAATACGTCTACCTGCACCGGGACGTTCGTGATCAAAACCCATAATAAAACCAGACATAATCTGTAATCCTGCCCGTGTAATTTTGTGGCAAGATTCAATTAAATCCTGACGTGTATTTTGGACTTTATTAATACCCAAAAGACTATCAGTGTCTGGGGTTTCAATACCCATAAATACGAGGTTAAAACCAGCTTTCACCATCAACTCAATTAATTCGTCATCCTCTGCTAAATTGAGGGAAGCTTCTGTGAGTAAAATAAATGGATAATCCCGTTCTTCCATCCAGGGGATGAGTGCCCGTAAAAATACCTTGGCATTACGTTTATTACCGATAAAGTTATCATCCACCACAAACACATATCGCCGCCAACCCAAATCATAAAGGACTTGAAATTCTTTCAGCATTTGTTCTGGTGTCTTGGTACGGGGTTTACGTCCGTATAAGTTAATGATGTCGCAAAACTCACATTGAAAAGGACAGCCTCTAGAGAATTGTACGGTAATAGCTAAATAGGCATCTAAATTCAATAAGTCATAGCGAGCAATTGGAGTTTGGGTGACATCTGGTTTGTCTGGAGAACGAAAAGTCCCCCTTTCATCTCCCTTGGCTAAAGCCTCTAAAAACATGGGGATAGTGTATTCCCCTTCATCTAACACTAGATAATGGGCTCCCGCATCTAGGGCAACTTCTGGTACTGATGTGGGGAAAGGACCACCCACAGCCACTTTTTTGCCTAGCTGTACCCCTTTTTGAATTAACTCCCGGAAATCCTGTTGCTGGATAATCATGGCAGAGATAACTACCAAGTCGCACCAAGCCCAGTCTTCATCTGTCTCTAAGCTCACATTGCGATCGACAAAGCGGATTTCCCAATCACTAGGTAACATTGCTGCCACTGTAATTAAACCCAAAGGTGGATTCGTAGAGCGTAACCCAGCTAAATCAAGAGTTTCTTGGTAAGACCAAAATGAATTTGGCATTATTGGCCAGAGTAGTAAAGCTTTCATCCAGAAAGTACCCCGGAATGTATAATAGTGGTTTAATTTCTAGATTAATACTGCTTTCTTTGATGAGAGTTTAAATTTTGTCTATTTTTGTAACTTTAAATATCTGTAAGTAATAATTCATCCTTTGTGCTGTTGACAAATCTGCAAAAGGTTACACAGCAAGGTACCAAGAACTGATAACTAATATAACCGTCATTTGGGACAATGCTAATTGAACTAAGCTGAATTTCTCATTGCTTGTTCCTCACTGACTTCAGGCTGAGATTTTAGAACGGATGGGTGCAATTTAGAACAAGATGTGATCCGAAAACGCGATCGCTTGCGCTGATTTGTCAGTTTCCACCATCACCCTGTAGGGGCGCAAGGCTTGCGCCCTCATGACTAGAAAAGAAAATCAATCAGTAATTCTTGGGATGGATTTTCAGGTTTTTCGGTATCTTCATCCCACTTTTGGGGATTATTAATAATGTATTGTCGAATGTGATTTAATTGTTGCTCATTTCGCAAGATTGATTCATAGTAATTTCGTTGCCAGATAACAGGATTGGGTTGTTGACAAAATTCCTTAATTCTTTTGGTAACAGAGGATTTGAAACCACCAATAAATGATGATAATGAACGGGGTTTTCGCTGTCGTGATCCACCCACCACATTACCCTGTAGGGGCGCAAGGCTTGCGTCCTTATTCTTATCATCCACAACCTTATTATTATTTGCCCACCTATCTACCATATCTCTGGTTTCATGGTTGATAATCACCACAATTCCATGTAAATGATTGGGCATAATTATCCATTCATCTAATTCAATCTCTTGACGAATGTGAGAGGATTTTAACCATTCTTCTTGAACAATTTTACCGATGTGATTGAGGGATATTTGACCTTTGTGAATTTCCCCGAATAAGCATTGTTTTCGATAGGTACAAAGGGTAACAAAATAAATCCCGCATTGCGCATAATCGTATTCGGGTAGGCGAATTGAACGACGATGGTGGTAATGGGGATTATATTTCATTCAATTTCGATGTTTTCGATGTAAGTTGAGGAATGCTTGGGCGCAAGCCTTGCAGGGGCGCAAGCCTTGCGCCCCTACAATTTTAATCACCACTATATCCTGACTGTCTTCTCAAGTGCGATCGCACTTGCGTAAATCAAAGTAATATGCTCCGTTTTGCAGACGAGTCGGATCGGTGACAGTCCGGCTTAGTTCAACAGCATTGCCTCCATTTGTGCCGAAAAATGTCAAAATTAAATGTGTTTTATGCAAATTGTTATATTCGTAATTTATGGGTAGGCAACAAAGAGTTCTTTCTGGAGTTCAACCAACTGGTAATCTACATTTAGGCAACTATTTGGGCGCAATTCGCAACTGGGTGGAAATCCAACATCAGTATGATAATTACTTTTGTGTAGTAGACTTACATGCGATTACCGTACCCCACAATCCCGCGACATTAGCAGCTGATACCTATGGAATTGCAGCACTTTATCTCGCGTGCGGTATTGATTTACAACACTCCACTATCTTTATTCAATCCCATGTCCCTGCCCATTGCGAGCTAACTTGGCTGCTCAACTGTATCACCCCCCTCAATTGGTTGGAAGATATGATCCAATTTAAGGAAAAGGCTGTGAAGCAGGGTGAAAATGTGGGTGTGGGTTTGTTAGATTATCCCGTGCTCATGGCAGCTGATATTTTACTGTACCAAGCGGATAAAGTACCCGTAGGTGAAGACCAAAAACAACATTTGGAATTGACAAGGGATATTGTCAACAGGTTTAATCACCAATTTGCCAAACAAGACGAATCTGTGCTGAAATTACCAGATCCTTTGATTCGTAAGGAAGGGGCGCGGGTAATGAGTTTAACTGATGGGACAAAGAAAATGTCCAAGTCCGATCCTTCAGAATTGAGTCGAATTAATTTGTTAGATTCTGCGGATGAGATTACCAAAAAAATTAAGCGTTGCAAAACTGATCCCGTTCGCGGTTTAACTTTTGATGATGCAGAACGTCCGGAATGTAATAACCTCCTAACCTTATATATGCTACTTTCCGGCAAAACTAAGGCAGAAGTAGCGGCTGAGTGTGAAGATATGGGTTGGGGACAATTTAAACCTTTGTTAACAGAAACCACCATTGCAGCCCTCAAACCCATTCAAGAGAAATATCAGCAAATAATGGCAGACAAGGGATATTTGGAATCTGTATTGCGCGATGGTAGGGAAAAAGCAGAGGATATAGCCAAGCAAACTCTGATACAAGTTAAAGCTGCTATGGGTTATTCTATGCCCCTGTGACATACTCCCACACTTCAGCAAGATGTAAGTGTGGGCTTCTCAGCGACTCCCTGTATCCCGTCGGACATTAACTGAGTTTTGATTAAAGTCTACGAGATTCCCCTCCGCAGACTTGAACAATACAAAAAAATGTTCAATCCCTTTGTACTGTCAGAGTTTTACCTACCCACAGTGGCGACACCAAAAGTGTCTATTTCTGGGTAGAACCC
>JAAUYH010037649.1_pt1 | contig 12458 bp, 13 predicted proteins | sample 7278061 | NCBI WGS metagenome assembly JAAUYH01 (sample SAMN14350203, study PRJNA611818) | marine sediment metagenome | isolation source: surface marine sediment (0.6m) | place: French Polynesia: Moorea | collected 2018-08
CCAGCCGCTCTTCCGGAAGCAAGGCGCCAGCCGGCACGATGTAGTCGTTGTTGAGTTCCTGAACCATCAGGATGCCGAGCGACGCGGTCGCCCATTGCGGCGTCACTTGCCCGCCGTCGTAGAAGGCGCGCGTGTTGTGACAGAAAACGCAATTCACACCCAACGAGTTCGAGAAATAATTCATCAGCGAATAGGTGCGCTCGGCATTCTGGATGCCGGGATAGCCGTCCTGGCCCGGCACGCCCGCCACCCGGCTTTCCAGGTCGTGAACCGCGATGGTCTGGTCGTCCAGCAAGTAGCTTTCCAGCGCATCCGAAGGCAGCGATGTCGACTGCGACAGCGACGTGGCGCGGTTCTGGTTTGCCGACCAGCCCGCCGTCCGTTCGGTCACGGGCATGATGCTGAACCAGATCTCCGAAGGCACCGGCTGACCGCGGTGGCAGGTGTAACAGGTTACGCCGACCTCGCCATTGGCGTTGACATGGGCATCCCAGTTCTCGTTGATGTTCTGCGTCATCGCGATCATCATCGCGCCGACCCCGTACTGGTAGCTATCCTCGTCTTCGAACAGGTTCGGGATACCTGTCCACGCCTGCATCGCGGCAATCAGATCACCGTCGGCCTCGATCTCGGCCAGGGCCGCGATGTCGGGATCGGGGGTCGCCAGATCGGACTTGAACTCGGGCACCGACATGCCCGTGCCGCGCGGGCCGGTCTGCAGACTGTCCGTCGCGAAAGGTTGGCCGAAGACGAAGATCGCAATGGCCACGATCACCGCGCCGCCCGCGGCCCCCATCAGGATAATGGGGCCATAGATGTCGGTCGGGTTTTCCTTGTTCCAGTCGCCGAACCATTTGGGAAACCAGTCTTTGTCGAACATTGGCTTATTCCTTCCCGATAAAGGATTCGTACGAACGGTAATCGGCGTAGCCGTAACTGCCGTCATACTCGGGCGCGAAGTAGTGCTCCTGTGCCCAGATGAACCAGTTGTCGACGACGGTGCCGGTCAGCAGGATACCGATGCCGCCGGTGATCGGTGTCAGCACGGCGAACCACCAGGCCCAGCGGTGAATACCCTCCATCGTGGCGTTGAAGCCCATGGTCCAGCGCCAGAACAGCGCCGCACGCTCGGTTGCGGTGCCCCGATCTATGATCTGTTCCAACTCGCGGTCGCCGCCGTAACGGGTGACCGCAAGAATGGTGCCGCCATGCATGGCGAACAGAAGGCACGATCCGTACAGGAAGACGATCGAGAGGCAGTGGAACGGGTTGTAATACAGGTTTCCGTAGCGGATCGAAAACGCCGTGGTCCAGTCGAGATGAGGGAAGATACCGTACGGCACCGCCTCCGACCACGACCCCATCAGGATGGGGCGGAACAGGCCCAGGACCAGGAACAGCCAAATCGCGGCACCGAATGCCCAGAAGACATGCTTGCCCATCTTCTGTTCCGCCGCCAGTTGCCACGACCGGTACCACCAGGCCATGACCGAGAACAGCAGGAAGAAGCTGGCGATGATGTACCAGCCGCCATCGTTCAGCGGCGGCATGCTCAGCCCGTATTCCGGCGAGGGCGGCTCGAGTGCCAGCCAGAACAGCTGCCGGATGAACTCGGGGATCGACCAGTCGACCTGAGCCAGCATGTTGAAGCCGATGATGTTCAGCCAAATCGTACCGCTTGCCAGCGACACGACCCCGGCCATGCCAAGGTTGATCGGTCCGATCTGCGCATTGCCAAGCCATCCGAAAAGCGTGGCGAAGCGGGCGCTCTTGGTGCGATCGGCCATCAAGGTGCCCTGATCGTCGGTCCCCATCTCGGGGGGGCCCTGAACCTGCACCTGGTTAAAGATGTTCTGATATTCCGTGATCATGTCTTAGAACCCCACCTGGCTGCCCCAGATCGGCAGCTCGAGCCACCAGTTCCACCATTCCGGCCAGCCCTTGGTCCAAACGGGGCCCGAGATGATGATGCAGACCGCGCTCCAGAATCCTGCGTTGATGGCCAGCAGGAATCCGAGGCGGTGAATGCCGAGCGGCCCGATCGAATAACCGATGAAGTCGCGGAAGAACGTGTCTTCGTGATCCGGCGTCTTCATCACTTCGCCCTTTTCCGGGTTCGCCGCCGACAAGATCAGCGCGCCGTGCAACGCCAAAGCCAGCGTCACGGTGAAGAACAGCGTCACCGCGAGCATATGCGCCGGGTTGTAGTGGAAGTGCAGGTAGGCGTAGCCGGTGTTCGACACCCAGTCGAGATGGCTGAAGATGCCATAGGGGAAGCCGTGCCCCCAGGCGCCCATCAGCAGCGGTCTGAAGATGACCAGAGTCACATAGGCGAAGATCGCGAAGCTGAAGGCGAAGGGCACGTGATATCCCATCCCCAGCTTGCGGCAAATCTCGACCTCGCGCAGCGCCCAACTGATAAACGCGCCGGTCGCGCAAATCGTGATGATCTGCCAGAGCCCGCCTTCATTCAGCGGGGCGGCGGCCAGGCCGTAGCTCAGATCCGGCGGTGCGATGTTGACCAGCCAGGGGTTCCAGACGCCCTGCAGCGATGCTCCGTAGAAGATCAGGATTGTGCCCAGCAGCGAAAAGAACGCTGTCGTGACCCCGAAGAAGCCCACGTAGAAAGGCCCGACCCAGAAGTCGAACAGATCGCCGCCGATGATGGTGCCCCCGCGGACACGGTATTTTTTCTCGAAGCTGAGCAACGCCATCTTCTTCACTCCGCCAGTGGCAAGACCCTCGTTCTCACCGTTGTTCTTAGGTTTGCCGCGGGCGACGCGAGGCCGCCCGCAGCGTGAGCAAGGATCCGTGGTTAACTGGCCTCACGCGCGGCGCGTGACTCAGCGGCATTCTCGAACCAGTTCACACCGTTCGAGAGCACCACCAGGTGAATCATCACCGCAAGGAGGAAGAGGAAGACGCCTTGTGCGACAAACACACGGCGCGGATCGAAGATGAGCCAGATCTTGTAGAACTTCTGCATCTATCGCTCCCTCAGAACCACGGGGCCCAGATATACGTCGCGAGGTGGGCGACGACCGCCACCCCCACGAACAACCACATCCCGCCTAGATAGACCTGATGCAGCTCCTGAGCCTGCTCGTCGGTTAGACCTGTAAAAGACAGGTCATGATTATCAGCCATGAACTTTCCTCCGGAACGTTATGCTGAGCCACGAAACCCTCGCGGCAGGGACCCTCGAAGTTGCCTTCTCGGGATCTCGGTAATCGGCACGTATTGTCATGCCGAGAAAATCAGGGGCGTGATCCGGTCCGCCTCGGCCCAGGCCCGGGCCAGCGGTCCTCGCACGTTCAGGGTGCGGCGGCGGATCACGTTGGCGATCCAGCGCTCGGTCCCGACCGGGATGGCGAACAGGAAGATCAGCGCAAAATAGATCTGGAACTCCAGCCCGCGCTTGCGCCCTGGTGCACGCTGCGGCGGTGCATTGGATGTCATATCGGCCATTTCGGTCCTCCCATGTCTCAGGTCTCGCTCGGCGCAGCGGCTGTCGGGCCCAGCGCCTGAATGGTTTCGATCACGACCCGGTCCTCGCCACGCTCGAGCGCAGCGGTTTCGGCGGCATCGCGCAGGCTTTTGGCCGCCGAGATACGGGTCAGGATTGGGTGCGTCGCGACGATGCGGTCCAGTTCCGCCTGGGCATCCGGATCCCAAGGCATGTCGCGTCTCAGTCGTGTCGGTGTTGCCGCAGCGGCATCCATGTCCGAGGCCAGCGGCAGAATTTGGAAAAGCGCGTCGAACAGCCCGTTGCAGACTTCCTGCAGCACGTAGGTCGCGCCGGCGTAGCCCATGAACGGCGTGCCCGTCGCGCGCCGGATTGCGGCGCCGGGGAACGAGGCCGGGATGAAAGCCGGGCTGGGACCATGCCCGCCGGCGGTCTCGGCCAGGTACATCTTCTCGTTGATCGAGCCGAACACGACCAGGGGCCGGTGCTGCGCGATCATCGCACGCACTTCCTCGTTGTTGGTCTTCGACCCGGCAACGCGGGCCACGGCGAAACCACATGGCAGGCCCAGGTCGTTCTCCAGGAAGTTTCGCATGCCACGGGCATAGGTCTCGTTCGCGACGATCCCGAAGCTGGCGGTAGCGAAGAAATCCTGCGTGACCGAGCGCCAGAGATCCCAGACCGGTTTGATCGTGGAATGCTTCTCGCGTTCAATAAATGGTTCCGGGTCAAGCCCCAGCAGCTCCCCGAGCGTTCGCAGGAAGCGTGTCGTAGAGTCGATCCCGATCGGAGCTTGCAAGTAAGGCTTGCCCAGAACCTCGGCCAATCCGCGGCCGAATTCGCGATACATCACAACATTGACGTCAGCATTCACCAGGTTGCGCATCTCGGCGAGATGCGCGCCGAGCGGCATGACCATGTTCACCTCGGCGCCGATGCCCTCGACCAGTCGCCGGATCTCGGCAAGGTCGGAGGGCATGTTGAAGGTGCCGTACATCGGCCCGAGAATATTGACGCGCGGTTTCGCGCCCTCCTCTCGCTTGGCCTCTTTCGGCATCCGGCCCTTGGTCATGCCGAATTCGGTAAAGACCCAGGTCATCGCGCGGTCGGCGGCTTCCCACTGATCCTCGTCGATGGTCCTGGGCAGGAACCGCTGGATGGACGTTCCCTCGGGCGTGACACCCCCGCCGATCATCTCGGCGATGGAGCCCGTCACGACAACGGCAGGAAGTGCAGGGTCAAGTGTGCCCCAAGCGCGTTTCATTGCGCCCTCGGTGCCGTCGCGCCCCAGTTCTTCCTCGCCAAGGCCGGTGACCACGATAGGGAGTTCGTGCGGTGGGAGCGCATCCGTGTAGTGCAGGACGCTCGTCACCGGCAGATTCTCACAGCCCACCGGGCCGTCGATCACGACTTGCAGTCCCTTCACCGCACAGAACGCATAGACTGCGCCCCAATAGCCCCCGGCCCGATCATGATCCTGGATCAGCATCAGATCATCGCCTCCGCCGCCTTGGCGCGTGCCGCCTTGTCGAGTTTCTTCTGATGCGCCGCACGGAAGTCGGGACGCAGCTTGGGATCGCCTTCCCAGATGCCGGCCGTGTCGTGCGCGCCGACGCCTTCGAAGAAGTCGCGCATCTTGTCCATCCGGTCCTTGCCCGCGATGGCGGCGTTGATGACCTCGGCCAGCGAACCGGCCCCGGCGGGCCCCATCAAGGGACGCGCGGAAATCAGGTTGGTGAAATAGAGCGCCGGAACCGCCAGTTCCTTGGCCTTCTGCACCACGGGGGTCGTTCCGATGGCGAGGTTCGGGCGGATCGCCTCCATCGCTGCGCAATCGTCTTCCAGCGAGACGCGGAACTTGACCTGCGCACCCTTCGCCTCAAGCCACTCTGCATCCGCTGCATTCCACGGCGTCTTCGGACAAGCCGTACCGACGTAAGGGACATCCGCACCGCTTTCAATCAACAAGCGGGCAACCAGCAATTCGCTGCCTTCATAGCCCGACACCGTGACCGTGCCATTGATAGGTGCCTGTGACAGCGCCCCTTTTATCGCAGGGAGGAACGCATTCTGGGACGCTGCCACTTGGGTCGCGGAAAGCCCGAAAGCCTCCCCGATCCCAGCCAGCCAAGCGGCTGTTCCGTCATATCCAACAGGGGCCGAACCGACGACGGGTCGGCCGGCTGCCTCAAACTCGCGCACGGCAGCGGTGTAGAACGGATGGATCGCCGCCACCGCGCTGCAATCCAGCGCGGCGTAGAGTTCGCGCCATTCGCGACACGGCACGACGGGGCCTGCGGCCAGGCCCATCGGGGCCAGCATCGCGCCGATCATCACCGGGTCCGCCGGGAACATCTCGCCGAGCAGCGAAACGGTCGGGCGATCCTCGACACCGCCTTCGGGGCGGGCGACGGGACCGGCTTCGATCTCCTGCCGGGCGTAGTTGAGCATGGCACCGGCCAGCACGTCCTTCGCCTCGGCGTGGGTCGGGATGCCAAAACCGGGGACGTCGATGCCAACGATGCGGACGCCGTTGATCTCGTCTGGTAATAGCCGCAAAGGCACGCCCGACGCTGTCGGGACGCAGAGGTTGGTCACCACGATGGCGTCGTAGCGGTCGGGGTCGGCCAGTTCGTAAACGCTGTCGCGGATGTCCTCGAACAGCTTGCCGGTGACCAGCGTTTCCGAATTGAACGGCACGTAACCGACCGAGCGGCGCGCGCCGTAGAAATGCGATACGAACGTCAAGCCGTAGACACAGCAGGCCGAGCCGGAGAGAACCGTCGCCACCCGCCGCATGCGGAGGCCGACACGGAGCGATCCGAAGGCCGGGCACATCGATTGCGGCTTGTCATGCGGGCCTTGCGGATAGTCCGCCGCGTAGCGGTCGAGCAGGTCCGACTGCCCCGCTTGGCGTGCGGCCTCTTCCATGGTCGAGCCCGAGTGACAGCCCAAAGCCTCGTCGCCCCGGACCTGATCCGGGGCCTCCGATCTCGCTTCACCACGAATGACATCCGCCTCGGCGGCTGTGTCGTATGTGACCTCTCCGCTCACTGAAGCCTTTCCGTAGAAGCAGGGGTCGGCTGCGGTATCCGGATATCGCTCAGCAACCGCTTCACCTGATCCGGGCGCACGTCTTTGAGCAATTCCCCGGTTTCTTTTGCTGCTTTCTTGGGGTCAGGCGTCATCATAGATGACCTCCAGACTTTCCTTGGGCTTGGCATCCTTGCCGCGCATGTCCTGATCGGTTGCCGGCTCCAGCACGACACCGGCACCGGTGTCGGACCCGTCGAACAACTCGAGTAATTCATCCTGGGTGAGCGCGGTGGGTCGCATGGGCGGCGCTTCGGCGACGTTCTCGCCCAGTGCCGCGAAGAGATCGCCCCACTGGCTTTCCGAGGTGCCGACGATCTGGTAGTTCGCCGACTTCTTGCGCAGATCGTCGTCTTGCGGGATCGATGCCAGCACAGGGATATCGACTGCCTTGGCAAAGGCCTGCGCCTCGCCTGTACCGTCATCCTTGTTGATAACCAGACCGGCGACGCCGACGTTGCCGCCAAGCTTGCGGAAATACTCCACCGCCGAGCAGACGTTGTTGGCCACGTAAAGCGATTGCAGATCGTTGGAGCCGACAAGGATCACCTTCTGCGCCATGTCGCGCGCGATCGGCAGGCCGAAGCCGCCGCAGACCACATCGCCAAGGAAATCAAGCAGGACATAGTCGAAATCCCAGTCGTGGAAGCCGAGCTTTTCGAGCAGTTCGAACCCGTGGATGATGCCGCGCCCGCCACAGCCGCGCCCAACCTCGGGGCCGCCCAATTCCATGGCGAAAACGCCGCCACGTTTGAAGCAGACATCGCCGATCTGCACCTCCTCGCCCGCGAGTTTTTTCTTGGTCGAGGTTTCGATGATCGTCGGGCAGGCCTTGCCGCCGAACAGCAACGACGTCGTGTCGGACTTGGGATCGCAGCCGATCAGCAGAACGCGCTTGCCCTGCTCGGCCATCATGTGGCTGAGGTTTGCCAGCGTGAACGACTTGCCGATCCCGCCTTTGCCATAAATCGCGATGATCTGGGTTATCTTCGTGGGTTCCCCTTGCGGGACCTCGAGTGTCGGCTCTTCGGCCTCTTCGCGCAGCCGGTCGTCATAGTCACGCAGGTTCGGCACGTCGCTCGCGTCCGAGCGCTCGTCAAACGCATCCTTCATGCCGTGCCCTCCCAGTTAAGGATCATTTTCACGCAGGCCGGGTCACCAAACGCCTGAGCATAGGCCTCGGGCGCTTCAGCAACCGGTCGCTGGTGGGTAATCAGCCCGCTCAAAGACAGGGCACCACTTTCGACAAGGGCGCGCGTTGCGGTCAGGTCGTCGGCGGTCCACTCGGCAGCGACCCGGAAGCGCGCCTCTTTCATGAAGGCGGGCGGGAACGCAAAGCTCAGTGGCTCGGAGTAGAACCCGGCCAGCACCACTTCGCCACCTTTGGCGATCCGCCCGACAAGGTCATTGAGCAGTGTGCCATTGCCGGAGCCGTCGTAAATCGCCTCGTAGTCGCGGCGCTCGTCCGTATCCGGGTGGATGACCTCATAGCCCGCTGCACCATCTTGCCGGATGGGGTCGATCTCCCAGACCGCGGGCGCAGGCGCGCCCGCGGCGATGGTCAGCCGGGCCAGCAACCGACCCAGGACCCCGTGACCGACAATCAGGTCGGGAACGCGCTTTTGCAGTCCTGCCATGGCATGCCGCGCCGTGGCTGCAAGGGCCAGTAGTGCGCCTTCAGGGCCGAACCCGGCATCGATCCGGGTGACTCGGTCTGCGCTGGTCACGACCCGATGCGCTGCGCCACCGAACAGGCCATGCGCGCCTTCGAAGCAGTTCGCGCCCGGAACGAAGACCCGGTCGCCGACGCTGAACCCTGTCAGTTCCCCCGCTTCGACCACTTCGCCGACAGCCTCGTATCCGGGAACGAGAGGATACCCCATGCCGGGGAAAGGCGGCATCGTGCCTGACCAGAAAAGCTTTTCGGTGCCGGTCGAAATGCCGGAATGGCCGATCTCGACCACAAGGTCCTTGGGACCCGGGTCGGTCAGCGCCAGTACATCCAGCGTCAAGTCCTTCGGACCCCGCAACAGAACGGCGGTCGTGTCCAAAATTACACCTCTTCTCTCCCTATCGCCCAGCACCGAACGCAACTGCGGTTCGGCCGAGGTGATACTGTCAGTTTAAGCTGACAGTTTGATCTGTCAATTAAAATGGACGCTTGACAACTTTTGATTAAAACGGCTTCCGGGCAATCACGACGGACGTGACATAGCTGCGCGCCGCTTTCGGCATCTCGATGTCGACAAATCCCGCCGCCTTGCAGGCCGCCGCGATGTCTTCCGCGGACCGCGTGCGCCCGGTGCGCATCGCCAAGGTGTAAAAGGCGAAATAGACGTCCGTGATCGGATCAGGCCGCCGGCCGCCGGACATCGGTTCGGACACGATCAGGCGTCCACCGGGCGCCAGCGCGTCGAAAACCTTTGCCAGCAACGTGGCAATATCCGAGTCGCTGTGATCGTACAAAACGCGCACAAGCGACACCGCATCCATCGCATCGGGAAGCGGATCATCCTTGAACGACGCACCCGTGCATACGATTCGCTTCTCAAGGCCCGCTTTGGCAATGCGCGCCTGCGCCGAGGGCATAACGGCTGGCAGGTCGAACAGCTCCAAACCGACGTGTTCGTAAGTCTTTGCCACCTCGATCAGGAACGCGCCCGACCCGCCGCCGACATCGACCAGCCGCCGGACGCCGTCGAACGAGACGGCACGCAGCGTGTCCCGCGCAACCAGCGCCTGAGACTCGGCCATCAGATCGGAATAGGTCTTGGTTACGTGCGGATCGACAGCACCGGCAGCGCCGAACACGTACGGCCAGAAGGCGGCCAACTCGGTCTCAGCTTCGCCCTTCAGCAAGGCGACCGGATCGCCCATGTCACGGTAGAACGCGCCGTGGTGCAGGATCATCTGCTCCAATCCCGGAACACCGCACAAGGCCGCCCCCTTGCGGGTCACGCCAAAGCGACCGTCGCGGTGGCGCCTAAGGATTCCGATGCCCGCACCGGCCTGAAGCAGCATCTCCATCCGCGCGGCGCTGAGACCGTCCGAGAGCGCCAAGGCCTGCGGTGTTTTCGGGCCATTCATCAGCCGCCTCGGGAGATCCAGCGAGACAAGAGCGTACAACACCTGACTGCGCACAAACCCCTGAACGATATCAAATATTTCGGCGCCATCGCGGCGCGCGATCCGGTTGAGGATCGGCATCCGGCTGGCCCAGTCCTGAAACGACGGACGGGCGATCTGACGGGTCAGCCAGCCACCGCCCATGGACTTGTCGGAGGAGCCGGTAAAGGCCATCAGGCCCGTGTGTTCGCCGGGGCCGCAGGTGCCACGCGGCGCGCCTGCATGTTGACCATCTGTGCCAGCATAGCTTCGCCGGGGCAGGACGGGATCGACGCGATCGCCCCGCTGAGGATGTCGTGATACCGCGCCTTTGCGCCCTCGATGCCCAACTCGGCAACCGCATTGGGTCGCCCGTGGCGATCATCCTGACCAGCGGGTTTGCCGAGAGTGACCTCGTCATAAACCGCGTCGCGCAGATCGTCGGCCACCTGGAAGGCCTCGCCGATCCGGTCGCCGAGTTCGGCCCAGGGTTCGGGATCCTGACCGGCCGCAATTGCACCCATCTGCGTCGCCGCGACGAACAGCGCGCCGGTTTTCGAGCGGTGATAGGCCGCCAGATCGATCTTGTCTTCGCTTTCCCACCCTTGCCCGGCGCAAATACCACCGGGCATGCCGCTTCGCTGCGCCAGCGTAAGAACGAGGCCGGCGGACCGCTGGCAATCGATTTCGGCCACGCGGGCCAGAACCTCGTAGGACAGCATGATGAGACTGTCGCCGGTCAAGACCGCCAACGGCTCGGAATAAGCGCGATGGACCGAGGGTTTTCCCCGCCGGATGTCGGCATCGTCGAAGCAAGGCAAATCATCGTGGACCAGCGATGCGCAGTGCATCAGCTCCAGGGCCGCGGCAGCGGCGTTCGAGACCTTTGGCTGGTCGTCCCCGCAGGCCATGGCCACCGACAATAGGATCGTCGGGCGGATGCGGGCACCTCCCGGCGTCGTGGCATACTCCAACGCCGAGGCCAGCCGTGGCGGCGCGGGCGATCGCATTCCGATCGCGACGCTATCTCGAACGGCGGTGTTGATGCGGGATATGAGATCCAACGGAAGCCTCCTTGTTCAAAGCGTCACGTTAGATTGACACTATTCTGTCATTCATACTGGACAGATAGGATTGTCGAGTCAACAATTGCCTATGTTCGATACGCGGGCAGAGGCGCCCCCGGTTCTGGTCATTGGTGCCGGAATTGGTGGTTTGGCGACGGCGCTGCGGCTGCAGGCGGCTGGCTTCGCGGTGACCATTCTCGAGTCTCATGGCTGGCCGGGCGGCAAGATGCGCACTGTACCATCGGAGGCGGGGCCGGTGGACGCAGGTCCGACCGTTTTGACGATGCGCCACGTCTTCGACGCTTTATTCCGGGACACCGGGTCGCCCTTGGAAAACCACGTCACGCTGATCGCGGAGCCGATCGTGGCGCGGCATTTCTGGCCAGACGGAAGCCGGTTGGACCTGACCACCGACCCTTCGGCCAACGCCGACGCAATAGCGGCGTTCGCCGGAGAACGTGCGCGCTCAGAGTTCCTGCGTTTCTCCGCGGAAACCAGTGCGCTGTTCGATGCGTTTGACGCGCCGATGATGCAGGCGGCGGATCCGTCAATTTCCGCACTTGCCCGCGCCGCTCTTGCCACGCCACGTCATTTGCGTGCCCTCTCGCCGGTGGCGACGCTGGTCAATCTGCTGACGCGGCGTTTCTCGGACCCGCGCCTGAGACAGCTCTTCGGGCGCTATGCCACTTATGTCGGCGGCAACCCGTACCAGTCGCCTGCCCTGCTGTCGCTGATCTGGCAGGCCGAAGCGCGCGGCGTCTGGCGCATCGAGGGTGGGATGCACCGGCTGGCCCACGCGCTGGCGGAACGATTTCAAGCGCTCGGCGGGCGTCTTTTGCTGAACAGTCCGGTCGCGCGGATCACGACCGGGGCGTCCGGGGTCAGCGGCCTTGTCCTGAAAGACGGCACGCAGATGACCTCGGAAACCGTCGTCTTTTGTGGCGACCCGCGCGCGCTGGCAACCGGGTGCCTCGGCTCTGATGTCACCGGCATCGCCCAAGACACGCGGCGGAGCCCGCGAAGCCTGTCTGCCCGGGTCTGGAGTTTTGCCGCCCGCGCTGAAACCGACCCCGGCCTTGCCCATCACAACGTCTTCTTCGCCGAGAATCCCCGGGAAGAGTTCGACGCGATCCGGCAGGGCCGCGTGCCGCAGGACCCGACGCTTTATCTCTGCGCAGAGGATCGCGGCAGCCACGTCGCACCGCCGACACAGACTGAACGGTTTGAAATTATACTGAACGCAGCACCTCTTTCCGAGGGGACCGCGACCGCCAAGGACATCGAGTTATGCCGCCAAACGACCTTTCCGACCCTCGCCCGCTTCGGCCTTCGTTTCGAAACCGATCCGGCGGACAAAGCCCTGACGACGCCTCAGATGTTCGAGACCCTGTTTCCAGGCTCGGCGGGGTCCCTCTACGGACAGAGCCCGCATGGCGTGACGGCCTCGCTGAAACGCCCGCGCGCGCGGACGGCGATCCCGGGCCTGTATCTGGCGGGGGGCGGCACCCATCCCGGGGCCGGAGTGCCGATGGCGGCGCTTTCGGGACGCTTCGCAGCAGAGGCGATACAGATGGACCTCGTTTCGACCTGACGGTACCTCCGGACGGCTATGCCTGGTGGTACGTCGACGGGATCAGCGATGATGGCAGCCGCGCGGTGTCGGTGATCGCCTTCATCGGTTCGGTCTTCTCGCCATGGTACCGCTGGTCGGGGCGGCGCGATCCGCA
>JAAUYH010061598.1_pt1 | contig 12458 bp, 8 predicted proteins | sample 7278061 | NCBI WGS metagenome assembly JAAUYH01 (sample SAMN14350203, study PRJNA611818) | marine sediment metagenome | isolation source: surface marine sediment (0.6m) | place: French Polynesia: Moorea | collected 2018-08
AACTTCAGGAAATCCGCCACCAAAATACATTCCTGCAATATCTTGGGGCAGTTTTTTGGCTTCTAGGGGACTCCAAAAGATTAATTCTGCTCCTAATTCTCGGAGAATATCTAGATTATCTTGATAGTAAAAGTTAAAAGCGCGATCGCGTGCAACAGCAATTTTAATCGTGGATGGAGAATTAATACTGTTTGGATAAGCCTTATTTTCCCTCTCCCCTGCTCCCCTGCCGGAAAGGGGGGATTTTAAATTATCTGTCGAACTCAGCAGTTTATTTGTTGGAATATTTCCCCCCTTCCCGCCCCTGCTTCCCCTGCTTCCCCTGCTCCCCTTGCTCCCTGCCCCCTGCCCCTGCTCCCTGCCTTTTCCCATATGAGGCTTAGACAGACTTTGAAGTAGGGGTAAAAGCAAATCCCAGTTAAAGTAAGTTTTTGCCAGTGTTGCTAGTTTTTCCCTGATATATTTCATTTGAGGTAGTTCTTCTGTCGGAACTAGACCTAAATGACGGTCAGGAATAGAAATATCTTGATTGCGGCATAAAACACCCAAAATCGGCATTTTTATCGTTGCCAAAGCGGATTTGAGTAATGTTAAATGGCGATCGCTTCCTACTTTGTTTAAGATTACTCCAGCAACTTGGACTTGAGGATCGAGGCGAGAATAGCCGTATGCGATCGCAGCTACCGAGCCAGATAAACGAGAACAGTCAATAACTATCGCTACAGGAAGCTGGAGAATTCTGGCAATATGGGCGGTACTAGCATAATCATCAATGGAAGACTGGAATTTTACACCATCAAATAATCCCATTACTCCTTCTACCACAACATAATCAACTTCCTGAGAGTGGCGAGTAAAACAAGATTGTACATAATTAGGAGAAGTCAAAATCGGATCGAGATTGCGAGAAGGAATCCCTGTTATAGCAGTATGGAACATCGGATCGATGTAATCGGGGCCTACTTTAAAAGCTTGAACTCTGTAATCTTGACTAGAAAGAAACGCCAGTATTGCCAAAGTGATAGTGGTTTTACCGACTCCCGAACGTTCTCCTGCAATAACCAAACCATTTCCCCTCTTAGTAGCACATACCTTATTTAAAGATTTTGTTAAATCCATTATGTTTTTTGGGAATCATAAGTGTCAGAGCCGAAAGCATATTATAAAATCCTATTTTTAATCCTATGAACGATAGCAGTTTTACTAGTCCCAACGAATTGCTAGAAACTAAATCACAACAAGGTTGGTCTGGTTGTTGTATTATTTCAGAGCCACAGGATGGTTCTGCTGGATGGCAAGTATATTTACACGAAGGAAAATTACAATATGCTACCAGCAATGTAGGGCAGAAACCAAGATTAAGTTGCTTATGGCAACAGTTTTCCTTTAATTTTCCATTACCTAAAATCGAACAGGAAACTTCTGACTATGAACAAATATATCAGTGGGTTTCGGAAAATCAAGTTTCTGCCGTCGATGCACAACAAATTTTACGGCAACTTAGTCAGGAAGCCTTAACACAAATTTTAAGTCTTGGTAAAACCCGAATTCGCTTATCAGATACTAAATTACCTGGAAAGGTCATAACCTATTTTTCTTGGCAAAATCTTATTGATCGACAACAAATAGAATCTTGGCAGAAAGTAAAGAATTATATTAAGTCCCCACTGAGTCGTCTTTATTTACCGCAAGATAAAGCCTTTAGGTTTTATAAATTTTGGAAAAATTTAACTCAGAATAATGCCCAATTTGCTGAAATAGCTAGTAGTCAAAAAATTTCTGATTGGGTTAATCCATTATTTAGGAAAGTTAATTTATATGAATTGGCTAATTTACTAGTCATACCTGCTTTAAATTTAGCAAGTTATCTCCAATTTTTTATTCAAGGGAATATCATTGAGGTTTTACCTTTTAATGAAACAAAAATCTCACTTAGTTCATCAGCAGTTACTACTCGTTCCCTAAATACTAAATCAATTAAGTCTGATAATAAATTAGCAATAAAATCAGCAGAATCTTCGTTACAAATTGAAAATAATAGCCCAGAAGCCTCTCCTATAATTGCTTGTATTGATGACAGTAAAACGGTACAAAAACAAGTCACAATGATTTTACAAGCTAGTGGTTATAAAGTAACTAATATAACTGATGCTAGTACTGCTTTAAGAAATTTATCTCGTCAACAGCCCATGCTGATTTTGATGGATATTAATATGCCTGATATTAATGGGTATGACTTATGTAGTATGTTAAGACGTTCTCAAAAATTTAAAGAAGTACCTATCATTATGCTAACAGGAAGAGATGGCATTATAGATAGAATGAGAGCCAAATTTGTTGGAGCTAATAATTATCTAACTAAACCTTTTGATCCAGAGAAATTACTAAATGTGGTCAAAGAAAGTGTTTCTATCTTAACTTCCTTTTAACTTAAATTAACAATAGTTATTTTCAAGGATATTTGGGGAACTATAGAGAAGAATAATTTTCAAATAATCATCATGAAAACCATCTTAGTTGTTGAAGATACTAACGCAGAAAGACAAATGATTTCTGCTTTACTAACTAATGCAGGATTTACTGTAGCAGTTACTGATAGTGCAGAAAGTGCTTGGGAATGGTTAAACAATAATAATCCACCCAATCTGATCTTGCTAGATATTATTATGCCTGGAGAGAGTGGATTAGATTTATGTCGTAAAATTCGTTCCCATGATCAGTGGAAAGATATTCCAATTCTCTTTTGTAGCTCTAAATCAGAAGAATTTGATCGTTTCTGGGCGTTACGCCAAGGTGGAACAGAATACATAACTAAACCTTACGTACCACAAAAATTAATTGATACTGTCACCCAATTTGCAGCCTAAATAATTAAATTCATTAAATTCAGAGGGATTCCGAAAAAGTTTAAGAAATCTGCATTTGACCAAGCAATAAACAGTTCTTTATTAGGGTATGAATCAAGAGTATTTTTATGTTGGATTGTCCAAATCAATTTATTTAGGATTGCCTCTGAATTCTATTGATAAATTGATTCAGTTAGAGTCAGATAATATTTGTGTGATACCAGGAGTCGTATCTTTTTGGGCTGGAGTTTTTAACTATCGAGGTTCTTTAGTTTGGATTATTGATACTAATAACTTTTTAACAGTTGCTTCTGAAAAAGAACTAATGGCAAAAAAGCAGACATTGCTAGTGTTAAATCCTCAAATACAAGAAGGACAAAAAAAGCAAGTAGCTTTGATGGTAAAAAAATTAGCAGGAATCTTCACATTAGATGAAAACCAGTGTCAATCTTCCTCTGCAACTGATGCTCTTTCTTTTCTAGGTAAGAAAATATGTCCTATTGTAGTTGAAGAAGAAAATAAACAGATTTATCTTCTTGATACCAATATCTTATTAGAGCAAATTTATCAAAACTCTTTATTATCTGCTCAAAGTAATTATTTTTAGTGTTAAATATTATGTCTGATAATCTATCACCATCTTCTAATAATGTTGTTGACAATAGTAACGATTTAGTTAGTAAAGTTGTTGCTGCCAATAGTCTAGAACAAGAAGGTAAAATTACCGAAGCGATCGCCGTTTATCAAGAAATTATCCAGCTAGATCCAGGGGGTAATTATGGTAATGTAGCTCAACAAGCAATAGATAATTTAAGTAACTTATCCTCTGATATTCCTGCTTCTAAGACTGCTCAACCCGCAACTGTCGAGCCAGATCGAGGACAGAAGATTGATAATAGTACCAGTGACGATCTAGTTAGTAAAGTTATTGCTGCCAATAGTTTAGAACAAGAAGGGAAAATCAGCGAAGCGATCGCATTTTATCAAGAAATTGTCCAACTTGATCGAGGGGGTACTTACGGGAATGTTGCTCAACAAGCTCTTGATAATTTAAGTAACTTATCCTCTGATATCCCTGCTTCTGAGACTGTTGAACCTGAAACTGTCAGGAAATATCGCGGACAAGTTATTAGGAGTGATGGAACAAGATCTGATACTAGATCTAACATACTCAACTTTTTCTACGATCTACCAATTCGTCGTAAGCAGTTTGCTACTGTTGTGGCAACTCAGTTAATTTCTGTGTTGGGAGTTGTGGGAGCAGGGGCATTACTGATTGTCAGTACAGGAAAACAACAATTAGTAAAGCAAACAAAATCAGAGTTAGAAGTTGCCCAAATCAACTACAACCTTAAAATCGACCAAATGGGATTCGGTTTTGCAGGACAAGCGGACAACACACAATTAATTGAAGCGGCTGCAACCAGAAAATATAGTCCAGTAGCCAAAAATATTCTGATCCATGAAACTTGGAAACGGAAGATCGAGTTTGCTACCTTAGTTGATGCCAAGGCTCGTATTATTGCCAATGCCAGCATTGACCGTTATGGAGAAGAGTTTAATCCTCAAGGCTTGGTTACAGAGGCTTTAGCTAATGATATTCAAATCAAAACTACTGAGTTGATTCCCTACAATGAACTGCTAGCAGAAAGCCCCAGGTTTGCAGAGTTGCTCTTGAAGGAATCTCAGCTAACAGCTAAGGAGCAACCAGAATTTTTAATCCGCTATACGGTTACTCCGGTAAAAGATGCAGGAGGACTAAGAATCGGGGCATTAATTTCTGGGGATATCGTTAAAACGCCAATTGTTGCTAAAACGGTAGCAGCTTTTGAAGGTGGTTACAGTGGGATTTATCAACTAGAACCAAATGGAACATTCAAATCAGCAGTTTCTCAAATTCAATTGAGTGACGGAGAAATTTTATCGGGAATCACACTCTCAAACTCCGATTTGCTCATAGAAGCAGCCCAAGCTCAAGGCAAAATTGTCACTGGAATAGGTAAGATTAACGGCGAAACTTTTACTTTAGCTGCTAAAGCTGTCTCCAATTATGCAGGAGAACCAACTGCTATTTTAGTGGTAGGAACGCCTCAAGATGCTTTAAATGCTCTAATTCTCAATAGTTTGTCTATCCAAGGGCTAGTTTTAATCATCGCTCTACTGATTAGTGCTGCTATTGCTGCTTATTTAGGTAAAGCGATCGCCAATCCCATCGAACAATTACAAACTATGGCTCAGAAATTTACCTCTGGGGATAGAGAAGTAAGAGCAGAAGTTATGGGAAGAGACGAAGTAGGAGAACTCAGTGCCACTTTCAATGAAATGGTAGAGAGTATCAATGCTTCAGAACAAAAACTCCTAGCTATCTCCCAAGCCCAAGAAGCAGAAGCAAAAGCACAAAAGCAAGAGAAAGAAGCATTGCAACGGGAAGTAATTAATCTGCTACTAGATATTGAAGGAGCGCAAAAAGGAGACTTAACTATTGAGGCGAAACTCACAGAAGGTGCAGTAGGCTCTATTGCTGATGCCTTTAACTCTACCATTCGTAACCTACGACAACTAGTATTACGGGTTCAAGGAGTTGCTAACGAAGTTAATGATTTATCTCAAAACAGTGAAGACTCTGTAAGCCGCTTATCAGTAGCTGCTTTAAATCAAGCGGATGAGATTAATTTGGCATTAAATAATATTGTCGAAATTAATAACTCAATTCAAAAAGTAGCAAGTTCTACTCAAGAAGCAGCTAAAGTCGCCAGATTAGCCAGAAATAAAGCGAAAAAAGGTGATGCTACCATGGTTCAAACAGTAGAAAGTATCGACAAAATTCGTTCTACTGTGGCAGATACGAGTAAGAAAGTAAAACAGTTAGCGGAATCTTCCCAAGAAATCTCTCAAATTGTGGAAATTATCTCCGAAATATCGGAAAAAACTAACTTATTAGCATTTAATGCTTCTATCGAGGCTTCTCGCGCCGGAGAACACGGTGAAGGTTTCCGCATCGTTGCAGAAGAGGTCAGAAGATTAGCAGATCAGGTAACAGATGCAACCAAAGATATTCAACAGTTAGTGGGCAATATCCAAAAAGAAACTTCTCAAGTATTAGAAGCGATGGAAGTAGGTACAGGAGAAGTGGTAACAGGAACAGAGTTAATTCGTAAAACCCAGCTTACCTTACAAAGTTTGGCTAAGACTAGTGAGCAAATTGACCAATATCTCCAGTCTATTGCTACTAACACCAATGAACAAACCCAGTCATCAGAAGCCATTAACCTGAAGATTGCTGATGTTGCCAACATTGCTCAAAGTAACTCTCAAGAGGCTCAGGACGTGGTGAAATCTTTACAAACTTTAGTACAAGAAGCGGAAACCCTCCAATCTTCTGTATCTCAGTTCCGCGTCAAATCCTAATTTTAACCAACAGCAATTAGCTATCAGCCACCAGCTATAAGTAACATGAGTTTTCAATTAGACCCTAATATTCTTGCTGCTATCACGGAAGAAGCTCGTCAGTGTTTTTTGGATGAGGATGCTCCCGAATACCTCCAAGCTTTGCAGTTTGGAGTCAAACAAGAGCGACAAAGTTTGGATTTTACTCCCATGTTACGGGCTGCTCATTCCATTAAAGGGGGTGCAGGTTTAGCAGGGTTATCTGGTTTACAAGAATTGGCACACAAACTAGAAGATTTAATGGAGGCGATCCAAAAAGATCGCATTGAAGATGTCGAAGTCGGTTGGGAATTAGTCGCTAAATCTATTGATGAAGTAGCTTTTATTTTGAGTCAAGCTCGAACCACTCCTGATGTAGAAGTTGATTATGATCTGATTGCCACTTTAGAAAGCTTAGTACAGGAAGAGGATAACTTAGAACCAGAAATAGAGAACAATAATACTGTTTCAGGCAGTAATCTAGTAGTTAAGGCTTTAACTGAAGATTTGGAGCGACAATTAGTAGAAATAGAAGCGTTAACAGCAGATTTACCACCAGAAATTTTACAACAGGGTATCAGCAGTTTTTACGATGAATGTTCCTTTCTGGGAGAAACCTTAGATTTACCCTGGTTGATGGAAACCATCACCGCAGCTAACACCTTTGTGGAACAAGCTTCTCCCCAAGAAGCCTTGGGTATTATCCAAGAATTTATCCCAGAAATCCGCCATCAACGCGATCGCTATTTAACAGAAACAACTTTAGAAACAACTAATAATCAGCAGAGTCTTGGTAGTGTCAATTTTGTAGTTCAAGCATTACAAGAAGATTTAGAAGTTAAATTCTCAGAAATCGCAGAGTTAACCCCAGATTTACCACCAGAGATTTTGCATCAGGGAATCAGCAATTTTTATGATGAGTGTATCTTTCTGGGAGAAACTCTCAATATACCTTGGTTATTAGAAAAAGCGACATCTCTAGGAGAAGTATTACAAGTATTTCCTCCCAATCAAACTTTACTGATGGCTCAAGAGCTAATCCCAGATTTGCGATCGCAAAGAGATGAATATTTAACTGAAATGGGATTGGTTCAGCCAATACAAGATATCGCAGAAACTAAAGAAACTCCAGCACCAATTGAAGATATTGAAGATACTGGTACATTAGAAGTTTCCACTATATTCAACAAAAAAAATACTTCCCAGGCTCAACTGCGTATTCCTCTACAAAAATTAGAGACGATGACTAACAACGTGGAAGAGCTAATTCTAATTCAAGCGAGATTAAATTTGGGACAAAAACAACTGCAACAGTCTCAAAAACGTTTGTATCATTTGAATCGTCAATTTGAACCGATTAGGGAACAAGTACAAGGTTTTTATAATCAATTAGCCGTAGGTCAAAAAAGTGTTAATAACTCCCTCAATCAAGAGAAACAGGCTAATAATAACAATTCATCTGTAGCCATTGCTTCCCATCAAGGGGATTTTGATTCCTTAGAATTAGACCGCTATACAGAGCTTCATGGTACTTTGCAGTCTTTTCAAGAACTAATGCTGCGAATTCAGGAAACTAGAAATGATATTGATTTAATTAACCGTAATTTAGCAGAAAATTTAGAACAAGTAAGACGCAATGTAGACACACTTTACAGTAATGTCACTGATTCTCGGCTCGTACCATTTCTAGTTTTAGCACAAAGATTTGTTCCTCAAATTCAATCCCTGAATCGCAGATATAACAAGTCAGTTAACTTGGAAATTATTGGGGAAGATACTTTAGTTGACCAAGTTTTATTAGAACAATTACAAACACCTCTAACCCATCTAGTTAATAATGCTTTCGACCACGGTATTGAATCCACCCAAGAACGTTTAGCACTTAATAAATCCGCTATAGCAACTATCAAATTGCAAGCTACTGTCGAAAATGGTCAATTAACAATTGTTTTACAAGATGATGGACGAGGTATCGATCTCAAGAAAGTTTATCAAAAAGCCTTAGCAAAAGGGATTATTGCTTCGGATTGGGCTTTTGCCGAATTTACTTCCCAAGAAATTCTGAATTGGATTTTTCTTCCAGAATTTTCTACTGCCGACCAAGTAAGCAATATTTCAGGTCGAGGTATGGGAATGGATATTGTTCGCAATCAAATTCGGAAGTTGCGAGGAAATGTGAAAGTTGAGACCAAATTGCATCAGGGTACAACATTTATTCTGCGATTACCTGTTAACTTAAGTTTGACTTCCTTGTTATTAGTACAGTTGCAAAATCGTACCATTGCCATACCCAGTAGCAACATTCGAGATAACTTACTCTACAGAGAATTAAGTTTTGTCAATAGAGAAAAATCTCTGATCCGATGGCAAAATCAGGAAGTAAGCTTAATCCCATTGTCTCAATTATTACCCTGTCCTAGACAGCCATTCCAAATAACTCAACCGAAAGTATTTATTATCTTAGAAACAGGTTCAGATTTAATTGCGATCGCGGTAGATAGTTTAGTTGCAGAAGAAGAGTTAATTGTTAAACCCTTTGATGATACAATTCCCATTCCTCCCTATCTGGCAGGATGTACCATTTTGGGTACAGGGGAAGTTGTCCCCGTGCTATTACCTCAAGGCTTTGATCTATCCTCCACTCAAACCAACAAAGACATAACTCCATCGTCTACAACTGCTGCTAGCACTACACCAACAGTTTTAGTTGCAGAAGACTCCGTAGCGACTCGTAAGATGCTGGAAAAAATCCTGGTTTCTGTGGGTTTAAAAGTAATTGTGTGTCGTGATGGACAAGAAGCCTGGGAACAATTCCAAGCTAATTCGGCTCAGATCAATCTAGTGATTTCCGATATCGAAATGCCTCGCCTCAATGGATTTGAAGTCTTAGAAAAAATTAAGCAGCATACTGTTGGGCAAAATATACCTGTAGTTATGGCTACTTCACGGACCGGCGATCGCCATAGAAAACAAGCCACAGAACTAGGTGCAACAGGCTATCTCGGAAAACCAGTCAATCCTCAAGAACTACTTGCTACTATTCAACCACTACTCACTATTTAACGCCATTTATGCCACAGTAATTCGATACTTAGTATAGTAGGGAAACAAAGATAGGGAAAAGGGGACCAAGAATCTGTAACCTATCACCTTCAACCATTTGGGGAATTACGATGACAGAAGGTTCAGAAAATACTTTAAAAGTTGCTCATCAGGCATTTGAGAACTTACAGCATGGTTTGGCAACAGGTGATTGGAACCCTATGTTAGATATGCTCACAGAAGACTTTACTTTTTGGTTTCCCGTAGGACCCTACCACGGGTTAAATATTGGCAAGGAAAGGGCTAAAGCCTTTTTTCAATATGTCTCGGAAGTGTTTGAGCAAACAATTAGACTGACCAGTCTAGAGCGCGTTACTAGCAATGAGACGACGGTTGTGTTTGAGTTCAGAGATGAAGGCATGATGTGGAAAGAACCTTATAAAAATCGGATCGCAGTTTCCTTTGATGTGCGAGAAGACAAAATTTGTGGCTATCGAGAATACTTTGGCAGCGATGGTAAATCGAATTAAAAAGGTAAGTAAATATCTAGCTACTTTTGATAAAAGGTATAATTTTTTGTCCCAAGCTATGATGAATAAAGAATAAATCTTAGTTAAATCCCTATAATTTTGGCAAAACAATGAAAAAAATTGGATTTCTAGGCAAAGTAGCTAGCCACGCTATGGCACTTTTGTTAGGAGTCTTATTGACGTTTGGTAGTCTGAGAGTTATGTCTTCTCAAGCCGATACTCTAACTCCATCATCAGTAGTACCAGATAAAAATGATACTATCGCGCTTCAAACAGAAACCACAGTCCCCAGTAGCTTTGTAGCTCAAGCAGTTGCCCGTACTGGTGCTGCGGTAGTGAGAATTGATACTGAAAGGACTGTAACCCGTCGAGTCGATCCATTTTTTAACGACCCCTTTTTTAATGAATTTTTTGGCGATCGCTTTAGAAACCAGATACCCAGGGAAAGACAAGTCAGAGGTCAAGGATCGGGATTTATTACCAATAAAAATGGAATAATTCTCACTAATGCCCATGTTGTAAGTGGTGCAGACCGAGTTACCGTAACTCTTAAAGATGGACGAGAATTTGAAGGGACAGTAACAGGTACAGATCAAGTAACTGACCTAGCAGTAGTTAAAATTAATCCTCAAGGAGCAGATTTACCTATTGCATCTTTAGGAGATTCTGACCGAGTACAAGTAGGAGATTGGGCGATCGCAGTAGGTAACCCTGTAGGACTCAATAATACTGTTACCCTAGGCATTATCAGTACTCTAGCTCGTTCTTCTGCACAAGTAGGAATTCCTGATAAAAGAATTGACTTCTTACAAACTGATGCTGCCATCAACCCTGGTAATTCTGGAGGTCCTTTATTGGATCAACAAGGCAATGTCATTGGAATTAATACCGCGATTCGGGCAGATGCTAACGGAATTGGTTTTGCTATTCCGATCAATAAAGCTAAGTCTCTAAAAGACATTTTAGCCAGAGGACAAAAAGTACCTCATCCTTATGTGGGGGTACAGATGATTACTCTCACTCCTGAGTTAGCCAAACAAAATAACAGCGATCCCAATTCCGCTTTCTTTATCCCCGAAACCAACGGGGTGCTAGTGATGCGGGTTATGCCTGATACTCCAGCAGAAAGAGCAGGAATTCGCCGAGGAGATGTAATTGTCTCAGTTGAAAACAAACCGATTACCGAAGCGAGCCAACTTCAGTTAATAGTAGAAAATAGCGGTCTCAATGCCAATCTCAAATTCAAAATTCTGAGGGGCGATCGCACTTTAACATTAAATGTGAAAACGGCTCAATTAGAAAATATGTCCTAATAACTGGCTTTGGGGTTTGGCGATGCTAAACCCCAATATTATTAAGTATTTCATGATTCAGCAGACCCCAATAAATGATATGATGTCCTTCGCCACCAAAGTAGATTCAGTTTTATGCAGGATATTAACGATCTAAGTTCTCAATTAAGATCGGAATCGGAAAAAAACCAACTAAAACTTATTCCCAAGCTCATCGAAATCGGCGCTCCTGGCTGGGAAACTTTGATGGATTGGATGTACTCATTACGAGAAGCACCAGCAAATTTAGCTATAGGCAAAGCCTATCAAGCACTCTATAAAGCTAATACCCCTCAAACTAAAGAATTTCTACAAATCAATTTTCCTCAAGGAATTATCCCTCTAGAGTCAGAACGTAACATTGACTATCAACCTCTACAAAGTCTCTTGGTTCAACAAGATTTTCAACAGGCAGATGCCATAACCTTGCAAAAAATGTGTGAACTTGCAGGGCAAACCGCAATCAATCGCAAATGGATCTACTTTACTGAAATAGATAAGTTTCCTGTCACAGATTTACAAACCATAGATAAGTTATGGAGGATTCACTCCGAGGGGAAATTTGGCTTTTCTGTACAAAGAAAAATTTGGTTGTCTGTGGGAAAAGATTACACTAAACTCTGGGAAAAAATAGACTGGAAAAAAGGAAATACTTGGACTCGTTACCCTAATGGTTTTACCTGGGATTTAACAGCGCCGAGAGGACATTTACCTTTATCTAATCAGTTGCGGGGGGTAAGAGTAATTAATGCTATTTTTGCTCATCCTGCTTGGAGTCAAAGTCAGTAATGTTTACGATTTTACTAAACCTGTTATGAAAATCGATTTTGATCCTCGGTTGTTAACGTAGTTCTACGTGAGGCCCGAAGTTCGAAATTCGGTAGGGGCAAGGCATTGCCTTGCCCCTACTGGAGTTAGTATTGATCGTAAGGATAAAATCAGGGTTAGAAGCTTTGATTTTAAGTTTAAAACTAAGTTTTTTAATGAAGAAACAAAATTTGTTTCCTAAGAGTTAGACCCAGCCAAAAACTGGAAAACATTTATCACTCCCGTCATATCTTCTATTAACTATTACCTATCACCTACCTTGACCCAATGTTAAATTAATTTTGCACAGGTACTTTTTATCAATGCAGAATAAATTAGCTTTTCCAATTACCCTAATCAGTATTTTCATGGCTTTCGCCTTTGCTTGGCAATGGTTTAGGGAGGAAAACCACTTCCATAACTTGACCATTGCTACGGGGGGAAAGGAAGGCGAATACTATGCCTTTGCTAATGCT
>JAAUYH010179745.1_pt1 | contig 12454 bp, 11 predicted proteins | sample 7278061 | NCBI WGS metagenome assembly JAAUYH01 (sample SAMN14350203, study PRJNA611818) | marine sediment metagenome | isolation source: surface marine sediment (0.6m) | place: French Polynesia: Moorea | collected 2018-08
ACGGATATTGGCTCATCAAGCCACCGTGGGAGTTACTTTACTCCCGGAACGCTCAAAGCTTTTCAAGTCGCACTGGTAAAACCAGTGGCTTACCTCAGATGTTTAGTTAAAAAATTTATGAATGCAAATTTTGGAGTGCTGATAAATTTGAATAACAGTTTTGATAAAAGTTTCAGCCCAAGGGATAAATTACCGCTCTGAGATGATAATCTTAGATTCTTTTCTAGTTGAGTATGCCGAATTCATTCGTTAATTTGTGTTTGCGAATATCCTTGACTCTTCCGGATTCAGCATATCACTCATATGCTTTAGTAGCTGAAACGCATGCCAAATAAGTTTTTCCGATATTTCTTCACCCTGAATCGACTTAATCCTTTGCTAGATAGCATTGCCAGCCTGATGAAGGCTACAGTTTAAATAGCAGATCCAGATAACCAGAAAATCTTTGAAAACCTCTCAGTTTTCGATTAATTAATGAAGTCAGCGTTTTTTTTATTTTAACTTCCTAGGTCGGGTTCAACACTTCTGCTTGTGCGCTACATCATGAGAATTTTGTCAGAGATCCTAAATACTTTCTCTATGAAGTACAGGAATATTTAGATATAAATTTTGATTTATCAATGCTAAAAACAGTTTCTTAGAAATTTCTGAAGGGCAACATGGAAAACAAAATGGGCTTGAAAGAATATAAGACTGTTGCAACGGGTTCTTTGCTTAAGTGGAAGAGAACTTGCAACACTCCTTACAGAAAAAAAAGGAAAGTACCTATATTAATTCTCTAAATGATTCGATATTTGAGATACAAGGCTATAACAAGCATGAGATTCTAAAAGAAGTTGAGAGCATTCGGGTTAACCCCTTTTGCTAATAGCAATAGATAGGCTGGATCATTTATATAGTAAGTTTATTCGTCTTTTAAAAATAAATATGTGGCTTTCACATAGCACTAAAGATTGGGCAGAAAATAATTATTTAAGTTGAAAATACTATTCATATGGTGAAGTGAAGTCATTTTCAATCTCAAGATGAAATTATTAATTATAGAGCCTGAAGCTACTGGCCATCATATGGCGCTTTATGTCAAACTAATCGTACGTTCAGCTATTGCCAGGGGATGGTGTATTCAACTTTTAACGACAAAGAAAGCACTAGAACATCCGGCCTTCGAACTCGTGAAGAGAGAGATTTCAGATGGTATGGATATATTTTTAATGGATGAAGTGACACGAAAAAATCATACCACTTCTCTATCACTTCTTTGGAAACAGAAAAGATTATATGAATCGATTGCCTCATCTTTTTCTAAGATACCACATAATCAAAGAGCAGATGTCATCTACGTAGTCAATTTTGACTACTTTGAAAAGATTCTTGCTCTACGTGGCTCACCTTTTAACTCAGTACCATTTATAGGAATGATGATGAATGTGAAATATCATCGACAGAAAATGGGAATTGGTCCAAATAGCAGAAGTGATTGGCTATACGAACAGCTTTTTCGCCGTATCTTGCGCATACCGACATTACAAAGCATAACTGTTATTGACGAATGTTTCCTCACTTATACCCAACAGTCTAGACACAAGGAATACCAGAAAATTCAGTTTGTACCCGATGTTGGTGAATTATTTGGGAACGAGTCGCGTGAGCTGGCTAGGAATGAGCTTAATCTCCAACAGGAAAGCTTCGTAATTTTGGTTTATGGAAGTCTATCTGAGCGAAAGGGAATCAAAGAGCTTTTGAAAGCTGTTAGTATGCTGGGTCAGTCTCAAATCACTGTTCTTCTAGCTGGAGAACAAGACGAAAAAATTCAACAACAACTTTGCGCTTCTTTGGCGCAACAGCTTGTCGGGCGAGGTTGCTTAATTGAGTCTTTAGGTTTTCATGACGAAAGACGAGAGTATAGAGTTTTTAGGGCTTCTGATGTAGTTTGGTTAGGTTATGTGGGTGGGGCTCGAGGGTCAAGCGGAGTGTTGTATCAGGCTGGATCTATTGGGCTTCCCATATTGGCAACTAATGAGGGACTCATTGGCTGGTTGACAAAACGCCATGGCATAGGACTTACCGTTAATCCTACAGATTGCCATGCTGTCGCTAGAGCTATCAATCAGTTATCAGTGGATAAGGAGTTTACAAAAGAGTGCGGACAGCACAACCGTGATCTTGCCAAGTTGCATTCAGGAGAAAAATTTGGAGATGATGTTTGCAATGCAATCTTTAAATCATAGTCTTTTGTTTGCCAAATTCTATTGGCCTTCAAGGCCTGCATGATAATTGTTGTCTAGTCATATTTCATGTAAAAAAGTCATGAAAGTTTTATATGTTAATCCGATGTCATATAACAATCTTGGTGAGTATGATTTAAATCTATTGAAAGAAATGAGCGATCTAGGCTTGCAAGTTGAATATGCATGTAATGAATTGATCTTTGAAGAGCAAGAATGGACCCATTTTGCAACCTTTTCTGTATATCCTATATTTCGCTATCGAAAAGAATGGTTTTTTTTTCGAAAAGGATTTAGTTATTTCACTTCTATTTTCACTATTTTGTATCTGACAGTAAGAAATCGACCCGATTTAGTCCACTATCAATGGGCCAAACTACCTGTCTTGGATATCTTGCTTATAAGACTTCTCAAAATTTTAAAGATTCCAGTTGTTTATACTTCTCATAATTTTTTGCCTCACAAGAAAACTGCTCTAAGTTTTTTTTTGCCCAAGCTGTTTGCAAGGCTGTGACTAAGATAATTGTTCACTCGAAAACTACTAAGGATGAAATAGTAGAAAAATTTGGCTGTGATCCGAAAAATATCTCTGTAATCCATCATGGACCTCTGGGAATTGAATTTGTAAGAACTGCCTTAGAGGACATGACAAGAAAATCTCTCATGAGACAGAGTTTACCCAAACTGACTATCCTTGGAAATATAAGACGGAATAAAGGTGTTATCCAGTACCTAGAACTTTGGAAGATTGCTAATCAAACTTTCCCTGAGATTGTATCAGAAGCGCAACTGCACATAATAGGTCAGTGGGACACAGCATATCTGACAGAAGTTGAGCATTTCGTCAGAGTCAATAATCTAGAAAATGTGTTCATTTCAAACAAATGGCTTTCAAATGACGAATTCAGCAATGAGGTCGTCAGCTCTGATGTATGCGTCTTGCCATATACAAGTATTAGTCAAAGTGGTGTGCTTATGACTTTAATTAGTTATAGAAAGCCATTCATCGTAGCTGATATTGGTGGTTTATCAGACCCTCTCAAAGTCGCAAAAGTTGGATGGTTCTTCTCATGGAGCGATGACTTCAAAGAACGAACAAAAAAAGCTGTATTGATACCTATTCAAGATATCAGAAATGGTTGGAAACCTTCTCAAGAAGATTGGATAAGAATTGACAACTATTTTAGTTGGACTAAAGCTGTAAAACTTGCTATTCAAACTTATAAATCAGCCACAACAGGTAACTAATTATAATTAAAAATTCAATATAATTAATTTAATTAGATGGTCGTTTTTTACAGTTAAAGTAAATCAACTGAAAACCAAAATCAATCATTTAAGTACTTTAAATATGCTCTAAAAATTATCAAGGATTATGATCACGCGATTTTATTGACTATATGAAGAGCTTTGAACAATGAATAGAAAAATCACTTATCTCCACCAGTACTTCACAATCCCTTCTGTTGCTGGCGGGACAAGGTCATGGGAATTCTGCACAAGATTGCTCAAGGATAATTGGCAGGTAACCATGATTTGTAGTGACTCTCAAATTGAGGAAGTTACAGAAAAGCAAATTGATAAACTACTCGGGAAGACTTCTGGCAGCTTTGGTCTTATTGTAATTAGACAACCTTATAGCAATAAGATGAATTATCTGCAGAGAATTTTTGTCTTTATAAAATTTGCACTTAGCTCATCTGTGAAGTTGCTCTTAGAAAAAAAAGTTTCCTTAGTGTATGCAACCAGCACTCCCCTTACGATAGTTATTCCTGCATTACTTAGGAAATGCTTGCTTGGGACGCCTTATGTCTTTGAGGTCAGAGACCTCTGGCCTGAAATGCCAATTGTCGTTGGAGCGCTTCGTTCTCCTATCCTGATTAAGCTTGCTCGCTGGTTAGAATACCTTGCCTACACTAATGCAGAGCATATAGTTGCACTCTCTCCAGGAATGCAACAAGGAGTTATTGAGCGAAATATTCCGCCTGAGAAGGTCACAGTGATTCCCAACTCTTGTGACAATGCCATCTTTAATGTGTCAGAAGAGGTTGGTCAAGAATTTCTTGCTAAGCATCCAGAGCTATCAGGCGGCCCTCTAATTGTTTATTCTGGCACCCTAGGCTATCTAAACGATGTATCTTATCTGGCTCATCTCGCTTGTCATATGCGTGAACTGATGCCTGAGGCAAAGTTTCTAGTTGTAGGTGCAGGCGCTTTAGAAGAAGATCTAAAGGAAACCAGTCTAAAGTTAGGAATCCTGAATAAAAACTTTTGGATATGGACGCCAATCCCAAAAGCTGAAATGCCAGCGCTGCTCTCAGCCTGCACTGTTGCGACATCTCTTTTCCGCCCTATTCCTGAGATGGGAAAAAACTCAGCTAATAAGTTCTTTGACGCCCTGGCAGCGGGTCGGCCCGTAGTGATCAATTACAGAGGTTGGCAAAAAGAATTGTTAGAGGAGACTGGAGCTGGAATTAGTCTTCCTGGCCATGATCCAAAGGCAGGAGCGCTTCAACTGTTTAAGTTTTTGAATGACCCCCAAAAAATTGTTATTGCAAGACAAGCAGCTAGAAAACTGGCGATACAAAGATTCAATCGAGATTTTTTGTATGAAAAATTAGCTGGCATATTGACTGCAGTCTCAGAGAAATATATTTATTAGCAGCGCTTTATTGCCGTTTTATCGCTAGGACATCCGACTACTCGACCTCTTTTTTTAAGCATCTACCAGATCTCCAAGATAACTCTTGGAGTTTTTTTGCTTAAGACTTATGGAGGTAAACATCCTGAAACATGAAATCTCCCTCAAAACAAACCCAATACTTGATTAAATGTGCCTTGGATAGGATTTGTGCGGCTATTGCTTTGGGTGTGGTAGTTCCCATACTCATTGCAATGAGTTTAGTTATTTTCTTTTCTATGGGATATCCCATCCTATTTACTCAGCCAAGACCCGGTCAAGACAAACGTGTCTTCAACTTTTACAAATTTAGAACAATGACCCATGATGTTGATAAAAATGGCGTCCTTCTACCCGATGATAAACGGCTTACTAAGATAGGTCAGTTTTTACGAAAGACAAGCCTTGATGAACTCCCCCAACTATGGAACGTCCTAAAGGGAGATATGAGTTTTGTTGGACCAAGGCCATTATTAGTTAAATATCTCGAACTTTACTCATCAGAACAGATCCGTCGACATAATGTGAGACCCGGTATTACAGGTTGGGCTCAAGTTAATGGACGCAACCTCCTTGATTGGGACAAGAAATTTGAGCTTGATGTCTGGTATGTTGACAATTGGAGTATTTGGTTAGATCTAAAAATTCTGTTAAAAACAGTCTTAAAGGTCTTAAAACGTGAAGGTATTTCACAACAAAATCATGCAACCATGAGAGAGTTTCAAGGGTATCAATCTTCTAACAATTAGAGGTGCTAAATCTTGGGAATTTATTTGTATGGCTGTAGCGGTCATGGGAAAGTGGTTCTTGATATTCTTATTCGGCAAGGTTTAGAGGTGTCTGCCTTTGCAGATGATAATCCACCTGTAGACACCGAATATATCCATGGAATTCCTATATTCCCTGCAAGTAAAGCATTCGCTTCAGTAAAGCCAGAAAAAAATCATTGGATTGTCACTATCGGCAATAATCGTGTTCGCAAAAAGGTCGTGAGCAAACTCTTAAAAGTAGGCCATCAATTTACAACTGCAATCCATCCTGCAGCGCAAATTGCAATGGGGGTTAAAATTCTCCCAGGCACCATTGTTATGGCGAACGCTGTAATCAACACAGATGCTCAAGTGGGACGGCACGCTATTATCAATACTGGAGCAACCATAGATCATGATTGCGTAATCGGAGATTTTGCACATATCGCGCCTGGCTCTTCTCTTTGCGGTCAAGTCATCGTTGGCCAGGGGGCATTTCTCGGTGTTGGCTGCAAGGTGATTCCTTGTCAGGAAATAGGCGAATGGAGCACCTGTGGAGCAGGTTCCGTTATTGTCAAATCTATACCGTCCAGTAGTTTAGCCTATGGTTGCCCTGCCAGGATAGTAAAGACAGAAACAATAATTTAGATGCCCATGGAAAAGAATGCTGCTTTCATTTCCTCATATAGGTAATGAGGAGTTAGGATTTGTCAAAGAAGCTATCGATACTAATGGCTTGTCCCTGTGGATCTCCAAGTCAACGTCTTCAAAAACGAGTTTTGCTAACTTGCTGGAGCCCATGCTGCCGCTAAATTTCTTCGAGTCACTGTACTCAAACTTGTAGGTATTCATGATTAGTGATTGGATATGAATTTTTTATTCACTAGCGTAGGTAGACGAGTATCTCTTATTAAGCATTTTAAGACCTCCAAGGAAAAGCTTAATCTTGAGGGTAGCATTGTCACAACAGATCTAAAGAAGAATGCTCCTGCATCTTTTATATCTGATTATGCAGAACAAACACCTAAAGTGACGGACCCACACTATCTTGACTGCCTATTACGAATTTGCCAAGACTACAAGATAAAGTTATTGATTCCTCTAATAGATACTGAATTGTATCTATTATCTACTTGGACTGAGTACTTTGAAGATATAGGGGTTAGGCTTCTAGTTTCTAGTCCAGAGGTCAATCAGATCTGCATCGACAAAAGAAAAACATCTGAGTTCTTCAAAAACAATCAAATTGCCACTCCAAAACTTTATTCCTTGAATGAAATAGTTGAAGACAGTAGTTTTTCCTATCCTATGATAGTTAAGCCTGCTGATGGCAGTTGTAGTATCGGAGTTAATAAAGTGAACAACTTTGACGAACTCAAATTTTTCACTCACTACACCCAGAATGCCATAATCCAAGAGTATGTTTCAGGTCAGGAATATACCTTAGATATTCTTGTGGATTTTGAGGGTAGGGTAAAAGTTGTTATTCCTAGACTTCGTATTGAAACTAGAGCAGGTGAAATCAGTAAAGGAATGACTGTCAAAAAACCTGCTCTGATAGCGGCGGGAAAAAAAGTTGCTGAAACACTCCCTGGAGCTGTTGGATGCATTACAGCTCAATGCTTTCTCACTTCAGAAGGTGACATAAAGTTTATTGAAATTAATCCTCGTTTTGGAGGAGGCTTTCCGCTTTCATATCATGCAGGGGGAGATTTTCCTGGATGGATTCTGACAATGGCTCAAGGGAAAGAGCTCAATGTGTCAATCGATGATTGGCAAGATGGAATAGTCATGTTGCGTTATGACGATGCCGTATTTACAACAAGAGAAATGATTCAGTGAGCTGAAATCTATCTTCTTAAATATGCAATTTTTAGTTTTTGATCTTGATGACACTCTTTTTCCTGAAAAGGAGTTTGTTCGTAGTGGATTTCAGTCTGTTGGAGCATGGGTCCACAACTCTTATGGCATTGAAGGATTTTACGAAATTGCCTCTAGACTTTTTGAGAGTGGTGTTCGGGGAAACACTTTTAATTTAGCCTTGCATGAATTAGGTCTTGAGGACGACCAAGTCTTGATCCAAAAAATGATTGAGATCTATCGAAGTCACAAGCCTTCATTAAGTCTCCATCAAGATGCCCAGTGGGCAATTAATCATTATCGCGATCAATTTCTTGGCATTATTACAGATGGGTTTCTTCAAGTTCAGCAAAATAAGACTGAAGCTTTGGGGCTTAACTCATATTTTTCAAATATTATTTACTCTGACTCTTATGGCAGAGTAAATTGGAAGCCCAGCCCTCTTCCCTATCTAGAAATGATGAGGTTCAGGAGCTGCCAAGGGGCGAAATGGACCTATGTAGGCGATAATCCTAGGAAAGATTTTGTAACCGCCAAGAAACTTGGTTGGCGAACTATTCATATTTGCCGACCCGAAGGCGAATACTCAGAGGTAATAGTCGATAAATCCCATCAGGCTGATATTAAAATTGAGTCCCTTTATGAACTGAGCAATATCGTTTAGGTTATTCCTCAATTTGGGCTCCAACTTATAAGCGGGACAATCCAGTAGAGAAGGAATACAAATGCAGAATACAGGAGTCAGAAACAGGATTCTGACTCCTGTATTCTGCATTCTTGCCCTGTCAGAACGTCCCGGCTTAAGTTGATATCCCTCAATTTCGTCTTGTTCTCCATCTATTTTTTGCAATGAAGAATCAGATTTTGCTTTCTCCTCCTCACATGGGGGAAGATGAATTTGCTTTCGTAAAAGAAGCCTTCGACACTAACTGGCTCGCCCCAGTCGGTCCGCATGTTAACGCTTTTGAAGAAGAGTTCTGCCAAATCACTGGCGCCAATGCCGCCGCGACCGTTACATCTGGCACCGCTGCCTTGCATCTGGCGCTTCGACTATTAGGGATAGGAGCAGGAGATGAAGTTGTTTGCTCTACCCTCACCTTTGTAGCGACTGCCAACCCCATTCTTTATCAAGACGCTAAGCCCATATTCATCGATAGCGATCTTGCTACTTGGAATATGGATCCTACCTTGTTGGAAGAGGTTTTAACCCAAAAGGCCAAGACAGGTAACTTGCCAAAAGCGGTCGTTCTCGTACACCTATATGGGCAAAGCGCCGATATTGATCCGATTCTCAAAGCCTGCAAAAAATACGATATTCCTTTGATTGAAGATGCCGCTGAAGCGCTAGGGGCTTCTTATAAGGGGAGAATGCCAGGGACGTTTGGAAAATTTGGCGTCTATTCGTTTAACGGTAATAAGATTATCACGACATCTGGTGGTGGTATGCTCGTTGGCCATGATGCTGACCTCATTACAAAGGCCCGATTTCTTGCTACTCAAGCCCGTGATCCAGCGCCACACTATCAACACTCAGCAATCGGCTATAACTATCGACTTAGCAATGTCTTGGCTGGTATTGGGCGAGGACAGTTACGAGTTCTGAAAGATCGAGTCGCTGCAAGACGTCGGAATTTTGAATTCTATCATCAGGCCTTAAGCCATCTTCCCGGTGTGCAATTTATGCCTGAAGCCTCCTATGGCCAATCGACCCGCTGGCTGACTTGTCTAACGATTGACGCTAAAGCATTTGGCGCAGACCGTGAGCAAGTGCGTCTAGCGTTGGCAAAAGAGGACATTGAGTCTCGTCCCGTGTGGAAACCATTGCATCTGCAACCTATCTTCGCAGACTGTGAACATATCAGAGGCGAAGTGGCTGCACGGTTATTTCATCATGGCTTATGTCTCCCCTCTGGTTCCAATATGACGGAGTCAGATTTAGAGCGGGTGACTCAAGTTATCGCAAAGATCCATGGGCAAGCAGGATAATGCCTTCCAAGATTTGTTTCACCTTTTCACGGATTGAAATCTCAGAGTACTCAACAAACTCGATCAACTTAATCAATCAGGAGCAGACCAAGCCCTGCCGCGCCCTGTATCTGCCCCCACCAAAGCGTACAACTCATTGCATACAAACCCACCGCATCTTTTTTCCAAAATGGCGCAGTTTTCAATCAGAATTTCAACCGTGATTCCTGTCCATGGCGGCGGGATAAACATGTAAAAATATTCAAGTTAAGCATTTAAAGCGATGGGACCCGATATCTCTGTAAAAGAACATAAATTGAGAAAAAATCTCTCCTTCGCTTGACTAAGACTTTTGAGAAATATTTCTGTCTATATCTTCCATTCGGATTTCCTTGCAAAAATCCTTGAATCCCTTGTGAAGAAATATTTGCGGGCGCAAAAAAATGAAGAGGAGAACTCTTCACCGTAATGGGCTTCCTGTATTGGAACTGGTCTGCCGCCTAGGTTTCCTTGCCGGGAACAGTACAATCCGAGTTGCGTTGACGTCTGTCAGGCTAGCAAGGACTTTACTGGATGCTAAAATACCTCCTTAGTTAGATGCTTTACTAAATCCTCGGGTTTTGAAGCAAGTCGTTATCTCTGAACAGGGCGAGTCAAATCTATCTTTCCCGCAGCTGTCCTGTGCACTTGATTTTCGCTATTTGTAACTCTTGCAAACTGCGAATCAATATCTGACATACTAAGTTCGGCCAATTAATTATGAAGTCCAACCATGTCTGAATACAGCATCTTCACTTCAGAATCCGTATCCGAAGGCCATCCTGACAAAATGGCCGACCAGATATCCGACGCCGTCTTAGACGCCATCTTCAAAGAAGATCTCTATGCTCGCGTCGCTGTAGAAACTATGGTCAAAACTGGCATGGCGATCATCGCGGGTGAAGTACGCACTAGCACCTACGTGGATCTAGAAGACATTGTCCGGGGCGTTATATTAGATATTGGCTATAACAGTTCAGATGTGGGGTTTGATGGAGCCTCCTGCGCCGTCCTCAACGCCATTGGCAAACAGTCTTCCGACATCGCCATGGGGGTTGATGAAGCCGAGAACAAGGACCTTGGCGCTGGTGACCAAGGGCTGATGTTTGGCTACGCCACCAATGAAACTGACACCCTGATGCCCGCTCCCATCTATTACGCTCATCGCCTAGTCGAACGTCAGGCTTATTTACGTAAACACAATGTCCTTCCATGGCTGCGTCCAGACGCTAAAAGCCAGATAACCCTCCGCTACAACGATAAACATCCTGTCGCCGTTGAGGCCGTCGTGCTATCCACCCAGCATGACCCCAATATCACCCAGGCTGACATTCGCGAAGCCATCATGGAAGAAGTGATCAAACCCGTATTACCCTCTGAGTGGCTCCACGCCGAAACTCAGTACCACATTAACCCCACCGGCCAATTCATCATCGGCGGTCCAGTAGGCGACTGCGGTTTGACCGGTCGTAAAATCATTGTCGATACCTACGGCGGCATGGCTCGTCATGGCGGCGGCGCTTTCTCGGGCAAAGACCCTTCTAAAGTCGATCGTTCCGCTGCCTATGCTGGACGCTATGTCGCCAAAAATATTGTGGCTGCTGGACTGGCCGACCGTTGCGAAATTCAAATCTCCTACGCTATCGGGGTGGCGGAGCCTACGTCTATTTCAATCAATACCTTTGGTACGGGCAAACTGGCCGACACCAGCATTATCAGCCTAGTGCGTAAGCATTTCGATCTACGGCCCCAAGGACTGATTGATATGTTAAATCTGCGTCGTCCCATATATCGTCAAACTGCCGCCTATGGACACTTTGGCCGCGAGTTGCCTGAATTCACTTGGGAAAAGACTGACAAGGCCGAGGCTTTGAAAGCAGCCTTGTGAAACTCTGCCGCTTGGGTCATTTTGGCGGTGAAGCCTTTGGCGATCTCACTGAGAGAAGCCTATCTAATTTGCTTCTCTCAGCCTTCACTCCATAGGATGCCTCGGTTTGCAAACGCGGATTAAGCTGCGCTCCACTGCGCCCTGTCGCTAACCACAGCAGGGCGCGTAATCCATCCCGCACAACTTTCACCCAAGACTCCTCTGGAGGATGATGTTGGGAGGGTTGGGGAACGGGGGCGATCGCCACCCCACGACTGCCAAAGATTACTGTCGCGATCGTCACTGCCCTCGCCATATGGTAATCAGACGTAATCAAGTAGACATAGCGAATTTCTTGGGCCACAAAGTCATCCACTAACGTAGTGAAATGGGTCACCGTGTCTGTTGCCCGCAAGTCATAGCGCACCTGTTCAGATACTTGCGCATCGGTAAAGGTCGCCCGTATCTCAGACCGTTGACTGGTATAGCCAGATATCCAAATTGGCAAATCAGGATGTCGTTGAGCAAAATAGGCCCCCTGTCGAACCCGTTGATCATCCCCATCTAAAATTAAAATCGCCTGTGGTTCTGGAATTTTCTGCAGGGTTATCTTCAGCCGCACTGTAATCCACCCCGCCAACAGCAAAGTAATCCCGATCCCAGTGAAGCCAAACAACTTTAGCCATACCTGCCAAATTGGCTGGTTGTGTGTAACGCCACCCATAAAGTACTTGTGTAAAAACATCCCATAAGCCATCAATTCTAAACATCAAGGCTGACTTGTCACCACCGAGATTTTGAGGAGATAGTAGGCTTATGGGTAAACACTACATCAAGGCTGCAAGACTATTAATACTATCTAAGATTAGAATATTTGCTATTAACTAGTAAGCTTATAAATATGAGATTGGAATATATTGGCCAGTTTCAAAATATTTTGAACAAAAAACAAACTGTGAGAGTCAGACACCCCCGGCAAAGCCGGTGGCTTAATGAATGTGACCGCCTCAAAGGCGGATGTCCTTGCCGGGGGTGTCTCAATCAGTCTCTAGAATTGTCCCCCTTTATC
>JAAUYH010099153.1_pt1 | contig 12453 bp, 10 predicted proteins | sample 7278061 | NCBI WGS metagenome assembly JAAUYH01 (sample SAMN14350203, study PRJNA611818) | marine sediment metagenome | isolation source: surface marine sediment (0.6m) | place: French Polynesia: Moorea | collected 2018-08
AATTATCTAACTCGGCAAGCTGGAGTGCTTCAATGACATTACGGGCTTGAATTAAATTCTCTTTACTAGGTTGAGGAGAACTTAAAAGTAAATCGACTAACTGCCGATAAACTGGTTCTACACTTTCGCGAAAGGAAAATTGAACTTCTGGATTGAGGACAACTAAATCACTGCGTAACTCATTAAGAGTATTAAAGGCTTGGGTGTAATAGTTCAGTGCTTCTGTATTAGTGTCTCGATTATCTGGTGTGTGCTTCGTGGGATTCTGAATAATACGTCCCATTTGCCATTGCCATCTATAAGCAATATCTGCTGCATTAATAGTTTGAGCAATTAATAACGCTGAGAGGGTAAACTTTTCGGCTGGCAACCAATCTTCTTTCTGTTCGTAAAATTCGCCTAAAGTTCCGAGAGCATAGGATTCGGCTTTTTTATCATCTATTTTTTTAGCTTGCTCGACGGCTTTATTCAATATTTGAGCAATATTTGAAACCTTAGTTTTATTTTCTTGGTTATGCTCCAGTTTCATCAGACTCTGAGCCAAGTTAATCCTGGTATAAATAGATGGACGACTGATGGGTAATTGAGGGAGAAGGGAATTGATTTCTGATAATAAAGTCTCGGCATCATTATATCGATCGATTTCTAGTAATAGACTTAACTGATTTAATCTTGCTTGAATTTGAATTAAGGGAAAAGAAGTATTTGCTACTGCTTGTTGATAGTAAGTTAAAGCTGCTCGATCGTAAGATTCTGCTAGTTGTGGATTTTTGCGCTCTTTTTCTCTTTGAGCTAAAGCTCTTTCGGTATTAGCTAAACTGAATAAGATTTGACTTTGATTTTGGGACGATTCAGTTAATAATGATGGTTGCGTAGCAGCTAATTTCTCTAGCATTGTCAAGCTTTGTTCTAAAATTGATTGGGAACGAGCTAAATCTCCCCCTTGTCTAAAAATATTGCCTAAATTATGCCAAACTTTGACCTTAAGCAGAGAATCTGGTTCTTTCTCTAATTTATTTTCTATTTGAGTGAAGAGTTTTTGTGATCGACGATAAAATCCCAAATTTTGCAGTGTCTGGGCTTGATTAATCTGGCTGCCAATTACACCGATCTTATCTTCAGCTTGTTTATACAATAATTCAGTTTGTTCAAAATTGGCTAAGGCTTGCTCAGTCTTTCCCTGTGCCAAAAATAAACGTCCCTGACGATTAAAAACTTGGGCGCGAACTCGATTACTTAGTTCTCCTGGAGCTATAGTTGCTAGTAAAGATAAACTAGAATCGATCGCGGTTTCTGCCTGTTGAAGTTGTCCTAGTTTTTGATAAGCCAAGGATAATAAACTGAGAGTCTGTGCTTGTTTAATTATGTCTTGACTAGCTGCATATATTTGCGCTGCTTGTTGTAAGGCTTTAGCTGAGTCAGAAAATTGTCCTGCATGGTAGTATTGTTTGCCAACTTGAACTAATGCTATGGCAGAAGCACTATTATCATTTGGTTGCTTGGCATTAACGCTCAACCATCCATTAAGACTAAGACTTAGAATTAAACCCAAGATTGCGATCGCAATTAATCTACCAAGACGTTTCATTTTGGCAATTCGTCTAATAACTGGCAGTTGAGTGGCACAAACGGGGAACTTCGAGAGACAGACTTAACTGGTTGAGCAGTGAGAACAATGTTACCATTTGGTGCCCTAAACCAGCTTTGAGCTTCAACAATGTGATGAGGATCGCGATCGTTTACTTCTGGAAGGGAGCGCGTTTGAGATGATTGTTGATAGTTAGAGGAGCTATTTTCTAGCACGCGCCAATCTTCCCAACCAGCATCAGTATTGAGAGTATCTTTCGGAGAAGGAGATAAGCCACCTTTACCAGTAATAATAAATTCACCTTCTTGACCAACAGAACAAAGATTCTGATTGATTAATCCACTAACATCAACAATTTCTATGGGCAATTTGCTCAATTCTTGACCAGGTTCAATCCCTGAAGTATTAATATTAACCGTACCATCTATACCAAACCGAGAGCTAGCAGTAATATCGCTGAATTTAGAATCTTCTTGCAACTCAAATCCAAAGATATTTTGAGTATCAATGTTAATATTACCTCCGTTACCTGCGAAAGCATTAGCCTTAATATCACTATTTTCTTGAGGAAAAGCCACAAGTAAAGGAGTCTCGATCGTGATATTACCTCCATCTCCTTCTCTTTGAGCAAGACCAGCAGTTGCGGATATATTACTACCACGCCGTAACAATAATAAATCTTGTATCTTGAGTGTAATATTACCTCCAGTATTACTAGCAGTTTCCGCAGAAATTGAAGCTTGATTCTCTAGAGTAAGAGAATCTGCCTGAAGCTGAATTTCGCCACCTTCCCCAGATCCTTGACTATCCACTGCAATCTGTGCGCCATCTCGAATAATTATTGTTCTAGGGTTAGTTCTAGGGTCAGTGAAAATCTTGCCACCGTTCCCTTCAGAACCATCAATTGTGTTGGCAAATAATCCACTATTTGCTCCAGTCAGAGTGATACTGTCTTGAATTATGAGATTGATATCTCCCCCATTAAATCTACCACCAGTACCTGTGACTACTCGTCCACCAGTGTTTACTTCTAAAGTTTTGGCAGTAAGCACGATATTGCCGACTAGTCCTTCTCCCAAATTAGCCGTAGATATTCGAGCGTTATTGGTAACTGATAGAGAATCAGTGAAAATTTCTACACCCCCAGCGTTTCCCTGTGCGTTAGCACGGACTAGACTAAAAATGCCACTAAGATATAAGCGGGATTGTCCATCAAGCAAGATCGAATCAGTAGCAGTAATCATTACCTTCCCAGCATTTCCCTCACCTCCTTGCCTAGTACTAGTGCTTATTACGCCTCCATTAGTGAGATTTAGGGAGTTAGTGGTGACAGAAATTTCCCCCGCGTTACCCTGTCCATCTACCGAGCTAAAAACACCACTATTGTTTCCATTGCTACTTTCTCCATCAATCAAAATACTATCGTTAGCAGTAATAGTTACACTGCCAGCATTTCCTTCCCCTCCAGTAGTAACAGACAATTCAGACCCACCACTAATTTGTAGAGAACCAGTAGTAACTGAGATCCCCCCTGCGTTTCCCTTAGCCTCAGAAAATACTTGGCTGAAAGCACCACTCCCGAACTCGTTGCCATCTTCTGCATCAAATACAACAGAATCAGTAGCAGTAATCGTTACCGTCCCAGCATCTCCCTCTCCTCCTGTACTGGCAGATATCTCAGTCCCATTGAGAGCGTAAAGAGAACCGGTCGTAATTGAAATGCCACCTGCATTTCCTTTAGCACCAGGTTCTACTCGACTGAATGCACCAGTGTTGGTATTTTGACTAGATTTTCGATCAAACACAACGGAGTCACTTGCAGTAATGGACACGGTGCCTGCATTACCCTCTCCTAATGTACTGGAAGACACTTGAGCACCATCGATAACAGCAAGGGAGCCAGTAGTTATATCTATATTGCCTGCATTACCCACGGCGTTGCTTTCCACTTCATTGTCGACCATGCTAGTCCCTTCAAAGAAGACTGTATCTGTAGCATTAATTTCAATATCTCCTGCCTGTACCCCAGGTGAATCAAAATCTGACCTTATACCTGCCAAAAGGCGACTTCCTTCTTTCAGCTCTAAATTCCTGGCATTGACTCTAATAGAGCCTCCACCTCCAGCTCTTACATCAAGCTGAGCTCTATTGGTAAGCGATACATCCGCTCGCTCTAGAGTTTCGGGAAAACTTAAACTTATGTTGTTATCATTAACATTTAGCCCTACTATCCCCTCACCTACAACTCCTGCTAATTCTAGTTTTCCCCCTAAAGCGTGTAATCTCCCTCCATTGAAAGCTATGTCTCCACCCAGCAGTAGCAAACTCTGACCATCAGGGACTCGCAAACCAAATACGGGTCTTCCTAATAAATCCACTCCTGCTGGTGCAGTTGACCTATTTTCAATCCGTCCTGCCTTCATTTGATTGAAGAAAAATGCCGATGGTTGAACTGTCAATAAGGGTGGTTGTTCTGGATCGGTAGCACTAAACCAACCGCGATCGCCAAATTGAATAGCATTAGACGTACTAGCTACAAATGAACCCCCGACATCCAAACTCGCATTCTCACCAAAAATAATACCGTTGGGGTTAAGAAAAAATAAATTGGCATTACCATCTAAAACCCCTAATACTCCGTGAATATCAGAGATATCATTCCCTGTAACTCGACTAAAGATATTAGTAATACCATCAGGATTAGTAAAGTAAGCCTCTTTTCCTGCTTCTACATTAAATTCTTGAAAACTGTGGAAAAGATTAGCATCTCGAATCGCACCACCTTTGATGGTATCTCGATTACCATTAGTCTCCACTACTGAATTTTCTGCTCCTAAACTAGAGTCAGGAGTAATTTGAGCGAAAGCAGCACCAGGTATTAATGCCAAGAAGATTAGAGAAGATAATATTTTGTCCATTGATTCATATATCTCTCCGATTATCCCAAGCCTGTATTTTTGCATGGGAGAAGAATAGAAAAAATGTAGATAACTAGTATATTAGCGATTGTGGTGAGGATAAATCAATGAAGTTTAGCGACATTGTGCAAAGACTGGGGCAGAATAAAATTAAATAATTCTTTGAGGACAAGAACAATGCTATCGCTAACTCCTTTTGAGGAACTCACTTCGATGTTAGACAAACTAGAAAAGATTGTGACTCCTGGTTACAATCGCACCTATTACGAAACTAGAGTCAAACAAGCAATTTCCAACTTTGAAGGTTTAGGTTTTTTAAAATATATCTTCTGCGCTCCAAGATATCGTCAATTAATCGCCAAAGCAAAAACATTGATAGCTAAAGCTTAATTTCACAAGTATTGAACCTCCCTTACTTTTAGTGAGGGATTCCCATATAGACTCTTAGCTAGACTGAAATAGTCCCCGCCAGACCGCCGTTACTGGGCAATTTAACCACGGGCGCACCGACCGCAGCATCCGCACCTTAGATAAATTATTAAGTACTCAAGAATACCTCGACCTGAAACTAGAGGATTCAACCAATGAATGAGCTTGTAAGGAAGGGGAAAATCCCCTTCTCTTATCCTGCGAACCTATAGCTATTCTTTTGCTTCTGTGTCGTCTTGACTTTCTACATTATTTTCAGCAGTTTCTGAAGCTTGCTTTTCTCGCTTTTCTCTCTGCTTACGATCGGCTTGAAGAACATCTTCAATGACTTGAAGCAATTGACCCATTTTTTCTAGACTACTACGATAAAGATCGATATCCTTTTTCAGTTTTTCTTCTGGTAGACCAAGCTTTTCAGCCAAAAGAGTAAAAGTCTTGTTGCGTTCCTTTTCGTCTGCAAGTAATTCTGCATCGACTTTTTCAATCAGAGTGTACAAACCGATACCAAAAAGACGACTGTATTTAAAATTTTGATTTTGTGCGATCGCCTTAATGGGTTCGATAATATTATTTATACCTTCTTCACTGGTTGGACTCTCTAGCCAAGCAAGTAAATCCTCTGAAGATTTATTTTCCGCAAGGTCAAGTAAACTTCCTGCCTGATTTTTGTATACTTGGGGATCTCCACCTACAGATTTACAAAGAGCATTAAAAATTGAATCTTTATCTTGTTCTGGTCGATATCCCTGCATTAGACGCTCAAAGGAGGTAACAACCCCCAGATAATATATGGGATCGTTTTTAAAATCTACATTGACGGAGAGTAAGTGCATTTCCACGAGTAGCTCTTCAACTACCCGACGATAAACGGAATTAATCGGTCTATTGTGGTAAGTATAAAAATCTCTTTTGCTATCAGAAACAGTTCTCATGTTAGTTTCTGCTGTTTTTTTAGTAGGAGTTTCATTCATTCTAAGGTTTTCGTTGTTGTTAACTATATATTTTTTGACGATCTCATAGGCTAGACATCGTAACATTTATTGATCTCTTAACACTATCTTACGATTTTATGGAGCTTAAGAGCGTATTTTTATATTCAAAGCTAAACCCTATCCAATACTGTTCGGTTAAGAAGGTTGTCTGTTGAGACAGAGAGAGGGAAGACAAGGGAGAGAGCGAAGAGAGGGGAGATTAACCTTAGAACTCTTGCATAAGTCCGATAAACTTCGGTCTTGTTTGGGAAAAGGTTAAAGGTCAAAGGGAAAAGGAAGGTAAAAATAACCTTTGACCCTTCCCCTTTTCCCTTTCCCCTGACTTCTGCAAGAAGTCTCTTAAAAGTTGTCTCCTCCCACACTTCCCACACTCCCTAATTCCATTAAGTTTTCAGGCTTATCCGAACAGTATTGAAACCCTATCTCCTTTTAGGGCTTAATTTTTGTCTGTATTACTAACGTCTACTTTTCTTCTGAACTAAGAAAAGTTTAAGATGATCTTGAATCAGCAAAAGGATTTGTAGTAGTGCAACCCATAACTCCAAGATCAATAAAACAGCAGATAACTTATGGTCAACTACCTTTAGCGGTATATAGAGAAATAGTTGCTCATCTAAGACAAATTGATGGAGTTAGTGCGGTATTAATTGCTTATTCCAGCGAAGATGAACAAAAACAGCAATTCGATTATGCTCAAAGTCAAATTAAAGGTTTATCGATCGAATACTCTGATAACTTAGATACACAGAGTAAAGAGCGTATAGCAAAAATTATCGATTATTACGCTCAACGCTATTATCCTTGGCAAAAACTAGATAGTTAACCTCGATCGCCTTAACTCAGTAGATTATATGTCTGATATTCTAGACTCTATTGCTTACCACTACCATGAGCGAACTAAATACGCTCCAGAAACTATTGCTGCTAAAAATAAAAGCTTGGATTGGGCAAATCAACCTTCGCCTTTTAAAGAGTATAAAATCGGTAATAATTTCGATCTCAGACCCTATTTAGCCAATCAATCTGACAATCTTCAATGGATAAGGCTATCAAAATTACTTCTCTGTAGCTATGGACTCACGGCTAAACTGGCAACTATGTACGGTGATTCTCTTTATTTACGTGCTGCTCCATCAGCAGGGGGATTGTATCCAGCAGAAGTTTATGTGATTTCTCGGAATAAGTCTTGGTTACCTTCGGGATTATACAACTATCAAGCTAGTAATCATTCTCTAGTTCATTTTTGGTCGAGTGAAGTATGGTCAGAGTTACAATCTGCTTGTTTTAACCATCCAGCTTTAGAAGAGACAGATATAGCCATAGTTACTACTGCTGTATTTTATCGTTCGGCATGGCGTTATGAAGATAGAGCTTATCGACGAATTTTTTTAGATACTGGACATTTACTGGGCAACATTGAGTTGGCGGGGGCAGTTAATAACTATCGACCTTATTTAATTGGTGGTTTTCAAGACCAGAAAATGAATGAATTACTGTATCTTGACAGTCAACAAGAAGGAGTTATTTGTGTTATTCCTTTGTTAGATATCAACAAGTCTTCCTCAGCTAATTATGAGGGAAAAACGGCTTTACCTTCTACTAGTCATGTCGATTATCCAGTGATACCAGATGGAGAATTATTAAATTATTTCCATCAAGCAACTGAAATCGATAAATTAGAAGCTGAGGTTTTTTCTCCTCAAGAAGAAGAGAATCTCCTGGAAGACAAGTATAATTTTCCATTTTGTAGCAAAATTTCTACTAAGACCAATAAACAAATTAATTGGGGTAAAGAACTATCTAGTTTAGAAGATACTATTCTCAAAAGGCGTTCTACCCGTGCTTATAATGGGGGAAGTTTGACGTTTGATGAATTAAAATATTTACTGGATTTTACTTATCAACCTCAAAATTATCAACAGCAAGGGTTAGATAAAAATCCTGATTATTTTACCCTCGATCTACTAGAAACTTTTATTGCTGTTTCTGGAGTAACAGGGTTAGAAGAAGGGTGTTATTATTATGCGCCTAAAGCTCAAGAATTAAGACAAATTCGCTTTAAGAATTTTCGCCAAGAACTGCATTTTCTTTGTTTGGGGCAAAATTTAGGGAGAGATGCGGGTGCTATTGTTTTTCAGACAGCAGATTTAAATAAAGCAGTTGCTCAATACGGCGATCGAGTTTATCGTTATCTCCATATGGATGCAGGTCATTTAGGACAAAGATTGAATTTAGCTGCTATTCGTCTGGATTTAGGTGTTAGCGGTATTGGTGGTTTCTTTGACGATCGAGTTAATCAAGTTTTGGGTATTCCTACAGAAGAGGCAGTAATCTATTTAACTACTTTAGGTCGTCCTGCTTGAGTTTAAATATCTATGCAAAATAAATTACTTAATGGAGGTAGGTATTAGGTATTAGGTATTAAGTATTAGGTATTAGGTATTAAGTATTGGAAAAATCAAATTTGTAAACAATTTTGCTTAAGGTTATCGCTGTATTTTTGCTAACTCATGAGCAGCTTTTTCTGCAATAACAGTATCACCTTGAGATTTAGATAATTTTTGTGCTTTCTTAAAATTTGAACGTGCTGCTTTAAAGTTACCTAAATTAGAGTAAATAATCCCTCTAAACAAGTGAGTTTTAGCATTCTTAGGATCTAGAGAGATAGCTCGATCGAAATCATGCAAAGAAAGTTCTAATTGTCCTTCTTCAGCGTAAATAATCCCTCGATTGTAGTAAGCTTCAGCATTCTTAGGATCAATCGAAATTACTCGATTGAAATCAGTTAAAGCTAATGCTAATTTTTTGTGTTGATTGTAAATTATGCCCCTATGCAAGTAAGCTTTAGCATCATTAGGATCGATCGAAATTACTCGATTGAAATCAGTTAAAGCTGATTTGAATTTTCCTTGTTCTTTATAAGTAACACCACGAAGAAAGTAAGCAAGAGCATAATTAGAATCAAGAGAAATAGCTTGATTAAAATCAGTTAAAGCTAATTCTAATTGTCCCTCTTCAGCGTACTCAATACCTCTCTGCAAATAATTGTTAGCATCATTAGAATCGCTCGAACCCTTTGGTGATTTTTTGTTTTTTCCCAAAAAACCAGCAGTTATTATTAAAAAATAAGAATCCATGGTTGACTAGAGGTACGATAAGAATTCCTGAATTCTTATACTATATTTGGTTTTTTTCGATTACAATTTGGAAGAAAGTTAAATGTTGCACTAATATATATTCTGATTATTATAGCGTTTGTGATTTAAGTTGCAATTATTGCAGTTCATCACCAAGCGATCGCTTCTAATTCTAAGGTAATTTCTAAGCAAGCTTATAATTTGTAAGGTGGGCAAACTAACTTTCTACTTAGCAGGAAACTTGAAAACTAATTTGTACCCACCCTACTTTTTGGGTTACTTTCTTGGTTGGAAATATTCTAATTTATGCAACTGCCCGTTTATAAGCTTCATCTAGAATTTCCGAGAGAGTAGGATGAGTATGAACGTTGAAAGCCAGCTTGTGAACAGATTCTCGCTGAGCGATCGCATTAGCTGCTTCTTGGATAAGATCGGAGGCATGGATACCAATTATATGTACTCCTAATAGTTCTCCAGTATCTTTGTTATAAATTATTTTCGCCATACCATCAGTTTCTCCCTCAGCCAAAGCTTTGGAGTTTCCTTTATAGTAAGTTTTAGCTGTGGCTACTTTAAACCCTTCTTTTTCTCCTAATTCCTTAGCTTGTGCTTCGGTTAAACCGACATAACTAATTTCAGGATGGGTAAAAGCTGCTGCGGGAATACTGCGATAGTCTATTTCTTTAGCTCTACCACAAATATTTTCTACTGCAATTACTCCTTGCCCTGATGCTGCGTGGGCTAACATCATTTTACCTGTGGCATCGCCCACTGCCCAAAGATGAGGAACTGGTTTACCATCTCGCAATACTTGCATCTTATCATTAACAGAAATAAAGCCTCGGCGATCGACTTCTACAGCTAGAGATTCTAAACCGAGATTTTTAGTGGCAGGAATACGTCCTGTTGCTACCAAGCAAGCGTCTACTTCTAAGACTTCTATTACTTCTTTAGTTTTGGCATCGGTTAATTCGATGGTTACAGGTGCGCCTGGAGTGACTTTTGTGGCAAAAACTCCCTTATAAGTCTCAATATCGCGGGGACTAATTAAAACTCGTTGAGCAATTTTAGCAATATCGCGATCGAAGCCAGGCATTAAATTATCTAGTGCCTCAATCATAGTTACTTCAGAACCTAAAGCCGTATAGACATCAGAGAATTCTAAACCAATATAACCGCTACCAATAATCGCAATCCAATCAGGAAGAGATTCTAATTTAACTGCCTGGTCGCTAGTATACACAGTTTTACCATCTAGTTCGATACCTGGGGGAACGAAAGGAATTGAACCAGGACATAACATCACATCTTTAGCCGTGATAGTTTTTTCGCCACTATCAGTAGATACAGTTACTTTTTGCTTTCCTGCAATTTTACCCCAACCACGAATAATATCTACTTTAAGACGTTTAAGGCTATTAGTTAAATCTCCTTGAATTTTACTAACTAAATTGTTAGCATGGTCTGCGATCGCGCTACGCTCAAACTGCACACCTCCCACAGTAATCCCCAAGTCTTGGAGATGATCGGCATCCTGAAACTCTCTAACTCTACCCGAAGCAGCCAGCAAAGCCTTAGAAGGAATACAACCACGGTTAACACAAGTCCCTCCCATATCTCCCGCTTCAATAATTGCCGTTTTTAAACCGCATTTGACTGCGTGTAAAGCTGCACCATGTCCGCCAACACCAGCACCAATAATAATTAAATCGTAATCAAATTTGCTCATTACTATTTTCTGCTATAAATTGCTGCAATCTTTTATTTTGACATGATATAAGCCTATCTGTTTTAGTCTACTCGTTATGTCAGAGTAGGTCAGTAAGAGACTATTTGTAAATAAAATATAAGCTTATTGCCACGCTCGATCTTTAAAAACCCTGAAAAAATACCTGAATTTTTCCCCTTTGATTTGTTTTCTTCTAACCGCATAATACTAACGTAGATACAGTTTCTTAAATCTCCGTACATCTTTATGACAGTACCTCAATTCCCTCTACATACCACTATTCCTGTTGCTGAGGGAATTTATATGCTGAAAGGTGAAGGTGGTAATATTGGAGTTTTGGCAGGAGAAGACGGCGTTTTCCTAATTGATGATCAGTATGCTGTCTTATCAGATAAAATTATTGCTGCGATAGAAGAGATTAGCCAATTAACAAATCAAGAACAAGATGTCCCTTAACCTATAATCGATATCTAGGCAATAAGTAGATGCACACCCGTCTAGCTCAACTCTCAGATGTGTCCGCAATTGAGGCACTTATACCTTTGTCTGTGCGAGGGCTTCAGGCAAATTACTACACGCCAGAGCAAATGGATGGTGCGCTTGGCACTGTTTTTGCAGTAGATTCTCAGCTTATTCGAGACAAGACATATTTTGTTACAGATCACGACGGGGAAATCGTTGGTTGTGGTGGTTGGAGCCGTCGCCAAACACTTTTTGGTGGTAATAATGCAAAAGTTGCGGAAGATACTTTGTTAGATCCAGAAACAGATCCAGCAAGGGTGCGAGCATTTTTTATCCACCCTGACTTTGCTCGTCGGGGGATTGGTTCGCTCATCATGCGTCTTTGCGAAGAAGCGATTATTGAATCTAGATTCAAACACATTAGAATTGTCGCAACTCTGGCTGGCGAACCCTTTTATGCTAGGTTTGGGTATATGGTTACTCATCGCTACGATATACCCCTTAATAATGGCAAGACATTGCCAGTTGTGGATATGGAAAAACAAATATTATTGAGCTAACTGAGGTAGGCTACTGTAAATTCAGACTAAGAAAATCATAAGCTTTCGATCGCATTTCTGGAGAAAACATATGTTTGCCAGAATAGATTTTGTGTTCTAGTTTGCCATGAACGAATGCCGATTTTGCATATTCAATAATCTCCTCAATATTTTTACTCCATCTATCATCATCTGTACCAAGAATCAGAAGGTTACAAGGCTCTACTAGGCGTACAACATCTTTAATATCACCGTAAGCAAGAAAGTTAGGAACGACAAAATCAAACTGTATTCCTATCTTTTGTGTCAACATCTCCTTGAATGTTGTAGAACCACAATTACTAACTGCAACCTTAATTCTTTTGTCTATTGCTGGTGCGAAAAGGGCAATTCTACCACCATAGGAATGACCAATAAAACCGATTTTCGTGGAATCTACCTCTGGTAAACTCTGAAGTAGATCGATCCCTACACTAATATCAAACAAAACCTTTCCCAGTAATGTTTGTCCTTGCATCAACCGATTGTGCAGTTGACTAGAACATCGATTCAGTATTCATAAATTCAAGAGAAGGGTAAGACAAGGGAGAGTGGGAAGACAAGGGAGAAAAGGGAGGAGCAAGGTAATTTCTTCCTTGTCTACCGTGTCCTCCTTGTCC
>JAAUYH010235482.1_pt1 | contig 12453 bp, 13 predicted proteins | sample 7278061 | NCBI WGS metagenome assembly JAAUYH01 (sample SAMN14350203, study PRJNA611818) | marine sediment metagenome | isolation source: surface marine sediment (0.6m) | place: French Polynesia: Moorea | collected 2018-08
CGAAGGAGACTTCATTACAAAGTCGATACGGACATCTTACGGTGAGCCGTGCTCCCGCTCACCCGTGTCCTCCTCTTTTGGCTTCAATACCTAGATATATTAAGTCTCCTCTCGGGGGGACTGGGGGATGGGTAATGGGGGACTGGGGAGGAGGTGGTTGATGATAACTGATAACTGATGACTTCCTCATCCTTCATCCTTCATCCTTCTTACTGATTACTGTTCTCTCTAGCCAATCTAAAAGAAGCTGATTAAATTTTTGGGGACACTCATCATGGGGACAGTGACCAACTCCTGCTAATTCTACTAGTTCAACCCGAGGATTGAGTTTGGCAAACATACCAGCTAAATTGGGAGGAATCATCCGATCTTTCAGTCCCCAAATTAAAAGAATGGGGATATCTAATTGAGGCAGCATATCTTTAACCGCAGGTGCAAACTGGCTTTTTCTTGCTCCTTGAAATAAAGCATAAAAAGTTGCTTCTGACCCCTCATCATAAGCAGGAGCAGATAAGATAGTAACTAATTCTTTATTAATAGCAGTTTTATCTCCATAGGCTACTTTTGCCCAATTGCGAATTACCCCTGGTCGTCTTACTATTTTTAAGAGATTCTTGATTAATAATGGCGATGCTACTAAATTTTCTACTGTTGTTACCAAAGGTCGAATTACTTTGGGGAGCATCTCTTGTCTTAGAGAAACATCTGGTAAACTTAGCATCACTAATCCTTTGACCATATTAGGATAGGTAGCTGCTGCAGTTAAACATACTAAAGAGCCAATAGAATTACCCACTAATATTACAGGTTCATTAATCAAGATTTGCCAAAAATCCCTAATTTGTTCTACCCAAAGATTAATGGTGTAATTAGTATCAGCTTTTCGTGATGCACCAAAACCTAATAAATCAAGAGCATATACTGTGTAGTTTTGTCTTAAAACAGGTATGTTGTTACGCCAATGTTCGATGGAAGCACCAAAACCATGAAGCAAAATTAGGGGTGGTCGAAATTGATGGTATTGATTGATACTTCTGATGTAAGTGTAGCGAATTTGCCACCCACGCCAAATCCATTCTCTTTGATTACCAATGCGTTGTTGCCAAGGTTGATTTTTTAGCAAAATGTTCAGCTTAAAAAATATTTACCTTATTCTAATAATTCACGGGTAACTCTATCAATTATATATTTAGCTATATTGAGGCAGGAATTAAAAGTAAGCTAAATTAGAAACTCAAACTAAATTAATGATTGATCAACAAAAATATAGCTACAATGATTAATAACAATATACAGAATATCTACTCTTTATCCGTTCTATAGACTCAAACATATACGCCTGTGAGAGATAAAAGACGCAACAATAGTAATCGCGATCTAACCAAAACTAACGAACAAATCCGTTTTCCCACAATTAGGGTAATTGATAGTGACGGCGGACAAGTCGGGATTATTTCCCCTAGAGAAGCTCTAGTGTTGGCTCAAGAAAAAAACTTAGATTTAGTTCTGATCAGTGAAACCGCAGACCCCCCCGTCTGTAAGATCATGGACTACGGTAAATATAAATACGAGCAAGACAAAAAACTTAAAGAAGCTAAGAAAAAACAGCACAATGCTGATGTTAAAGAAGTGAAGATGCGCTACAAAATTGAAGAGCATGATTACAATGTGCGCGTCAAAAATGCTCAACGTTTTCTCAAATCAGGAGATAAAGTTAAAGCTACTGTAAGCTTTAGAGGAAGAGAGATTCAGCACGCTAATCTAGCAGAAGATTTACTCAGAAGAATGGCATCAGACTTAGAAGATTTTGCCGAAGTACAGCAATATCCTAAAAGGGAAGGACGCAATATGATGATGTTGCTTTCTCCTAAAAAATCTACCTAAACTAAGATTAATCTTCCTGCCGTAAAATCGATTTTACGGCTTTAAAACCTTGTTTATAGTAGCTTTGAACTAAAATCTTCGACACCTTTACCATCAACCCTGGTAAACTTCACTTGGGAAGTTCAAATATCGAGTCCATGTTTTTTAGACTAAAGTTTTTAAGGAAGAAGGATTGAGGGATGCTTGGGAATACCCTTGCACCTCAACAAAACTCCTTCCCCTCTAGTTAGATTATCATTGATTAGCTTTAGTATCTTGCACTGCTGCCCAAAATAAAATCCCAGTTAAGGGTACACTACCAGCTAAGATAATACCTGTTGTTAGGCTGCCTAATTCTGGTTCACCAGAAGATAATTCAAACACTGAGCCTACTCCTGCGATCGCAGTAATACAGCACAGAGCTAGTAAAATACCGCTTTTAACGGTGATAGGGGTCATTAAAAATGTCTCCTTAAATTTTGTTAATAATAGACATTATCTATCTAATTGGCTTAACTGCGCTGACGGAAAAACCTTTTTTCTTCAATTCTTCAGTCAGAGCAATTTCATTTTGCACTCGATCTACAAACATCACTCCGTTGAGGTGATCCATTTCGTGTTGAATGGCTCTAGCTAGTAACCCTGAAGTTTGAAGCTTGCGAGGTTTACCCTGTTCATCTTTATAGGAAACTTCTACCGCTTCAGGGCGATTTACTTCCAGATATACCCCAGGAATACTGAGACAGCCTTCATCTGCATTGCAAGTTTGACTACTATATCTAATTATTTTCGGGTTAATTAACACTAAAGGGGGATTTTCTGGCTTATCTGGCTCACAGTCAATTACAATCAGTTGCTTATTAACCCCTACTTGTGGTGCTGCTAAACCAATACCATCAGCACTATACATAGTTTGCAGCATATCCTTAATTAGTTGGCGGATATTATCATCAACTTTAGCAATACGCTTTGCTGGTTGCCGTAAAACGCGATCGCCAAGATAGTGAATTTCTAATGGTGGTTTGTCTAATTTTTTCTTTTCTACTGCGACTAAAGAAGTCATAAATCTGCTGAAACTAAATTAATCTTGTTACTTGATCTAATTTTATCGTTATTTCCCCTTTCCTTGTCGGTTAATAGAGTAGTCACAAATAATAAAACTTAAAATTTTTAATAGTTACCATTCTCCAATATAATAAGCACCGCATATAAGTAAAGGTTTTATTGATTTTACTTATGACTTTGTTAACAAACTTTCTTGAAGGATACTCGTACCTTTTTTGAATTTCGAGAAGTTCTAAAATTTGATTGGGGGTGGGTTGATCTTTTTTGATTTTGTTGATTTCTAATTTATCCTTAAAAAAAGGGATTGAGTTCATTAAATCTTGTTTAATCATTAATCCTGCTTTCGCTGCTGCTAAACCAATTGTATGCCCTTCACCTCGATAAAATCCATTTAGCTCAAAATAAGGAGCAATTCTATCCCATTGCTTCAGAAATTCTTGCTCTTTACCTGAATCTTTAGTTACTATAAAAAGACATTCATGAACAAAACTTATTTCCTCTAAATTTAGGCTTAATTTGTCTGCCATGCGAGAGAGGAGCTTAATTTCAAATTCTTTTTTATTGTGTTTTAATATATTAGTCCAGACTGTATGGGAGGTAATTCCTGGCTGACATTCTAATGTTTGTTGAACAGGAGCTAGTATCCGCATATCTGCATCAATAAAAATGCAGGAATTAAACAAAGATAAGCCTTTAGCTATGACAAACCTTTTATCATGATAACAGCCAATACTTTGCTGATGATGTTTAAACGCTAAAACATTACTATAATCAGTAAAATCATCAGGTTTGTCAGTTAATATTACAAAAGGAATTTGAGGTGCATATTTTTCGATATCTTTGGCCAAGACTTTTGCTAAAGTACGGTAATTTTTTCCTAAAGCTAAGGTAGCAAAACAGATTTTGTCAGTTAAGACTGTTGCTATTTTAGACATGAACTTTATCTACAATATGTTTTTGTTTGGACAAGAATACTATACAAGTATTCAAAAAAAGTTTTTGGCATATTTATAATATGCTGATACTTATATTCAAAAAATAATTTGTTTTACTTTATTACGTATAAAGACCTGTGATATCGCCAAAAATCTCAATTCCAAGCTCTACAAGCTCTGAATCAGTAAATATTTCTTGATAAAATTCATCATTTTGAAAAACTTTCCATCTCTCTAAAACTTTCATAGAAGAGGCATTAGATTGATAATTTCGACCATCAAAAGAGCTACCACCACCTCTATTAGATAATTTTTCGTAAGGTTCTTCACTAGCAGAAAACCCCAGCTTTTGTCCTAATTCTACTTTATAATCTGGTTCAAAAACCCATTTATTGTAATTTGCACAAACCACTTCAGAAGTTTCATTTTTTGAGCTTTTAATAAATTCTTTAGCATATTCTTTAAAAAGATTGATATATCTAATTTTATCTTGCTCATTACGTTCAAACATATTTGTTTTGAGCATACTAGCAAACAAGTTCCAGGGGTCTCTCAAAACTAATAAGTTAATCTTTTGGTAACTATTTCCAATATACTGGGGCTGATTTTTATAAAATTCTATTAATCTAGAATCATTGCTAGAGATATCTTCAAAACTATACATTAGAAGGTCTTTTTTGACCAATCTTGCGTATTCGATATCAATAAACTTATCTCTAGAATATAAAGTAAATCTTTCTGGTATAGCCAAGATATACTTGATTAAACTTATCAGTTTTCTTTTAGGTTTTAAGTTTTTTTTGCATCGCCAATATTGTAATCCTTTAATGACCATATGATCCACGAAAGGACGCTTCCAGCCAATATTAAAAGGTTGAATCGGGAAATCAATTGTATCTTGAAAGTTAATATTATTAATAAAAACTACTTTTCCTGGGTAATTATCTATAATCCAAGAAATAACTGCATGATTGCCACTTCTTCTAATACCAAAAACTCTAATTTCTTTCTGGGAACGAATTTTCTTCATACTTATCTATTATTTTTACTTATATTTAAATTTAAATTTAGTTGTGTTTTATTCTGTTTCTTCTAATAAATAATGTAAGACACATGAAGAAGAATAATTTTCTTGTTTATATTTCCAGCTTAATTTATAAACTGGATCAATCCTACTATCGATTCTTTCTTTTATTTCTTTGGTTAAAGGACGCAGCAAACCATATTTACCCAACATATCGCCAGTGTTATAATATGGTTTCATTTTTTTGTACAGTGCTAGAAGTTTCTTATCTGAGTTGATTAAAGTAGCAAAGATAAAATGGAAAATAAAATAGGGATAAACTCTAAAAACTTTTCTAACAAGCCAGGAATTCCAAAATCTAGTGGTTTTATATTTGCGATTCAAAAACTTTTTCAAAAAATTAATTCTTTTCTGGGCTATTTTGCCACTATGATAAAATTCGTTATCACCATAAAAACTAATGAATTTATGGTTCATTTTTACTATAATGGAATTGGATTTTTCTGCTGCAAGAAACCAACTAAAAATCCATCCGTAGCCTCTTGTGTTGTATATAAACGCAAAAAACCCAGCTTGAGTATAGTTTCCTAACCATTTGTTTAAGGGTACTCGACAGAGACTAGTTGCATCAGCCCAAACACCTCCATATTTGGAGAGTAATTCAAGTCGGAGAAGATCAGATTGATGGTTTTTAGATAATTGGTGTAGCTTTTCTGTTGGTAGAGAATAAGTAATATAGTCTGATATATTGCTTTCATCTAGAAAAATAACCTCCCAATCAGGATTATACTTTTTCCAAGATTCATAACACTTTTTGACAACTAATGGTGCTTCTGACAGTCCTTGATACCATAAGAACCATATTTTTTTCGGTATAGTCATTGTCGATAAAGTTTTTGGACTGAAAACTAAATTTTATTGATGATAGATGATATTACTTAAAATAATTTTCATCCAGAAATATTTTAAGTTAGCTTCTATTGTAGATGATTTCTTTGTCTTTGTTTTTCTTGTTGACGCGCTTTTTTTTCGGGAGTTAGATTGTCATAACAATAGGGACAAGACACAATAGGTTCATAGTGGGGAGATTCTTTATCCTTTTCTGAAATGGGATGACCGCAAGCATAACACATATCATAGTTACCCAATTCTAGTCCGTCTTTTACAGTGACTCTCTCATCAAAGACAAAACATTCTCCTTCCCAGAGACTAGACTCAGTAGGTATTTCTTCCAGATACTTTAAAATACCGCCTTTAAGATGATAAACTTCTTTGAATCCTTGAGCCAACATATAGGATGAAGCTTTTTCGCAACGAATACCACCAGTGCAAAACATAGCAACTTTGGGGTGTTGCTGTGGATCGAGATTGTTGGCTACATATTCAGGAAATTGACGAAAAGACTCAGTTTCAGGGTTTTTTGCTCCTTTAAAAGTCCCAATCTCTACTTCATAATTATTGCGGGTATCCAATACTACTACTTCTGGATCGCTGATAATTTTATTCCACTCTTGAGGGGTAATATATTTCCCTACTTGCTGATTAGGATCGACTTCTGGGATACCAAGAGTTACTATTTCTTGTTTTAGCCTCACTTTCATTTTGCCAAAAGGGGGTGAATCAGCACTAGATTCTTTGGCTTCTAAGTCTGCTAAACGTGGATCACTTCGCAACCGAGCTAACACTACATCAATACTAGAGCGATCGCCTGAAATTGTACCATTAATTCCTTCTGTTGCCAGTAGAATAGTACCTTTAATATTGTGGCTCAGACAATATTCTAATAAAGGTTGTCTGATAGAAGCACAATCGGGTAAAGATACGAATTTATAGAAGGTTGCAACAACTTGAGTCATAGAGAAGTAGTAATTAATCTTTAGGGAATTGATAATTTAGCACTTCGTTAGCAAATTCCTCAACAGCATCTTTCACAATTTGACGCATATTGACATAAGATTTGGCAAAGGGTGGGATCTTTTCTGATAAACCCAGCAGATCAGCAGTGACTAAAATTTGTCCATCACACTTTGCACCAGCACCAATACCAATAGTAGGAATGGGAAGCCTAGCTGTAATGGTACCAGCTAAATCGCTTGGGATATGCTCTAGAATAATCGCAAATACTCCTGCTTGGGATAAGGCTATCGCTTCATCCAGAATCCGATCTGCTTCATCCATAGTTTTTCCCTGTTGTTTATAGCCTAGAAGGCGCACGGATTGGGGAGTTAAACCCACATGGCCCATTACAGGAATGCCCATCGTAGTTAATTCTGCTACAATTTCGATAATTCTGGGATATCCCCCTTCTACTTTAACCGCACCAGCTTGAGTTTCTTTGAGAACTCTTCCAGCAGAATGAATCGCTTTGGTGAGACTTTCTTGATAACTGAGAAATGGTAAATCGCATATTACTAAGGCTCTGTTTACACCCCGACTCACGGCATCAGCATGGTGAATCATCTGATCGATAGTGACAGGTAAAGTCGTAGAATGACCTAATGCCACCATTGCTAAAGAGTCTCCTACTAAGATAATATCGACTCCTGCTTCATCTAAAACTCTAGCAATACTATAATCCCAAGCAGTAAGACCAATGATCGATCTTTCTTGCTGCTTCCATTTGATTAGTTGTTGTGGAGTTACTGGCATTATTAGCTTGATTAGGCTTGAGTTTGCTGGATTATTTTCCTATTGTGGCATTTCTTATCATACTTCAGTTGTAGTGAAGAGTGAAAATGTTTGAGATAGGGAATGTAGTTTACTAAACAATAAGATCATTGAACAGACTCAATATTATTCATATTACTATTGATAAACTATTAATACCTCCCACTGTCAAAGCCAAATTTATAGTTAGGAAGAGTTAGGACGATACCCAGTAATGAAAAACAGTTTCTTTGATGATTCATTGGATAAAAGAATCATTAAACAACGCATCCGTCAATTAGAAAAGGCGAAAGTTGGTTTTTACAGCATTGGTCTGTATCCAGCTTCTCTTGCTTATAATTCAGCCATGCAAAAAAGTGCAAAATCTTTATTACTAGCTCCTCGTCCTGGTAGAGAATTATTAGGGGGTTTTTCGGAAGATGAAATCAAAGGAATGGATCCTAGGCACGTTGCTAAAATGAATCGGATGGCTAGCCACAAAGAGGGGAGTGATTCAGTTCCTAATAATTTAGAATATCTTATTACTAAGTGCGATCTGGTAATTTTGAGCGCGAATAGTAAATACGTAGAACAAGACCTTGCTGAAGCCTGTACCATAAGAAAAAAACTCAACCGTAACAAAGTGGTACTTGCTTGTCTGGCTGGCTCTTTCAACCATGATCGGGTCAACAATAATTCTTATGTACTGTGTGAGAAAAATCCCAACTTAGGATTTTTCTCTGGTTTTCACCGTCATGGAGCTTTGCGTGACCCAGTAGATAGCTTTACGGCTAACTTTTGTCATCCCGATGCTCTAACCGCTTTAATAGGAGCGCACATATTAAATAAACTTTCTCCTAATCTTCAAGTTGCTCCTGGTATTCACAATGTAGAGGCGCAATATATTAAAGCTGCGAAAAACATGGCATCTATCTTTGCTGGCTTTGGATATGAATATCATCAGGATAATCCTGGCATACTCCCCACCTTGCTTACATTATTGCTCAATCAATGTCTCGATCAAGCAGCAACCGTTTCCATGTCACGGAAAGATCGTCATAAACTCTATAACCAGCAAACTATAGCTTTAACTGAATTGGGATATGCTGTCCCCAGAATTGAAGCTACCCTCAATAAAGGTGCTTTTACAGAAAGAGTACGAGATCATACTTTTTCACAACTGACCGCAATGGTAGCAGATGTACGAGGAAGTATGATGCTTCCCGTAACAGGGAAACCTACTAGAAATTTCCAAGCTGGACAAGTGCTAGCTCATGGGATGCTGGAAAATGGTCGCTGTCCCTTCAGTATCGAAGAATTTGAACAGTGGTGTGAAAATACGGGTTTAAAGAAAGGTGCATTAGAAGGATTAAAAGCTTTAAGATATTGGCCCCAAATAGAAGAAAAATATTCGATTCCACATCATGATGCTTCAATGGTTAATCTGCTTTATAAAGCACTATATGGCAACGATATAGAAAAAGAATTTGCTTTTGAAGTTATGACAGAAAGTCGTGAATTATCGAATTATTGTCAAGAGTCAGTTCGACCTACTCATAGTCGAAAATATGCAGATGCACTGAATAACATCGATCGCCTGGATGCTCTAGAATTAATTTCTAATGTAGTTATTGCTGATAATGCTAAAAGAGCAATTCGTAATGACAATGCGATCGAAGAAAGAGAAGTTACACCAGATGACCCTGCTTATCTACAGGTGATGGATTGTATCGAACAAGGAGCCTAAATCATCATTTATCAGATAGTAGGCTCTACAAAATAGTTTACCTATTGCCTAATCTCCCACTCGCGAAGCGACTACCGAAGGTCTCACCAATCACTAATCACCAACCACCAATCACCAATCCCTATTCCCTGCCCTCAGTTTAACCACTTAGCTAGAGGATGACTCTCGCCTTTGGCTAAAATACGCTCTACTTGTCTTTCTAAATTCTGTTGTTCTTGGGGTGGTAGTCCCCAGAGAATATTTCTACTTTGCCACAGCAAAACTGAGATAGTCAGACCAATACAAAAGGCTAAACAAGTAGTGGGAATAATATTAAAAGCTAAACCATAGCGCACTGCTGCCCAGGTAAAATATTCTAACCAAAGACTAATCTCGAAGCGTAAACCCCAAATTCCATAAACACCAAAAGTTGACCAGGACAAACCCACAAGTATCCAGCGAAAATATACTGTGAGTCGATAAAATTTCCTGACTTTCTTCGCGAAATTGGGGTCTGATGATTTCATAAAAACTTAAAATCTGGATTTATTTGACACCTGATAAATCCATCTTGTCATTTCCTTGACGAGTTCTCCACCAAGCTAACAAGGTACTAGCAATGAAAATACTAGAATAAGCTCCTAAAGTAAACCCAATAATTAAAGCCAGAGCAAAAAATTTCAGAGTTTCTCCCCCAAACAGAAAAATACCCACCAAGGGTAATAGAGTTGTTACCGTGGTGTTTATGGAACGACCTAAAGTCTGGTTAACTGCACTATCAACAATTTCTTGGATCGAGCGTTCGGGATTATTAGCAATAGTTTCTCTAATGCGATCATAGATAACTACTGTATCGTTAACAGAAAATCCAATAATAGTTAATAATGCCACTAAGAAAAGACTGTCTATCTCTAGATTCAATACTAAACCTAAAACTGCAAAAATTCCTGCGGTAATCACCACATCATGGAATAGGGCTGCGATCGCAAATATGGCATAGTCAAATTGAAATCGCACACTCAAATAAACCACAATACCGAAGAAAGTAGCAATTAATGCTAGCATTCCTGAGACAAATAATTCTTGTCCAATAGTAGGACCAACGGAGTCTATTTGGATAGTTTTGGGGTCAAATTGTCCAATTTTTTCGCTTAGGGCAGTTTGTAGTTGGGTTCTTTGTTCTACATCAAGATTTTTGGTGCGTACTGATAAGATATCCTGCTCATCACCTAATAGTTGAATTGTGGGATTAGCAAAACCTTGAGCTTCTACAGTTTGCCTAACTTCTGCTACCACTATCGGGCGATCGCAATTTCCAGCAATAGAACAGTCTCTTTCAATTTGGAGGCGAGTACCACCAATAAAGTCTAATCCTGGGCGAATTGGTGCATTTAAGGTAATTATGGAATAGATCATGGTTGCAATACTCAAAACTATAGCTAACCCTGAAATACTCCACGATAAACCAGTTTTTTTAACGATACTAATCATTTCATTAATTACTAATTACTAATTGCTAATTGTTGATGGTTAGTGGTTATTTGTTAGTGGTTAGTGGTTAGTTGCTAATCCCTATTGCAAGAAAAGCCTACTAACTACTAACTACTTACTACTTACTACTTGTTGATTGAGGTTAGGACAAAATAATTCGGGTTTTTTCCTGACACTGGATATATTCAAAACTGTAAATAGCATCAGAGTTCGGCTACAAGTTACGGCAGTAAACATACTCACTAATACCCCAATGCCTAAAGTTAGAGCAAAACCTCTTACTAAACCAGAGCCAAGAGCAAAGAGGAAGATACAAGCAATTAAGGTAGTGATATTACTGTCGATAATACTGGAAAAAGCGCGATAAAAACCAGATTCCACGGAACGATATAAAGTTTTACCACTGCGTAACTCTTCTCTAGTACGCTCAAAGATTAGCACATTAGCATCTACCGCCATCCCAATACTGAGAATAAATCCTGCAATACCAGGTAAAGTTAAAGTAACTCCTACTAAGGAATAACAAGCTAAAGTGAATAAAGCATAAATTACTAGGGCAATATCCGCAATAATTCCTGGCAGACGGTAATATAAAACCATAAACACTAAAACCAGTGCTAAACCTGCAACTCCTGCATAGATACTGCGACGCACACTATCTTGTCCTAAAGTTGCTCCTACAGTGCGGTTTTCGACGATTTCTACAGGTAGGGGTAAAGCTCCGCCTTCTAGTTGTAGAGAAAGTTGTCTGGCTTCATCTTGAGTGAAATTACCACTAATCGATACATTCCCACCAGCGATACCAGTTTGAGCATATCTTCCATCTACTCCAGGGGAACTAATTAATTCATCATCAAGGAAAATCCCTAAAGTACGCCCTGTACCAGCAATGCTTTTGGTGATTTCCGCAAATTGTTTTGCACCCTCAGAATTAAAATTGAGATAGACCTCCCAACTATTAGCTATTTCCCCTGCACCATAATAAGCTCTACTGAGATTTTTCCCTGTTAAACCCGTTTTTTCGTAGAGTTGATCGCTTAGTTCGGCAATTCTATCTTGTTTAGCTGCAATTTCTTCGGCGACAGTCTCGGCATTCTCGGGAGTTTGAGTTTGTAAAAGTTCTAATATTTCTTGCTGACGAACATTTAATTCTGCTCTAATTTCTGGGTCTTGAGTTTCGGTTCTAAAATCTAATTGTGCCGTACCACCTAAGACTTTTTCTGCGTCTTGAGGGTCGCTGACTCCTGGTAATTGTACAATTATTCGGTCTTTATTGGCAGTTTGTACTATAGCTTCGGAGACCCCCAGTTTATTGACTCGGTTACTGATGACATTTTTAACTGCTTCTAGTTTGTCAGGGGTTATCTGGGTTACTTCTTCTGTAGTTTTAACTTGAATGGTTAACTGCGCTCCTCCTCTCAAGTCTAAACCTCTTTGGGGAGGAAGATTTACCAAAGTTGCGATCGCAACTATAACTAGCCCTAAAATTAGAACTATGTACGCTTGTTGTTTTTGCATTTATCACTACCTGCTGCAATAAGTGCTATGATATAGCGTTTTGCTGTTTATGGAGTAGGGAATGTTTGCAGTTGTTTATCTTTCCGCCAAAAGAAGACCCCCACGTCCCGTGGAGGGATGAATTTTGGACAAGAGTAAACGGGTTACAGGAATAGCTCATTTGTGGTAAAATGCTGCTATGAAAC
>JAAUYH010004404.1_pt1 | contig 12450 bp, 6 predicted proteins | sample 7278061 | NCBI WGS metagenome assembly JAAUYH01 (sample SAMN14350203, study PRJNA611818) | marine sediment metagenome | isolation source: surface marine sediment (0.6m) | place: French Polynesia: Moorea | collected 2018-08
CGTCCAACAGATTCACCGTCACCCCGACCAGACCGCGCTCGCCGGCATCCTGAACCCCATCACCATCGAGGTCGTCCCACACCAAATCGCCGATCACGGCCGGCTCGAAGACACCCGCATCAAGGGTCGAATTGGATTCTCCCGAGGCCAGGGTGACGACCGCGGCCCGGCCGGTCGCTACCGCCACGTCGGAGTCGACCGTGTCATCGCCGCCAACATCCTGCGGCGAGAACGAATATCCGACCGGAGGCACCACCTCGACGATGTAGTCCCCCGGGGCGAGACCCGTGAACGAGTACCCGCCGCCCAGTGCAGTAGTCGTGCTAGCGAGCAGGTTTCCAAGGCCGTCGAGCAGGTTCACGGTGACGTTGGCGATGCCCGGTTCGCCACCGTCTTGGATCCCGTCACCATCGAGATCGTCCCACACGAGATCACCCAACGAGGCCCCGGTGACCAGCCCGCCGTCGGTGTCGACTTCGGTTTCACCGGATCGAAGGGCGATCGGCGGCGTACGGCCGGCGCCGTCGATGTCGCTGTCGTCGCTGTCCAAGGGGCCTGCGTCCTGAACCGTCGGCGCATACCCGGCCGGCGCGATCACCTCGACGATGTAGTCACCCGGCACCAGACCGGTGAACGAATACGCGCCGGCGCCGTCGGTCACCGTCGAAGCCAGTGGATTACCCAGACCGTCGAGAAGACTCACCGTCACGCCGGCCAGACCCGGCTCGCCGCCGTCTTGGGTGCCGTCGCCGTCGAGGTCATCCCAGACGAAGTCGCCAATCGCCGCTGGCGTCCAGAGGCCAGAATCGAGAGTGGTTTCGGTCTCGCCCGACGAGATCGTCACTACCGCCGTGCGACCGGTCGCCGGCACCGTGTCCGAATCGACTGTGTCGTCGCCGCCCTGATCCTGCCCGGTGAACACATACCCCGCCGGCGCGATGACTTCGATGATGTAATCGGCCGGCGTCAACGCCGAGAACCCATACCCGCCAAATGCATCCGTCATCGTGGACGCCACCGGGCTCCCGAGACCGTCCAACAGATTCACGGTCACACCGGCGAGGCCGGGCTCCCCGGCGTCCTGGATGCCGTCGCCGTCGAGGTCGTCCCACACGAAATCGCCGATCATCGGCGGCGCGAACAACCCAGCATCAACCGTCACATCCGTCTCACCCGATGTGAGAGTCACCACAGCCGTGCGGCCCGTCGCCGGAACCACATCCGAATCGATCGCATCGTCGGCACCCACATCTGCGGTCGAGAACACAAACCCGACCGGAGCGATGACCTCGACGATGTAGTCCCCCGGCGCCAAACCACCAAACGAATACGCGCCGGACCCATCGGTGACCGTGGAGGCCACCGGACTACCCAAACCATCGAGCAGATTCACAGTGACCGCAGCCAGACCCGGTTCGCCGCCGTCCTGCAACCCATTGGCATTCAAGTCGTCCCACACCAGATCACCAATCGACGCCGCCGCCACCAGACCAGCATCAACCGTGTCATCCGTCTCACCGGAGGTCAGCGTGACGACGGCCGTGCGACCCGTCGCCGGATCCACATCCGAATCGACCGTGTCATCACCGCCAACGTCTTGGGCCACAAACCCGGACCCGACCGGAGCAACCACCTCGACGATGTAGTCGCCCGGCGTCAGACTCCCGAACGAATAGGCGCCGGCACCATCGGTCACCGTGGACGCCACCGGATTGCCCAGACCATCCAACAGGTTCACCGTCACGCCGGCCAGACCCGGCTCGCCGGCATCCTGAACACCGTCAGCATTCAGGTCGTCCCACACCAAGTCCCCGAGGTCCGCGGTCGCGAACACGCCGGCGTCGATCGTGTTGTCGACTTCACCAGAGATAAGCGTGACCACGGTCGTACGGCCGGTCGCAACCACCACATCACTGTCCACCCCATCGTCGCCACCCTGATCGCGGGGCGAGAACGAATAACCGACCGGAGCCACCACCTCGACGATGTGATCACCGGGAGCCAACCCCCCGAACGAGTACCCGCCTCCCAGAGCAGTAGTCGTCGTAGCGAGCAGGTTTCCGAGGCCGTCGAGGAGGTTCACGGTGACGTTGGCGATGCCCGGTTCGCCGGCATCTTGGATGCCGTCACCATCGAGATCGTCCCAGACGAAATCACCGATCGACGGGGGCGCATACAGGCCGCCGTCGATCGTCATGTTGTCATCACCGGAAACGAGGGTGAGTACGTCGCTTCGGGCGAAGACCGGATCGAGGTTCGAGTCGACGGTGCTGTCGAACCCGACCTCATCCGGACTCGGTTGATAGCCGGCCGGTTCTACGACCTCGACGATGTAGTCACCGGGGTCGAGCCCGGAGAACAGATAGTTGCCCGACCCATCGGTCACCATCGACGCCACGGGGTTCCCGACACCGTCGAGAAGGTTGACCGCCACGCCGACCAGACCCGGCTCGCCGGCATCCTGGATACCATCGCCATCGAGGTCGTCCCAGATGCGGTCGCCGATCGACACGGGCTGGTAGAGGCCGGCGTCGACGGTCATGTCGGAATCGCCCGACTCGAGCATCGACTGCACGCTGCGACCGTCACCCGGATCGACGTCGGAGTCGACGGTGTCGTCGGCACCATCATCTTGACCGGTGAACCGGTAGCCGGCGGGCTCGACGACCTCGATGCCGTAGACACCGGGATCGAGGTCGACGAACGAGTAGCTGCCGTCGCCCGCAGTGACCGTGGTGTCGAGCGTCGAACCTCCCTGCCGGAGGCGCACGGTCACACCAGCCAGTCCGGGTTCGCCTGGGTCCTGGATCCCGTCGCCGTTCAGGTCCTCCCACACGACGTCGCCCAGCTCGACGTACCGGTAGAGCCCGGCGTCGACGGTCATGTTGGTTTCGCCCGAGGCGAGGGTGATCACTCCCGAACGCCCGGTGGCGATGGCGATGTCGGAGTCGACGGTGTCGTCCCCGCCGACGTCGAGCGGGCTCACGTTGTACCCCGGGGGCACGATCACCTCGACGATGTAGGTGGCGGGCACGAGGTCGGTGAACCCGTAGCCGCCGAGGGCATCGGTGACGATCGTGGCCAAGGGGTTGCCGGCGCCGTCGAGCAGGTTCACCGTCACCCCGGCGATGCCCGGCTCGGCCGGATCCCGGACGCCGTTGCCGTTCAGGTCCTCCCACAAGAAGTCGCCGATGGAGGGCGGCCGGAACATGCCGACATCGACGCTGTCGTCGTCCTGACCGGAGGTGAGGGTGACGATTGCCGACCTCCCGGTCACTTCGTCCACGTCGGAATCGACCGAGTCATCGGCGCCGCTGTCCTGGCGGCTGTATCGGAAGCCGGCGGGCAGGAGGGCTTCGACGATGTAGTCGCCCGGGGCGAGCCCAGCGAACGCATAGGAGCCGTCGGCCGCGGTGGTCGTCGATGCCAGCGGGTTGCCGGCACCGTCGAGCAGATTCACCGTCACCCCGCCGATACCGACTTCGCCCGTGTCCTGCAAGCCGTTGGCGTTGGTGTCCTCCCACACGAAGTCGCCGATCGACGCGTCGGCGTAGAGACCCGCGTCCATGTCCTGCTTCACGTCGTCTGACAGCAGGACGAACTCCGCCGTCCTGCCGTTCGACACGTTCACGTCGGAGTCGACGGTGTCGTCAGCACCCTGATCGCGAAGGGTGAAGCCGTACCCGGCCGGAGCGATCACCTCGATCCGGTAGTCGTCGTCGGGGGTCAGTCCGGTGAAGCCGTAGATGCCCGACGCATCGGTCGTCGTCGAGGCGACGAGATTCCCATTCTCGAGGAGGTTGACGGTCGCGCCGGCAAACCCCGGCTCGCCCGCGTCCTGGATGCCGTCGCCGTCGACGTCCACCCACACGCGATCGCCGACCGACGGGCGACTGAACAGACCAGCATCGACCGTGTCGTCGACGTCGCCCGATGCGACGACGACCGGTGCGCTCCGCCCGGTGACGGGGTCGACATCGGAGTCGACGGAGTCGTCTCCTCCGGCATCGATACGGGTGATGTCCAGCCCCGCCGGGGGAACCACCTCGACGAGATATGTCCCGGGAGCGAGACCGGTGAAGTTGTAGGCACCTGCCCCATCTGTGGTCGTGAACGTCAGAACACCCCCTCCCGAATCGAGGAGGTTCACGGTCACTCCGGCAAGGGCCGGCTCGCCGGGTTCCTGCACTCCGTTCGCGTTCAGGTCCTCCCAGACGAAGTCACCGATGCTCGCCGGTTGGAAGAGGCCGGCGTCGATGTCGGTCCGGTCGACACCCCGGCCGACGGTGATGAGAGGAGTTCGTCCCGTCGCGACCGCCACATCGGAGTCGATGGCGTCGTCACCGCCCACATCGGGGGTCGTGACGCCGTAGCCGACCGGTGGGATCACCTCGACGACGTAGTCGGCCGGCCCCAATCCCCCGAAGCTGTACGAGCCGTCGCCGGCTGTCGTCGTCGTCTCGAGCACGGCGTCGGCGCCATCACGCAGATTCACGGTCACCCCGCCGAGACCGGGCTCGCCCGCATCCCGCACTCCGTCGCCGTCCTGGTCGACCCAGACCGTGTCCCCGACACTCGAGAGGGTCAAGGGATCGACGACGGTGTCGTCGACGAAGGGCGAACTGTCGCTCGACGCCGATGCCGTGTTCGACACGTCGGTCTGCGCGGACGGGTTCACGACCACGACCTGGAAGGTGACGGTGAGCGTCTGGGTGGCCGGGATGGAGACACCATCGGCGGCGACGATCAGATTCGGCGGGATCCCGTCGTTCAACGGGTCGAGGTCGGCGGCGGCGTTGGTGCGCACTATCGACCCGGGCAGGCCGACGGCGATGTCCACGTTGTCTATCCAGACCTCGTCGCCGCCGCCCATCGTCGGGGATGTGAGAAAGCGGATGCTCGCCGTCGGCGACAGGAAGGGGCTGAGGTCGAAGGTCGCCGACCGATAGAGGTCGGAGTCCGCCGGACCGGCGATCCGGCCGATCTCGGTCCAGGTGCCGCCACCGTTGGTCGAGACGTCGATCGTGATGTAGTCGCTGGCGTTGTCCAGCTCATGGGTGCGGTAGTCGAAGTTCAGCTCGGCGGAGCCGTAGGAGCTGAGGTCGAGGTCGCGCCGGATGCCCTCGCCGCCGTTGTCGTTGTCGCGAATGCGGGCCGCGAAGTCCTGGTTCTGGGGCGGGTCGGCTCCGATATCCTGCCGAATCTGGATGTCGCCACTGCCGGGCCCATCGAACTCGCCCAGCTCGATCCAGTCGGACGCCCACGGTCCAGTCCCCCCGGTGAAGTCGTCCGTCTCGAAGTCGTCGGTGAACACCGAAGTATCGGCACCGCCGACATGAGTCGCCGTCGTCGATTCCGGCACATAGGTCGTGCCCGCCGGGAGCAAGTCGTTCACGATGATGCCGGACTGCGTCGTCGAGCCGAGGTTCGTGACCTCGATCGTGTATGTGATCGTGTCGCCGGGCGCGAGGTCGGCGGGCGCATCGCTCGTCTTGGTGATCGGAAGGCTGGCCGGAACCGTGTAGCCGAAGTCGTTGCCGGCATCGGTCTGACCGAAGGTAGTGCCGAAGTCGGCCGACTCGACGTTGTCGGTCGTCAGCGTCGCCGACAGAGGAAGGGTGGCCTCGTCGATGTCGACGACGAAGGGGCCGGTGGCGCCGAAGTCGAACAGGTACGAGCCATCGGCTGCCGTCACGATGCTGTGCAGGATCGGGTCGCCGGCGTCGGCGACGCCGTTGCCGTTGGCATCGCGATACAGAGTCACCGTCACGCCACCGGTGCCGGCGTCGGTTCCGTCGAACACGCCGTTGCCATCCTTGTCGAGGAACACGGTCCCGCTCAGCACGTTGTAGCCCTTCGTCGAGCACTCGATCGACTCGTAGTCGAGGTGGTCGAGATCGAAGATGAACGTCCCCGCCCCCGTGCCCAGGTCCATCTGGTAGAGGTTGTCCTGCGAGCCGCTCGAGCCGAGCAGGCTGCCGAAGGGATCGAAGCTGAAGCCCTCGATGTCGGTCGCGCTCGTGATCTGGCCGACGTCGGTGACGTTGCCCGTGTCCTTGTCGACCAGGATCAGCCGATCGGGTCCGCCGTTGTTCGCGACCGCGTACATCTGGCCGTTGTAGGGATTGATGCCGATGTCGTCGTTGTCGGACAGACCGAGCACGGTGTCCGAATTGATCGGCACCGAGTCGAGCCCGTCGATGCCGCCCGGGATGAGGGCCCCGGTCGCCAGGTCGATCTTGAAGAGCTCGTCCGCACCGCCCAGACGGGCTACGCCGTACATCTCGCGGCTGAACGGATCGAGGGCCAGACCGTCGACGTCGCCGTAGCCGGTCGGACCGATGGCGCTGAACTCTCCGGTGACGGTGTCGATGGTGCCGAACATCCCGCTGTCGGTGGCGTAGAGGATCCCCGTCACGGGATCACCGGCGATGCCCTCGATCAACGTGGTGCCGGTGCCGTCGGTCGGCGACGCGCCGCCGTCGATGAACGACTCCCCGACCCCGTCGATGTAGTAGGTCAGCAGGTCGTTGCTCGTGTGGGGACTGCCGTTGTCTGCGACGAACCAGCACTCCAGTCCCGCGACCTGGGCCGACGCCGGACCGGCGGTGCGAATGGCCAGGCCGAGGGCCAGCATCGCCACGCAGACGACCGCCGCGACGGCGCGGCGACCGGCCAAGCGGATCGTGTTCGTGAAGGCGAGCAAACTTCTGGCTTTCGGAGAGGCGGCGCGCGGAAGTGCTGCTTCCGCGACGTAGTTCCTTCGGTCCCGACGGCTCGCAACTGAGCCGTCTGGCCCATGAGGATCTGAAGTCGACAACGCCGACATCGGGCGCCGGACGGCCGTATCCTGAGGCGGGATCAGAGAAGAAAGGCCCGACCGCAATGAACGAAGCACAGCTCGCCAAGGTGTCGTCCGCCGACGGCTTCATCGCCGCCCTCGACCAGAGTGGTGGCAGCACACCGAAGGCCCTGGGTCTGTACGGCATCGCCGAGGGTGCCTGGTCCAACGACGACGAGATGTTCGATCTGGTTCACGACATGCGAACGCGGATCATGACCAGCCCGTCGTTCTCGGGTGAGCGCATCCTGGGGGCGATCCTCTTCGAGATGACGATGGACCGGCAGGTCGAGGGCATGGATACCGGCGACTACCTCTGGAACGTGAAGAACGTCGTACCGTTCATCAAGACCGACAAGGGACTCGCCGATGAGGCCGACGGGGCTCAGGTGATGAAGGAGATGCCCGAGCTCGACGACCTACTCGAGCGAGCCGTGGCCAAGAACATGTTCGGCACGAAGATGCGGTCGGTCATCAAGATGGCCGACCCGGCCGGGGTCGACGCTGTGGTCGACCAGCAGTTCGACATCGCCCTGCGGATCATCGAGGCCGGGCTGGTACCGATCATCGAACCCGAGGTCGACATCAACTCCCCCCAGAAGGCCGAGGCCGAGGCGCTGCTGCACCAGGCGCTACTCGACCGGACCAACGATCTCTCCGAGAGTCAGAACGTGATGTTCAAACTCACCCTTCCCGAGGAGAGCGACTTCTACGCCGATCTGATCGCCCACCCGCGAGTGGTGCGGGTTGTGGCGCTCTCGGGTGGCTACTCGCGAGACGAGGCCAACGAGCGGCTCAGCAACAACCACGGCATGGTCGCCAGCTTCAGCCGGGCCCTGAGCGAAGGTCTGTCGGCCCAGCAGACCGCCGAAGAGTTCGACGACATGTTGGACTCGTCGATCCAGAGCATCTTCGACGCTTCCAAGACCTGAGCCACCCGATTCTCAGCCGGCCAGCGCCTCGGTGAAGGCCGCCATCCAGCGCTCGTTCTCCTCGGGGGTGCTGATCGTCACGCGCAACCCCTGACCAGCGAACGGGCGCGTGACCACGCCCGACTTCTCCATCGAGAGATAGACGTCGTCGGTCCGGTCACCGACAGGCAGGAACAGGAAGTTGGAGTGGCTCGGCACGACCTCGTGGCCGGCCTGGCGCAGCGCCTCCGCCACGCGCTCTCGCTCGTCGACCAGCTCCCGCACGCGCCCCATCGCCTCGTCGTGGTGATCGATGGCGGCCATGGCCCCGGCCTGAGCGGGACCGCTGACGGCGAAGGCGAGCAACACCTTGTCGAGCTCGACGATCACGTCAGGATGCGCCACGGCGTAGCCGACGCGCATGCCGGCGAGCCCATAGGCCTTGGAGAAAGTGCGCAAGACGATCACGTTGGGGTGGCGCGGCACGAGATCGACGATCGGGTCACCGTTCTCGGGAGCGTTGAACTCGTGGTAGGCCTCGTCGACCACGACGATCACATCATCGGGAATGCGGCCCAGCAGATCGTCGACCTGGCTCATCGTGACAGTCGTCCCCGTCGGGTTGTTGGGTGTGGCCAGGAACACCGCCTTGGTATCCGCAGTCACCGCAGTGGCGACGGCGTCGAGGTCGAAGGCGTGATCGACCAGATCCGTCCGATGGGCGACGCCGCCGATCTGCGCAGTGAGCACCGGGTAGAGCTCGAACGACGGCCACGGGAAGACGACCTCGTCGCCCGGATCGACGTAGGTGTACATGATCTGCTGGAGAAGACCGCTCGAGCCGCAGCCAACCGTGACCTGGCCCGCGCTGATCGACAGCCACTCGGCGATGCGGGCTCGGAGCTCGGTGGCCCGGTGGTCGGCGTAACGGTTGGCCTGCTCGCCGGCCGCGGTGATGGCCTCGACCACCCCCGGCAGAGGAGCCCACGGGTTCTCGTTCGACGCCAGCTTGATGGCGCCGCTGATGCCGTGCTCGGCCTCGGCCTGACTGGCCGCCTTTCCGGGCCGGTAGGACGCCAGACCCTGAACCGCCGGTCGCACTCGTCCGATCACGCCCGACCCCCTTCGCTCTCGTCTCGGCTCAGCCGATGACGTCGCCGTACATGACGCCGAGCTCGTCAGCGATCAGTTCGAGGCGTTCGCCGTCGGGTCCACTGAAGTAGATCGAGGTGTCGTGCTCGAAGACGATCTCGACACCCGCCTCGTCGAGCTTCTGCCTGAGGTGGGCGTGGCGGTCGGGGGTGACCGAGATGGCCAGGTGATGCATGCTGCCGAGAACCTCGGCGTAAGGACCCAGGTCGAGACCCGGGAAGTCGAAGAAGGCCAGAGAGTTGCCGTTACCGATGTCGAAGAAGAAGTGGGTCGAGCCCTGGTAGTCGCGGTTCTCGAACAGCTCGGTCAGCGGGAACTCGAGCACTCCCTGGTAGAAGTCGATCGTGCGCTCGACATCACTCGAGAGCAGCGCCAGATGGTGTACTCCCCGGGCCGACGACTCCGGGCGTTCGTCCGGGGTGCGCAGGTGCCGGACCCGCAGCTCTTCCCACTCCTTGGTCCTGTCGATCTGGTCTCCGTGCTTCATACCCAAGACCATACGGCTCGGGAGCGGTCGGCGACGGACCGGTCAGTCCTCCGTCGACTCGTCGGTGGTGATCGGGCGGATGCGCCGGGGCCTACGTTTTGGCACCATGCTCCGCATCTCCTCGAGCTTGCCGAAACAGAGGAGGCGATCGTTGGCCTCCAGGACCACCTTGCGGCGGGGGTTGGGCGTCACCTCGGTTCCCCGCTGCAGGGTGAGCACGGTGATGTCTAGCTCCTCCAGACCCGATTCGGCGATCGTCTGACCGACGAGGTGGGCGTCGTCCCGTACCAATAGCTCCGCCACCCCGTACTCCAGGCTCACCGACAGCCTCTGGCGCACATCCAGCTCGGGGAATGCCACCTGACGATCGACGAAGTCGACCACGGCGCGGGCGATGTCGAGACCGGTGGCCCGCTCGATCCCCTGGAGGCCGGGTGACGAGTTGACCTCGAGCACCAGAGGACCCCTCTCGCTCTCCAGCATGTCGACCCCCGCGACCCGTAGGCCCATTATCTGAGCCGACCGCAGCGCCGCCCTCTCGTACTCGGCGGAGATCTCGATGGCCTCGCTTCGACCCCCCCGGTGGAGATTGCTGCGGAACTCGGCCCCCGACGCGTGCCGCCTCATCGCTCCCACCACCCGGTCGCCGACCACGAAGGCCCGGATGTCGCGCCCACTGCTCTCCGAGATGAACTCCTGGACGAGAACGTTCTGGCGGGTGGCCAGGAGGGTTTCGATCATCGCCGTCGCCACGGACTCGTCGGGCGCCAGGATCACCCCGACCCCCTGCGTTCCCTCCAGCAGCTTCACGATCACCGGGACGCCACCCACCCGTTCGATTGCGGGACCCACATCGGCTCGGTCGCGAACCATCGTCGTGGCCGGCATGCCGATGCTGTGGCGGGCGAGCACCTGATGGGCGGCCAGCTTGTCCCGGCTGATGCGAATGCCGGCAGCCGTGTTGGGCGTGTACACGTCCATCTGCTCGAACTGGCGAACCACTGCGGTGCCGAAGTAGGTGATCGACGAACCGACTCGCGGAAGGACGGCGTCGTAGTCGGACAGGTGCTTTCCGGAGTAGTAGAGGTCGGGCTCGGTCCCGGACAGGTCGAGGGCAAACCTCAGCGTGTCGAGAATGCGGACCTGATGGCCGGCATCGCCCGCGGCTTCCTTGAGACGCTGGGTGGAATAGCTCCGCGGCTCGCGGGAAAGGATCGCCAGCCTCACTACACTCCTGCTTTCAGTTCGCGCCCTCGGCTACCGCCGCACCAGTGTGTCGACCACGCGGCGCCGACTCAAGATGACGAGACCCAAACCCACCTCCGGCCGGAACTGATGGCCCGTCGCGCCCCGCTCGTGATCGGCGAGTCCGAAGTCCGTGCCGGCACCCGCACCCAGCTCGACCTTCCGGTGTCACGACTCATAACCGGTGCCGAGATGGCGATCCCGGTCGTCGCCCTGCACGGCCGGACCGATGGACCGAGCGTGTGGATCTCGGCGGCGATCCACGGCGACGAGCTCAACGGCGTCGAGATCGTCAACCGCGTCCTGACCGGCCTCGACCCCAAGACGATGAAGGGCACCGTGATCGCCACACCGGTCGTGAACCTGTACGGATTCATCACCGGCGATCGATACCTACCCGACCGGCGCGATCTGAACCGCTCCTTCCCCGGCAGTGCCAAGGGCTCACTGGCTTCGCGTATGGCCCACCTGTTCATGACCGAGATCGTCGAGCGCTGCGATGTGGGCATCGACCTGCACACCGCCAGTGATCACCGCACCAACCTTCCGCAGATACGGGCCAACCTCGACGACCCCCTCACGCGAAAGCTCGCTCGGGCGTTCGGTCCTTCGCTGGTGCTGCACTCCAAGCCGGGCTCGGGGACGCTGCGCCGGGCTGCTGAACGCGCCAACAAGACTGTTCTTCTGTACGAGGGTGGCGAGTCGTCTCGCTACAACCCCGAAGCGATCGAGGCCGGGGTGATCGGAATCCACCGCGTGCTGCGCTCGCTCAAGGTAGCTCCGTGGAGGGGCTCCCGGGCCCCGAAGAATGTGCCCGAATCAAGGAGCTCGAGATGGGTCCGGGCGACCCGAAGTGGCATCGCCCATCTCGACGTGGCTCTCGGGGACGTGGTCGAAGCCAAGCAACAACTGGGGACCATCCAGGACGCCTTCGGCAAGCGGCTGTCGAATGTTCGGGCCACCAGAGCGGGCATGGTGATCGGCCAGACGCAACATCCCCTCGTCAACCGGGGCGATGCTCTCGTCCACATCGCCACAGTCGACGGCTAGATCCGACTCAATTCACGGGCGATTTCTGCCGATAGTGCCGCGATGAGTATTGATGCGGGTGCACCCGGACTTGCCGACGACCCGCTCGGCGACCCCGAGCTCGACACCTACGCGGCCACGGCTCCCAGTGTCATGCCCGAGAAACGCCTGACCAGGAAGCAACGACATCGGCTGGAGGATGCCCACCGGGTCGGAGCCGCGCTCAACATGCTCGAGCACTACGGGGTTCGGGTGCTGCACGACCGCTTCATGCCGGGGAGCGACGGAACGATCGAGCACGTCGTCATCGGCAACAACGGCATCACCGTCGTGCGGTCGGCCCGCCTCATGGGACGCGTTCGATCGACGAGGCGCGAACTCTTCATCGGTGGCGCCAATGCGACCGTTCTGGTCAACGGACTTCAGAGCCGCGTCAACACGGTCCGCCATCTCGTCGGCGGCGAGGCCGAGGTGCACGGCGCCTTCGCTCTGACCCGGAGGCGCCGGGACATGCTCAAGTTCCACGGGCGAATCGCCTTGGGCAGCCCGCAGGCGCTCGTGGACTACCTGGAGCAGCTCCACAACGACAGCTCGCCGACCGCTGATCTCACCGATCTGGCCGAAGAGTTGAACGGCATCTTCCTGCCGACCGAGGCTCTCTCGTAGTCTCCCGCTCCGCTCGGGGCGTTCAGGCCACGCAGGCCCTGGTCTCCCGCCCCGCTCGGGGCGTTCAGGCCACGCAGGCCCTGGTCTCCCGCCCCGCTCGGGGCGTTCAGGCCACGCAG
>JAAUYH010112829.1_pt1 | contig 12450 bp, 9 predicted proteins | sample 7278061 | NCBI WGS metagenome assembly JAAUYH01 (sample SAMN14350203, study PRJNA611818) | marine sediment metagenome | isolation source: surface marine sediment (0.6m) | place: French Polynesia: Moorea | collected 2018-08
AGCCTGGAGGGCAATAAAAGCTAGGATTAATTCAGTAGCATTACCAAAGGTGGCATTAAGCAAACCGCCAATATTAGGTCCGGCAACCACGGCGATTTCTTCGGTAGCTGTGCCCATATAAGAAGCCAAGGGCACAATACCCAGGGCTGCGGTGATAAATACCACAGTCTCGCCCCATTCCAGAAAATGTGCCGCAATGGAAATAGGAATAAACACTAATAAAACTAAGAAAAATGTATCTTTATTGAACATATGGGCTTGCAATTCCTTAAGCTAGTTCCCTACTTTAATAGCACGTCAGCTCAAAATTGGTGGCTTTTCAGAGCGATCGCTTAATGTTCCTTTTCCCCTTGCCGAATCGAACATTTTTAGGTGTACTAGATAAAGAAAAGCTCTGAAACTTTTGTTATTTAAGCTTTCAGAGCTGAATTAAATGATTAGTCTAGTTGCATGAGTTTGAGCACCGATGCAGCTATTAACTATATCAATCTAGAAGTTGGCTATTGTCTTCTCCAGATAGGCGGTAGTCAACTTTTGTTTCTTCCTGGAACAATGGCGATTTGTTTCCCCTCATAAAAAATGATAGGTAATTTCCAAATGACAAATCAATTTCCAAATTGGTACATCTAATCAGAGCGATGGCTCCAAATAGCGTTAGTGAAAAGATAGACATGATCACTATTAAAGTATTTTGCTCTATCATATGGGCTTGCAACTCCTTAAGCTAGTTCTTTCACTTAAATAGCACGTTCGCTCAAAATTGGTGCTGTTTCAGCGTAAAGTTCTATCTGGGGGACTAGTTATTTTTGTTGACACTCTCCGACAATCGCGGACGGAGATTCTTGGTTCATCCCGACGTATCTAGATGAGAACAACAATGACAATGTTGAAAACACATCCCCGAAAGAGGTCGATCCGCAAGCTTTTCGTTAACATCGCAGTTAACCTGTTTGGGTTAGCCCAACCCTACAGTGAAACTAATTTCTTAACTTCTGTGCTTAAAGATTTTACCCTAGCAAGCTTTCCTGCCAAGAACCCTATATCTTCAGTTTTCGAGGTACTATTCCCATGCTTGGTTTTCGCTTATTGGGATGCCCTTATCTTACTATGATTACAACTTAAATACAATCATCCTAAAGGACGAGGTTTTACATTGTGCCCTTGTGGTAGACCCATCTATTAAACTGATAAAATTTAAAGTAAAACAAGCCTGAAGCTAGATTCATAAATTACTTTTTTCATGCTGGAATTTTTGCAAACACAATTATATTTATTGGAGCGATTTGCCGATCGCATCGTCTCCACTCAATTAGATCATCTCAGTCTAGTCAGTATCGGTGTGATTTTTTTAGCAGGGCTGGTTACCAGTCTTACTCCCTGTATGCTGTCCATGTTGCCCATCACCGTGGGTTATATCGGCGGTTATCAATCTGAAGGGAGATTTCAGGCAGCAGCTCAATCTAGCTGGTTTGCTTTAGGTTTGGCAACGACTTTGGCGATATTGGGTATCGTTGCCACAACTATTGGTAAAGTATACGGGCAAATTGGAGTCGGGTTACCGATTGTCGTCAGCTTAGTGGCGATCGCGATGGGTTTAAATCTGTTGGAAATTCTACCGTTAAGATTTCCTTCCCTGGGGGCTACAGACTGGATCGGGGAAGACTTGCCCCGTGGCTTACGTTCTTATTTAATTGGTCTGACCTTTGGTTTAATTGCTTCTCCTTGCAGTACCCCTGTATTGGCTACTCTGCTGACTTGGGTGGCAACTACTCAGAATTTAGTCTTAGGAGGGGGTTTGTTAGTGGCATATGCGATGGGTTATGTGCTGCCGTTGGTAATCGCAGGAACTTTTACCGCGACCATTAAAAAGATTTTGGAATTACGCCGTTGGTCAAGTTGGATCAATCCTGTCAGTGGTGCTTTATTATTGGGTTTCGGTATCTTTTCTTTATTGTCTAGGTTACCAGCTATTTAGTAGACTTTTTTCACAACTAAAAGACAACTATTCCATCTGAAGGTTCTTGATCTCGCCTTCTTGCCATCGATAATCTTTTGAAGAATTAGTGAAGAATAACTAACTCTCGTTTGTTTTAGTTATGTTTGACATATAAAACAAATTTATAAGGATTATTTTTAGATGAACAAAATGCATCAAGCTGGGGATATTCTTAATCAAAAATATAAAATTATTCGAGTAATTGGCGAAGGAGGTACGGGAATAACTTATAATGCGATCGCTATGCAAACGCAGCAGCAAGTAGCAATTAAAAACTTATCTCTTCGGGATTTAGACAACTGGAAACAAATAGAACTATTTGAAAGAGAAGCTAAAATTTTAGCTACCTTAGACCATCCTGCAATACCTAAATATCTCGATTATTTTTGTTTGGACTGCGATGATAGTCGAAATTCTTACATTGTACAACAACTGGCACCAGGAAAATCTTTATTTGAGTTAGTCAAAGATGGCTGGCGCACTACAGAAGCAGAAATTAAATCTATTGCCGAACAAATTCTAGAGATTTTGATCTATTTACACGGATTAGTACCAGCAGTAATTCATCGAGATATTAAACCACAAAATCTAATTCGTAGCGATGAAGGAAAGATTTTTTTAGTGGATTTTGGAGCAGTACAAAATACATACTATACTAACTTTAAACAAGGCAGTACAGTAGTCGGTACCTACGGTTTTATGGCACCCGAACAATTTCGGGGACAAGCGATCGCCGCAACGGATTTATATAATTTAGGAGCAACTTTAGTTTATCTATTAACCCATCATCCCCCCGCTGAATTACCCCATCATAATCTTAAAATTAATTTCCGCGATCGTGTCCAAATATCCCATCAATTTGCTACTTGGTTGGATAAACTAATCGAACCAAATATTGAACATCGTTTTACTTCTGCATCTTTAGCTTTAAATGAATTGCGTAGCAATACCTTTGCAACTAGAGAATCATTCAAAAAACTATTAGAGACTAAATTAAACTTAATTGCTATTGGTTTGATTGTGATCGCGAGTGTTGCTTCTGTGGCTACTATTAATGTCCCTCGAACTGATGATAACAAAATTGCAGAATTAGAAACAAATTCATCTCAACTATGTAGTAGTTTAGAACTGGCTCAATATTATATAAATAATGGAGGAGATCCTGATCTAATTATTAATTACAAAAATACTGAATCTAATCTCTTATTTTGTTTACTCGCAACGAACATAAACAATGAAAAACATACTATGGAGCTCATCAAAACCTTAAATCTATTAATAGATGCAGGAGTTGATTTAGAAGCTATAAATAATCAAAGCCAAACTCCATTATTATTTTGGTTATCTAGTCAACACCGTGGCTATCGTAATAGGAATAAAAACACAGTGAGATTGGTTACTGAATTATTAATAGATCGAGGTGCAGATATTAATATTAGAGATGTAAATAATAACACTCCGCTATTACTAACAATGTCCCCTGATATTAAAGATATTAAGCTTGCCAAAAAACTAATAGATAGAGGCGCAGATATCAATGTCAAAAATAATAGTGAAATCACTCCATTATCCTTAGCGTTAGAAAACAATTATTTAGAATTTTCTAATTTTCTATTAAACGAAGGTGCAGATTATAACGTTGTTTATAGTAATGGTGAAACTTTATTATTTAAGGCTGTAGAAAAAGGTAGACGACAAATAGTAAAGTTACTCTTGAATAGAGGTATTGATCTTAATACTCGTAACAATGTTAACCAAACGGCAATATTTAAAGTATTTGAAAATAGAAACTATGGAGAAAAACAAGCAATATTAGAATTACTGATTGCGAAAGGGGCAAAAATTGATATTCTAGATAATTATAATAGAACACTTTTGTCATATGTAGCTGGTGATAAAAACGTATCTCACTCTACAATCAACTTACTACTGGATAAAGGGTTAGAAGTAAATACCATTGATAATGAAGGATATAGTCCATTATCCTATGCAGTCAATCGCAGCAATTGGCAAGCAGCTAAAATACTAATTGATAATGGTGCTGATGTAGATATTAAAGTTGCTCTTAATGAACTAACTCCAATATTCAAAGCTGTTATCGAAAATAATTTAGAAATAACCAAACTCCTAATAGATAAAAAAGCTGACCTTAATCGTGTAAATAATCAAGGAAATACAATCTTGATGCATACATTTAACAGGAGAAAAGGTATTAATAAAGAAATATTTGAGTTATTGATAGCCAATAATCTTGATATTAATGCTCAAAACAATAATGGTGATACTATGCTATCTTTGTTTATAGACAGCAACAATTACTACAGAAACCCAAGGTATAAAATAGAAACAATAGATTATTTAATTGCTAAGGGAGCTGATGTCAATGTTAAAGATAAAAAAGGTAGAAGTATTTTATTAAAAGCAACGTACCACAACAACCAAAAAGTTGTTGACCTTCTCAAAAAACATGGAGCAAAATATTAATTACTATTATTTTTCGCTTTCATAATCAATATAACAGGATACTTAAAAAAGCGATTACGCTTCCCGTAGCCTTCGGATCGCGATGGGTTTAAATCTGTTGGAAATTCTACCGTTAAGATTTCCTTCCCTGTTCGATATAGATTAATCTTTCATTCAAGGGAAATACCTTATTCTGATGGGGTCTTGTTTACTTCTAGAAAATTACTGTTCCACCTAGAAGCAAGCCTGGAATGACAAAAAATACGCCGATGATATAAGCAAAAGCTATTGACTTTTTCTCACTAGCAACCGTAGCTAAATTTGTGGCACATACAATTGGTAAGGGACAGAGAAAAGGAATACCATAAATTACAATGACACCCAAGGTGTTGTAGAGCAAGTGAACCATCGCAATTTCTAGAGCAGGCACGGCTTCTGCCCCAGAAACTGAGGTAGCTGCTAGTAAAGCGGTAATACAAGTACCGATGTTTGCCCCTAGAGTAAAGGGATATATTTGCTCTAGTCTAAATACCCCCGAACCCGCCAAAGGTACCATCAGGCTAGTGGTAGTAGAAGAAGATTGAACTAGAACCGTCATCAAAGTACCAGCAGCAATACCCCCAATTCCACCTTTACCTATTGCCGTATGGAGAATTTCTTTAGCACGACCTACCATCAGTATTTTGAGCAGTTTCCCAACAAAGCTAATAGTCAAGAAAATTAGGGCAATTCCTAAAATAATTAAAACAATGCCATTAAAGGGTGCGGGTAAAAATTGAGTTATGCCTTCAAATAAATGCACTATTGGCGCAGTGGTAGCCTTGACAAAGTTTAAATCCTTGACGCTCATCGAACCACCACCGACTAAATTCTCAGCCAGTAAATGTGCCATCTTCTCTAGGGGATGAAACAAAATCTCGATGGGCAGAAAAATGACTACGCTAAGTAAATTAAAAAAGTCGTGAATCGTAGCAGCAGCAAAAGCTCGTTTGAACTCACTCTTGTCACCAACATGACCCAGACTAACTAAAGTGTTGGTAATACTAGTACCGACATTTGCACCCATGATCACGGGAATGGCGGTGCCTACGGGTAAACCTCCAGCAACCAATCCCACCACTATTGAGGATACAGTACTCGATGATTGAATTAAGGCGGTGGCAACCGTACCGACTATTAGCCCTAAGAAGGGATTAGTAGCAAAAGCAAATAGTTCTTCAGCCCGTTCTCCCGTTGCTGTTTTAAACCCCGTCCCCATCATGCCGACTGCTGCAATTAGAAGATATACTAACAGTAGAATGCTAATCCACTGTAAAAGCTTGTTACTCTGATTCGTCGGCTGGCTTCTGTCGATGGGTGGCTCCGCAATATTACTCATAAGGTAAAAATTTTGCCAAGAAGATTATTTTAAGTCTGAGAGTTTAAACTGAAATTATCAACTACTTATTATCTTAATTAAGCGATCGCCGTAACGCAAAATTCTCAAACAACAAGCTATACTGATTGAGTATTAAAAAACAGCCTCTCTCTTCAGAAGCAAGGGACAATGAATATCTAGACCCAGCCATTGACCAGTAAATAGCCTGGAAAACTTAATTCACTCTTTAGGCAACCAATTAAGTACAGACTATTCTTCTTCTATAACGCTGAAACATATCTGGTAGATCAATTTAACCTGTAAATAACAATGGCTGTTTAACCAAGCAAGCTTAGTTTGGATGCTACTTGTCACAATAAACTGTTAGGATGCCTGCTGCGAGGTTCGGTAATTACCCGTCCATGACGCTGATTACTGACTGTATCATAGCGCGATATATCTTATCATTATTTAACAATTAGCATTATAATAAGCATCGTTGCCATCAGAAATTAGATTGGCTGCATAACGTTTCGCAAACGGTTGAAATCCAAACCCTAAGTGGTTAGATCTGCAACAATCCATGACCTCATTAAATAGCACTTAAACGATGATTACCCCCTGGGTAAAGTCTGCAAATGTGAGGTTCGCAATAAACAAGTATATAGACAAAAATGAAAGACCTTACTCGATATCGAAACATAGGCATCTTCGCTCACGTAGATGCTGGTAAAACAACGACCACTGAAAGAATCCTCAAACTTACTGGAAAAAGTCACAAAATCGGTGAGGTACATGATGGAGAAGCAACAACTGATTTCATGGATCAGGAAAAAGAACGTGGAATTACGATTCAGTCTGCTGCGACAAGCTGTTTCTGGAAAGACCATCAGTTAAACATCATTGATACTCCTGGTCACGTAGATTTCACAATTGAAGTTTACCGTTCTTTGAAAGTACTTGATGGTGGTGTTGGTGTGTTTTGTGGTTCGGGTGGGGTTGAGCCTCAGTCGGAGACTAACTGGCGTTATGCTAACGATTCTAAGGTAGCGAGAATTATCTATGTCAATAAGTTAGACCGCACTGGTGCTGACTTCTATAGCGTATGCAAACAGGTTAAAGAAATCTTAGCTGCTACTCCCTTGATGATGGTGTTACCCATTGGCATCGAGAATGATTTTGTCGGTGTGGTTGACCTGCTAACTCGCAAAGCCTGGGTCTGGGATGAATCAGGTGATCCCGATAATTATGAAATTAAAGATGTTCCTGCGGACATGGCTGACGACGTAGAAAGCTATCGCGAACAGTTAATCGAAACTGCGATCGAGCAAGACGATGACCTGATGGAAAAATATCTTGAAGGTGAAGAGCTTTCCATTGAGGAAATCAAAGCCTGTATCCGTAAAGGGACTCGTGAGCTGGCGTTCTTCCCCACTTACTGTGGTTCTTCCTTTAAAAACAAAGGGGTGCAGCTAGTACTTGATGCAATCGTAGACTATCTACCTAATCCTACCGAAGTTAGTCCCCAACCAGAGATTGACTTGGACGGTCACGAAACAGGTGAATACGCTATTGTCGATCCGGAAGGACCTTTACGCGCCTTAGCATTCAAAATTATGGATGACCGTTATGGTGCCTTAACCTTTACTCGAATTTACTCTGGTACCTTAAATAAAGGTGAATCTGTTCTGGATACTGCTACAGGTAAAACTGAGCGTGTGGGACGGATGGTAGAAATGCACGCCGACTCCCGTGAAGAAATTGACTCTGCTCAAGCAGGAGATATTATTGCGATCGTTGGGTTGAAAAATGTGCAAACTGGACATACCCTCTGCGATCCTAAAAATCCTGCAACCCTAGAGCCAATGGTATTCCCCGATCCGGTGATCTCCATCGCGGTCACACCCCTCAATAAGGGTGCTTCCGAGAAAATGGGTGTTGCTCTCAGCAAAATGGTACAGGAAGATCCCTCTTTCTACGTAGAAACCGACTATGAAAGTGGCGAAACCATTATCAAAGGTATGGGTGAACTACACCTGGACATTAAGGTAGATATCCTTAAGCGTACTCATGGTGTGGAAGTGGAAGTTGGTAAGCCTCAAGTAGCTTATCGTGAGTCAATCACTAAAGTAGTTCAAGATAGTTACACTCACAAAAAGCAATCTGGTGGTTCTGGTCAGTTTGGTAAGATCGACTACACTATCGAGCCTGGTGAACCTGGTTCAGGTTTTGAGTTTGAGTCTAAAGTCACTGGTGGTAATGTTCCCAGAGAATTTTGGCCCGCAGTGGAAAAAGGCTTTGCCAACAGTATCGAAAAAGGTGTCCTCGCGGGATTCCCCTGTGTGGATTTAAAGATTACCCTTAATGATGGTGCTTTCCACCCTGTAGATTCTAGTGCGATCGCTTTTGAAATTGCTGCTAAGTCTGGTTATCGTCAAACTTTACCCAAAGCTGGCCCTCAAATTCTAGAGCCGATCATGAACGTGGACGTATTTACTCCTGAGGATCACATGGGAGATGTTATTGGGGATCTTAACCGTCGTCGTGGCATGATTAAATCTCAGAACTCCACTCCTATGGGTGTTCGCATTAAAGCAGATGTTCCTTTGAGTGAAATGTTTGGCTACATTGGCGATTTACGCACTATGACTTCTGGTCGTGGTCAATTCTCCATGGAGTTTGCTAACTACTCACCTTGTCCGAAGAACGTTGCGGAAGAAGTTATTGCTGAAGCAAAAGAACGTCAAGAAGCTAAATAAAGCTAAAAAAGTAGTTGCAAGTAATTGCATCGTGAGCAGTTTTTAATTAATTTATGTCCCGTCTGGTATCAATTACTAGGCGGGATTTTTGATTTGTTACTTGCTATTCACTATATTTATTATCTGACCTGGTTTTGATATAAGTAAGACAAATATATTCTTTAACACCTTTGAAAGCGATCGCTTTATTAGTGGTAGCGGAAGCGTATCGTTGACGGAACGCAGCATCCACCGTCGCCATATGATGGTAGCGTAACTTACTCCTGTCGAGAGCATAAGCATCCCATTCCCCTAACGTGAGCAGTTCGGCGATCGCATTGAGGGAAGATAACATAGCTCGGCGTGAACCCACAGCGAGAGAATTCAAATACACTGCTGCGGGATGGAGAGAGGATCTACTTAGGTAGTAGTTGGTATCTGTTCAAACCGTATAAATACTTAATTTAAATTAAATAATCCATCAGTCAAATTATTAAGTTTTACAAAATCAAAGAATTGTTTATAAAGCTCCCTTGATGTTAATCAATTATTTATACTTAATATCCGTATTCATGGTGATTTTAAAAAACAATTATACCCCTACAATATTTAGATAGCTAAATTACTGAATTTTTATCTATTCAATAAAACCAAATTATCAATATATTTAAATATCAATTATGAATAAAAGCACTAAAAATAATCAAAAATCTAAAGCTAAACTAGGTGTAATTTTAAAAGAAGCCGATTTAGTATCAGCTTCTCAAGTGAAGATGGCTTTAGAGTATCAAATTAAGTATCCTTGTCTTCGCTTAGGAGAAATTCTGTCGATTCAGGGATGGATTGACTCACGCACCTGCGACTTTTTTGCTAGTAAATGGGATAAATTAGTTGAATTAGATTACAGAAAGCCCTTGGGATACTATTTTCTAGAAGCAGGGCTATTAGAAAAGTCTGATATTCAGCTCATTTTATCAGAACAACAAAATAGACAAGATCGCTTTGGCACAATTGCTATAAAAAGAGGCTATCTTAAACCTTCTACTGTAGATTTCTTTTTAAAATATTTATTTCCTGACGAATTAGGCTCATCATCTGTCAGAACTCTAGATAGCTTGATTAGAAGTAGACAAAGAAAATACAGCTATTACTTAGAGGTAATTAAAAGAAACAATCAAACTAACCAAAATTTAAAATTACAAAATGTCAATTTGGTTTCTTCCATAGCGGATTAAAAATCAACAGAATATTAATAAACGGTAAAAATACTCCTATCAAAAAACAACCCCTTTTTGATATACTCCGAACGCAACTATGTAATGAGGCAATTTCGGCAATACTTGTTACTTGTTACTTACAAGCAGATAGTTTTTGTCTATCACGGATACCCTAAAGGGTATTTCCTTCGGAAACGCTGAGTCTAACGACTTGCTCCGCAACCGCGAACAGCATTTGCTTCAAGTCGGGGAACCCTTTCAGCATTTGCTCATGGGGGAAACCGCGCCAGTTCCTATAACGGAGGGAACCTCCGCAACGGACTGCCTTCCCAAGACCGCAATGCTTCACCAACGCAATGCTTCACCGCTACGCATATGTTCTAATATAAGTTCGTACGACTTATAGATATCCTTCAATTAAAATATCTGAGTCAATTATCTGAGTTGTAATTTGCTTTAATTGCAGGGCATTAGTCATCATGGTTAAACCTAAATCACCTACAGGAGATGGTGCTGCTATGCCACCGATAATTTTAGGGGCAATAAATGCCATTACTTTTTGAATTGTACCATCGGCGATCGCTTTAGCCGCTAATGTTCCTCCACATTCCCATAAAACTTGAGATACACCTTGTTGATATAAATGTTCCATGACAATTTTAGGAGTGAGTTCGGTGACGGTAATAATATTGACTTCTTGACTGAGCAATTTTTGATACTGTGCCGTACTACTATCAGCTTCCGTAAAAATTATCGTTGGTGCAATATTGGTATTCCATAGATTGCAATCAAGGGGTAAGTCTAAACTACGACTCATTACAACTCGCAGGGGGTTATGTTCAGTGACTCCGTGGGTGGTTAAATTAGGGTTATCCTTACGTACGGTATTTCCCCCAATAACTACTGCATCACAAGTACTTCTTACCTGATGAACTAGGTGACGAGAAGCTTTGCCCGTTACCCAAGCACTATGCCCTGTAGTCGCGGCTATCTTCCCATCTAGGGTCATGGCATATTTCAAAATACCGAAGGGCTGTTTATGGAGTACACGATGAATGAAAGCTTGATTAAGTTGACGACAAGCATTTTCTTCAACACCGACGACAACTTCTATTCCTGCATCTCGTAATTTTTGAATTCCCCTACCAGCAACCTGAGGATTGGGATCTACCATTCCTGCAACTACTTTAGCTACTTTGGCCTTGATCAGGGCTTCAGCACAAGGAGGAGTTCTGCCATAATGACTACAAGGTTCCAAATTTACGTAAACGGTGGAATTTTCAGCCTGTTCTCCTGCTTCTCGTAGAGCAAATACTTCTGCATGTGGTTGTCCTGCTTGAGGATGAAATCCTGACCCGATAATCTCACCATTCCTAACAATAACTGAACCAACTAAAGGATTGGGCGATGTCCTACCTGATCCACGTTGCGCTAGCTGCAAACACCTCTGCATCATTTTGATGTCCAAAGCGGATATTTTTGGTTCATTGGTCATAGTTTTTTAGGTTCAATAGTTGTTATGATTCTTTATTGAAGTGTAGCTATAAAAAGCTTATAGCCTATAGCTTACAGCTACGAGTAATTTGATTTCCAACCAATTTTTCCAATCAGCAAAGATCTAGTAATCTAAATAATGGCAGTTAATCATAACCGAGAGGCATTTATTCCTTACAGCCGCCAAGAAATTATTGAACTATGTATTGCTGATGGTATTGCGATCGCAGATCAACAGAATTTCCGTGATTTTTGCAATATTTTAGCTGCTTATTATCATTTTAAACTTCATTATGCTTTAGAAAATTTAAAAGCTAATTTTGTGCCCTTTAATCCTGACATTGCTACTGATAAATCTAGGGAAACATTAACTAATTGGGAACTTAAACAAAAAGAAGATAATTTAGTTACTACTTTTGAATCTATTTTGCAGCGAGCTAATTATTATCCTATTTCACAACGAGAATTAAAAAAGGCTTTGCTTGAGGATTCAATGTTTGATTTGAAAACAGAAGTAAATTTTGACGATTTTGAGCGCATGATTTGTTACTGTCGTGGTGATTCTGCGGAAAAAATCACTATTAAAAAATGGTTGTTTAAAAAGGTTGATAAAAAAATCGATATTTATGAAAGAGTAGTTTTATTAATTAAATTCAAAGCAGAAGAACATTTCAAAGATAAGCCAGCAGTCGAGGAAGAATTAAATTTTAAGCCAGGCAAAATTTATCTTTATCTGTATAAGAATTTATCTAAATTAGATATTGAATTTATTTTTCCCAATGTTGAAATGAGCATGAACCTTAAAGATCGCTTATTGTTTGGAGTTCCTGCAATTGGTGCGGCAGTTCCTATAATTCTAAGAGTATTGCCACAAATTATTTTGATTTTAGGGGTAATTATATATTTAACTTTAGGATATCAGCCGATTAGTGAATTGCGCGTCCGAGAGGAAGACGTTAGAAATATTATGCCATTAATAGTTACTGTCTTTTCCTTGATAATTACTTTGGGCGGATTTGCTTTTAAACAGTTCACCAAGTATAAAAATAAACAAATTAAGTTTCAAAAGAATATTATGGAAACTCTTTTTTATCGCAATATTGCTAATAATAGTGGAGTATTTCAATATTTGATTGATGCCGCAGAAGAAGAGGAATGTAAAGAAATTATTTTAGTTTATTATCA
>JAAUYH010172833.1_pt1 | contig 12449 bp, 10 predicted proteins | sample 7278061 | NCBI WGS metagenome assembly JAAUYH01 (sample SAMN14350203, study PRJNA611818) | marine sediment metagenome | isolation source: surface marine sediment (0.6m) | place: French Polynesia: Moorea | collected 2018-08
CACCAGCGGTCTTTCCGGTGACCCCTCCAATTATCTGCGCTACGGGCTCGATCTTCAGCGCTATTTCGATCTGTACATGGGCAACCGCATCCTGCTCCTGCGGGCCTTTTTCGAGGGAGTGACCGCCGATATCGACGACATCCCATTCTCAGATCTGCCCCGCATCGGCGGCTCGCGCATCATGCGCGGTTACGACCGGGGGCGCTTTCGCGACCTCCTCGTCACGTCGCTGTCACTCGAATACAAATACCCCATCAATCGCTTTGCTAGTTCGTTTCTCTTTGTCGACGCTGGCGGGGCATGGGGCGATTTCGGCGATATCGATGTCGGTGCGCTGCACTTGGGCTACGGCGGTGGACTGCAGCTGCATACCGCCAATCTCTTTCTGACTCGTTTTGTCATTAGCGGTGGCGAAGACGGGTTGGTGCTGTACTTGAGCTTCACCCCGTCCTCGGAAATCAAGCCCATTACCGAGATGCAGTGATCGCGGCACGCTGTCGAGTCCGGGTGGCAGTGATTGTCGGCAGTGCTTACCAGCGATGAAGGCCGATCACGCGGCGCTGCGCGACGGTGCGGCGCTGCGCGACGGTGCGGCGCTTTGTTGGCGATGCCGCATCGTCCCGTATTGGGGCAATATGGACTTCTACCGGCCGTTGGGCGGCGCCTGGCCGTTCGGGGGTGATTTTAACGATGAGATAGCCCTGATGCTGATTTCCGCCGCTGTCGGGCTGGGGCAAAGATGGCGAGCAGACGCGAGACCCGGATGTCACCGGGAGCTTCATCTCTCTGCCGCCCCCCTCGGGCCAATCCACTGGGTTGCCGCGAAAATCAAAGGCCTTCATCCGGTAGCCGGCATTGTTGGTGTTGGCCGGGGCCAGGTCGTAATGGAGGGCCAAATCGCTGAAGCAAATCGCGTTGTCTTCTATGACGAAGCGATCGAGCGGTGTTACTTGCTCGAACCAGTGTTCAATGATCTTTTGCCGCCGCTCCACCAGAGTGCGCCAGAGGTAGTCGGCGGCGCGGGGATCGGAAAATTTGCCCGCGTCCACAGCGGCCCGGATCATGTCCGGGGTAAAGCGCGCCACGATTTTGGCCCCCCAGAAGCCGTCGTATCGATCGAGTCTGACAAATGGCGTCCAGGGAAACTGTGGTCGCCAGTTTCCCGGATCAAAGCGCTCGCTGTCGATGCGGCCGACGCCGACGTACTCGGGCGCGCGGAGGCCCTCCCACGGCCGCCGCCACAGGCCGAATGTGGTCATGGAATACAGGGCGTAGCCAAAGTCGAATGCATGGGCAAAACCGTCGTTATTGCGGTGCTCGACGACGCCCAGAGTCCCGAGTCCATTGCCGAAATCGACCAAATAATGCATTACATAGTGGACTGAGGGGTCCTCGGGGTCGCTGACCCAGACGTCGAGCATATTATCGTATTTGACGTCGGTATGGGAAAACCAGGAAAAGATCACGTATTGCCCGCGCAGCTCACGCCGGTCTTCATGCGCTATCAAATCGTTCTTATCGTCCTTTCGCACCCCCTCAGGCATCACCCCGCCAACCGGCACCCCCTCGATGAACTTGCTGGCCAGCGCGCGAAAACTGCCGTCGGCATTCTCGTTGACCCGGGCGAGGGCCTGGTTGAGATCGTCCGCCGTCATCGGCCGCCGGTTGCCGAAGGTATCGGCGACCTCGGCATCTTCGGCCAAGATCAGTTGCTCGCGGCTCACCGTGACGACATTGTCCTCGGGGACGAAGAAGCCCGCCGCCCATAAAAGCCGCTGAATCACGACATTGGCCCCGGTTTCCGTCTCTGGGAGTCCTTTGCGATCAAACTTGAGCAAGTACTTGATGCCGCGGCGGTCGCGGATCACAAATCCCACGGTAACGCCGCCGACCTTGGTCCCCTCGATGGTCCATGGGCCAGAAGGATCGGGGCCCTCGTCGCTATTGGGGCCGCGACGAATGTCTTCCGCACTGAGAGCTTCTATGCCGATGCGGTTGGTGAACCAGGTCGAATTGGGGACTTCATCCAGGGAGTTGACGTTCTTGGCGTGGCTCCCGGGGCGCACTTCCATCATTCGGATGATACGCCGAACGACAAAGCGATCGAAGAAGTATAGCAGCTTGGGGAAGCCGGGATCTACAGGCTTGGCGATGTTTAAGCGATCGTTGACTCGCCACACCGGGGCCTGGTTGGCGAAACGCAATTCGCTTACCCCGGAGGCGCCACATGCCGCGCCACCTACCACACCGGATGCGGCACAAAGCGTCGCCCAGAACACAACAAAACATCGAGAAAGGCCAAGGCGGCTCACCATGGCTGCCAGAGTCGCGCCGGGCCATTATCTCCGTCAAGCCATTTTGCCACCACTTGACCGAGCTGCATAGGCGATCGAAGATGCCTGGACGAATAGCCAGCCAATGGTCAGCCGGGTGTTCGCCATACTGGCATGTCAGTATAGCGAACGTACGCCGCCGTGATCGGGGTATCGGTGCGTGTATGGAGCTTGCGGGATTGGTTTCTGTCTGGCACGGTATCGCGAAGGTGCGAGATTGAGGTGATATGTAAATTGCTAATATCGGTTATGTTCTAACTTCATTTGCCCCCGCGCCCATCGCCATTGATATCTATTGATATCTATTCTATCCAAGCGCAACCGCATGCCGCGGAGACTCTCACGGATAGCCATCCTTCGCCCGCCCACGTTTGAGGTGTTTTCCTTGCTCTACCGCTTCTAGTACGAAACATACGTGCGGTACCTAACCGTATCGCGCGGGGATTGTATCGCCAATGTTTGCCGCAGCCACCGAGTCATTAGCCCCTGATTTTTCTACCACTCAGCTGAAACCCTTTGGTCGGATCCTCGAAGCGCACCATCCTTGCACGGATATTCGCGACCTCGACATCACGACGCTGAAAAGGTGGGTGTGGGAAGATCGCTATCTGGTGTTGCGCGGGCTGTCACCGTTTATCAATAAGGGCGACTTTCTCAGCTACGGTCTCGCTTGGGGCGATGTATTGACATGGGACTTCGGCGCGGTGCTCGATCTCACCGTGCATCCGGCCCCCGACAATTACCTCTTCACCTATGGCAATGTACCCTTGCACTGGGGCGGGGCCTTTGCCGCCCTCGATCCCACATTTGCCATCTTCTACTGCCAGGCAGCCCCCGAGCCGGGACAGGGCGGAGAGACCTTGCTCTGCGATACCACGCGTGCGTGGGCCCATGCGAGTTCGCGACAAAAGGAGCTATGGCGGCAGATCGAGATCACCTATCACACCGACAAGATTCAGCATTACGGCGGCCAAATCAGTAATGCGCTGGTGAACGAACATCCGTGGACCGGCGATACGATCATGCGCTTTGCCGAGCCTCTCAATCAGGACAGCGTTCCCCTCAACCCAATCGAGCTTCAATGCCCCGCACTATCCAGTGGCGAATTTGAGCAACTGCTGGACGAGCTGATACCTCATCTACATCATCCCAGCGTCTGCGTCTCGCATACGTGGCGGCCTGACGATATACTCATCGTCGATAACAATGCCCTTCTCGTCGGCCGCAATTCGTACCGACTAGGCAATGATCGTCACTTGCAGCGAGTACAGATCATCTGACATACGCGCCTGCCCGCCACTGGCTCCCCACGACCAAGGCTCCTTCCCCATGACTTACCGCGCCGTACTTTTTGACCTCGATGGCACGCTTGCCGATACCCTGCAAGATTTGGCAGCAGCCATGAATTGGACGCTGCAACAGCTCGGACTACCAACGCATTCCATAGAGGCATATCGCAGCTGGATCGGCGGTGGTTCACGGGAAATGACGCGGAAATGTGTGCCGCAAGAGCGCCACGATAACCTCGACGAGGTCTACGAGCTCATGACCAAGCGCTACAGCGAACACCAACTGGACACGACCCGCCTCTACCCAGGTATTGCCGAGCTCCTCGATGGCCTGTGCGCCCGCGATATCAAGTTGTCGGTGCTGTCGAACAAAAACCATCCGTCCACTGTCGCCATCTGCGACGCGCTGCTCTACAAGTGGCCCATTGCCGCGGTGTATGGCGCCCGCGCGGAGGTGCCCATCAAGCCCGATCCCAGCGGTGCCGACGATATTGTGTCGGCACTGGAGGTGCCTGCGCGGCAGTTCGTCTACTTGGGCGATACCGATATCGATATGCAGACCGCGGTTGCCGCGAACATGTATCCGGTCGGCGTGTTGTGGGGATTCCGCAATGCGGAGGAGCTCAATGCCGCTGGCGCTCGTCTGCTTCTCAATCACCCCACCGAGCTACTCGACTTCCTCGATCGCAGTGCCACAGCGGAATAACCGCTCAAGGTACAATACGTCGCGCGCGGCGTTACGTGAACATTCGACCAGTTGTATCCGCGATGCCTTGACATTTTCTTGGGCCGCCCGTGAACCCGTTGGCAAAACCGCCACGGTGATGCCATCTACCGCCGCCCAATCATGCAATCGCGGCACAGAATCGGCATACTGATGCCCATGTCCAACCTGCGCTTTGCCCGCGATGCGCGCTCCTGGCTATCAGGCGCGCGCAACGTGGTCGTATGTGCCCCCGCGGCACGTTTTGATGCCGATCTTCTCGAGCAGTTCTTGCCACCAGAGCATGTGCGCCTGTTCGTCGCGCTGGCCGAAGATACCAAGCCCGGCGATCTCGGCCGCGCCGCGAGTACGCTCACCGGTCAGAAGAAAGGTCCTCGCACCCTGATTGCTGGGGTACTGCCCAATACCGTGTCCCGCTATAATTCGCCGGCCCGCGCCGAGAGTATTCGTCGCGTCGGCCGGAGTGTGGCCAAACTGCCGGGCAAAACCGCGGTGGCTTTGGTGGTCGACGATCCGGCGCACCAACTCGCGGCCGTCAACGCCTTGGCCAAGGCAATGCACTTGTACCAGGCCAAGTCCACGGCGGTCCGAACGGGGCGTGGAGCCAAAGATGCGCTGCAAGTCCTGGTCATCCACGGCGACGGCGTCGCCGCGAGTGCGGACAAGGTCACGCGCGAGACGGCAGAGATGACGCGCGAAGCCGCGCGCCTCGTCGATATGCCGCCGTCGGATCTCCATCCCAAGGCCATGGTGCAAGAGGCGCGCGCGCTGCTCAAGAACGTCGCCAACGTCACCACGCGCGAGATCGCAGGCGAAGCATTGCTCAAAAACAATCTCGGGGGCATTCACGCTGTCGGTCGGGCTGCCTTGGTTCCGCCGCGACTGTTTATTGCCACCTACAGCCCGCGCAAACGCTCCAAGCGGCATATCGCCCTGGTCGGCAAAGGCATTAGTTTTGACACGGGTGGCCTGCACTTGAAAACGCGCGTTGGCATGGTGGGCATGAAGTCGGACATGGGCGGCGCTGCCGCGGTCTTGGGGGCATTTCGCGCCCTGGCCGCCACTGGGTTCGGTCATAAAGTATCTCTGCTGCTATGCTTGGCGGAAAACGCCATCGGTCCGGCGTCCTTTAAGCCCGACGATATTCTCACGATGCACTCGGGCAAGACCGTCGAAGTCAATAACACCGACGCCGAGGGGCGCTTGGTCTTGGCCGACGGCGTTAGCTATGCGGCCCGAGAGCTCGGCTGCGATACCATCATTGACGCGGCCACGCTCACCGGAGCGCAGATGATCTCCACCGGCTATATGCACGGGGCGGTGGTCAGCAACGATGCCGAGATAGAAGACACTATCCTCGATGTCGGACGCGATACCGGCGATTTAGCCCATCCTCTGCCATTTGCCCCCGAATTTTACAAGCAGGAGTTCGACAGCAAAGTCGCCGATATGCGCAATTCCGTGCGCACGCGGGCCAATGCGCAATCGAGCTGTGCCGCACAGTTTATCTACTGGCACCTCGACGGCTGTGATGTGCGCTGGGCCCATTTGGATATCTGCGGCCCGTCGATGCTGGAAGAGCGCGGCACCGGATACGGCGTCGCGCTAATTTCCGAGACCGTGCGCCGCCTGGCATAATCGCGGGCGGGCGCGCACTGTCGAGAATGGGCGTCGTGATTGCTGGGGGGCTGAGGATTGGGGCCCGATCAGGGCCACAGGAGTAGGGCGCTCAGCACGATGGTCAAGAGAAACACGGTCTCAAGGACAATGAGGGCAATGGCGCGTCCGCCCACCGACTTGAGGGCCCCGAGTGAGGTTTGCATGCCCAGGGCCGCTACTGCGGCGATGAGGCACCACTTGGAGCTCTGCGACAACGCCGAGCGTATGGGCTCGGCCAAGATGCCGCTACTGCTCAGCAGCATCAAGACGATAAAGCCAATGAGAAAGCGCGGTAGGGTGATGGCGGCTTTGCCTTCGCTATTGCCGCGATCGCGGTAGGCCCAAGAGATGAGCAGCGTGACCGGCAAGAGCAGGACCACGCGCAAGAGTTTGGTGAATGTGGCCACATCGCCGACTTCGGGCGATACGCTGTAGCCGGCGCCGACGACCTGGGCCACATCGTGGATGGTTCCGCCGAGAAGAATACCGCCCTCCTTGACCGTGAATTCCAGGAGGTGAACGAGTGGCGGATATGCAATCATCACCACCGTGCTCAGCGTGGTAACGCCGATGACGGTGAAAATGGTATTTCGATCGTGTTCGTCGTCGCGGGGCAAGACCGACGATATGGTCAATGCGGCCGAGGCACCACAAATGGCGGTGGCCCCGGCGGTGAGCACGCCGAATTTCTGCTGAAATCCCATGATGCGAGCCATGAGCAGACCGAAGAGAATCGTCGAAGTGACCGCGAGTATGACGATGACCACGGGGGCCAGTCCCAAATCCAAGATTTGCCCCACGGTAATCCGCGCACCGAGCAGGGCTACGCCGAGGCGCAGTACCGGCTTGGCGACAAAGGCGACGCCGTCACACATGCGCGGATTTTTGCGCAACCGCACAGGAAGTGCCATTCCGAGAAATAAGGCTCCCAGCATTGTGGGGACGCCTAGGCCGTCATTGGCCCATACCGCAGCGAGGGTCACGGCGGCAGCCAGGCCGATGCCGGGCGCCAGGTTGGCCACACTAGCCCCAATGCGGCTAAGCCATGGGGGCGGGATTGTCGACGGAGTAGGTTGCGCGTATTGCGACATGAGAGCTCACACCGGGGTCATGATTGGGAGAGAATATGTGAAAGACGGGCGGTGAGTCCGACGCCTAATGCAGGCACGTGCGGATCCCGCCGTCTGGGTTGGGTTGAGCGTGCAACCGGTAAATGGGCACAAGTGGCCACTTCCCCATGGCCACACCAAACGGTAGTGGCCACAGGACACAACTACTTGACATAGGCGCCTACGGAAGTAGACGACTACGGAGATAGGCGCCTACGGAAGTAGATGACTACAGAGAAGTAGACGACTACAGCCGGAGGCTTGCGGTTGCACGGGACGATGGGCGGGCGCGGGTTACAGTGGATTCGCGGCCAGGAAGCGCTCGGCTTCAAGCGCCGACATGCAACCGGTGCCGGCCGCAGTCACTGCCTGGCGCCATTTTTTATCCTGCACGTCGCCCGCGGCAAAGACGCCTGGGACCGTCGTGGCAGTAGAATCGGGCTCGGTGACGATATAGCCCTCGTCGTCGGTCTTTACCTGGCCTTCGAGAAATGCGGTATTCGGCGTATGGCCGATGGCGAAAAATAGACCGGCAGCCTCGATGGTGCGCTCTTTTTTCGTCTCGCGGTCGCGGACCACAACACCGGTCAAGGCATCATCGCCCAGCGCCCGGACCACTTCGTGGGACCAGACAAATTCGATCTTCTCGTGAGCGAGTGCCCGATCTTGCATCACTTTGGATGCGCGCAGTTCATTGCGGCGATGGACCACGTAGACTTTCGATGCGTAGTGGGTGAGATACAGGGCCTCTTCCATCGCCGAATCGCCGCCGCCGATCACGACCAGGGGCTGATTGCGGAAGGCCGGCAATGCACCATCGCATACTGCACAGGCAGAAATGCCGCGCTGCCACAGCTCGTCATCGCCGGCTCCTGGAATCGACAGCCGGCGCGCGGTGGCACCAGTCGCGATAATGAGGGTCTCGGCCAGGCCTTCGCGGTCGTCAGTGACGTAGCGGAAGGGGCGTTGCGATAGATCGACATGGTTGATCGTCTCGGTGTGGACCACGGTATCGAAGCGCACCGATTGGGCCCGCAGGCGCTCGGTGAGCTCCGGTCCCTGAATGCCTTCGGGGAAGCCGGGGAAGTTCTCCACATCCGTGGTCGTCGTGAGCTGGCCACCGGCGGCCACGCCACCGGCCATAAAGCCCTCAAAGAGCACGGGCGATAGCGCGGCGCGCGCGGCGTAGATCGCGGCGGTGTGTGCGGCAGGGCCACCACCGACAATGACGACTCTGTCGGTGGCAACCTCGCCAGACCGTGCGCGTTTGGACTCGGCGTTATCCGGCACGGCGCTGCTCCAACACCCGCTTGATCTGGGCGACCGCCTCGTGCGTATTGGGGTTGGCTTCGAGTTCCACTTCGGGTTCAAAGCGATTGAACAATTTATCGCCCACGTTGACGATCACGGGACGCTCTTTGCCGGCGACGGCCTGCAGGAGATCGAGGTCGTAGTCGTCCAAGTCATGGGCGGTGCTGATGAAGATCTGCCCGGCATCGGTCATGATGCGCGCCATCTCGCCCAAGCGCTGCACGGCATCGCCACGCCGGGTTTGCCCGGTGGTTGAGCCGCCGTCGACGGTGTCGTTATCGTTCTTATTCAGTGAATACATGCCGGCATAGAACGCCAGTCGCTCACTCTCAAATAGCTGCTTTTCCAAAGCGCGGGCTAAGTCGCGTTTGCCGGTGCCCTCGGGGCCGGTCATGAGCACGAAGTTGGCCGTTTGCTGCAGGCGACCTTCGCGCTCATTGCGGCTCACCGCACCGAGCGCCCAGGCGTTGAGCCATTCATCGCCGACTCTGGCGCCGTCGTGGGAGGCGTTCTCCAGCACGATGCCACCTCCGGCGATTTCGTAATCGTCGACAATGACAAAGCGGCCAGATTCCTCGATATCGCTGATGAGATCAAAGGCCAGCGGCTTATCGACCTCGAAGATGCATTCGGCAACATCGTGGCGATCGACCTGCTGTTTGCGGGCCGAATCCTCCAGCGCCGAGGCATCGACGACGTGGACGATATCGACGACCGAGAGCTGACGGCGCGCGCTGGCCAACTTGAGCTTGTAGTTCTTGCCCTTGACTAGCGGAGATTTGCCCATCCAAAAGATGTTGGCCTTGAAGCGAGTGCCGACGTTGGCGCTCTCGTCGGTGCTCTTGATCATCATTTCGCCGGGCTTGACGTAGATCTGGGTGTCGAGCGTGACGCCGACCGCCTCGCCAGCACTGGCGCTGACCCGCTGAGGGGTGTTGAACTCTTCGATGGTCTTCACCCGCGAGCGCTTGCCCGAGGGCAAAAACAGCACCTCATCGCCCACCGAAACTGAGCCGGTCTCAATGGTGCCGGCAAAGATGCGGCGATCGTCGCTGTTGGCGGTGAACTTGTACACGTCCTGCAGCGGCAGGCGGAACGGCAGGCGGGTTTTGCCCGGCTCTTTGCGGAACTCGTCGAGCTGCTCGAGAACCGAGGCCCCAGTGTACCATTTCATGCTGTCGGCGTTGGAGACGATGTTGTCGCCCTCGCGTGCACTGATGGGAACGAACGCCTGAGGATGTACGTCCAGCTTATTCAAAAATACCGTATACTCGGATACAATATTGCGGAATACGGTCTCATCGTAATCGACGAGGTCCATCTTGTTGACCAAGATGGCCACTTGGCGAATGCCGAGCATGGACAGGAGGTAGCCGTGGCGGCGAGAGTTCTCCTGAATACCCTCGTTGGCATCGATAACCAGGAGAGCGGCTTCGGCGCGGGCTGCGCCGGTCACCATGTTCTTGAGGAATTCGATGTGTCCCGGGGCGTCGATAACAATGTAGTGCCGCTTAGTGGTCTTGAAGAAGCAGCGCGCACTGTCGATGGTAATGCCCTGGGCTTGCTCGTCCTTGAGAGCGTCGAGCAAGAAAGCGTACTCGAATGGGCGCGAGTTGTCGGCGCACATGCGCTTGACTTGCTCAAGTTTGCCCTTGGGCAGCGAATCGGTATCGGCAAGCAGACGACCGATGACGGTGCTTTTGCCGTGATCCACGTGACCGACGATAACGATATTCATCCGTTCTTGGTTCATCTTACATATATCCTTCCCGTCGGAGGGTCTCTAGACCGCCGCCGTCTTCTTTGTCCTGAGCGCGACCGGAGCGCTCGGCGATGTTGGAGAACTTGCCCGATCGCAGCTCGACGATGATTTCTTCGACATTGCGCGCATCCGACTCCACCGGACCGGTGCAGGGCCAGCATCCCAAGGAGCGGTACCGCTTCTGTTCTCCCTTATCGAAGTAGATATCGATAATGGGAATGTTCTCGCTGTAGATGTATTCCCAAATGTTCAGCTCGGTCCAGTCCAGTAGCGGGTGCACGCGAACATGGGTGCCCGGCGCAAAGTCAGTTTTGTACTGGTTCCACAGTTCCGGCGGCTGATCGCCCACGTCCCAATCGTTGGCCTTGTCGCGCGGCGAGAAATAGCGCTCTTTGGAGCGGCTGCCCTCTTCGTCGGCACGCACACCGACAATGACGCCGGTATACGGTTCGCCATTCTCTTCTTTATCGAACTTGCCGGTGGTGTGGTTGATCTTGAAGCGGGTCCACTCGCCCGACAGAGTTTTGCGCAGAGCCTCACTCTTGAGCTGTTGGCAGCACTCCAAGCGGGTGGCGTTGCCGTCCGGATAAGTCCGTTTTTGGTCGAGGGCCTTGGTGTTCTGGCCGTATACCAAATTGAGTTTCCAGTCTAAGGCCAATTGATTGCGATATTCAATCATGACTGGAATTTTGAAGTTTGTATCGATATGGACGAGCGGGATCGGTACGTGGCCGAAGAACGCTTTGCGCGCCAGCCACAGGAGGACCGTGCTGTCCTTACCAATTGACCATAGCATGGCCAGGTTTTTGAATTCGCGATATGCTTCGCGCAGAATATAGATACTCTGCGCCTCGAGTTTCTTGAGATGGTCCATGGTTACACACTCGCTCGTACGAGCTTGCCGTCTTTCCAGTGCAGCCCGCATTCTTTGGTTTCGGCTTGTTCCCACCACCAACGACCGGCGCGAACATCTTCGCCGGCTTTGATGGCACGCGTGCACGGTGCGCAGCCGATACTCGGATAACCACGGTCGTGCAAGGCTTTGTAAGGGACACTATGTGCCTTGATGTATTCCCAGATATCCTCCTCACTCCACAGAGCGAGGGGGTTGATTTTGATAAGTCCGTTGCTTTGATCCCACTCGACGACGCCGAGTTCGCTGCGGGTGACCGATTGCTCACGGCGCAATCCGGTGACCCACGCTTTGAGAGTGGAGAGCTTGCGCCTCAGCGGCTCAACTTTGCGGATCCCGCAGCATTCCTTGCGGTTTTCGATGCTGGCATAGAACGAATTGGGCCCTTTTTCGCCCACCATCTGCTCTACGCCGGCCCGCTCGGGGAAGAGGACCTCGATGTGGCAGTCATAGCGCTCTATGGTCTGCGCCATCACATCGTAGGTTTCTTGTGGAAGGCGGCCGGTGTCTAGCGAAAACAACGAGATCGGCGAATTCCCACGCGAAATCAAGTCTGTCAGTACTTGGTCCTCGGCGCCAAAGCTCGTCGCGACAGCAATCTCTCCGGGGCCGAACTCACTCGCCGCCCATTCGAGAATGTCTGCTGCGCTGCGTTCACCGAGCTCGCTGTTCCAATTATCTATTTTTTGTTCCATGGAACACCTCGAGTTACGAGCGAGATTCTGCCGCCGGATACTCGTGCACGGAAGGCAGGCGAACTCTACCGATCGAGACGCGGGCCCAAGCTCTCTCATGTAAATAATAGATGAGCAACTTGGAGAAGAATTCTATGAATCCGATTGAGAGGGCGGGGGTAATATCGCCAATAATGATCCACGATGCCAAGATCGTGATAGCCGTAGCGGTGATCCGCCACGAGAATGCTTTCAGGATACTGCGCAAAGGTGCTTCTTGCATATTCAATTCTCCAAAGTCCAAGCCGTTCGCGGGACGGACAAGCATATGGGCAACCGCAAACATTGCCGTCGGGCATTGCTTTTGGGCATTGCCTTGTAAGCTGCCTTCGGGTTTTGCCTTTGGGCATAGCCTACTGGCTTTGCCGGTGGGCATTGCCTTTGGGCATCGCCGTTGGGCGTTTGGGTCGCCAATGCTTGCCCCTCTCACGAGGGCGCGTCGCTGAGCAGGATGGTCAGAATATAGTTAATCGACGGCGGCTCGCAGCAGGGTGTGCGATGCTGCCGCTTTCAAAAAACTGAGAGGAAGAGGACTGATGAGGTGGGAAGTATTGTTTAACCAGGGATAGTGGAGGGAAGTGGGAATAACTAAGCGTTGTTCATCAACAGAGACCG
>JAAUYH010011794.1_pt1 | contig 12448 bp, 6 predicted proteins | sample 7278061 | NCBI WGS metagenome assembly JAAUYH01 (sample SAMN14350203, study PRJNA611818) | marine sediment metagenome | isolation source: surface marine sediment (0.6m) | place: French Polynesia: Moorea | collected 2018-08
GGTTAGTATAAACTGCGGCAAGATAGCACAACTCAAAGGAATGATAACCACTCATGGAGTGACTACCTTTACCTCGCTCGTTACCTCCAGCTAGATAGGGGATGCCATTTGCCAGAACGTTAAAATAAACTCCTCCATCTTCTATATCAGGGAAATTAGCATTGTAAAAACTTGAAGCTTCACGAGCAAGACGAAGATATTCAGACTTTCCGAGAACGCCAGCTAGAATTAGATAAGCTAGGATTGCTTGTTCCTGTTGCCACCAAGCTTTGCGATCATGCCAAACAAAACGATGAACTGTTTCTCCTTCACCCAAAAGACGCTCTACTACATCATACCAGCCGCCACGTTGACGATCGCTACCTGCATCTGGCATAAGATAAGCAATTTTAGTTGCTAGATTGACGTATTTATCCTTAGATTTCAAGCTCTGCATCCGCATCAGATTCCAAGCAATCTTGAGGTTATGACCGACTACCGCGCGATTTTGCTGCCACCCCCAGGTGGTATCGTGGGACCAATCTTCGTAAAATCTTTCTTGAACGAAGGGACTGTTATCGTAATCGGGAAAATATTTTTCGATGGTGTCGAAGGTATACTCCAACATATCGGCGTATTCTTGTTTGCCAGTAGCCAACCAGAGATTGATCAAGTAGGCTGGAGCATGGTCCCCGACAGAGTTCCAGTTCTTTTTGCCTTGGTTTTGTCCCAAAGACTCGCTACGGGGATCGAGAGTCATGGGTTCGAGATGAGAAAAATAACCGCCGTATTCGTTTTTATCTAAGAAGAAGTCATTAAATAGCTTGATGGTTTTCTCGGTATCTTCCATAATCCGAGGATCCCCAGTACAGCGATAGGTTTGAATCGGTCCTGCCAGAGCATAAATTTGTTCGTAGGCAGGAATGGCATAGTAATCGTCGCCAAATTCGGAAGCGAAGATTTTATCTTCTTTATCGCCCCGCACGTCAATGCCATGATACCAGTAAACTATACCTTCGTCGGTATCTTCAAACCGCATATGTTCTCGTAAGTATTCCGTACCTCTCTCGGCAGCTTTGAGAAAACTGTCATTGCCAGTCATCATAAAAGCAGTAGCAAAACCATATACAAGGCGGGAAATAGTATCGGTTTCTTGACGAAAACTAGCCAGGTTTTTTTGACCGGAAAGAGCTAAATCAGTGCGATAGTTACGATAGTTAAATTCCCCTTCACCAAATTGAGACCTGAGATAAAAATTACCTAGAGATTTGATTTGATGAATCCACCAGTCTTGTTTTTCGAAGACATATTCGGTCTTCTTGCGACCTGGAAAAATAATTTGTTTGGCATCAAAGAGATCGCTGTCAGGATAGAATACCCCATAGGTAGATAAATACTGTCCTGGGACAAGCATTGATTTCATAATCCCTGTGGCATCGGGATAGCCTTCATCGAAATTTTGAATCACTTTGGCATAAGCCATGGAACTCAATTTAACTTTGAATTCTCTGCCATCAGAGGTTTTTAAACCAAAAACGTCGTTTTCGGAGTCGAAGTTGCTCACATAACCTGCAATAGAATCGGAAAAAGAAAAATCGATAGTGGTTGTCATTATTTTTATCTCTCATTAGGTAGCTGTAAAATTAAGCAAAAGTTAAGGTGTTAGCTTTTTCTATTTCTTGGACAAAAGTTTCCATAAACAAATCGACTACACCTGGATGCTTGCCTGTAATCAGGTTGCCGTCGATAACTAAATCGGCGGTGACATCACCGTCATACACAATTTGGGCTCCTGCATTTTCCACATCGCAAATGATATTGTGAGCGCAGGTTACTTTGCGATCTTTGAGCAAATCTGAATCGGCACAAAACAGCCAGAGACTGTGACAGATAGCCCCTAATTTCAAGTTTTTTGTCGCTACAGCTTGCCGGAGAAATGCCACTGCTGGAGCATTATTTTTCTGCCCTTTTCTGACATTGACCTGATATCGGAGCCGATCCATCGCATAGGCTCCGATACAAATAATCCCTTGATAGTCGGTAGGGTTAATATTTGCTACTTCGGTGGTAACTGTAACATGATATTCTATCTGGTCATTTTCGGGATTAGAACCGAAACGCAATGATTCATTACCCCAAAGGTGAGAAATATATTCGACTTCATAGCCTTGCTTAGGAAAGTATTCATTAAACCGACGGAATTCTGTGCCATCGAAATGTTCTTCTATGAGTACGCCAATTTTTCCCTTAGATTCTGTTGTCATAATCTTTTAACTCCTTAGATTATTGTAGGAACAATAAATAGCTTTGGATATCATTAAGCTCTGCAATCCTTCTGAGATGGTTCATTGGGATCCCAACATCAAAGTCTGACCATTGATACTTTATAAAGAGAGCATTAGCAAATTTAATCGAAATCATGATTTTTATCGAGAGTGACTTGGTTCATCTTAAGTTTTACCCCAAGGAGACATATCGGCATAAACGCGCCATTCGCTGACTTTGTTCCCTCTCATGCGATAAATATCACAACAAGAGATTGTTACTTGTTGGCGACTGGGAATTAATTCGTAATAAGCATCCATTTCCAACGCAATAATGTCTTGTTCTTGCCAAACTTTTCTGACCTTATGTCCTGAGAAAATGGCGGTAGTTTTAAAGGTATTGGCAAAGAAATCCACTACCTCTTGCCTACCATATCTGGGTTCTGCTGATCCTACTTTGTAAAAGATATCATCTGTAAGATAGGTCTTAACTTTTGCCCATTCTTGAGACATAATCGCCTGAGAAAGTTCGCCAACTGCGTTTAATTGTTCTGAGAATTTACTGTGAGCTACTGGTTCTTCAATTGACCATTTTGGACCTGAGATAGCCCATTTAGGAATATAGCCATCGGCGACTCGTTGTTTGCCTTCAGGATGTTCGGCAAAGTGTCGTTTCATCGTACCAGGAGGTATGATGGTTTTGCCTTCGCTGGCTGTTAGCACGGATGCAGATGGAGGAACAGGAATACTGGTGTCAAAAACCGGATTGACATCCATAAAAATTCGCAATTCGCTAAACTTGTCACCCTCAATGCGGAAGATATCGGTGCAGGGAAGAGAAATCTCGGAATTATCTTTGCGCCAGTAAGTAACGTTCATTTCGACAAAGACCAAATCTCCGACTTCCCACATCATTTTGATTTCGTGGTAAACCGCATTAATTTGACTAAAAAAGTTCTCTGCTGATTGCTTAATTGATTGTTTATCTAAACAGACATCAAAATTACCGAATTGATAAACTGGATTGTCAGTAAAGAAGGTAACAAATCCTTCGGCATCAAAAGCTTCGCCTCTAGAAAACAAACGTTTGACTAGGTCTACATTTGTTCCTGATATTTTCTCGATTTTAGCCTTTCGAAGATTACCATTGGTATCTGAAGCTGGCGTGGTCGAATCTAACATTGATTCGACCACTTGACCAAAAACAACGTGAAATTGACCGAGAGTTTGGGCTAATTCATCTGAGGTTAAGGAATAGCCGTTTTCAGCCGCAATATTAACGAAGCGATCTGGAGTTGAAGCTGTATGAAGTTTTTGTTGTAAAGAAGGGTTCTTTAAAGCAGCTTCTAGCAAACTTAGAACATTGTTAGACATCATTCACCTCAAATTGAAAAACGTAATTGTCTTGTAAAGAAAGATAAAAAGTTGAAAAGCTGTTTTGCCCCCATAATGACAATTTGAACTAATTTTTTGTTGAATAAATCCCTACGAGCACTATCGGCAAAAGCCAGAATTTTGTAGAATTAGTCATTAGTTTTTTTAGGTCGTATAATTGTCGGTATAGATTACTTTTTCAGCAATACCAATATTTTGCTTCTAAGCCATACCTACAGCTTGTTTGGGCTTGGCACCGTTAGTTGATTGCTGCCAAGGAGACATATCAGCATAAACCCGCCATTCGCTAACTTTGTTACCTCTCATGCGATAAATATCGCAACAAGAAATGGTCACTTGCTTTTGACTGGGAACTAACTGATAGTAAGCATCCATTTCTAGAGAAATAATGTCTTGTTCTTGCCAAATTTTTCTAACTTTATGACCCGTGAAAATTGCAGTATTCTTAAAGGTATTAGCAAAGAAATCTACCACTTCTTGGCGACCGTAGCGTGGGTTTCCCGAACCGACTTTGTAGAAGATGTCATCAGTTAGATAGGTTTTAACTTTTTCCCAATCTTGAGCCATAATTGCCTGAGACAATTCTCCTACTGCATTCAACTGTTCTGACGAACCTGGAGTTTCAGCTTCAATCGACCATTTGGGACCTGCGATCGCCCATTTGGGACCATAACCATCGGCGACTCGTTGTTTACCTTCGGGATGTTCGGCAAAGTGCCTTTTCATCGTTCCAGGAGCTATGATTGTTTTACCTGTGCTGACTGTTAGTACAGATGCAGATTTTGGCACTTGAATACTAGGATTCAAGACGGGGTTAACGTCCATAAAAATCCGCAACTCACTAAATTTGTCTCCTTCAACGCGGAAGATGTCGCAGCAGGGTAAGGCAACCATCGAACCATCTTTGCGCCAATAGAGAACATCCATCTCTACAAAAACCACATCTCCGACTTCTTGCATCATCTTGATTTCGTGATAGACTGCATCAATTTGACTAAAGAAGTTATCCGCCGATTCTTTAATGGACTGTTTATCTAGACAGACATCAAAGTTACCAAATTGATAAACTGGTTTATCGCTAAAAAAGGTAATAAACCCTTCAGAATCAAAGGCTTCGCCTCTAGAGAACAGACGCTTAACTAAATCTGCATTTTTGCCTGGTAATGGTTCTAACATTGATTTTCTCCTGTGTGTTGAGGTTGATAGTGCTTGGGTTTGCTGTTCGGCAACTTCTTTAGCATTAAGTACAGCATTAAGTACTGCTTCTTGCAGCTTGGGAAAAATTTGGGCAGCTATCTGCTTGCCTTCTGTGTTTACTGGCAGCCAATCTAAGGTATAGCTCACCTCTACAGGGTCTTGAGGATTTTTACCTGGGTTAATTTGATTAACTATCTTGCCAGTAAACCAAGGATTATCTAGTAAGGTATGGGTAATAGCTTTGGTCTTTTCGTCAATCTGAATTCTTTCTTTGACGGTCATTCCCAAGGCGTTCATTTGACGTAGTACGCCATCGTCATATCTGGCTAAAATTTGTGGGTTTTGAGCTTCCGGGTTATAGCGAGATGTATTTTCAATTTTGTCTTTGACTATTTCCCAAACAGTTGTGAAAGGTGCGTTCACAGGAGAGCTAAAGGTAAAATGCACTTTCTCTTTTGTTTCTAACGAAGTCCCAGCCGACTCCGCCGATAGGCGGCGCATTACCTTGGATTGAAAATTCTTACCGTTAGTTGTAGTTTGGGTAATTTGGGCATCGGGAAAGATAAAAGTCGTTCCGTTGGCTTGATTGTAATCTTGTACCCCTTGTCGAAACTTCTCTTTAACTTTGCGGGTAACTTGATTGAATTCCAATTGTTCCCCATTAGGTCCTTTACAGTAGAATAAAGACCAGCCCTCCATCGGATCGTTGCTCCAGTTAATTGGTGCTTCGTCTTCTGGTTCATTCCAAAACTTGAAAGAATTGTATTTAAGAGCGACTGCTTTTCTCTCTACTTCTGATTTGACTTTAATTACGCGGTTAAAAACTACGTTAGTCATGCCTCGGCGCTGGCATTCCTCTTCTAACATTTTGGCAAAAAGGTTTAAATCGATACCTTCTTTAACGTTAAAAGAAAGGTGCATAGCGTTGACGTGACCGATATGGGAAGGAAGACTGCCAACAGAACTTTGATGTGCATTGGGTTTACCTGCTTCTCGAATCTGAAGTAGTTCGACTACTACATTACCAAAAGAAATAAACTTGACATCTAAAGCCTGTTCTTGACCACTTCTGAGATGGGGAATATCGGCTCGCTCTGGATCGATACCAGAGGAAATCGCCTGGAGTTCTTCAGTTTGAAACAGGGTATTCTGTGCCTTATCACCAACTAATTCGTTTTCACTAACTACCAGTTTTCCTCCCAACACCTCGGTATAAAATTCCACCGCTTGCGCCATGTCATTTACGGTTACGCCACAGTGCTGGACTCCTTGGAGGTAATGACCTAATCCAGAATGACTGTTGTTACTTGATTGCAAGCGCAATTCTGTGCCATTCATCAAAGAAACCATACTCTCTTTAAGCTGGTTAGTTGCTCCTACCTGTAGGATTAGATCGGCAACTTTAGAACCATGCTTACCTGCTAAAGTCATTTTACCTTCATAGACAAAGGTATAAGTATTGCGTTCGGGAAAAGGGAAGAACCCTTTAACATGCTGAGCTAAGTTTCTTGTAGCAGTCGCATATTCTGGGGAAGCAAAGAATTGTTCCATCTCTAGGGGATTAGCAAAAGCAATTTCCACCGCCGCCTGATATTGTTTTTCTAGAGGCTCAAAGTGGGATACTCCAGCCGCATCGGGACGAGAGTTATCTATTTCTTCTAGTAGATGCAGTCTCAGTTTCCACACCCGATTACTTTGAGCAAGCCTAGCAGCAAAGTCTTCGCTAATATATCGGCGAAACTCAGTTAAACCCACACTACTGGCTTTTTGCAGCATAATGTGGAATTTGATTGCATTTACTTTACCATTAGGATCGCCCGTAGGCAGGCGATCAACATAGGTTCTAGAATTGCCAAAAGCAGTATTATAGCCGATCGCTTTACTAAACAAATTATGCTCGTCTGCCATTAAAATCCCAGAGGAGTCAAAGAAACTCTGCCGAGCAACTTCTGTCTCAAAAGTTAATTCGGCGATACCATCAAATTGTTCTGAATCAGGGCAAATATATTCAATCCCTGGAACTTGGGGCCAAATACCACCTTGATTGTGATCTAGATGTAACTGCCAATATTGATATTGACCAGGTAAGCGAGCACAGAGGGGACCATGTACGTTTTTCCAATAGTTATAGAACAGTTCACGATTAATACCTTGACGTTTCCACAACAGCACGTAAAAAGCTACTTTCCCCAGGCGATCGCGTATTGCATAATCTTCTTGTTTGATTGCAGATATCATTTGTTTGTTACCATTTTGCTCAAAAATCTTGTTGAATTTTCCGAAACAACCAGCGATTTTATTGAATCCCCCATAGACCCCTAACAATAACAAAAGTTCTTCGATTTCCTTGTGGGTAACTCCCTGCTGGAGAGCCTGCTCTATGCTGGTAGCAAAAGAACCATCCACATTTCCATTAATGAGAGCGATAGTTTCAACAGCGATCACAATTAAAGCCTTTGCTTTACGGTCGATTAACGTCAAATCGGAGACTTCACGAGTTACGGAAGCCGCCAAGTCATCAATCCTGTTATTTGTCATCACTTATGGCTTCTTAATTTAGAGACTTTAGGTCGTAATTAAACTGAGCAAGCTTCCTGGGGCAAAAACATCACGGTAGAAGGTTAGTTGTTCAGTTTTGAGATAACAAGCGCCTCTGTGACCCCGACGCACCCAGGTAACGTTACCTTTGGCAATGGTTTCGTTGGTTTCCTCATCAACACACTTCCATTCAAAGTAAGTTACTTCGCCATGAAACATGACGATCGGCCAGCACATAGTCACTCCGGGTTGTGCAATTAATGCCCACCAATGTTTTTCTCGTTCTTTTTGTTCTTCTAAGCCGTAATAAGGACCATCCTGACATAAGTACACTAGATCATCCCGATATTCAGCGGTTAAGATATCGCCTCGTCCCTGTCTTAATGCTTCGCAATGGGTAGGCCACCAGTCTTTGTTTTCTTGTTCAATTTGTTGAATATTATAATTAGGAGTAATTTCTGGTAGTTTGGGTTCTTTCATTGCCGCAAAAAGTTCGGCATCTTCAATTAGTTTTTTAGCTACATAAGCAGTTACCAGTCCCGGTCGAGAATAGTCTGCTGCTAAATCTTGATAATAATTAGTGCGTTTTTTCGTAGTAGTATGAACATCTTGTGATGCGTCATTTGTCTCTCCCTTACCGTTGGGCTGGAGCGTTTGTTGTTGTAGCATAAGAGTATTAACATCCTCCTTAAGTTGATTAGTGGCGCCAATATTGGCAATTAATTCAGCAACAGTCGAACTACGCTGACCGGCCAAAGTCATTTGGCTGTCATAGACAAAGGTGTAAGCAGTACGTTCGGGAAAAGGTAAAAACCGATCTACATATCTGGCTAAATCTTTGGTGGCGAGCGCGTATTCATTAGAAACAAAGAATTTTTCCATCTCTAGGGGATTAGCAAAGGCAATTTCCACCGCCGCCTGATATTGTTGTTCTGGAGGTTCAAAATGGGACACCCCAGCCGCATCGGGACGAGAGTTATCTACTTCTTCAAATAGGTGTAATCGTAATTTGAGTACGGATTCACTTTGAGAGACCGCTGGGGCAAAACTTTCGGTCAGATATTGCCGAAAAGCTGCAACGCTTGCGGTTGAAGATTTTTTGACCATGATGTGAAACTTCAACAGCCCAAGGTTTCCGTTAGGTTCTCCACTGGGAATACCGTCCACATAGGTTATAGAATTACCAGGATTGGTATTGTAACCGATCGCTTTACTAAAGATATTATGTTCGTCGTCCATCAAGATAGCTGCCGATTTAAACCAGACATTCCTTTCTTCTTCGCTGGCAAAAGTCAATTCGGCAATTCCATCAAACTGAGTCGCTTCAGGACAGATATATTCAATCCCAGAAATCACCGGCCACAAACCCCCTTCATTGCGATCGAGATGAAACTGCCAATATTGATGTTGACCTGGTAGACGAGCGCAAACTGGTCCATGAACATCTCGCCAATAGTCGTCAAATAATTCGCGAGTAATACCTTTGCGTTTCCACAACAATACGTAAAAAGCTAATCTACCTTGGCGATCTCGTATTGCATAATCGGTTTTCCGAGTTGTTGTTAGAATGGTCACTGCTCTTGTTTCTCCTTGATAAATTGCTTAACCGATATTCTTGGTATTTAAGTAGGTAGGGCTAATTAAGTTTAAAACTAATTACAGCAAGGGATTAGGGAGTAGACTGTGAGGAATGAAAAGTTTCTATTTAGATTTAATTCCACCCAGTTACTTAAGACTGACCTAGGATTTCATTTAAAGCTCCAAAGCTAGCAGCAGCCTTATTAAATCCAGCGTAAACGCACAAAAAAAGTAGTAATTCTTCGATTTCTGCCCTAGTTACTCCTTGTTTAATTGCCATATTGACATGAGCCGCAAAGGGAGTCCCAGGACCCAATAAATTTTGGTTGACTACATCAACGGCAATCACGATCAAAGCCTTAGTTTTTTGATCGATTAATGGCAGTCCCCAAGCTTCACCAGCAACGCGAGTAACAAAATCGCCAAATTTAGGGTTGATTTTTTCCAGAGCCTGTTGAAGTTCTAGATCGTCTAGCACTGCATTTTTATAGGGCATGGTTGAAGTAGGCATTTTTGGTAACTGAGTCATAAGACAGAATTTTTAACAAAGTTAGTCATAGAACAAAATTTTTGACAAAGAATTCAGTAGAAGCCCAAATGTTAATTTCAGTAAAAAAAATCACAAGAGAAATGGTTCAATGATAGTTAATCAAAATGACTCAATGGTGGATATAGCTCATCGATTCAGATTTGTCTTGCTGCTGAGCACTTCATCGGAAGTAATACATTCAATTACACACTAAGGTCATAATACGTATTATTATATGCTTGACTTCATATTTTTTTTAAATTAAGCGAATTTTGTTTTTTCAGAAATTATACTGATGGTAAAATCACTTAGGTAGCCCTTTTCAAGAAAATAACAAAATTCTTGACATAAGTAAACAAATAACATTAGTAGTCTTAAAAAAAATTGTCACTTTTTTTATTCAGTAATTTTACTGAATATGTTACTAATATTACTAATATCTGTATCGAGCAACTCGTTGCTAATAATTAAGCTAAAAAAAATGACCGAATTACCTTTTTATGCCATAAGCCTTTGATTAGATATAAATATTAAGCGCATAATATCAATTATTTCTATGTCTCATCCAACAGCACCCTTGTTCCAAGTTCAATATGAAACACCACAAAAACTAGTTGAAGATTACCTAATAGTGCCACAAAATAGTCTAGATCGCCCTACTTGGTATGCTTCTAACGATCTTTATACGGGCTTGGCAACTAGTTTGGAAACAGATTTTGGGTTTAATGCCTTTGACTTCTTTTTGCCGATTGGAGGAGGACCTCCATTACATTATCATGTCTACGAAAATGAGGCTTGGTATGGAATTGAAGGAGATTTATTATTTGCTTTTGGCAATCAATCTGGAGAACAGGGAACCGAACCAGAATATACTTTAAATGTACCTGCCGAAACTTTGGTTTTTGGTCCGAGGTTAAGACCTCATACCTATAACAACATTGACTCGACCGACGCAACTATAGGAGAAAATGTTGGGGCAAGAACGCTTTCTTTTACGACACCTGGAGGATTAGATCTTTTCTTCGATTATGTCGGTATCCCAGTAGAAGATAGGAACTCTCCGATCCCAATTCCGGGACCACCCACTCCAGAAATATTGGCACAATTGGTTGAAATAGGTGCAAGAACTAGTGGTGCTCCATATTTTATCTTACCAGAATCAGATTATACACCTCCAGAAGATGTTCTAAATTACGTAGTGGTGCTTCCAGAAAATCCAGATGCGAATTTGCTTGAAGCAGTTTTACCTCTAGCGAATGTCGAGGGATTTAGTATTTGGCAAATTACTGATGATCCGAACGTATCTCTTCCAACCAGACCTACATTTACAGGACCTTTTAACATTGAGTATACTTCTTTGCTGGCCTTAGAAGAAACTGGTAACGAACTTGAATATAATCAATTTTCTCTTGCACCACAGGCTAGTGAAACTAAAGCTTTTGCTAGCTTATCTGATAATCAGGTAGTAGAACCTACAGAATCATTAGCAACTGGTATTGCTAATTTACAATTTAATGAAGCCGGAGAAATTGAATACAGCTTGACGGTATCTGGTTTGGACTTTGGGTCCTTAATGAAAAATAGCAGTCCTCAAACTCCCGATAATGAGATCGATGACGTTACGGCGATTCATATTCATTCAGGAGATCGCGGTATTAGTGGATCCCATATGTTTAAGATTCTCGATCCTCAAGAACAGAATGAACAAGATCTCGATATTGTTAGAAATGATGATAGCTCTATCACTATTAGTGGCACTTGGGAAAATGCAGAGGCGGAAATTCCCACAAATTTAACAGATTTTATTAACAGTAACGGCTTACCAGGAGAGGAAAGTGATTTTTACGTGCAAGTTCATACTAAAGGCAATCCTGAAGGAGAAATTCGAGGTCAGATTGCTCTAACTACTGAAGATTTTCCCGACCAAATTGTTAGTGAAGACTACGAAGCATTTTATGTTAGAGAAGGAGCTTTATCGTTCAAAATCAACGATGAAGTTAGGTTGGCAGAAGCAGACACACTTGTTTATGTTGCTCCTGGAAACGAATATTCATTCGCTAACTTTGGGGAAGAAACAGTCGAATCCCTGGCAATTACTATAGCCAAGCAGGAGGAACTTTTGGCTAATCCAGGAGACAATTTACTGAATGCTTTAAAAAGTCAAGATAAAAGATTCCGTATCGAGGGGAGCCCAGGCAATGACGAACTCTTTGCTAAGCATGATAGCGTCGTAGTTGGAGGTAGTGGCAATGATATCTTAAGAGTGACTAGTGGAGGTAATAATATTCTTATTGGCAATGAGGGAAAAGACCAGTTTTGGCTGGCTAATGGCACATTACCAGATACTATAACCGAAACCAGGCAACTAACCGATCTTGGCTTACCGAACTTAGAAGATACCAGAAATACAATCGCTGACTTTGAGTTGGGAGTGGACAAGATTGGAATCGCTGGCGTCCCAGGTGTATCCTCTTTCAACGACCTTAAACTGCTACCTGCTTTCGACGATATTAAAAGTACTAGTATAGTTACAACAGTTGATGGGATTGAAGGCGAGGTATCTCTGGGAAATGTAGCGGGTATACTGTTGAACCAATTGAGTGCCGATGATTTTGTTTTCGCCTAAATCTAGTTATAAATCTTCAATTAAGGCATTGAATTCCTTAGGAGGCAGTTGAATCATGGTTTCATTGAATGAAGCAAAAATTATTGGGCAAGAAAACTTTCAAAATTGGAGTCAAGGGTTCGAGCCAGAAGGTTATTTACCTGTTTTACCTCATCCTGACGAGAAGGTGCCCTTTAAAGATCCCTATCAGTATTGGCAAGAAGATCGACCGGGGAATTACGTTACTAGTTGGGGTCCAGACAAAGAACTAGAAGTAACCCTAAACATGGAAGATCTTGCAGAAATAGAAATCGATGGCTTTGGGATACTCCAAGCAGGAGATGGAAACATTCCCTGGTTTGA